>JAABUO010000051.1_pt1 | contig 339169 bp, 237 predicted proteins | sample 5559291 | NCBI WGS metagenome assembly JAABUO01 (sample SAMN10711878, study PRJNA513372) | rock metagenome | isolation source: Antarctica rocks | place: Antarctica: Victoria Land, Finger Mt sud | reverse complement strand
TATTATACAATATAACAACAATATCTTATATCTTTAAAATTTATATACAAAAATAATCTTAAATAAGTAAATTATATAATTATTTATATAATTGTAATTTATTTGCTTAGCAAACTAGTTTAGATTAAACTTAACTAAGTTAAATAAGTTAAATTTATTTAAAATTTATTTAAAAATAACAATAAATTTGTAATCTTTGTATTCTATATCTTATATATTTTTTAATAAATAAAATATTTATTAAATAATATTGTTAATTATATCTTTTAATAATATATAAAATATACAAAGATAAACAATATACTATATATATAATATTATTATCTAAAATACAATTTCTAAAAATAGGAAATTTATAAAACTAGCAAAATAAGATATTAAGCTATAGAATTTAGGAATCTTTATATTTGTTTTGTATTACGAGATTCTAAATTACATTACTTAATACATTTAATCATTATTTTACTAATTTTTATTAATTTTTTTCGTAGTACGTTGTACAATATAATTACAAATTATTTAGAAAGTATTACGAATACAAACGAACAAAAATTGTCGAAGTGCGAAATCGAAAACATTGTTTTCTTAAGTTATTTTTAAGATTTTAGAATCTTAAGTAAACTTCTTAAAGTCTTCGAATAGAAGCATATTTTTTTGCTCAAAGTTAAGCAACAAGTAAAGAACAACAAACATGTACTCGCGATAATAAATATAATTGCACAAATGTCGTATTTATATAATGTTGTTTCGCGTAAAAAAGCAAAACTTAGAACATTAATATATACGAGATTCTTTATTCTAGTATAACAAGCTAATAAAATTTGTAAAATTAGAATCGCTCTTATGTAATTAAAGACATTTTTATGCAATCTTGTGCAATCAAGACTTATAGAGACAACTCGTACACTTATTGTGTTAATAACAATGATCGATTATAAATTTGTCGTTCGATACTAGAGCATCGTACAAGCATGTGTGTCAATTGTTATTTGTTAGAAGAGAGCAATAAAAATTGCTCGTTTGTGTCATGTATATATAAAGCTTTACGATTGATCGTAGTTAATTGCTAATATAATATAGTTAATGTTAAGAACATAGTAAAACGAATTGCATTAATCGTTAATATTAACACTAGAAATAAAGACTTAACTTTATGTAAAAAACAATAAAATTATTTATAACTTTTGTACTAATTCTTCTTAAACTTTATTAATCAAAGAAAAGAAATCAATAAAATAAATATTGTACAAGTTCATTAAACTTTTGCTAGTTTCTACGAATTTGTGAACGTATTATATCGAAAGCTCTTAAAGTTGATTAAAAACACATAGAACAACATTAAGTTATACGATTTAAAACAATCTTTATAATTAAATTGCTTATATGTTTATTTGCTTAGCAATCTACTATTTATTATTTAGTTTTTCTTTAATTTATTTTGCGCAATCTTAACATTTTGTATCGTTTCGAACAACTTGTTGTAGAGCTTCGCAATGTTCGTAAAATAAAATGCAAAACTCTTGTACAAGTAATTTATTTGCGTATAATAAACAATTAAAACTTAAACGATTTATTGTTCGTATAACAACTTTATGTCAAACATATTATAAGAATTGACTTCGATTAGAGCTATACAAGTTAGCAATAAAAAACGCAATTGTAATTAATCTCGCATTATAAGTATTGTCATTTTTCAAAAACATAATTGTCGCAATATGCGCAAGATTAAACTTAATATTTGCAATTAACTTGAACGTCTTAATAGAAACTATACACATTAATAACAATGCGCAAGAGCTAGAAACTATATCGCACAATTCGAACTTATAAATTATATTAACGTCTTTCTTTTCTTGTCGTTTATCTTAATCTTGTTTATGGAAATTTAATACATTGTCGTTTTAAAAAAGATTATAATGTGTATTAATTTGTATCATTCTTATGCTTTTTCTACATTACTTTGATATAAATCTTTATACGCTTTGCACTATTGTTATTAAACTTGAGCTCTTTGTCGTTAATCTTGATGCAAATTGAATTAAATTAAGAGTTAAAATAAGAAAGAAAATCAATAGAAGAACGTTTCGTTTTGCAAGAAATAAATACTACTTCGAATTAAACAATGCGAATGATATTGAACTCGAGTTTTTCGTCGTTCGTTAAATATTGCATGTTAAAGTCAAAGTAAATAAACGATAGCAATGTAATAATGTTTATTAATGTTATATTAATTAGTAAATTAGTATATATTTATAATAGAGCTAGTCAATTTTACTTAAACAAATACAAGATATATTTATAAAAGATAAGCAATAGCAACAAAGTTGTAAAAGTGCAAAACAATAGTTTAAAGCGTTACATAAAAGAAACAAATCAAACATGTTTAATATTAGTAGTACAAACGCGTATACAATAACATAGTACGAGGTTATATCGTACATTATATCAATACTTAATATTGTATTTATAAAATATTATATAGTTTAAAAGAGCAAATATACAATAGTGTTGTACAAATTAATATAAAAAAGTTGAACAATTTAGTACATTTGAAATAGCATTTACTAGAAATAGTTGTAAGATTTAAAGATATCAAGTTATAAAATCTATGTTTTTATTTATTTCTTCTTAAAGTATTTTAAGAATAAAATTTTGTACAAAACTAAATGTTTTGATATACAATTATTGTTTATATATAAATATTATAGTATTTATCTATTATATACAACTATTATTATGTAGAAAGTTTTTCAACATTGTAATTTGATACTTGTCTTAATGCATAGCTTGCATATATTTGTATAAACTTATGTTGCTTTTTATTATTTGATTAGAGCTATCGAAAAATTTATATGCTCTTACGACTAAGTAATGTAATTGTTAATAAAATAATAAGATTTCTATATATTATTGATGCGTATCTAGATATAATTGTACGAAAATAAATATAAAGTTGCACTATTACACTAATTACTTTATGCTTTTTTTATTTTTTACGAAAACATACGTTTTGTTGTATTAGTATGTACGTTTGTTACGCAATAAAATGTAATAAGCTAATACGTTTTACAAGTTTGCTATTGTTGATTTTTTTCTTTTTAATACAAAATTTTTTGATTTTCTTTAGAATAGCAAATTTTTTAAACTATTATTTGCGCTTTGTAACTAAAATTTTCTAAGATTTTGCAAAGATAATTGCGAATTAGAATATCTTTAATATAGTTAATTTAGACTTAAAGAAGACTTGCTTTGTGCTAAAGTTTATATTAATTAAGCGTTGTAGAACTTTGTAAGTAAATCAAGAATTAAACAATTTAAGAAAAATAGAACAACAATTGTGCAAACGCTTTGCAAATATTTTAATTAATAATAACTTCGCAATAGATTATATTCAAATATATAATATAAAACGTAAATAATTGTAACAAGAATTGCATTCTTTAGTCTATTAATAAAGCTTTAAAAGATTTCGTACAAAACTATACTAAGCTATAAATTCTAAAACTACATTTAATATAATTATATATATAATTTTATATTTAGTGCAAAGACTCTAAAAGTTAAGATAAATCAAAATAAAATAAATATAACAAATAGATTTGTGTGCGAGTTTACAAAGACAATAGCGAAAAGCTATACAAAGAAAATAAATGCAAAGAAAGAGACAAAGATAAAAATTGTATCAAAAGAGATTCGCGAGTGTCTATACAAAGAGTAAGTAAAAAACTATATAATTGTTTTTACATTTCGAATATTATATATTTGAAGAATATAACTTGATTAAAGTTGTGTTAATCTAAATAAGAGTCTTACAACTTAATAAATTACGATTCAATTCTATTAGAGTTAAGCTTCGCTTATATTTAATACTAATTAATAATAACTTAACGTATTGTAATAGCAACATTTTTTCCCAAAAATTGTTACGAACATAACAAATCTTTCGCTATCTATTTTTTGACAAAACATTATTTGAATCTTTATTAAACATTATTCTAAATATTGTTGCGATTTTGAATTAATCTATACATAATTATTCTAGAATTGCACTAACGAATTAGTATGTCTTTCTTTATTGTCGATCGCAGGATTAAAGATTTTAACATTTACAAAGACATAATATTTAAATAATACGACAACAACTATATTTGTCAAGAAATTGTGAAGAAGCTTAAACGAAAATATAATTACATCATTGCTTTATTAATCTTGCATTAACGATTAAAGAGTTAAAATATACACAAACGCATTTATACGAACGATTTCAATATCTTACGAGTACGTCTTGTTGTATTGTTTTTTCAACTTCGTCTAAATAATAAAGAGCTATTACAAATACTTCAAATTGAAGAATATTAAATTAATTCTATAGACTTGGCACATTTGCGACACAAATTAAGACTATATCGTCGAGCTACAATTTCTTATGAAGAGAGAACAAAAACATACAATAGTGTGCGTATTTTGCTAAATAAACACATACAAGCACTAATAACTCAAGAGTTAAAAAAGAGCGTTATACAAAGCTACGAAAGAAATTAATTGTATAATTACTTTCGAAGCAAAGAAATACTTATAGCAAGATGTGTGCTTTTTGTACAATGCAATATAATTTATGCATACTATTTATACGATAATTGTATACACTTATTATATGACAATTGTACACACTTTTTATACAACAGTTGTACATACTCTTTATACGACAATTGTGTAGCTTACATTAATGTTTTGATAAAAACTTTCTCTTTAATCAATATCGATTGCTAGTATTAGAGCGAGTTGAACAACGACGCAAGAATCTTGAACGCAAGAGAGGAAAATACATTATATTTAAATTAAATTTTGTATAGTCTCTTAACAAACACAATAAACTTAAGAAATATAATATCGAAATTTACGTCGTAATCGATATCTACTCTTGCTATGTATTGTGAATATATGTTGACTATATTTCGCGCACAATTGTTAGTGTTTTGCGACAATATTTAGATAGTGTTAAGTTTTTAGAACAACATTCTCGCTTTATACGAATCGATCAAAATATAGAAATTATATTAATGACTAAAGCTCATTATCAATTGTGTTAAGAGATTATATCAAATATCTTATTGACAAACTTCTACATGTTTGGCACAAGTATAACAAATATACGCATTAAAAATTAATAAAAACAATTAACTAGCTACTATAAAGAGCGATAAATTGTAAGTGTTTTGTATTATCTTGTGCTTATTTGCTAATTACAAGTATAAATCTATTTTAAGATCTTAACTAAAAAGAATCTTTTTAATAAAAAGATATTATTAGATTAGATTATCTTGTACGCTATCTATATATCAATAATTCATAGAGAAATCAAAACATATGTCGAACTTTAGAACAATTACTCTATACGAATGCAAAAGAAGCAATTAAACGTAATTGTCGATATACTCTATGTGCTTTATGTTTATCCAAAAGATTATATCTTTAACTATGATATATTATGCTTAACAAAGAAGCTTGCATCTTTGCAACAAAATGTTGCAAAATAAAGTAAATTCTTTACATCGCATAAAGTAAAAGTATGCTAATTAATAATAAATAAAGATAACTTTCTTTCACTACTTACTATGCAATAATATATAGAACAACTTTAGTTAATGCAATTTAATTTTAATAATTCTTTATTAATTTTTAAGAAGAAGCAAAACAATTTATATCGTATAATTTACATCGAATTAAGACAAAAAGTGTGTCAACACATTCGAAATAACGTAGAATCGATTCTAAGTTTATGCGACAAATTGAACGAAACGCGTAATTAGAAATCACTTATGAATGAGAATATATCAAAAATAAATTTAGCAAATGATAAGACAAACGATACGTATAACGCTAGGGCGAATTGTTTTCGATAAAACACATTTTCGATTTCTTGTGCAATATTGATACAAATTCTATATAATTTCGCATTTTTTTCATATCTCGTTCGTCCTTCTTTGCACAAATTCTATATAAATTTTGTAAATCTCTTATTTTTTTCGCGAACTATTGTATTTACATTGCGACTAAATACTACAAATTTATTACTTTTAATTATAATTTCTTTTAGTCTTGCATGAAGTTCGTTTTGTTCAATTACTAGAATCTCGCATAATTATAAATGCATAAATATACATTATCTAGAATGTTAAGCATTAAATCTTTACTTTGTATATTGTTGTACAAATCTTAACAATCTATATTAATTTAATCTTGTAAAAGAGCGAAGTGTTACTCATTTCTAATAATACATTATTGTTATATAATCGCAAGAATTCGCATAGATTTTATTTTTTCGATCATTTATCGCATTCTACTTCGTTTAATTCTGCGCTAAAGAATATTACTTTTTATTATTTTATACTAGCAAGCATTGTCGCAACATTAAGTCAATTTAATGTTATATAATTTTAAGCAATTTATGTGCAACACATTTCATTTTAGTTTTATAATACTTTAGCGAAACAAACGCGAACAAGCTTAATGCAAAAATATTCTCGCGAATTCAAGCAAAAGTTTAAACGTTTTAAGAACAACGAAGAACTTAAAACTCTTAGAGTTTATATATAATTTATTTTGATCAAAATTAAGTAACGTATACACAATGATAATCAAAAATCTATAGATATCGTAATTTTTTTTTTGATTTGTGCACATCTTTGATATAGTTGTACAAACACTAATATAATCTATAAAGACAACACATATTATTGTGTCAAATCGCTTAATTAGTAGTTTGAAGAACTTTATTAACAACGATATAATTGCTTAGCTAAATAAATGAAGAAATTACATTAAGCGATACGATAATGAATTGTATTTAGCTTTGAATGTGTTGAACAACAAAGTAGATATTGTGAAAGTGTCTAAATATAACATGAATTACGCGCAAAATACACAAAAGCTTCTAAAGATTCTAAAGTATAAAGAGAAAAAATGCGATATAATTTTCTTGATAACTAAGCGTAAAGAGATTATAGAAAATGTTACAAATTTGAAGAAAATATCTAATATAAATGAGTTCAAGTTTGTATAACTAAGCATTAAAATTGCACATATTAAGTTTAAGACAAAAAGCATTAAGCAAAAATCATTGAATACTAGCAACAATTCTAGTATTGCACAATCTCTAGCACAACAAATTGCAAGTGTGTGATTTTCTCAAATTAAACGCTAGAAAACGTTTATATTAATAGAGAAAATTATTTTACGATTATCTTTGTTAATTGTATCGTTACAATAGTCATTTGCGCAATCGATCTCTTCTATTAGTTATAAAAGAAAACATTTCGCTTCTAATATTAAACTCTTTTGAAGCTTATTAAATCTATACAATTCTAGTATCTCTAAACATTTGTCATTGGCGCATCGTTTTTAATTGCGCATTGCTTCGCCAATATATAAATTCAATTTCGAACTAAACTTTGACTTCGAAATCGACTTAAAACTTACAAATATTAATTCGAATCATAATACACAACTTGATAAATCTTCGTCACTTGATAAAGTATCTACAAAGAAGAATACAAAGAGTTTAATCTTAAATATTAAGAATCGCAAAAAAACAAATTATAAAAAAGCAAATTACAAGAAAACACAACAAAAAAAGAAATCACAAAGTACGAATTGTTCTAAGCGTAAAAACAATGTTACAATAAGATTAAAAAATATACAAGATGATGCCTCTAGTCTTCGCAAGAGTACTTGTAATTGAAAGAAGATTAAACGATAGTGTGATGTACTAATTAAAATAGTTTTGTGTTAAGAGTTTACGACATAACGAATGTGTACTAGTTGTCTTTTAGCGTAATTGCTATAGATTAATACAATGAAATGCATTTGAGAGATTAATGCTAGATGATATAGTGATTAGTTGTGCAATGTTGCATCTTGTTGTAAATAATTGTATGCGTCGAGCGCAAAGTCTGGTTACAAAATTTAACAAAATTTCAATGTTTGATTTTCGATTTTCGGTTTTTCGAAAATTTTCTATTTTGACCTTAAGCAGGGTATCGGCCACCGTAGAAGATCGTCTTGTCCGAAACCACAAATGGGAAGTTCTCTTACACGGAGGTGGCACGTTGCCAATAACGGACGAAGACATGGTGGGCTCTCTTCACCTGTAGTGTCTAAGTCGCTTTGTTCTGTCAATTACCTATTCGCCCTTTGAGCTCGCCAATCCTCTTGTACTTCATGGATGGCATACTCCATCTAATAAATCGGAAGGATCAAAGACACCATGGATCGTATTTGACAGCTCACTAGCAGACGAGAGCATTGTGTAGGCACCTCTAGTGATATTCAGGCTCAAAGCATGCCGATACGATACCCACATGCCGGCTTGGGAATGAAGAGGGGAGAAGATGAGCTGCAAGTGGGTCTCTTGATCTCTAATCAGAACGTCTATGATGTTCTTGGATTGGCAGTCAATATGGCCGGCCGTTTGTGCAAAATCTGGTGTGCATCTTGGGGACAGGGCACCGAATTGGACCTCGCGTTAAGCATTTTGCGAGATGCCTTGAGATTATCCGATAACTTAGTCCATGGATCCCCTCATATCTCCCTTGGCATTCTAATGTGTCGCGGCGACTATTTTAGGGAGAGATTGTTCAGGAAGGGCAAGAGAGCGGACGCCGGTCAGGCCCTATTAGTGTATCAAGAGATATTGACGCGCGATCCCAGGAATTCAAGGGCGAAGATCATGCTCTGCTACATTCGTAACTACCAATACGACATGACAGGCCAAAGATGGCTGCTTGACGAGTCCATCAACATCCTTGATGAAGTTATAGCCGAATGCCCATATCCTGACCCTATGATAGTCGACGCCATGAACTTTGCCGCCCTATGTCTTAAGGACAGGGCTGAATACGATGGATGTATCGATGATCTCGACGTGCTGATAGAGCTCCTCCGTCTCGGAGTGAACACGGAAGGCTTCTCTGGAGATGGTCCTGCTCTATTTCGCCTGATACTTGCAGAGGCGCTAGCAATACGATATGATGTTACAGCGCAGGACGAGGATCTTTCAGACGCTGGAAGCCTGATCACCGCTGCGGAGAAGCTGGAGACTCATGCTCGATATCATGTGTACCGAGATCTGGTAAAAGGCGCAGTATTTCACATGCGTTTCAAAAATTTCAAGCGACAGGAAGACATCGTCGCTAGCACAGAAGGATATCATAGCGCGCTGCTGGGCTTGGACAAAAACAGCGCTCGTCCTCAATCCGTAAAATTTTCGACGTGCACAAAGCTGGCCCGAGTCCTGCGTGAAGCTTACCACCATCAACCTACATCGTTCATACTTTGGGGCGCTCATAGCGTGGCTAAATGCTTCTGGGCGGATGCTGTAGTACGATGTCAAGACTGGCAATCAGATCATATCATGGCTGAAGCACATTTGACGCGAGGTGAAATCCAACGAAGCCGATATGAAAGGTACCTTACAATGGATCTTTTAGACGACTCAGTCTCGCACTTTCGTCAGAGCGTTAAACTCACTAGTCTACAAGATGCTCGATTCGGAGCAAGAGCTGCCGGACTATCGGCGATCCTCCGTGTCCGATTCAAAGCTGATCAAACTTCAAGCTTTCTAAAGGTCGCTGCCCGCCAAGAAGCCGTCTACTGGATCGGACAGCTGCTCCAAGCATCTCGTCCTTTCAAGCCATCTGAGATGCAAAAGTGTCTCATGGAAATTGGTGATCTGCTCCAGGATCTCCACCAGGGCCCCCAAACGCTAGATTTACTCGACAGAGCTATTTGTCACTATTCTTGCGCCTTGAACATCAAAAGCCTAGACTTCACTGAAAATGCTGGCATGTGCGTTCGTATGGCTCAGGCGTTGACCGACAAAGGAGATCTCACTGGAGACTTCGAATTCTACGAAACAGCTCAGACTTACTTCGATCAGGTCGAGGCTTTGGCAACGCAGCGAAACTGCCGCACTACGGGCGATATGCCATTATTGGGGCGTCTTTACGAAGCCAAATATCATCGGAACAGAATCATCAATGACGCTCGCTTGGCAGCCGAGACGTACTATAAGATATTTCACAACTCGAAATATGAAGCACGCGAAAAGATCACAGCCGCACGACGATATACGATCTTGATGGGTAGATTAAGTCTCAAACAGGATTCACAATCCCAGAAGGCGCTTCGCACACTTGAAGATTTCCAACTCACGTCTACTAAATTTTATGATGCTATTACCTACACAATAGACCTCATGTTACAACTTATTTCCGATGCTGCGGATCGCAATCAGCAGCTCTCAGTCATTCGGCAAGAATCAGGCACCACCTTACTCTGTATCTGGTTTTGCAAACATCTAAAGAAAAGTGCGTTCGAAATAGTACAATTGTACGAGCGAGGTAGAAGTGTGCTGTGGGATCGTTTGATAAATTCCAAAACGCAGATAGATATGCTAGAAGAGAAATACAAAGAGCTTGCTACCCGTTATCGGAAACTCCGGTGGCTTCTGGCCAGCTTTGAAGAGCCTGACCCCCGACTGAATTCTTTACCACAGGATCGGTACCAAACCGCGGCTGAATTGGAAGAGGTAATCAAAGAGATACATTCTAAGCCAGGATTCGAGGACTTCCTTCTTCTTCCTCTCTTCGAGGCAGAGATGCAAAGCTTTGCTAGCCAAGGTCCCATAATCTATCTCGTCGCCGGGAATAATGATATGTCAGGATTCGCCTTGATCGTAAATCTGCATTCAGTTTCAGAGGTCAGCCTTCCGAAGTTTTCCGAGGAACAATGTCGTCGGAATTATGCTCAGCTTCAGCGTGTCTTCGCCTCTCGAAATGACGCACCTGATTCAATGGATCGGCTCCTTGATGAAGTCTTGATGTGGCTCTGGTACAGCGCCGCAGAACCAGTATTGCAGGCATTAGGTTTGAATCGAACAGAGAACATTTCCAGTGAGCTTCCCCGAGTCTGGTGGGTCACCAGCAACTGGGCCAGTAGACTCCCTATACAGGCTGCCGGCGACCACAACCTAGCGAAAGAGAAGAGCATGCCGTGCACTGTCATGGACAGTGTGGTCAGCTCTTACACACCGACTCTTAGAGCTCTGAAGTACTCGCGAGGTCGTCTTGAGCAGCTAAAGCAACAGGCCACCATCAGTTCATCGCTAAGAACAGCGCTGCTTGTAGCGATGCGAGAGACCCCGGATCGCCCAAGGTTGCAGAATGCTGTGCATGAGGTCGTTCTTATCCGTGCCCTCCTTGAGCCTTACGTGCAATCGACGCTGCTTCTCAATCCCAAAGTGACCCGCAAAGACGTCATTCAAGGTCTCCGCATTTGTACTATCGCTCATCTAGCGTGCCATGGGGAAGCTGACCAAGCTGATCCGCTTCGCTCGAAGCTACTCTTTCAAGACTGGGGCCCCAAGCCGCTTCGCGTAGGTTTGTTGATGCGGATGGAACTGGCAAATTGTCAGCTGGCCTATCTATCGGCTTGTCAGACTGCCGTTAACCAGGACGAGGCGATGGCAGAAGAGGGATTGCATCTCTCGGGCGCTTTCCAAATGGCCGGTGTGCCTAACGTCATCGCCACCTCCTGGAACATCCTTGACAAGGAAGCCGTTGATGTTGCGGTGAGCTTCTACATGAACTTGAGAAACGAGAGCGGAGGTTTTGATACGGGAAAAAGTGCAAGAGCTTTACATGCTGCGCTCAGGGAACTGCGGAATCGCGGGTCCAGCCCATACGTTTGGGGGAGCTATGTACACTTTGGTGCTTGAGCGTAAGGTCGATGATTAGGATAGTACAACACGATAGGAATATACACCGCCTTCTCCAGGTATGCATCCGATCTTTCGCGGGTGAGTGCTCATGGTTCTTCACGGCCTGACAGCAGAATGGCCGTAAAGTGGAGTTTCTGATACTAGCTAGCGGCCTCAACTCTGTACAACGCGAAATTTTCGACTACGCATCATCTGAACGAGCGCTTACAGAATGACTTATTCGATTGAAGGAGCCAGATATCTGTCGTCGTTGTTGTTCGCTCACTCTTGTCTATAAAGAAAATAACAATAACGAGATCTACCGTCTACACAGCCATCGAGCTCGAGTCTCACGGCGAGAATTACCTCTCTCATCGTAACGAACTCCTCAATCCACCTTCTCAAGCGAAGAGAGCATTCTTCAAGCTTCCCGGATTGGCGACTCAAACCGTTCCTAACGGCGGCTATGGCTGGGCGGTCATCTTCGGATATGGTGTGATCACGTTGGGCTTAATTAGCATTATCTAGTACTGGGGTGAATTCCCGGCTGCTCTCATGAAGCAGCACCTACCTTTGTCATCGAATGTCTCCTTTTCAACGTCCCCAACCAGCTTGTGCGTAGCTTTTTGTGGCACTCGCAATGCAAAAACAACTCGAATGCTTGGAGCGCGGAATACAGCGCTTTTTGGTGTCTTATTCTTTGTTTAGGGTGATCTGCTTAGTGGATCCACAGTCCAGGATATTGGAGACTTGTTCGCCAGGGCTGGGGGAATTATGGGAATTGGTACAAGGTAGACTATGCGACCCGATCCAGCCGTTCCTTTGCTATCTAATGATTCATCTTCCATGATAGTCTTTATTTCATAGTAAGCCCCTCCCCTATCCTTCTCATTCTATACGCTAAGAGCATTCCTAATTAACTATGAACAGACATTGTACGAGTTACGCCTGCGCAGTGTCGCAGTCCGGAGCCAGGTCTTGCCCACGGAATTGTGTACGCTGTCGGAGGTCGGGAGGAACAGTCATCAACTTCGCAACAACGCCTTGGTTTCGCGATAAAGGCCTGCATGGACCTTCCAAATTCTAATCTTCATGATTCCTGCAACAGGGCTACCAGCGGCACGACGTTTCCCGGCATGGCTTATCGAAAAGCGTTCGCCCCTAAGGTCGGCAACACTCATTGAGTGGTTCGCAAGTCCAAACTTCTACGAGATCAATGCTTTTCAGAATCTCATACTGACATAAATAGGTGTTTGTTTCGAGATTTTAATGGCACAGCTCTCCTTATCACTGGCGTCGCAACATTTCCCCCCTCTTCGTGCCTCCGTTCTCCCTGCAGCTTTACAGCTCTCCTATCGGTTCCTTATCCAGCACCGGCACTGGTCTTTCTTCTGACTTTGATAGCCCATCAGCCGTTGGTCGTCTGATTCCCAGCTTGGTGCCGACAAGCTTGGACCGTTAAACGTATTACTTACCGCCCTGCTATTAAGTGCTGGAAGTATGTTGGTGATCTGGCCTGCGATTAGTAGCCTCGGTCCACTCATTACTTTCGTCATCATCAATGGAGTAGCAAACGTTCCATCTTCGCCACGAGGCCTACTTTTGTCGGGTCTGCATTTGGATCCGCGAGGGTGTCCGCGGCGATGGGTATGAATGTGACGAGCTGGGCGGGTATATGTTTGACGGTATGATAACTTGCAGATTTCATGCCTACAATGTCGAGATTGCCTAGATTGTTACTGAGATCAGGGTGCACCTCTGGCGGGGCACCTCCCCAAAGCATTCGGCGGCGAGAACAGTGCGCATCATCCAGCTATTCTCTATACTGGATCGATGGCGCTGGTGGCGTCTGGACTGGTAGGTTTGGCCTGTCTCTATGTCGACAGAGGCCTGCGCAAGCGGTTTTGAAAAGGGATGTATGTATACCAGCCCCAAGAGTACGAGATGTATAGATAAGTATGGGGCGGAAGGTCTGGAAACACGGATACCTCGCATCTCGAAAAGTTCGGTCGGGTCACATTCCATCGTTGGATCGAGATGATCGAGGTAAGTTACTCACTCTGGAAGCCTAATTTATAGATTTCCTACCCACGAGTGTTGATGGTTCCATTTGTGAAATTCCTGACTGATTCCCCATCAATACATAGCGAAGCCTTGGACCCTGGACCCTGGACCCTCAAACCCCTCAAACCCCTAAAAAACGTCATATTGGGTAATTCAGTTCGGTCTGGAATGCTTGGCGCACAAGATTCAGCTTCCACCCCCCCCACACATACATATACACGGAGAATAAAACCACCAGATACTAAATCTTGTTGCATATCACTCGAAAGTATATAGTTCAAGCTATTTGCTCTTCAGATTTGAATTAATTCTATATAGTACTGTATTCAATCTATGATATTCAGTGATATAAAGCAATCTACAACTCTCGAAAGCGATGCTTGGCAATTCAAGACAAGAGTTGAAGATACTGTAGTATCTTCAGAATTGATGTATGTTGACTCTAACTTAGGAGCTATACAGAAGGCCTTATGTACTTCTATGTAAGACGTTGCTTCGCCATATAGTCGTGGTGTATATATGGTGGGGGGGGTGGAAGCTAACTTTTATGCGCCAAGCATTTTAGATCGAATTGAATCCGCCAATCTTGCCAAGAATTGCCGCCAAGTCGTCGAGGTAGAACTGCTCGCATTCCATGATTGCTCTCTCGAGAACGTATAAGGATAGACTGCTACGAAACAACCGCAATGTCGACGCCTTATAAGACCACGTTTGGAGTTAGCGCGGAGGACCCATCCTTTCCGGTAAGCCCACGACGTAAGCCTGTATCTCTACTGGCTTGCACCTATTGTCGATACAAACACTTGAAGTGTGACGCCAAATTTCCCACCTGCAGCCGATGTCGACTGGACAAGCGCGATTGCCAATACCTTCAGTCAAAGCGAGGCCACAAGCGCCCAAGGAAACCTCTCGACACCACGCGACTCCCTAGTCAGTCGGATCGAGATGAAGGACTTCTCATGGATGTCATGGAAACGCGCGACGACAGCAACAACAATATAGCCGTTGATCAGGTTTTCAGTGATGGTGAGTATCAATAGCTATTGTGGATGCACAATCTGTCACCCTTAATGAGCTTTCCACACTTGATGGATGTTTTCCCATATGATAGTTGTCAAGCTTACACAGAAATTTCTGTTCCATGTCAGTTTTCAGCTACATCACATGAATTGATGACAATGCTCGTCTAGCAAGAACATCCGCTCACATCCTACGATCAGATACCTACCAATTGTACAGCTAATTAGTGCTGCTTAGCAGACTTTCTTGGGCTGCGAAGTGGTACAGATTCCGCAATGAATGCAGCACCGGGGCTGAATGCAACTTACTCGATACCAACGCTGTCGGAACCTACTATCGATCTACCTCTCGCAATTCCAGGCACCGCTGAGGACCGATTGCCTTCGGTTTTGGACAATCTCGATTCCCAGCACAACCACTTATTTGACGGCGTTTGGGATTGGTTTGATATGATCAATCCTTCACTGGCACCCGAGTATAAATACAACAACGTCGCGTCTAAGCGCCTCCTAGAAGTCTATTACCTCCATTTCCACGCAGCGCACCCCATCCTCCTACCTGTTCGGCATCAGACCAGGCAACTAATCAGAAACTACCCACAGTACCTCGTAGCAGTCATGCAATGCATTGGATCGCAATATGAATCGATGACTCTGAGTGAGGGCTATCGTAAGGCGGTCAGTCATATGCTGGCAAGCCAACCTAAGAAAGACGGGTATTTAGTTCAAGCAATGCTCATTTTTTCGGTTACACTGCATGCCCAGGATTGGCAACAACAAGCGAAACAAATGCTGAGTTCTGCCATTGAACTAGCCGTGGACCTTGGTATGAACCGCATGAATTTCGCCTCCGAAAATAGCATGGGGTCTCCATTCCTAGAGGAAAGCTGGAGAAGGACTTGGTGGGAACTATACGTGCTGGACGGAATGCTAGCGGCTCTCCATCAACAAAGCTCATTTAAGCTCAACGGAATCGAGAGCGATCTTCTGCTGCCATGCGAAGATTCGGAGTATTCTACGGGGGATGTATGTACCGACGACGTGCGGGCCCGGTGTTCACGTGTTCCTGGCTGATTCGTTGACCAGAGCATCCCCAAAGCCTATACTATGGATCAATTCCGGGGTCGCGCCTTCTTCAGCCAAGACATCCTTCACTCGTCATTCGCATACCGAGTGGAAGCTGTCAGAATCCTGGGTACTATCCTCAAACTTGATCGGTCGATCTATGCGCGAGATAGCAATGAGATTGAGGCGATAGAAGCAAGTTTGAATAGCTGGCTACTGTGTCTTCCTCCGGCGAAACGAGAGGTCTTGAACTGCGAAGGCAAGGTTGATGAAATGCTTTTCCAAGCACACATGATCATAAACGCGTCAGTCCTTCGAGCCCGACTCACTAAATCTGATTACAAAACTGAACCTGACGAATAGATGTACGATCTATCTTCACCAGCCACGGTCCACGATCACTTCTTCGACCCAAGATGACGTGCCTTGCACACGTCAAATGCGAACAACGAGATACACCACTGCGCGGGACATCCATTCCACCAAAACAATCCAAGCGGCGAACAAGCTGTCAGATCTTATCCTACTTCCCGGGTCATTGACCGATCACAGTCCATTCTTCATATGCACAGTAGCTTTGAGCGCCATGGTGAATTTGTCGGCCTACTCCCTGGCTTTCAACGGTGCCAGGGCCGATGCCATGAAAGAACGTATAATCCTTACAGCGGGAGCTCTAAGCCGTCTCAGCGAAACATGGGCGGTGGCAGTACCAATCCTGAGAGAGGTTCAGAAAACTGCTCGAGGCGTCTTGACCGCCGAGACGGGCAACAACAGTCTGGCCTGGAATGCCGACGGTGATGTTCAAAGCATCAGCAGTCCTCTGCTCGACGACTTAAGCTGGCAGGACCAATTAGAAAATGCATGGCCGGACGCGTGAGCGCGTATCTGGAATCCATCCACGAATCGGATTTCGTGGAAGGCCAGGCTGTTGCGACCTGACTCCTGACCTTCGAGCTTGTGATCGTGACGGTGCAATTTATATGAAGTCGACCCGATCATTGTTGCAAGCCTTCTTCTCACCAGACTACGGTGTTGAGATGAGATGGCAAAAAGCAATGTCCGACACCCAAGGAGGCTGTTCTTCGCCGCGGGAATGCAATCACACGGTATCTGGAGACTGGATCCCTTCACCGCTTGCTTCTAGCTAAGCTGATAGAAAGAGGACACCGGATTCTCCCCTTCTCGTGGTCTTTCCGATCCTGAAGGGTCTCATCCAATAACACTGACGTATAATTTCATCAGAACCGCAGTCGGATGGTATTATCACTACGAGAGGTGTGGATACGAAGATCACCTCTGAGACTGGCCTCAAGACAGCTCTTCCGGCCCATGTTTGAATCCGTAAGTATCCGGCCAAAGACTGTCTATTCCTACATTTCCGTAGTACCTGAGACTCTAGTACCATGGCGACGAGCATTCACACATTGTCTTCTGGTACAGCACCGGTCATTTTAGGACCCAGTGCTCCCAAGGTGATCGAAATCGCTTTTTCAGTTCACTCTTCTAAGGCTCCGTGATAGCTGAAAGCCTGTAACATAGGGTTCCCTCAGATCTGCCGTTTTGGCGCCCAAGTAGCTCTGATACGTCTTTCTTGCGAAACCCCCACAAATTCAAACGTCCTGAGCTCGAACGGAGTACGTTTACAAGCATACCCTGCAACACGTATGCCTGGTGATCGATGTATGGGAATACGTAGTCCGAGCAAATTTTGAAGGTACCCATCGGAACCAGGAAGCCATTGACGCACGTTCTGACACCGATTACGAAAGGTTCGGTAGAGAGGGCGACAGCGAAGACGGGCAAAAATCAGAATGACGAGCACCGAGCAATTCCGCTGCCAGAGAAACCATGCCTATCCAGAAGGCATCTGGGATTAGGCCGGTAATTAGTCAATCATTGACTAACGACAAAAACGAGCAACGACGAGGAATAGATAGGGAAGACCGATCAGGAACAGCCGGATTAATCTCGACTGGCAACTTATATCCCAGGGCTCCAACATATCCGTATGGGTCTCGCAGAGGTCAAATTACCCAGGGATGACACAGCCCTCTTGAAGAACTAGAACGTTAGTTTCAACGGTTGAAGGATCTACACGTCGACAGTGATTTGGAACATCCGGAGGGGCCACAATGGCGCTTCACAAAAGTTTACATTGACCCTTGGTCCAATAGCTTTGATGTACTCCATCCCCTCGTAACTGAGAGCAGAGTCCAGGCCGCTTTGTCGGCTCGTCTAGGAAAAGGATCCTCGCGTCGGTGGCAGGACGGCTGGCCACACCCAATCTTTTCTCTTGGCCGCCACTGAGACCCTTCTCGTTAGGGGTTCCCACAATGATATTAGCTTTGCGCTCGCTTACTAAAACTACCAAGGAGATGGCCAAATCGCCGGAAGCGCTCCTTCTTGGAGATAATGCTGTCGAAAGATCGATATCTAGCCAAGAGTCCAGCTGCAGCGTATGTTCATACTCCGGCAGTGCGAGTCTCGCCGCAAGATTAATAGTTTCCCGGACTGTGAGACTGCCTTTCAGGGCGTCCTCCTGCTCGACATAAGCAGACGATTGCTTGACCATTCATGGGGGTGTCTTCTTGCTTCATAACTTCAGCTGTCACAATTCCGTAAACCCTAAAGGGCCTATAATCGCACTCATTTCCCCGGCTTTTACAAAGCCGCTGGCATTCGCATGGATGGACAAAGAAGACTTGGTAGCACCATTTTCAACCATAACATTCATAGCCTTCCAGCCGAGGAAGTACACTTCATCGTTGACGAGCTGGAGGGCTTGAGACGGCATTTTATACCATCTTCTTTTCCCTCAGAGCTCTCGTTCGCAGCTTGCGACATGGTGTCAAGAGTGAGCTTCTGCGCCGGCAACTCAGCGCCAGAAGGCAGCAAGTTGAACATTCCAAGCGCTATGTGGCTGATGCAATCACGGAATAGATACGGAGTACGAGATAAGTTGTCGAGGCGGATCCAAAAACGTAAGACTCCCTGATCAGCGAGAACCCATTGATTTCTCTGCCATGCTTCGACCTTCCACCAACGGTCTCCTATAATAGTGGCATTCATTTATCTTACACTTCTATAAGCGCTCTTCTACCACTACAATACATCAGTCCTTCATGCTCGCGCCCCACGAGGTTCTAGCTTTCCATTGCCAATCACGTTGTCGACAATTTCTCAACGCGAGAATGCGTGCTTTGTCCGCGCATACAGGCTAGCTTGTTGAGGCAAAATTGTCGCTGTGTCGCCTAACAAGGCCCCAGCAGAATGCACATACTGCATAGTCGACAATACACGCACTAGCAGATCCCTGCATGATAAGGGGCTAGTGCCAAGGAACGATAAATTCAGGGGGCTGAGTATCGAGTTGTCTACACACTATTCAAGATGGCAGTTGTCTAATATCTCATGCTTATTGATTTGCGTCTCTGTGACCTATCCACCCATTTCATTAACCCCCGTCGCTTTGGTAGAGGGCAGTATGGCGACATGGTAGCAGTCCCATTGGTTCCCGCGTGGCTAGCTTGTCAAAGCAGACTGTCGCCGTGTCGCCTAAGGCCCAAGCACAATAGGTACAGCTCATGTAGCCGGCGATGCAAGCAATAGCGGCAAGAAACAGGTACCCGAACTCCGCAACGGGTCCGTTCTAGCAATCCCCGAAAACATTCCCCTAGCTTACGTTTCTTTTGGTGACATCACCGGTTTTCATGTTCCTTTTTCTCCTCTTAATTCCATCGTAGGGTGGTTTTTGCCCATCGCAATAATCGATGCCTCGAAATATAACAACCGAAACCATCCTCCCGAATTCCTTCGTCCAGATGTCCGCACCGCGAGGCCAAACAACCACCGAATCTTCCCGTGCAGTATCATGTCCCCACATGGACATCACTTCGATGGCTACAGAGTATGTTTTTCCTGGTCCAGATATGTAGAATTGGGAGTCCTCTTACAATACGAAAGGACCTGCACACGCACCGATGGCCATAGGATGAAGTACGGCTCCTACTTACGTGACGAAGTCCACGACAACGCCTGGCTCGAAGCGCAACTCTACCTCCTCGCCTTCGCAACCGGCATGCAAGACGCCACCGCCTTCCCGGACTACCGCTGTTTCGCCTCCAACCAGACCGGCAACACCGTCCTGCTTGCAGTCGGGGTCTTCCGCCTCGGCGGCGACATCTTCCGCCTCGCCAACATCGGCATCTCCCTAACGCTCTTCATCGCCGGCGTCGCCCTCTTCGGCCAACTCGGCAACCTGCTCGGCGTGCGCACGCGCTGGTGGCTCGTCGCCTCCTCACTACTACAGACGCTCCTCGTCTTCGCGGCCGCGGCTCTGCAGTACCGCTACGGCGTCAGCGCCGACGGGCCGCTCACGCAGCTGATCATCGCGCTGCTGGCCGTCGCCAGCGGCGCGCAGGTGGCCATGGTGCGGGCGCTGAAGATCACGGACGTCACCACTGCCATGGCCACGGCGGCGTATATCGATCTGTTCATCGATCCGAGGGTGCTGGGGCGCAGGAACAGAGCAAGGGATCGGCGGCTGCTGTTTTTGCTGTGTCTGGTGGCGGGGAGCTTTGCGGGAGCGGGGGCGTATAAGGCGGTGGGGAGTGCGTTCGCGTTGCTGATTAGTGCGGTGGGGAAGCTCGTCGTGACGGTGACGTTGTTGTTGAACAGGGTGCGGAAAGTGTGATGGGGATACTCACGGAGGACTCCATGATCTCCAGGCAAACATGGCGCGAACTCCATGCCCCCGGCGAAGCCTACTGGAGTGATATCTTATGGAAGTAAACCAAACAAGATTGGGAGAGGCGGTAAGTGGTGCATTTGCGCCTACATGCCATTGAATCCAATGTAATTTGTCACTTGCTTCCCAGGGCAAATTCAATTCCTAGAAAACATCTCCTTGCGAGCTTGGAATCCATCTCCAGTTGCATGTTTCATCTACATCTGAACGTTAATAAGGTAGAAGGTCGAAACACTGCCTATTGGATCTCTCGTAGCTCTCTCCCTCGCCGCTCCTCGTCAATCTCGCATGGTAGATACCTGCTGAAGAAGGCCGTCAAGTGGAGAAACAAGCACGATGACGATGCGCGAATATGACTTCCTCCATAATGAAAGATGATGAACGATGTACACACTAAATAGAGCGCATTTCTTACTCGATTAGACTTCGCGCAATTGACGACTGATTTTCCGACTTCTATGGAAGTGGTGGTGGTGTTAATAGTACATAATCTCAGGTGTTATGCCTCAAGTCAAAAACGCCTGCGGTACCTTCAAGGGCACTCTGAAAAACCTGTAACCCTCGCAATCTGCCTTTGGGAGACGGCCGCCGCGGATGTTGAACTGTAGGGCCTGATGGATGATCTTTGGCTCTGCAAGCCCAGCATCTCGTTCTGATCTCCATTTTACAAAATTCTCCTTGATAGTACCTTCTTTGACATGCTTGTTCTCTCGTCGTTGTTCTCCAACCGTCGTGTACGGTACGGCCTTTGAGGCACTCTCGTTGTTATTCTGGCGGCTGTCGGGCGGGTAGTCGTGGCCCGTGTACAAACGGTAGTCGGCTGGCAAGGAGAGAAGCTTGGACATGGAATCGAAGAGTACTGTGGCTGATCCTCCGGGAAAGTCGCAACGCGCGGAGCCGACGTCTGGGTTGAAGATTGAGTCGCCCGTGAACACGTTGGAGCCGATTACATATCCAATGTGATCAGGCGTATGACCGGGCAAGTGCATCACTTGGGCCTGAAGTTTGCCGATGGAGAAGATCTCCTCATCCTCGAATGTGTGGTCGAAGGCCCCCTGCATTTCCGTTGAGTCGACCAGATATCGTTCACCAAATCGCGACTGCACTTGTCCGATTCTCTTGCCGATGCAGATACTGGGTCTCTTCCCGCTTTTTTTGGTGAGCTGGTCTTGCAGGTACGCGGATGCCGTTAAATGATCGGCGTGAACATGGGTTTCGAGAATGTAAGAGATGGTGTATTTGTGGCGTTCAACAAGTTTGAGCAGCTCGTCCGCTGACTCCGTGGTGATTTTGCTGCTTGCAGCATCAAAGTCGAGTACTGAATCGATGATGACCGCCTCGTTGGTTGTTGGGTCTGCAATGATATACTGCCAGGTGCCCGTCTTGGCTTCGTAGCAAGTGTTGACTTGTGGTTCAGAAGACATGTTGGCTACGAATGGGTCGATGATACGAAAGAGAGACAGGAGCGATGGTTGACATATAGGCACATTGATGACGTCGAGGGCACTGGGCGTCTCGGGGTCTCGGGATTGTCGGGGTCTCGAGCAGAGAAAGCACGCTCGTGAGGATTTTTAGCCACTGGTGGCCACCTTCCGACAAGGCGCGTGGATGCGTCAGAGGGCATCCCAAGGGCAGCATCAATTCAAGTCGGCGGTCGTGGCATTATGCTTGTTTGTCCAAGGGATCAATTTCTTAGGCTGCCAAGACGCTAACCCAATGAGGCAGCAGTGCCGCATCGCCCCTGGGGCAACCATTTTCCCTCAATATCTACATGCTCGAGCATACTTTGATTTGGTATCACCATGGTGCAGGTGATTGAGCGACTGGAATTTCTCGACTCCTAAGCAGCGTTCCAAGGTTATCAGATGCTCTTCGTTCGTAGAAGATGTTCAAAGCCAAGGCGAGAAGGGGGGGTAACGGCGTACCGACTCGAGCGACTAGCCACTGTTCTGTTGTAATTGTGAGGACACTTGCAATTGAGAAAGACACTGTACCCGCTGTGAGCCTGTTGACGTGGCTTCGGCCGCTGATGGTTATGAAAAATGTTACAATCGGGTCAATGTTACCAATTACCGTTTTACGTCCTACAATCCATAGCCATTCACTTCACCAACAGAACGCGGTGGCCCAGCCGAGGCTGTTTCGTCTTTAAGACAGTCTTTGATGTCACTTCGCCTCTGTTCACTGGAAAAGCATGTCCAAGTAAGAAAATATCGCATGGTGCATGTTGTTCGACCATCCAACTACGAGGAACCCGCTAACCGAGTAATCTTGCCATTAAGATCCCACCCCCAAACATCGCGATAACTGTGATGATGCTTGAAATCGAAAACGTCGACATCCCACTAATTCCATGACCTGACGTACATCCGCCAGCAAGTCTGGCCCCAAAGACCATCGTACAACCACCAAGAAGCGCGCGAACCCCTGAGATATCCATCGTTTGTTTTGTAGGTTGAGACAGCGCTTGTGACAAGGCGAAGCTGCCGATCAATATGCCGAGAGCGAACGTCATCGCCTTTGTCGAAGGGCGGCCCCCCTGCTTTCCAGCTCCGAAGAGATACCATACGAAGCCACCTGCCTCTTCATACGCTGTTGAGACACCAAGGGAATTTCCTGTGAAGAGGAGAGAAGCCGCTTGAGCTCCTCCAATCAAGGCGCCGCCTACGAGTGGATGTAGCAGAGGAGCCGACCGGTTGAGGCCGAAGGCGGAGAAACCGCCGATGAGCGCCAAGCACAAGATTTCGTAGGCCAGGAGGACGTGATCTGGGTTTATGTCGAACTTTGTGTAGATGGTGTGGGACTTCGCGTCGAGCGGAGGTGTGGATGCGGAAAGGCCTTTCTTGAGAGCGCTCCCGAATCTAGCGAACAATATACCACCCAAGAGTCCACCGAGGGCGGTCGGAACTCCGGATTTGATGCCAGTCGACAATTGCACGAGGACCGTGCCCGGGCATGCGCCAGTCAAAGCCATGCCCGTGCCAACCAGCAAACCACCGAGAACGTTGGCGTCGTACGGTCCAAACCATCCAGCGGATTCCTTTCGAGGTTGACGCCGAACGATGTTGAGGCGCTCGAATGCAGCCATGACAATGCTATGAAGTCGTCAGCGCTGCGTTTAGCTTGTGTATTGTCTTAAAGGCGAAAGTGCAGGGTAACATTACGTACGCGCTGTTGGCGCTTGCGGATAAGAAGACATTCAACATATGGTAGTCCTTGAGTTCCATCTGAGACACGATGACTGAGGGCAAGTAGACCTCCGAAGCTGTCAGAGCAGCGCCGAAGACCAGACCTGCTCCTACTCTCAGAGGGAGACCAGACATCGTAGCACTTGAGTGTATTGAAGCGTTGTGGGATGTGGAAGCGCAGGACTTGTGGTTCAGTGGTTTTGAAATGCTCCTCCACAAAATTGAAAGGTATACTGGAGAGATAATCAGATGGGGAACCCTGGTGAAGTCGTACCCAAGCGGAAAAAACTCATGCGGGGAAGAGAAAATATTATCCACCTTGATGTGGCGGTTGGTCCCCGAGTCTCCGATGCCCTTGACATCATACCACGTTACTAAAGTATGCGTACTTAGTTCATTCCTCCGGATTTGACATATTGCATTCCAGGAGATCTTGCGCGAGGGAATTGATATCTGTGCCGCCCGGTGTTTAGTTGATGGGATCAATTTCGAGCATCACTGACGGTGTAGATGGGTCCAGCGAGAATGTCTTTGGGACGAGCCGACATGGTTCGAAGGCTGTGATCTCAATCACGATCCCGCATGCTGTAGGAATCGATGATCAAGTCTCTGTATTCACTGAACACGATCAAGATGAGTACGCAAGGCCTTTTACATTATTAGGTGTCGATACTACTTTCCCGATATCTTCCCACACAAGCAAGTGCAGTCAGCAATTGGGGGAGGAACGTAGCCGGGCTTTTCCGGTCGGGGTCTACCAAGCCGGGCTCTCGGAGACTGCCGAGATAAGATAGGTAACGTCATCGGCGCCTGTTCGGAAGAAACGTAAAGTAGCTATAACTACGGAGTAATTGTATGATTTTGACATCCTCGAATGCCATACATATCCAATTGACTGAAGAACACAAAACCATCTGACTGAAATTATCGAGCCGAAGAACATGTCGGCGGAATCAGCTCCAAACCCAGTGAGTAAAGTCGAGAGATCCGCTGATCACGTGACGCTGAATACCCAATCATCTCCGCTTGATAGGAGTTCAAGCCACTCCACAATGTCTGCGAATTTCTCAACGCTCTACACATCTACACAGATGAGGCACGCAAAGGTGTGGCTCGCTTCGTCGAAGCAAATCACTACTGCTCGCATGTCCGCAAAGACCTTCGTCAATGTCTCATATACGACACCAATGAGAAAGATGCAAGATTGATTGGGGTGGAATTCATGGTCCCAAAACATGTCTATGAGACGCTCGATGCCGAGGAACAGAAACTCTGGTAGGATATACAAATTTCCGAGTATTCGCAGCTGCGAGACTGACTAGGACAGGCACTCTCATGAGTTCGAGGTTAAATCCGGCATGCTCGTCCTTCCAAAACCTGCTGCCATGTCGTCCGAGGAATGGGAGAAAGCCGAAGTCGAAGCTATGAAGGAAGTCGTGGGACTCTACGGAAAGACATGGCATTTCTGGCAAGTCGATAAGGGCGACGAGCTGCCCTTGGGTGAGTACAGCTCTAAAATGGCCCATGACTGTTGTACTCGCTGACATCACCCAAAGGCTATCCTACGTTGATGGGTTCGATTACAATTTCGGCGCAGGTTGACCTGGCTACCTCGCTGAAGGGAAGAAACGAGAAACATGGCGTGCAACATGAAGAGAAGGCGAAGAGACGGGAGCATATTGAACCACCGGGAATTCACCAGCGTACGCACTGATACCGCCCCAAAGCGCCCCTGTTCCCCATGATTATTGGGTACAAGGGTTTATATACTGACCCTGTTACAGACGCAGATTTCTGGTGGAAGGAATCCGGAAAGCATTGACATGTCGATCCCGGCTCCAGATACGTCTGTAATGGAGAAGCTGATGTGATGGCACGGGTATGAGAAGTATTACGTTCTTCGTTGCTGCTAAACGCTGGTGCAACAAGAGGTGGGAGAGGATAACGAACAGTAATGAGAGATGTCCAGCGGTTGACGAGGCAGATTAGATGCTGCGATCAATGGTACATTTAATATATCCGGAATGGTTTTTGAAATAGAGATTACCTAGCTGTGACTCAACCGATCGTTGATAGCAAAGAAGTGCAGTTGCTGACGAAAAGCTGTTTTACAATCCTACAGTCTCAACCGGCTCGGAGAGTCTTACTTCCATTCCTCAGACAGCGGATCAAAGAATCTTCGGACAAAAGTACGGAGTACATATCGAGATCTTGAAGAAATTTGGGGGTGGGATCTGACACAAAAGCCGGGGATTCGCAATCGTTGTGACAACGCTAAGAGCGTTCATTTAGACTCCGCAGAGCCTCATTGCTTGGCGCCTGTTTCTACCATCCATGCAAAAAAGCTTCAATTGTAAAATGTTGCCAAGTGTCCCTTCGATATACGACCACGTCCAACTGTATAGACCCTCGGATTGATTGTTCTCGATTGCAATACCCACCACGTTCTTGACATAGCAGCCACAATGCACAAAATACCCGTAGACTGATTCCTCAACCTCAACTGCCCTCACAATGGCATTCCTCACCACCCTCATCTCCTCTTTCGCCCCAGTATTGTACGTATCCTGCCGGCACAACTCGGACCTACGAGCCCTCTATCGAACACTAACACAACCGCAGCCTCATCCTCTCCCCCATAACCTCGTACACGGACCAAATCCTCTCCATCCACCGCACCCGCACCTCCGCCGGCTTCTCCCTCGACATCCCCCTCATCATGCTCACAGCCTCCATCCTCAAAACCTTCTACTGGCCCGGCGCCCGCTACGACACCGCACTACTGGTCCAAGCCTTCATCATGATAATCATGCAGATAATACTCCTAAAAGTCGCGCTCGACAACCGGCCCCCATGGAGAGGGGAGGGGCCGTTCGCGAAGACCGACGATTCGAGGCCGTGGGGGTTCTGGCGGTGGAGATCGCAGAAGCCGTGAGTCAATGTGCCCTGCACTCGGATGCCTGGACTCGGGAGGAAAGCGAAGACCAGCTGACCAGCGCCATAGATACTGGGAATACCTTGCCGCTCTGACCCTCCTTCTCCTTATCCTTCATACGCTCCTCTCCCCGCTGCATCCTTCCTCCCTCTACACCAAGATAATCGGCTACCTCGGCCTCGCCATCGAAGCCACCCTCCCGCTGCCGCAAATTTTCGCCAACGCCCGCGCACGGTCCTGCAAGGGGTTCAGGGTGTCGGTGCTGGCCAATTGGCTGCTAGGCGACACGATGAAGATAAGTTACTATTTGGTTTCAGAGGCGGGCAAGGTGCCACTAGCGTTTAAGATGTGTGGGGTTTTCCAGGCGTGCTGTGATGCAGTGCTGGGGGCGCAGTGGTGGGTTTATGGGGATGGGAAGGAGGAGGTGAATGGGCTGGCATTGGACGGGCAGAAAGGAAGATTTGTCTGAGCGGATGATCTTTATGAGTATAGAAAAATATAGAAAGTGGCAGCATAGCTGAGGCCTGTGGGTATGCGGTGCATCGGAAAAACCTGGGTCTGCATGACAGTTTACAACGATGCTGGCCGCTGGGGCCCTGTCAGGTGGATTTCTAGAGTATCACGGTACTCGGTATAGTTCCAGTGCTGGCATCCACCCCCTGCTACTGCCTCGCCAAACTCCAATATCGTTGAGAGACTTCTCACCAACCTCTCTCTCACCCTAGCTCTACAAATCTCTTCCTCGAGCCCAAAGATAGTCAGAAAGGCTCATAGACGCCGATCGAGTATCTCTATCGAAGGAAACACTTTGCCTGCACAGCCAGCTAGCACCGTACTCCTCAACGACAAGCCCGGCAGGCAGAAACCTTTCGAATCTGGGAATTCAAAAGTCTGGGGATGCGGTATTGGATGACGTCTGAATTCTACCTACTAGCCTGGACGTAATCTGCAAGAATGAGCAGGAATAGTGCGACAGTGGAGTTAGGCTAGCGTTCAGTAATTGGAGCTTACAGAGACGCTGAGATCGTCGCAGTGAAAACCCCATCTCAGCCCGCAGGATGAACGAACGAGCAACTCTAACGCGGAACTTATGAATACAGTCGATTGAGAGTACCACTCTCGGATCATGGACGCGATGCGGAATGGGTTTGGAGCAACGAATGGGGAAAGGAGGATAGAAGTTGGGATAGGAATGTAGGGAACACGCTCCTTGTTTGCTCCGGAACGCGACGCTGCCTGCCCTACATCAGTTTTCGAATTTTCATCGTCCCTTCATGTCTATGCCCATTGTTCTAGACTTTTTTGACTCGACCTTTTGCTCCTTTCCATTACCATAGCTCCCCTGCCGCAGTTCGGAACCCCACTGTCTCCCCTGAGTCTCCTCTCATGACTATACCAGCCATCTTAATCTGACATCATTTCGGCTGGCCCAAGGAGTAGCTATATGACCTCGAAACCGTATACCGAGTACTACCACGCGTCTGGCCATAGCTGTTGGCATAGTTCGGCGCCCAAGTCTCATTATAAAGCGAGCAGTAGAGCCCCTGCGGGACTGCATCCTCCGAAAGGATGAACGAATTGAAGAAGCTGCAGGTCTGGAAGCTGCCATCCTGGGCGTCGGGGTGCTGGCTGTTGTACCAGGTCTGAGCGTCGCAGGCCTGGGCGCAGGTAGTGGGGTCGTAGCCCTGCGACTGGGAGAAGGGGAAGAACTGGTAGCCCATGTATGTGTTGTGACCTTGAGCGTCTAGCGGGGCGTTGATGGCGCCGCCGAGCTCCTGGGGGCCGCTGAAGCCTTTGCAGGGTGGTGGGGGGGAGGCTTTGTTGTAGCCGTTGGAGCCGGTGATGACGACTTGGAAGTTGGCGCGCCATTGGCCTTGGTTGGTGGCTTCGACTTGGGCGACGGGGACGCCCCAGAGTGTGCACTTGAAGTTGGTGGTCGAAGGGGGGTTGGGGCAGATGTCAGCGTTGGGGTCCTGGCTGGGGTCGCGCTCGATGTAGATGCCGAAAGCCTCGCAGCCGCTGGCTTGGTCGCAAAGAGAGGCACAGCCAAGAGTGTCGTAGTCGGTCAAGGTGTAAAGACCCTACATCGAATGAGAATTAGCTTTGCCCTTCTGCACGGATCGTGAGCTTCAAGAATCGCCGCTGGAGCGAGACCTGGACTATATCGTGGCTAATCTTTTCGGGCTGCCAGATGAAGGCAGGGTAGACTAGGGGAATGGCTAGCATACCATGTAGTTGCTGGCTGAGAGACTGCCAGTAGCGTTCTGGAAAGCCAAGGCATAGCCATCAGGCGTGGGAGCGTTTGCTGAGTAAGCCTACGAAAATTAGGAGTAATCACATCTGGTGTCGATGGTGACGAACCTGTAGTTCCGGGTCGGCCATGAATGCATCAGCAGTGTCCGGGGTTGGAATAGGCCCTGAGCCAGCGGGTTGGGTTGCGCATGTCCCGTTACGCTTCGTGAGGATTTCGCCACGCTTGGCTTTCAGCGTTGAAGAGGTGATGGGTTCTGTGGGGTGTTGCTCACTACATCCAAAGGCACAGTGAAGAGCACTGGATGAGCGGCTAGATCGTGAGCCGGGATGGTAATTTCCTGAGGTGTTGGGATAGCGGACGTGACACCCGCAAGAGCGGCGACGAGCAAGGCTGATAGCATCTTGAGGAGCGCGAAGAAATGAAAATCTTAGCCTTGAAGGGCTGGGGGCAAGTGGGCAAACGAGACTGACCGAGAGACTGGAGCGGGTAGATAGCTCGATACTATCACTACCTGCCGAAGAAAAAACATGAAGGACGGGAAAAGCTCGCCTTTTATAAGCCTCGATACCTGCCTGCTATCCCAGCTGGCTGCCAAAACAATAATACCAGCAAAGTGGATCTAATCTCCATCTGGACTGCTCAGGAATGTACCGCCTAGACAACAAGGTAACCACACCGCACCCAACTTTGCGTCCTCCATCTCACCATATGGAATATACAAATCCCCTAACCATGCTTCCGGCGGTCCTTCCAAGGGAAAACTGCGTTAAGCCCGTCCCAATCTAGTCCGCTTCCTGGCTTCGGAACATTTTCTCTCACTGAAAGAGAACCCAACGAAGGGGCCGACAATTTTCAAGATTCAAGAGCAGCAATAGAGTGTGGTTAATTGACAAAAAGGGGACAGTATCAGGATGTCTCTCCGAACGTTATGCGGCTGGGGAGGCGTGACAAGCACTGAAAGAAGCTTCTGCTAGGCGTCTAGGCCAACGTGATAAACGAAGAGTATTGAGTTCTTGGTTGACGGATAATGGAAAGGGCGTTGTGATGAACTGATCAGCCAACATTTTGTGCTCGATTTGGTCAGACATGCGACCCGCTGGCGATGAGAAGGGTTCTGCCGCAAGATGAAGCTTTGATAGGCTACAAATTCAGTCAATCCAAAACAAGCGAAGACTCGACAAATTGACCAATGAAGACAAAACTCGCGTGCTTGAAGGGGGATGAAGATCCCAAAATTGAGAAGTAGACGAAGCGACTCCAACCTTGCGATACAAAACGATATCCAATCCAAGCGCCCGTAAATCCAGGCCTTGGCTATATGCAACCGCAGCGCAGATTTGGGCTTCATCTCGCAGGTGGACTGCTTGAATTGAAAATCTCTCTTGGCAGTCTTTCCTCAAGAAGAGCAAGACAAGATGATCGCCCTTGTTTCTCTGAGCGGCCTTATGCGAGTACTCGCAAGACCGATGCTGGTATTGGGGGATATCTGAGATTTTGAGCTTCAGGCTCATATGCAGCATTGCAAGAACCCAATCAGAAAGGACTTTTCCTTTTCAGACGACTTCGCGAATGGCAGCCGAGTCATCAATCCGTTGAGTCGTTATTCCCTCGAGGATTGGCGCCGGCCACGAGCAACCCATACCACCTCATGCTGCTACACTTCTTCAAGCGCTGAAGTGCATTGAGGCTGAGATCCACTGGATGTGTCACTGTCGTTGCTGCGCTTGTAGACGGTCGGTATAGAGTAATCTGGTCATGCTTCGGCTACTTCCTGCTCAAGCTGGTCAGTCGGCCCAAGAACGAGTTGTCGAGACTTTCCAGTAATCTAATAGACAGGTTGCGCAGCTTTATTCAATGCGATTATTCAATTGGTTTGCGAGGGCTAGTGGGGTCTAGGATCGCTAGCCCGCCCGCGCTATACTAGATCGAGTAATATGGATCGCAATCTAATAATTATCGTATTTAATCGATTTTTGTTTTCTTCTATCAATAATGTGCATTCTTAATCTCTTTTACTCCATTTAGCATGCCTTAATTAATTTAACTGACTCAATTGATTGACAACAACTAGAGCATACGTATAGCTATTGCTCTTGCTCTTGTTATTGTCGTTATTTTAAGTCAATATCTTGTTGGCAATTCTTAATATTTATATATTAAATTAGTAAAGTATAAAAGGTTTAAATTCGATTTGAATCGAATTTTCTCTAAACGTCTTCGTTATATAATGCGATTTAATAAGAAGAAAATTCGATTGCTTGTTAATTACTTTGCTATCAATGCTATTAAGTAGAGCAATTGTGTTAAATTATTTTTTGAACTTGCTTTTTGTTGTCTTCTATACAAATTATTCTATTCTTGTTAGCTATTTAAATTAATGAAACAATTTAATTGTTTTCTCTTTTATCTCTCTTGCGTTCTTAACAATCTTCTTAAATATTTCAAAATTTAATACTACAATATGCTTCGATAGTATCTAACGCTTATCTATATACGCATTAAAAGATACGTTAAAGCAATAAAAAGAGTAGAAAAGATTAGAGGCAAGAGCATTATATAAAAATTTATTAATAAGACTTTTTAAAAGTTTTGCAAGTCAAATATAAGACAAAAATTCTATTACTTTAACTACAAAAAATTACATAAAATGATTAAAAACTCTTCTTAAAGATTGTAACGATTTAGATTGTTCTCTCTATATATATTACTTCTCGCGAGTGTTTGCAATACGCAAACATCTCGCAAGTGCTTTTGACGCAATTGATTTAGATTTTGTTCCATTACAATAGTGTTTGCGCGCGTGCTTTGACTTGACGCGAAAACATTACATCTAAGTCTTAAGATCGATTTCTTTTGATTCTATTAGTAGCGATCGTGAGCGCAAGTTTCGAACATGTCAAGTTGCATAGACGAGAATGCTACGAGTGTTGTAAGTATGAGATCGCGTCTACGTATAACACGAGGGTTGACATAAGTGTATTGTCGTGAGCAACATAATACGCGCCCAAAAAAGTTATGTCGTCGCGACGACCTCTAAGCACGTGCCAAGCACTATGTCTTTAAAGTGGCCTCTGAGTGCGCAACATACCAAGAATTTTTCGGTAACCCTGGCGTAACCCTGGGTGAGCTCTAAGATAACTCTGAATCTCGGGACGAGATTCTGGGGAGGGGAGATAACTGTAATAATTTAGATCGTCCCCTCTATATATATTATTTCTCGCGAGTGTTTGCAACGCGCAAATATCTCGCAGATGCTTTTGACGCAATTGATTTAAATTCTATCTTGTTACAAAGATTGAAGAAAGTTTCAATTGTATAACAATAAAGTCTATATTTATTAATTGTATATTATATTCTTCTATTTAGATTATACAAACAAAAAATAGATCTTTTTTAATAAGCGAATATTCGAGACTCGCATTGTTGTCAAAAACTTCTTTAATTTAACTTAAACTTTGTAAATATTTAATGCTTTTAAGACGCAAATAAAAGTCGAATTATAATTGATCGAAAATTTTTATTTAGTAGCAATTCTTTTAACTAATTGTTATACGTGTCTACAAAATAATTAAATAGAATTTTGCTTTGCAATGCGATCTTTTAATCTTTCGAAATATTTGCAAGTCAATAGAGTTTTTAGCAATTTTAAAAGCTCTATATTATAAGAGTACTAGATTTTCTTTTTTGTATTTATATATATATTTAGTTTCGATAAAGTTTTCTAGTGCTAATTTTTAATACTTGTTGCTCTAAATCTTATTGTTGTTGTTTAATTATTAAAGTATAGAGAAGAATCTTAAATTAAACTTTTGAAGACAATTTTTGTTTTCTTTCTTCTCTTTTGTTATTTCTTATTATTATCGCATTAAATTGTTGCAATAATATAGTTATCTATATATCTTTAATAATTAGAAATTCTTTGTTAATTCGACAAAGAGTTGTAATTGTAAATAATATTGCCAATATAAGCACTTTTTAACCTAAATTTTATTTGCTTGTTCTAAGAATTTTTTAGAGATCTTATTAACGCAAATGCAATTAAACGTTAAATTATTATTATTTTTGTTTTTGTTTAAAGATAAAATTTCAAGTTGTTGACAAAATAAGTGCAACTTATACTTGTTTGTATTGCAACTCGCATATTATATTTCTTTAATATATATTTAATATTTTCGAAAGAGACAATATTGTATACGAAAGTCTAATAATTAAATATTTTATTATTTCTTTTTTTTCGAATAAAGCTTGCAAAGCTTTGAAGAAGAAAATATAACAATAGTAATTCTTGTCTTAAATTATAGATATTTTTGCAAAAATATCTTCTTTTTGCATTTAATATTACAAATTACTCTCTTAAATTTAAAATATTTATTGTTTGTTACAATCTTCTTGTCGCTTGTATTGTTTGCTTCGATCTTCTTATTATTTGCATTATTTGTTGCAAATTTCTTTTTTTTCGCATTACTTGTTACAAAATTCTCTCTATTATTTTTATATAATTATTTTAGTTGCTTTATAATTTTGCTAAGTTTAATTAAATTTTCAAACAAATTAATTTATTAAGAATAAATATGTTTTTTATAATACTTATGCAACAATTTCTCAAAATAACGTCTAAGTTTCGAGACTTTTGCAATATACTTTATTATATATCTTTTAAGCGTATTTTTTATTTTCTTTAGCAAATATTCTTGTTTTAATAAATTTTTTGTTAATTATATTCGATTTTTGAAGTAGTTAATTAATATGTCTTGCAAAATGTCTAAATCTTTATTATCTATTATATTGATATATATTTGTTTAAATTTTTTCGAATTTTTTTTATTACTTCGAGATTGTTTTGCAATTTTGCTTTTTTAATACTTCATAAACTTTAACAATATAAATTTATTTAATAGAGATTTAGAAAATATAAATAAATAATTGTTGTTATCTTTAGATAAAATCTATAGTTTTGTATATTAATTATTATTTATATCTTCTTTGTAATTTAAATCTATGATTATTATTATATTGTTATTAGATAAAGAGCTTATTTTTATTACAAATTTCGATTCTCTTGTATTCTTCTTTACGTTAAAGAATATATTAGAGTTACTATCTTCGAAATTGCTTTAATTCTTAAAGCTCTCTCTATTGTTAACAAAGATAATAGAGAAGAAGAAAAAAAAGACTTTGTAATTCGATTTATTCTTTAATTGTTAATTAAGTTTGTTTTTTCTTTTTTTATATTTTGTATTCTCTTTTATTTTTCTCTTTTGCAAAGAGTTTTTTTAATTTTTTGTTTTCTAGTATATTACAAATATAGATATTAATTTCTTAATAACTTAAATTCAATTGTTGTCTTGTATTGTATAATTAAATTTGTGTAAAACTCTAATATCTACTTTTTATTTATTTATTAAATGCTTTATTTGTTTACTAACGTCGATATATTTACAATCTATTGTTGTCTCGAATTTTTTTTAATCTTATTTTAGAAATGCTATATAATCTTAATACTATACTTCGCAAATCTAATTACGTATATATTAACAAAAATAATATTGTTTTTCTTTATAAGTTGTTAATTGTAATTGAGCTTTTAATTTAATTGTTAATCTTTTTTTGTTTGTAAAAGATAGAAAAAATAGAGATTTTTAATAACAAAGAAGTACTAGAAGTATTGGAAGCACAATATTGACTAACAATATTTTGAGTATAAAAGTCGAGATTAGTATTGTTATTTATATCTAATTTAATATTCTTTTTTTTTCAATTTTTGTATAATTATTCTTTAATATTTTTTATCAACTTGTTTTCTTTTTTTTTAACAATTGTTGAAACAACTTTAATTTAAATTAGATTGTCTTCTTTTGTTTACAAAATAATTATTGTGTGTTCTTTAAAAATTGCGAGATTTACAAAGATAACAATAATTGCAAAAGTTGCAAAGATAATAATAATTGCAAAGACTTCAATTATCGCAAAGAAGTATTTAAATTAACAATATAAAGATAGTCTTCAAATATATTTCTAAACATAACGACGACAACAACAACGACAATGATAAAGAAAATAGTTATAATTTTTACAAGTTATGTCTAGACAAGTAATTGAAGCAATTGAATAAAATAATAGATTAATTGAATAAATATTCAATAATTGAATATTGATTTAATTGGGACTACCAAGTCGTCAAATCTGCTTGCCCTTTTTGAATCACGCTAACTAAATCGGGCAATATTCAATTGAATAATCGTATTGAATAGAGCTGCGCAACCTGTCTAATGCATTTCGGGTTGATTCAAAAGGGGCAACCCTTGATTGGCGACCAACATAGGTTCGCCCGCACCCCTGAAGGATTACTCATAAGGTAGCTAAGCGAATGGAGCGTATCAAGTTCCATATTTTCTGTTCATCGACATGCGGAGAGACAATGGAAAACGCAAATTCGCTTAGCTACCCGAATCGGGTCGTCCGGAAAGGGAATCGGCCTGACTAAAGTACCTGAGGGCCGTCTCCGCCCCCTTTGATACTCCACCCCGGCTATCTTGAGCACTATGAGGTTTCTCAACCACATAAGGTCAAGATCGAGATTGAAGAACGAAGTGCCTCAGGCTCAGGCCTACTATCATGGCCATACAGACTTGGAGCCGGCCTACAGGTCCAGGATCGCCAATTATAATCCGACGGCCCGGCTGCCCCAGAAGATCTTTAAGGAGGTCTTTGCAGCCGTATGCCCGCATAGTCGTGACGAGTCATATCTGAGCTCGGAGGACTCTATGCTGGATGGAGAATGTATGCTCTGCGATCTCCGCGACCTTTCGCATTGTGCGATGGTCAATCGGCAGTGGGCTGGTCCCGCGCTGGCTATGCTGTGAGTGGTCCCAAGTATCTTTCACAGAGTCCTGGTTGACAACCACGTTCTTCCAGTTATCATAGCATAAGAATCGATGCCGTCCATTACTGCGAGCTCGAACACGATTTATCCGAAAGGCGCAAGAAGAAGGCGCATCGGTTTGACCGGAATGGGGAGACCGAAGACGTACCAGCGGAACGCTTACACCTGCTGTGTGGAACAGTCAGGGCTAGCCAGTATCTGGCGGCTCAGGTGCTGTTCCTGAAGATGCCCTACATGACGCGGGAGTCATGCGTATCAGATCTCGCGCGAACAGTATCGGTACTGCCAAACCTCCGTTTCATTGACCTCCCAGAAGGAATCTACCGCGACAGCTCGTCCGCAGACGTATTGAAGCAGGAGCTGCAGTCTCGATGCCACGATTTGCGGAAGATGAAGTACACCACTGGCGCCGAAGGAAGCTTTTCCATGCTACCGCAAACCCGACAATGGCAGAATCTCGAGGTCCTCGAGCTATCACATCTCTCCATAGAGCCGTCAGCGCTCATCTACGCCTTATCATCCTTCCCCGTCCTCCACCAAGTGAAGCTTCTCGACCTTCCTCTGCTCGACGACACCATCTTCCACTCAAATCCCCAACAAATCTCTTTCCCACCCTTAACCAACCTCTCTCTCCAAGACACCCCTAACATCACCGCCAACGGCCTCCTCACCTACCTCTCCCAACCCCAAACCCGCTCAAGCCTCAGTGCCCTCCACCTCAACAACACCGGCATTCTCATCGACTCCCTCTTCCGCATCCTCGCCTCGGCACCCCACCTCACAGCACTCCACATCACCGAAACCGTCTCCCGCGCTCTCCCCCCCACCCCGCTCCCCCCACTCGCCGCCCGCTCCCTCCGCACCCTCCACTTCCTAATCTCCAGCCCCAGCACCATCTCCCCCAAACCCTCTCCCCCCTCAGACTCCTACTACACCTACCTCTCCACCTCCCTCCTCGCCTCGCACCTCCCATCCCTCCACTCCCTCTACGCCCTCTCCCCTTCCCTCCCCTCCCTCCTCCTCCCCCCACCATCCGCCCCCTTCGCCCCCACCACCACCAAACCCCGCGCCCTCCCCCGCGCCCTCCACCTCTACACCAAAGCCATCCTCGAGATGGAATGGCAATACACACACCTCTCCCCACCAACCCTCCACAACCGGCGCGGCAGCGCCACCGCCACGCGGCCTGTTAGCCTGTATAGCGATGGGCTTGGTGGGTTGGGGGGGCCGAAGCTGGGGGAGCAGTGGGGTGGGAATGCGAGGGATAGTGTGCTGGTGGGGAATGGGTTCGGGGGGTTTCTGGCGGTGCCGAGTGATGAGAAGGGGGCGGCGAGGCCGAGGAGTAGGGGGAGGGAGATTGGTGGGTGGATGGGTTAGTGGGGGGGATGGGGTTGGGGTTGGGAATGGGGCGGTGGGGGGCGTGAGGTTAGGTATGGGGTATGGGCACGGGGTGTGGGGAACGGGGTGTGGGGAACAGGAAAGGGAAGGGCAATGGGGAATTTATATCGGAATTTGGGACTAGCTGGGGAGCTTCTGTCAACGTATAATTGACTGGCGTAGAAGAGTGGGAGTTAATGTCATTTCGATACCAAGTTAAAAATCTTGTGTTCCTTGATGATATTGCTCCACCAAAGCGGTGGATCTAGGCTATAACATCCGAAATGTCTTCTCTGGTATACTCATCTATACGATATAATGTGGAAAGAGTGCCATCACACCACGAAATCCCAACTATCACAAACCGCACCCCACTCCGCACAGTACCCTCCTTCCCGAACCAAAATTCCGTCCCAAAAGGCTCTCGCGTTGCCCTCCGCTTCCCCAGGCCGTACCCTTCAACCACAGACCACCCCCTTCTTCCACCAAGACACCCTTACATTACGAACTGCCTCATCCCCCCCTTTCAACAAGGCAGCTCGGTGTCGACAATATCGCCTCGTGAACAGCTCACCACTCCCTTTCCATAGACCAAGACGCCGTAGCTGAGACTGACACTGCGTATGAATCCCAACTGCTACACAAGAAGCTCGAGGAGCCGCCGATGCACGAAGAAGGGGGTGGCCTAAGAAACCTCGCTGCCCGGGTTTGCGGATGTGCGGACGGGAAGAGATGCTTTAGCTCGTTCGTGGATGGGTGGCGAGAGGGTTTGGGGTGGATGTTATTGATTTGGCGGGTGTGATCTGTGGTGGCGGGCGGGGGGTAGGTGGGTGGAGTAGTGCGTGAGTGATGGCCATGTCTAGAAGATTATAGCTTCTGGGCGATTGAGCGAGGTGGGGAGGGAGGAATGGGGCAGTGCTTGATAGTATCTGTGAGTTAGGCACTGAAGACTTCGGTTGGAGCTTCGGATGTGTGTTCTTGATGTTGATTTATGGATCCGATCTGTGCGTAGCGTGATCACCGGCGGGTACCAGGTGTTGCGTAAATGGCGTATTCTAGATAATCGTGTCCAGAAGCCCGTAATTCCTCCATTAGTATTAGCACAATCCCAGGTCCGCCGAAGAATTCATCTTTCCTTCGCGTGTGAGCCTGGTGCCCGTCACCGTAGTGGAGTATCCGCCCGGACTGCTGTAATCCGGCGGCGGCGGCGTCATCGCATCTTTCTCAGCGGCGATCTCACCCGCAGGCAACTCGATGGGGCTGGGCGGTGGTTTCAGCGGCTTCGTCTCCGTCCTGCGGGTGTTTGAGAGCTCGTGCCGGGTAGGGTGTTGCAGGCTGGCGTCGCTGCCGTAGCGTTGGTAGTTCCAGTGGCGGCGGTAGATGTAGTAGAGGAGTCCGGGGAGGAGGAGGATGAGGACGGCGGCTCCGACTGTGGCGCCGGCTATGATGGCTGGGGTGTTGCCTTTGGGGTGGTTGTTGGGGGCTGTGCCGGGTTGGGGAGAGCTGTTTGGTGAAGCGGGGGATGAGGCGGCGGATTTTGGGGCGGATGTGTCCGAAGCTGGAATCTGGTCAGCTGGTGGTTAAGGATGGGTCTTGAGAAGGAAGAATACCTCCACGGATGAAGAGATCTCGTAGCGCAGGCTGGGTCCAATAGACAGGGTAGATCCCACTTCATGGCATGTCAGCGTGACCAGATCACCTCAATGACTTGAGAGGAGGTTGACGCACTTGGTGTTATACACAGATTGAACCAGCTGTGACCGCTGGTACTGTGCTGCTTTGGCCTGGTAACCAGATTGCCAGGAAAGGTTCGCAAGGTCGAAAGTACCCAGACCTTGGATGTTGTTGGTGTCGGGCATAGACCACTTGTCGCCCTGGCTAGGATTCACGCCTCCGATGCTGAGAAATTGTCGCTGCCCAACTACATGGCATGTATGTCCGATGCGTGTGCCTGAGTGTCCCTGAGAGATCCATGGTCAGTTTTCCTGTTTCGTGCGCAAGGGTGCGCAACTTACACCATTTGCTAAGACCCATTGAAATGCTGGCAGTGTCAGAACTGAGAATCTCAAATAGTATTAGCACGGGCAGGCTCGACATGTGTAAGCGCGTTACTGACTCCAGAGTTCGTCGTATAGCGCGGTGTCAGGACCTGTTTGTCCAGCAAAACCGCCGTACATTGCACTAGATTCTCAGTCAGTCTTTTTCGTACAAAAACCATCATATGTCTTGAAGTGAGCCAGAAGCCAGCCTCTGCGCTGAATTGGGTGACGGCTCTTGCCGCAGGAGAGGTTTTAATAATTGACCAACAGCGAGAATTTGTTGTCAATATGGATGGCACTGCAAGAAGCGGCAGGAATGCTATTATTCTCATGCACTTCTCCTGGACTACAGCACCACTTCCTTGTGGTTGTAAGGATGGCTTTATTCGAGAGAACGTACATTTCATAAGTGCCTGTGGAGCTGCCCCCAGTCACAGGCCTACTATCTCCTACGCCGGCAGTACAGAACCAGAGCCTCGACGAAGGTATTGGTCCTGACGCAGCCTGCTTATACCATGTTTTGGATACCGGATGGAACAAATTGATGACACTCATCGAATTCTGGATTTGACCCTACTTATTGCTTAATCTAGGATAATCTATCGCACCTTTTTCTGTGCCTGCTTACCGGTACGTATTCTGTGCTACTAGATGTTTCACCGCCGAAAACGACCATCAGACCATTTGGACCGAAAGGTATGGACTCCATTGCGCCCCACATGAATGTTCCAGAGGGTGAAAGGCTTCTAGTGTCGGTATTATTAGTCCATTCTCTTGTCTTGGTATCGAATTCAACAAGGCCTGGCGTTGGCACAAAGGACGTCAGATTCCGTGTTGCCGGGCTTGAATGCGAGCTTGAGTAGCCTCCAAGATAGAAAGCTGTCTCGTTGTTCATGGCGGAGACTCCACCTAACGGCCTTGTGATGCCTGCAGAAAAGGGTGGGTCTTTGCTGGTATCATTCTGCGTCCAGGTACCTCCTCCTTTCCCGTCAAGCGCCAATTTCCATATTGAGAGATCGGCAGAGCCCCCTGTTCCGTCAAGCACCAATTTATATTTTGAGAGATCGGCAGAATTCGACGACAGGTATGATAACTCTCCACCGAAGGTATTGATCTCTTGCCTCACGCCATCATAAAATAGCGATTGGAAATTATAGGGCGGCATGGAGGGTTTGACGATGGCATTGTACTGCACGAAACTTGGATCCCAGTCTTTGTCAAGAGGCAAGCTGAAGGAACAGTTTACTGCAACGTTTTGAGTCAGCTCTCACGGTTCATTTACCAAGGCATGATAGCTCGCGCCTAGTCCGGATGGCACCGACCTGGAAAGACATGATAATTCTGATCCAGCCTATTTGCTGAGTTCAGCGGCTGCTGGCCTATCGCGACCTCGCCACCGTCTATATATACGTAGTTGCCCACTACAATGGCTATGATAGATTAGCTATGGTCGCTAAAGTGATATAATTGGGGACGATGAGCGCGAAAGCCCTCGTTGCTGCAATTCGTTACGTGAGTCATAACGATGTTTGACTGTAGAATGGCGTAAAAGTGGAAGTGCATCTTTCTCAGGGTTGGACTATTGGGTAAGACAGTTTGGGATTTTTCGAATGGCTGATGGCATGACCAAAGCGAATGCAGTACTTACACGCATGATAAGCTCTCCGTGTCCAATTCGTTGAGGGCAACGGGGCGAATTGCGCCTCAAGTGCGAATGTTATAGCCATTTCCGATCTCTCGGACGACACTCAGCTGAAACACCGCTGGTGGGCAAACACATGCATCTGTTAATCACAGGAAGTAGACGAGGTAGATGAACAGCTTTGCAAAAGGAACGTTGAGTGGTCGAAGCCCAGAGGAAAACAGAGCGAATGCGACAAGAAGTAATTGAAGAAAACCGTCGCCTTAATCGCATCAAGTTAAACTACAAAGTCCAGGCACTCAATGCCCCTTACACACGGGATGACAGAAGCATCATATGGAGGGGTGTGGATGACGCTCGTACCTGACAAGTGCATAGGCCAACGATCCCGTGGGCTTGGACACATTTTCGACTCCCGGCATACGGAATAGTAGTGGCCATGTCCACTGGAGCACTATCTAGCCACCGAGCAATCGAAGTGCAAAGAGGTATCTTAGTTCATGCCCTATCGATCTGGCCTTGGGGTCCGTGTGGTATCGACTACCATGGCCCATGTACTCAATGTCGGCCTAGGTGGATCTAGAATTCTAGATGGATGTTGATTGTTGATACGAGTTTTTTGTTGCAGAATGTGACCTCTGATGTGTCAATAGGTTGGACAAAGCGGCCACAGGACTCCTGATAATGTTTCGCACCATGCGCTCCAATAGCGGGGATGCCGTGCCTTGATGATCATAAAGCTAAGCCAAGACCCGGAATCTTTTGAAGTTGTGAAACCTTTCCCAGATCTACTAATGCACGTCTAGGATGCGGGACGGGAAGAGGCGATGCATGCTCTGAGCCTCGCGGCACCAGGTGGGAACGAAAGTCGTGCGGCTTACTGTTCACCATATTAGCCGAGCCGTAAGCCGCACGACTTCCGCTCACACCTAGTGATGCACATCGGTATTACCGTTAGCGTGCTATTACCAGTAAGACGCGGTAAAACGTGTAAAATAGATTTCCATTTTACGGTAAAATGTAAAATGCGCTAGTAGGGGGAGAGCCCTATAAATAGGCATACAATTGATGTCCGGCAACAACAATAGATGCAATAATTATAGAGGCTTACTGCCTTCTTTGCGATGCATGAACCTTGCATTAGTACAGGTAGAGATATTATGGACATCCCGGCTTTTCTGGTGTAGTTTCCATGGAGATTTGGTTGTTTCTTATCGAAATTCCGAAGACAATTGTAGGAAACAAACGTTTCCTAGGCAGACTTCATGTAGAAATATGCTATATTTACGAGAACTATAACAAATCTCTCTATTTTTGGTGCAAACATTATTAGAAAGCAGTTATCAACATTTAGTTGAACCCACTATTAGTTGTTTTAGTACTAAAGTCTAGGGTTAACAAAAGTCAACATTTATTTGTTCTAAAAGCGAAATGTCGCCCAAGTATCTACTAATAGTACTAATATTTAAAACTAGAACGCACATTTATTATTTGTATTTATATTTGCTCAATTTATCTATAATCTATAATCTTATATCTTTTATATATATTATAATACTTTGTTGTGTATTTTATCTTCTCTAGTCTTAAGTTAGATCAATTTTTCAAATAAATTAGACAAATTATGTAGCAAAAGAATTCCAGATATATTAAGTTATCTAATAATAATTAGCTCTAAATTAGATTAAGTCAAATTATATTATTTAATAAATTCTAGCTACTTAGTAGATTAAATTAGATTATATTATTTGATAAATTCTTGTTGCTTAGTAGATTAGATTAAATTATATTATTCGAGCGTTTAATATCTTAAAAGTATTATTGTAATCCTTAGTAATCAAACTTATTGTATCTCTTGTAGCTATCGTATTATATATAATATTCGAAGTTACAAAAGAAGAATTGGCGCTATTGTTCTTCTTATTAGTTATATAATCTATATATAATAATATAATAAAGTTTATTAATGCAATATCAAATTTTAAACTATACTACAATATTATACAACTTATTGTATTATTTTTATAACTATCTATATATACTTAGTTCTTGTCGATAACTAAGAATTGTATTACTTATTATTATTTCAATAATTATCTTGTTATATGTGTATATCTTCTTAAGATATTGAATCTTTAATTGTCGCAATATATTTGTCTTACTTATTTTTGTAATTAAGCGAACTATTATTCTCTCAACTATTAATTGCATATTATAGACAAATATTGCTATTATATTTTAAGATCTTACAATATATAATTAAGATATATATTAAAGAAATCGCTATTAATTGCTTGTTTTGATCGAAAATTATTGTATAATTATTATTTAAATTCTCTAAATTATTGCTCTTCGAGAAATTAATCTAATTGTAATTGTTCGAGATATTTATTTGTTTATAACAATTAATAAATTATATCTTGTTAGTAAATTAATTATTTATTTTAGAGCATTGCAAATTAATATATTCATTATAATTTAAAGTTGAAGAATTATAATCGAGCTAATATATAGACTTATTGTTAGCTTTTAAGTTTGTTTTTATTGAGATTGCTACTTATGTCTTTGCTAACAAATATAATAGAAATTCGAACATTTACGTTTTTAATCTTATTAGAGTTTTTTGACTTGTTTGAGCTCTCTCTAATGTCGTTTAAGACTTAACAAGATTTTTTTATTTTTTTTATTAGTCTTTTGAGAAATTCTAGAGCAATTACAAAAAATATCTAATTTATATAATTTGTTATCTAATTCAAACTAAGCAAGTTATATTAGTTTAACTTAATCTATATTAATATAAGAGAAAATATTTTAATCGACTTCTTTTTGCTTTCTTTTGCAATTGTTTAATATTTTATATTTTATTAACGCAAATAATATTAACGCGATTGTTGTTCTTTATTGCTATTGACAAACTTGTTTATATATAGATTAAAGATATTAATAAGTAATTTTCGAATTATAGACAAAATCTTCTTGTTATCTTAATTATTGAATCGAAATATCTTGCGTTGCAAACAATTATTTATTCTTGCTTGCAATATTAATTCGATTTATATTAGCGTAGACATAAATTGTTTATAGTAATTTGCTATCTTGTTAGCAATCTCTAATTAAGAGAATTCGATTAATATATAAGTAATTAATCTTAATTTTACAATTTTGTATTCTCTTTGTTCTAATACTTAATCTCTGATAACTTAGTATATTAAGATAACTATAAAAGCTATAGCAATTAATAAAAATATTATAAATATTCTTTAATACTCGAAATTTGTTCTTAAATCGCTAATACTACTATAGAAAAATATTATCGAGATTGTCTCTATTATTACTCGAGATAAAAACAATATTAACTTTGTCTATATTTGTTAGTCAAATTGCTTAAAAGAAAATTATATTAACTTTTAATTTTCTTTCTATTAAGAACTTATTTGCTATTAGTATATCTTTAATATAATATATAGTCTTTTTCAAATTTGCAAAGTTATACAAGTAGACGTTATAAACAATATTTCGAACTTTCTTCAATATATATCGACTTAATTGAACAGTTATAAGAATATTCTCTACTTAATTAGCAACAATATAATTATTTTCGAAAAAAAATAACTACTTGTTTTGCTTTATTTGACGTCGAAGTAATGTTTATATCTTTAGATAAACGTTTGCTATTAAGTTTCTAAGCAACGTTTAGTTACTTTCGACAAATAAGATAATCGAAAATTATTAAGTTCTCTTCGAGTTAGAAACTTTTAACTTGATTTTAATAATCTAATAATATTATAGTTGTTATAAGTAATCTAATTAATTTAAAGACTTGCTTTATCGGCAATTCGAGAAAGCGACCCCTGTGGTACAATGACTCCACTGAGTCGACATCGACCCGAGAGAGTCTCGTGACATCTCGCGCTAGCCTATTGGAGTAATTGGAATTGTTTTGTAAAATTTAGATTGTTTTGTAATTTATTTGAAAATTCCAGCCTAATCGGGTTAGTATTACGTATAGAATTAATATTTGAAAACAATTTTTTTTAGAATTTTTTTAGTTTTCAAATATTAATTCTATACGTAATACTAACCCGATTAGGCAAAAAATTTCAAATAGATTACAAAATAATCTAAATTTTACAAAGCAATTCCAATTACTCCAATAGGCTAGCGCGAGATGTCACGAGACTCTCTCGGGCCGATGTCGACTTAGTAAAGCCATTGTGTTACAGGAATCGCTTCCTCGAATTGCCAATGTTGTATTCTTTAAAGAAGTTGTTGTTAGATCTCTTTTTAATATCGATTTATATATACTTATTGTTGTCGAAGTCGATATTAATTTTCTCTGTGCTATTATCTTTAGAAAAATCGAAAAACAATAATTTATTACTATATTAATTCGAGTACAAAAAAGATTATCTTTTATTCTTGAATCGAAATTGCAAAAAAAAAAAATATACTTGTTGTTTTGCTAATAAGCTTTGAATCGATAACTATTATAGCAATTTTTTGCTATTAGTCGAGTTAAAACGTAATTAGAGCTTGTATTTCGATTATAATTGTACAAAATATTTTTCGACAATTTAGTAATTAAAATTCTTGAATTGCTATTGTTGTTTAAAGTACGTTGTTTAATCGAAGACAAATATATCGATAATATAGATTTTCTATTTTGTATTTAACTTTAAGTAATATTATCTTAAGATTTTTGCTATCGATAAATATTTTGTTTGCTACTATTATAAAGAGTCTTTTTTCTAAATATAAAGTTAAAGAATTGATATTGCTTCTTTATAATTAACTTAGATACAATTAGTTTATTTGTAACATTCTATAACTATATTAAGTTATAATATATATTTATATTTATTTGCTTATATATTGCGTCTAAAAGAAGATTAAGAATATCTAAGTAAATTTGCATTGCATTGTAATTTGTACTACTTATAATATTAGCTATTATAGAAGAATGATTGTTAAGACGCGTTTTCTTTGTTGCTCTCTTATTCGATATAATATAATTGCTTTTAGTAAAGTTAAAAATCTAGAAACTATATATTAGCAAAAGACAATAATAATAGAAACTATTTTTAAAAAGTCTACGCTTGTATTTGAAAAAAGCAATCTTTTAAATGTCTTTTGTATTTTGTTTAGTAACTTTATTTCGAGCTTGTTGTTTGTTAATACGTGTTAATCGAGCAACAACTTTGCTAAAAATACGTAATTATCTATTGTTTTCTTTGTTGTCTTCGAAATTACAATTGATATCTTTATAGCAATAACAATTGCGTTTAATTTTTTTTTTTAAGATTTTTTGAAAATTATTAATTGTATTTTTTTAATATTTAAGTTTTATTGCTTTTTGTTAGTTCTTCTTGTTATTTTGTTTGCTTTAAAATATATATAAAGAATTTAATTGTAGATTGTAATTCTATATATACAACTAATTAAAAAAACTTAAATTTATATTGTATATATAGTTGAGACAAATAACTACTATTAAGATTTGACATATAAATAGAAGATTAGTCTATTAAATTAGAAACAATTAGACTAAAGTTAAACTAATTATTTAAAGTATTGCAATATTAAAACAAATATATTTAGTCTTTTTATAGTATATTAATCTTGTATTCTTTTAATATATAATTAGTTAATTTGATTTAATTGTTTCTAACTTGTTCGAAATTATTTAACAAAAGCTTTGCGCTTTATATTATAATCTTGTTTATAATATAAGTTATCTTTATATTTTTATTTTAAGTAGCAATAAAGAGATTTGTAGAACTTTAAAAGATTATTTCGAATACAATAGAATATTATTAGAAAATTTTTATTTTTTTTGTATAAGTAAATTTATTGTAGCTTAACAATACTATAGTTGTTACTCTCGCATTGCTTAATACTTAGAGATTTATTTATATTATTTTATTCTTACTTCTTATCTAAATTAACAATCTTTTGCTTTATAAAATACTTTTTTTAATCGATTTTTCTTTCTTATTATTTACAAATTCTATCTAATTATTTTTTATAATACAAATTCTTATTGTTTTAGTAATAATCTTTAAATTAACGTTTGCTCAATTAGATATTAATTTCTTCTTTGATAGCGTCGACATTATATATTAAATATAATTTTTTTTTTCTTTAAATAAAGCAATGTTAATGCTTTGCTACTTGTAGTTTTTTGTTTAACTTAACATATAACTCTATAATAAATATTTAATTGTCTTGATCTAGATTTTATCTCTCGACAAAAATATATATATTAACAATTGCTTAAGAATTTTTTTTGTTTAGCAATTTTAAAATATTTAAATTTCTTTTTTTCTAATATATATTTTTTAGTTCTTTGCGTATATTTTTGCTTAATTCAAAATAAAAAAGATTGAACTTAATATTTATAATGCAATTTAATTACTAATTGTGTTTTAGTATATCTATATATTATTTTAGTTTATTCTTCTCTTCTTGCATTTTTAAGACAAACAAATAAGCAAATATATTTTGTTTATAAAAAAAACAGCTACAAAGAAGTTGTTAAATACAAAAAACTTTATTTCTAAAGTTAGCTTTAAGTTATTTTTAATAATCGCGACAATATACTTAAGTTTTGCACTAAAATTTATAATTTTGATAAAGTACTTAATATACAAATTATCGAATATAATCGAATTGTTTTAATAACAAACAAATATCTCTATATTAATTAATATTATCTTTTGCTTTATATTAATATTTGTTAGTGCAAAAAATAAGAAGCAAATACGCATTCTATATATTGTCGACTAATATATTTTAATATCGATTATTATTTTATCTATAAGTTAATTCTTTTTTAATATTATTAAATTGTTTGCTCTTAGTTTCTTTATATAAAATATATATTTATTGAGCACAATAGTCTTGACAATTTTTATATTAATTGTCAATTTAAGTTTGAAAATTAAATTGTCTTGTAAATTTACTATAATATTGAACTTTTACAATATTGATATTTTCTTAAATATTCTTTTTTTAAATTGACTTTTGTCGAATCTTCTAATTATATAAGATCGAATAATCATTAACAGGTTTATTGCAATTTGCTAAATCTTTTGTATTATTACTAATAAATTCTTCTTTTACAATACTTTGAATTTTATATCAAGTACTTATATTGTTTCTATTGTTAAATATTACAATTTAAAATTTATTTTTTATTTTGTTATTTGTATGCAATTTATATATTACTCGAATTAATTCGAGATTTAAGTTCAAGATATTTTACTTATATCTTAGTAAATTAATTTGTTCTTTTTCGTAATTTGTTGTTATTTAATTATTAGAATAAATGTGCGCTTTTTAAAATTCTTATTTTTACTCTTAATTTTGCGCAATATTTGATAATACTCTTTTGCTTAATATAAAGTCGAAAGTTTGTTATAATTGTTAAGTTCTTTAAAGATTTAAATAATAGAAGAATTGTATTTGCGTTCGAAATAAAACTTGTTTCGAATAATTTGTTTTTACTAAATATTTTTTTACAAACTTGACAAGATATAGATTAACTTTATACTTTTATTGTTTTTATCTTTCTTTGTTTACTTATATTTAGCAATTGTTTTTGTTAATATTTTTATCTAGACTCTATATAATATTGTCGTTGTAAAAATAAAAATTTGCTTATTGTTCTTTTTTACTTAATTCTCTTGCAAATATATTTTAATATAAAGATCGATTTTAATAAGTTTCTTTTCTTTTAGAGTTTTAATTTCTTTATATTAAATATATTCTTTTATTTGTAATATAATATATTATATTATTTGAAGAATTCTTTGTATTAATAATTCAACAATTCCAAACTAATAATTAAAGTATTATTTAATATTAATTAAAAGTTGTATATTATTGCGTTCTCTATATATAGACACAAAATACTTAAGATATTCTAAGTAAAATATTAAATTTTAGAGATTTAAGACTTGTTGTTTGTAAATAGCTTTAAATACTTTGTATAATTTTTTTTTCTTATAATTTATCAAAGATATGTAACTACAATTTAACAATTTATAGTTTAGAGAGTTGCTATTTTTAATATTTAAATTTGTCAAATTAATTTGTTCTAATACTTAACAAAAGTTAAGAGATTATATATTTTACTTAATTTTATATTGTTATATAGAAAGTTGTCTTCGATTTTGCGTTCGATCTTTAGTATTTAGTATATAACTTATATTTGTTAGTTATTAAATTGTGCTTTTACTTTTATTAATTTAATCTTTTGCAATACACTTTTTTTAAGAAATTTAATAAGCTTGCATATAAATAGTTTGCAATACATTGTTTATTTAACTTTTGTAATATAATCAAAAACTATAATTTGTTTTATATAATAAAGACTAGTATTAAAATAAGTTGCTTTTTTTGTTGCAAAAGTATTAAGTATAACTTATACAATAATCGAATTACTTAATTTTGCTATCTTTGTTATTTGTTCGATTTTTTCTATTGAAATTTTATTCTATTCTAGTTTTGTCGATATATATTTTTGTGCTTAATTGCAAAGATATCGAACGCATTTATCTAAATATTTGCAAAAGTTTTAACTATTATTATTATTATTAATTAACTCGACAATTTTGTTTTGCTCTATAGTAGTCGATTTCTCGAACTCTCTATTTTGTTTCTTAATTATTTTTTATTTATATAGTTCGAGTTATTATTCAAGTTGTTTTCTCTATACTTCTTTTGCTTTTGCACAAATTTAAACTTTAAAAATAATAATAATTGTTTATTGTCTAAAGAAATATTAGAGAATAATAATCTATAATAAGTATTGCTTAACAACTTGCTTAAGTAATTTATTATTTTTTTAATTTTAGAATTTACAATATTTTCTAGACTTGTTAGTCTATTTACTACTATGCAAGCTTTGTGTAAAAATCTTATTAATATTACTTGTATCTTCTATATTAAATTAAATAATTTTTTAATTTTATTGCAATCTATATTGCGTTGTAAAGTTGTTCTAATTCTAAATCTTTAATCAATTGACAAAGTTCTTGTATTCTTTTATTTGTAATACTTAATTGTTAATCTTTGCAAAAAATTTAACAAATAAAAGATTAAATTATTTATATATTATAATAGAAGAGCTTGCAAAATTGTTATTTAGAATATTCTTAATATTAAAAGAAGTATATATTGTAATCTAATTTCGATCAAGAACTTCAAATACTTGTAAATTGTATATAATAACGCTCTAAATATATAATAAAATACTATAAGTATAGAACAAGACGTTTAGAGATAATATAGATATCAAAATATATAAAGACGCAAAAGAAAATAAATTAATTGTCGACGATAATATTAACAACTCGATATTTGATATTGTTTTCTTCTTAACAATCTCTCGAGATATGTAGACGTATTGCATCTTAATCTAAATAAACACTTTATAAATCTATATTGCGTTTTTTTCGAACAAAATTAGTAGATAAAATTATATAGTTATTAGATTATTTACAAGCATTCTTAGCTATTCTTTATTACGTTTTGTTCGAAATTTAACGCTTATAAGATATTGCACTTAAAGTTGAGCTTAAGTAATTTTCGTTAATTCTTAAAATTAATTTCTTATTATAAAACTTAGAATTATTATCTTTTGCTTAATATGTTTTTCTAACTATAAATTAAAGTTAAACTCTAAACTTTAGTTAAAAGATATAATAATTATTGTTAAATAAAAGTATAACTTAAAGTAATTGCTAAAACAAATAATATCTATCAATTAGAAAAAGAAGTTAAATTAGAACAATTAAATAAGATTTTAATTTAATACGTATTAGTTGATGCTAGACTTACAATATTATTGGTAATATTATAATCTTGTTTCAATAGTATTTATAGTTAATATTATATAATCTTAATTTACAAACTAAATATAGTTACTTCTTCGAGACTTAGACTCGACATAACAGCTGTTGTATAACTAATTTAGCAAACAAAGATATTAATTAACTTTGTTCTATTATATAAAGTTGTTAAGTCTCTACGTACTCTTAATAGAATCTTCTATTTATATTATTTGTAGTATTTTGCTTCTAGATATCTATAGTATTTAGTTTAATTTTATCGTTTGTAATTAAATTAAATATAGTCTCGAATAAAATAATTTATACGCAACAATATTTATAATGCTCGAATAAGATTAAGAAGATTCTATATATAGAATTCTTGTTTTGCTAGTTATTAATTTATCTTATGAGGTTAGATTTGATTCGATTATATTAGACTTAATTAGATCAAATTAGATTGTATTAGATCAAAAATAGTTTTTCTTAAATTAGAACAAAATTTATAGTATAAAACTATAGCAATCTTAGTATTAGACTCTAAAATTATAATTTTTAATTACAACTCTATACTTTATGCTTTTGTATAAAGAGTTTCTTATTATTGCTATTAAAGTTATTTGATTGTTTTTCGTAATTCTAATTTGTAATGTTTTAATTGTAATCTTAGATTTAACGCTAATTCAAATAGAAATTAGTTTCTTCTCTAGCAATATTAATATTATATATTAAATTATTTAGCAGTTGTTCTTTCGAACAAAGCAATATTAATATTTTGCTATTTGAAGTTTTTTGTCGAACTTAATATGCAATTTTATAGTAAATATTTAATCTTCTCTATTTAAATTTCGACTTTTAACAAGAATATATATTTTAATAATTGTACAAAAGTTGTATTTATTTAGCAATTCTATAATATTTAAGTTCTTCTTCTCTTAATAGATGTTCTTTAAAACTTTGCGCTCTTTCTTTTATAAATTGAATTAAAAATAACTTAATATAATATTTATAACGCAATTTAATTACTAGCTGTTTGTTATTATATTAATATGCTATTTTTGTTTGTTCTCTTCTTTTTGCGTTTTTGAAATAAATAGTTGAATAGATATATCTTGTTTGCAAGCAAGACTATTATAGAGAAGTTAATAAATATGAAAAACTTCGATTTAAATATTAGCTTTTGCTTGTTGTTAATAGTTGTTGTTATATTTTGCAACTTTATAATCTTCTTAAGATACTTAATATATAAATTGTTATACGCAATAGAATTATATTAATATTTGATATATATCTTTATATTAATTAATAATAACCTTTACTCTATACTAATCTTTGCAAACGCAAAAAATAAAGAGCAAAATTGCAATTTATATATTGTTAACTTATATTTCTTTGCGTCGACTATTATTATAATAAACAATATTATTCTTCTTCAATATAATTAGACTTCTTGCTCTCTATTGCTATTATATATATTGTATACTCTTTAAATACAATTACTTCGACAATCTTTGTATTTGCTATTAATTATTCGAGTTTAAAAATTAAAATATTATATACTTTAACTATTATATTGAACTTTTATAGCAATAATATTTATTTAAATTGTCTTTTCTTAAAGCAACTTTTAATCGATTGCTATATTATATATAATCGAATAGTTATTAATATAACAATTGCAATCTTCTAAACTACTTGTATTATTATATTTGGTTTCTTCTTCTATAATATTTTAAACTTAATATCTAATACTTTAAATTGCTTCGATTGTTAAGTATCTTAAGATTAAGTTGTTAAACTTTTTAATTAACTTAAGACAATCGATATACTATTTTAACTAATTTAATATTCTAGTTTAGACGTTATCGCTTATTTTTAATAACTTGGTTTGTCTTTCTTGAAAAAAATTTATTATTTAATTAAAAGCGTTTGTATTTGTTCTTTAATATTCTTTGTATTATTATCTATCTTTTGATATATATTATTGTAATTTTAAACTTATAGAAGAGTTAAAAATTTGCTATAGCTATTTATCTTCGAAAGATCTTAATTGTAAAAGACTCGAAACTAGACTAATTGTGTCGAAGTAAATTATTGAGTTCGAGTCGAGTATTTGATTTAAATCTTGTCAATTTGACAAATTTAATATAACTTTATTTGATTTAGCGACGTATTGTATTGCGCAAAATGTTGCATAGGATTTTATATCCAAATTCTAACTAGTTAACAATTATCTAAATTATTACGCTTTTCGAATAGAGTACTGTTAACAAAGAGAGATTGTCGATTGAAACGTTATTAATATAGACGATATTTATCGTATAAACTATCTAGATAGAACAACAAGAAAATTAAAAGAAGCAAAAACAATATATATGCAAACGTTAGAAGAATACGAGAAGATATAAGATGTCGAGCACATATTAACGTTGACTATAATTAACAATCTAGAAAATCTCTACAAAAATCAAGACAAAATAACGAAAACAAAAACGATATATATGCGAACGTTAGAAAAATACAAGAAGATATAAAATGTCAAATATATATTAACGCTAAATACAATTAACAACTTAAGTCTTCTCTACAAGAATTAAGATAAAATAACAAAGACAAAAACGATATATATGCGAGCGCTAGAAGAATACAAGAAGAAATAAAATATTAAATATATATCGACGCTAAATACAATTAACAATTTAGAAACTCTCTATATCGATTAAAACAAAATAACAAAGTTAAAAACAATATATATGCGAACGCTAAAAGAAAAGAAGAAGTTATAAAGTGCTAAACATATATCGACGCTAAATACAATTCAATAACTTAAAAATTCTTTACAAGAATTAAGACAAGATAGCAAAGACGAAAACAATAGATATACGAGCGCTAAAAGAATACAAGAAAATATAAGATATTAAGCATATATTAACGTTAAATACAATTAATAATCTAGAAAATCTTTACAAAGATTAAGACAAAATAACAAAAACAAAAACAATATATATGCAAATGTTAAAAAAAAAGATATAAGATATTAAACACATATTAACGCTAAATATAATTAACAACTTAAGTCTTCTCTACGCGAATCAAGACAAAATAATAGAGACAAAAACGATATATATACAAACGCTAGAAAAACACGAGAAGATATAAAGTATTAAATATATATTAACGCTAAACACAATTAATAATCTAGAAATTTTCTACAAGAATTAAGACAAAATAATAAAAACAAAAACAATATATATGCAGACGCTAGAAAGAAAAAATTAAAAATTAAAAATTAAATATATATCGACGCTAAATACAATTAACAACTTAAAATTTCTTTACGTCAATTAAGACAAAATAACAAAAACAAAAACAATATATATACAAACGTCAAAAGAAAAAGAGAAGATATAAAATATTGGACGCTAAATACAATTAATAGTTTAGAAAATCTCTACAAGAATTAAGATAAGATAACGAAAACAAAAAAAATATTTAAATAGATATTAAAAGAATTTAAGGAGATATATAATATTAACTATTTATAAATGTTAATAACAATATCTTATTTAAGTCTATTAAAGAATGCAAGAAAGTAAAATGTTTAAATCTAAACTAGAATAACGTTTGCTTGTTAAGATCTAACAATATATAATTATTATTACGCTTTTAACTTTAACTAGCGATATATACAATTTAATTATTTGAAAGATAATATTACAAGATATTTCTAAAGAAAGTAAATATTATATTGAGATTAAGAACGTCTAGAGTAAAATGCGAAGAAATAACTATCTAGAGCGAACTACTACAATTTAGTTATATAGAGACTAGATTAGTATTAAACGACTTAACAAAATATAAAAGACTAATTTTCTAGATATTTAAGAGTGAAAGTCGATTTTACTCTTGATTATTAAGTTCAAGATAAATTGTGAGTTTTTATCTAAATATATATACAAAACAACAAGAAAAATAAGATAAAAATACTTGTGCACTTGAACGTATAATTAAGTTATAATATTTAATAACAAATAACAAGAACAAAGAGATTAAGAATATACAAGTTATGCAACTTCTATAAGATGTGCTTTATGTTAACGAATATAGTTATTATATGTATTGTAATGCTTCAAGAGTTATATTAAATGCTTGTAGCGAAAGTTAAAAGCGTTACAATTTTACGAATTTAAACTTGCGAATTTAATAAGTTCGGAAGTTAAGAATTCTAGAAAAATCTTATCTAAAACAATCGTAAATTATTCGAATATTACAATGCTAAATAACAATTTGTATTATATTTGTTTTGACAAAAGTTATTAATATTCTTCTTATTTGTAACTTAGCGAACAATTTAATATTAATTTTGTCGCATTTTCTAGTCTTTATTATTGAGTAATTCTTGTGCTATATTTGATTTCTCTTAAACTAAATTTTTGATTTCTCTCTTTGTTCTTCTTTGATGTTTATATTATAATTGTCTAGAATATAATTAAGTAATCTTAAACATCTAGTAGACAATGCTAATTTAAACGAGAGTAAAAAAAATAAATACAAACTTAATAACAATTTAGAAGTTAACAATGCAACAAGCAATTAAAGAGACTTTATAGTCTTTCTATCTATTGTAGCGTCGACTTCATCTCGCTTTTGTAAATTTGTTATTTGTATAATTATCGAAGAGCCTTTGCTAGAAGCAAATTAGCACTTGAAGAACGTAAAGATATTAATTAGTTACACTTGTCTCTTGTTCTTAAACTCTACTCTCTAGTAACAATTTCTTACTTTATAATTGAATTAAATATAATATAAAGTTGTAATAATAATTTAACGAAGATCTTATTATATATTTAAACGAAATATAATTTTGAATCTTTCGTTACAATAATTTCTTAATCTTTGATCTTCTACTAGTGTAGCAAAGAAATTTTAATGCTTAATTGTATAAATATTATTTATAAGTATTGTATTATATGCTCAAGATTTATTATTTACAATTCTTGATAACAAAAAGAGCGAAATTGTCTCGCATCTTGCAAAGATACTCGTAAATATCTCGAAAGACTTAAAGAAGAGTTTTAATCACAACTTTTATAAGACTTATTGTAAAAGAAGTAGACTAATCGCGAGAAATCGAAAAGATTATGTACAAACATTAAGATTTGATTTCTTGGATTTTTTTTGAAATCGAGTTGCTTAAAATAGTCACTTTTCGACTAACCTAAACTTACTATAGTAATAAGCTAGCTTCTTTAAGCGATTTAATTTTATTCGATTTCTTGACAATTTGATTTAATTCCAAAGCTGGGACCGAATATTAAATCGACGATCAATCTAGAAAGAAGAAATTTAATAAATTTATTTAATGTTCGTTTAAAAAGATAAGAAAAATTTAGAGCTTCTTGTTAATTATGTTGATGTTAACATTTTCGATCTTAAAATAAAGATCTATTAAATCAATATTTAGTTTAAGAGAGAATATAAGCAATAAAAAGACTTATTAGCAAAAAGCTTCTTCGCAAAGCTATAAAGATATATTCTAGTCTTTATATATTCTATATAAATTGAAACAATTACAATTGAGCTTCGATTATTGTTCAAACAAATTAAAAAGAGTTTTAGCAAACATTTCAATTTGTTGAATTAAAACTCGTCTAGAAATATAATTAAATCTTCGAGACGCATTAACTTGATAACAAGATATACAATCGAATCGATAGATAATAACTTAAAGAAGCAAATATAAATTATTGCTATCGTATAAGCAAGAATTGATAATGCGAACAACAATTAAGTAATAATGCAAACAATTGTTAATAATATAATCAAAAATAAAACAAAGAAATCTTGAGCAACAAGAAAGTAAAAATAAAATTAAGAAGATCTAGAATTTGAAACTTGCAGAAGAGAGAAGTAAGAAATAAAGATTTTGTAGTGTTTGAGAACAATAGAAAGCAATTAATAGAAAATAATAAATAAAAATTGAATTTGCTAAGTTAGAAAGTCTCGTTATTTTTGTTTAGATTATATAAGTTAAAAGATTCGATTAATTAAAGACTTAATTGTAGATATTAAGCAATTTAAACTTTTTTATTTTTTTTGTCTTGCAATTGTTAATCTTTGCTTCTAGAATTACGTTTATCTTTGTTATTGTTATTATACTTTAGCACAACTTTCGAATTGCAATAATATATTATTTAATATAAACTTGTCTTAAGTTGTTCAAATCTTATATTCAAAAAACTTCTTCAATAGATTTATATCTCGCTACGTAAGACTTTAATTAAATATACTTATTTAGCATTATTTTGCAAAAAATCTTTTACAACGTTCGAGCATCTATATAGATACATTTGTAAGCAAAAAGACTTTGCGCACAAATTATTTACAATTCTTATTAATAAAATGTATTGTTTAATTTATTTAAAAATCTATTGCAAATCGTATAATCTTATTAAGTACAAAAAATAATTTTATCGCAAAATATATATATCAAGACTTAATAAATTTCTTGATATATTAATATTGCTTTTGTCTCTTTCAAGTTGTTTAATAATTTCTAACAATTTATTAAGTTAATAAGCGCAAAAATTGTTTTGTGCATATTAGATATTAATTGTTTCGACTTAATAGCAACGCTAAAATCTTGTACAATACTAAATTAATATTCGAACTAACTTAAAGAAAATATATGGATAAGAGATTTGAATTTAAAATCTATACAATATCTTGTTATATTAATATCAACAAATAATGTACTCGTTATGAAGTTGTTAGTTGCGAATAATCTAGACTTTATATTTAATATTGTTTCGTTAATAATAGATTCGAAAGTAATTAATATAGACTCTTGAATTAGCAATAACAAAATGTTATTTCTTTTAGACAAAATTAATACTTTAGATTTCTTCGATTTAGTTGCAAGTTAAGAGAATCGATTTTCGAATTAATTAAACTATCTTTGTAAACTTGATTCGTAAAACAATCTTTATATTAATATATATAGAATTATAAAAAGCGTCTAGCACAAGAATTAAAACAATCTTTACTTCGATACTTACAAAGTTATAAAGAGCGTCTAGAACAAGAATTGAGACAATCTTTACTTTAATGCTTACAAAGTTATAAAGAACTTTTAGAACAAATATTAAAACAATTTTTACTTCGACGCTTACAAAATTATAAAGAACGTCTAGAACAAGAATTAAGACATTCTTTATTTCGACGCTTACAAAATTATAAAGATTGTTTAAAACAAGAGTTAAGACAATCTTTATATCGACACAAACAAGATAAAGAGCGTCTAGAATATAAGATAAAAGACTTTTAAAAATAATATATCTTTATTATTACAAAACAACTTAAATTACGATCGCAACTTTCTAACAACGTTAATAGAATTGTTAAAAAGTATTATATTAGTTTATATATCTAGTTACAATGCTAGATGCTAATAGTCTTGTCTAAAAGCAATATTAAACGCTTAAAAATTCTTATTTTTTCTTCTTCTTAATTTAAGCTTATTATGCAAAGCAAATCCAAATTTAGAACTTTAAAGCTTTGTTTAATATATTAATAGAATCTCGCAATTACTAGCATTCTTAACAATAGAATTTCGACATATTAGACTAGTATTAAATATTATTACTAATTTGTTTTCTTGCGAAATATTCTTTATAGAACTTGTAGCAATTAAAGTAATATTAGTAACATATAATTCTTTGCAAACAAAAAAAAATCTTGAATTCTTTCGAATAATAATAATTACTATATATTTCTTATTAACGAGTTAATAAATTAAAGAGTTGTTCAAAATTAGTCGACAATTCTAGCAAGATTTGTCTTTCAATATTTTTATCTTTGACTTTAGATACTTAATCTTTAATTAGAATAACAAAAAACAATTAGTTAACGTTCTTTGTCTATTTATTGTTTCGAAATTATCGAATAGAGTATTGCAATTACTATTTTACTTCAACTTAGTTTATTGTTAATATTGCAATTGCTTAATAGCTAATAATTAAGAATATTTGTTAACAATCTTAATAAGCTTTAAATCGATATACTTTATTATAGCAATGCTAGAATCTTTAAAAACTTATAAGACATTTATTTGTTTTTTGCGCTTTTGTTTGTTTGATTTTCGAGATATCTTCGATTGTAAGAGACTTGTTACTAACAATACGCTATTATAATAAGATGCTTAGATATCTTTTAACTTTAGCACGTAACAATTATTCTCGAAAACTAGCATAGCAATAGAGTTACTTGCTAAAGTTTTTTTTTAAATCTTCAAAATCGCAACTAGAATTGCGAAGAAAAATTGCAACAAAGAATATATTATTGAATTTCTAAATATATAGAAAGAATTAATTAATATTTGAAGAACTATAGCAAACTTACAAGAATAGATCTTTATTAATTAACTTTTGCTATATAATAGTTTTATAATAAATATACAAGTAATTAATCTCAAGAGTCTTATTATAAAATAAATAAGATTGTCAAAGATAACAAAACAACACAACTAGAGAAAATAACAACAACTATTAGGTTTAGTAAATTTACGTTGTTGCAAACTTCAATCGAATATAGAAAAAATAAAAGATCTTGTTTTGAAAAAATAAGATTATTAACTTAAAAAAAAAATTACGCTAGTAATTCTAGTGTGTTGCAAATGCTTATTATATTAAAATATTCTCGATAAATACTAACGTCTAGACTTATATCGAGACATCTCAAATAAATATTAGAGCGTCGAGACTTGTATTAAGACATTTCGAATAATTGCTAGTATTTAGACTTAAATTTAGACATTCTAGATAAATATTAAAATATTAAGAAAATAATATATTTAATAAATTTTAATTAGTCGAGAATCAATAGGCAAATACTATTATATTAAGATATTTAAAATAGATGCTAGAGTAATAAGATTTTATAATATTATAAATTGAACTCTTAAGTTACAAACTTATTCTTTATAAATTAACAAAGAGATATTTGAGACATTATTATATTAATCAATTTTTACAATCTTATTATTGCTCAAAGAGTTTATATACTAGAGTAATTCTTTGTCTCTACTAGTCTTATTTGATCGATTATTTTTTTATTGTCTTGTGTTGTGTTGTGCTATATATATTTTCAATTATATTAAAACATATATTTTTGTTTTGTAGTAATTGCATATATTCTCGTTTATCTTTCTTATTGTCTTCTATTTATAAATTCGCAAGTCTAAAGTACTAATAAATTTCGATTATTACTAGATTATATGCAATATATAGCAAACAACGTATGCAACAATCTATCGTCTTATATAAAATTAATATTGCTTTTTCTAGACTTTAAGACATTTAAGTAAAAAATACAAACAAAAACAATTCTTTGCGATTAAGACTTCTTGTCTATAATACAAATTCTTCAATTTCGTTTATATAAATATAAAGATTTATTTCTACAAGTCTTGCAATATTGTTAGAATTATCAATTAAATAAAATTCTTATTAATTTTTATTTTATCTAGTTTAAAGATAATTATTAAGCAATTGCTAAATCGAGCAAAACTTTAAAAATTAACGTAATACTAAAATTAATTAAATTGACATAGCTTCTCTTGTTAATATACTAGAACTAGAAATTGTATAAAGCAACAAACAAAACAAATCTTAGAAAAATTGCTATTGTTATCGACAAAGAGAGTTGTTTGTTATTTCAAAGAATTTTGTTTGAAAACTAGTTAAGATATACAATCAAATATTAAGAAACGTCTATAAATTAACTTCTTTTCTAGCATAATTGCTTAAGTCGCTATCTATCTTAATATCTTTGTTAGTATCTGGAGAAAAATTATAAATATTTTAGAATTAAGAAGATAGATTAATTTTGTTGCAATTGTTATAATCTTTAATTATTATATAGATTTTGTGCAATTGAAATTTATTAACTTATCAAGCTTTTTCGCATTATTTATAGTTAATCTTTTGTTTAATAACAATATTATACTTATCTTTTAATCTTAAATTTCTTATTAATAACTTAGGTATCTCTTTCAATTTCAAAATCTTATAGTAATACTCTTTATATTGTTAATTCTCGAAATTTGCTTTAAGCATATTTACAACTTTATGCTAAATAATATTAATAAAAAAGAAAGCTTTTGTATCGAAATTAACTTTTTTAATACTCTAATTATTAATATTTTTGCGAAGTAGTTTACATGCAATGCAACAATATTTAATAAACAAGATATAAATTTTCTCTATCTTGCGAGCTTTAAATATCGAGACGTTTATTGAATATATTTAGAATCAAAGTCGAACGCAATAATTATAGAGATTATAAAATGCTATATAGTTTATTCTTTTTTTATATATTACTTTAAAGAGATTGTAAAAATAAATAAACATTAATTTATTAGATTTTTTGTTTAACTAATTTTATTTCTAGAAATTGCTTTATCTTTGTAACTAATATTGTTTCTTTGCTATTCTATTAGTGTTATAAAGAACTTGCTTTAATAAGTTTATCTTATTAATCTATTTTAAACTTATTAATCTTGATTAATCTTATATTGTTTTTCGAATTTGAATAAAAATACAATTAGAACTTTCTTTCTTGTTTTCTTATATTTAATAATATATTCTTTATAAAGAAGTTGTTATAAAAGAGATCTTTTCTTTCGCATCTTATAATATAAAAAGTATATTAATTTAGTTCGACTTATTTACTAAAGAAGTTATGTTTCTACGTTCTTTCTTAACTAATATTTGGGAATAATTAAATAAAAGTATCTCTTAAAGAAGTTATAAGATCTTATATAACTAAGATAGTTATCTATAATATTACTAGAAATGTACATGTTACTTTAAATACTTAAGACAAAAAGCTTCAATACTTAATAATTAAAGTTTTTCTTTGCTAATTTGATAATTGCAATCTTTAAACGCGTTAATAATACAAGAAATCTATATTAAGCAAAAAAGAACTTAATGTACTTAGAGATTATTTTGCACTTATTTTGATTACAATAAAGTTACAAGACTTAATTTTTTTTCTACTTATTAAACGTTAGTATTAAAGATTTGAAATACAAACGTTATATTAAGTATTTAAGACTGCTTTTTTAAAGTTGATTAATTACTTTAAGAATTTGTTAATCTAGTTCTTTATTTTATAGCTTATATAATAAAATTATTCGATAATAAAGAAGAATAATTAACGAGATAATATTAGCATTATTACTTTGATATTTATATTAAATGTCTTAATACGTTAGAATTTATATTAAGTATTGTAACACATTAACTTCTATTATTGCATACGTTAATCTTTGAAATCTAGAATTCTTGTTAAAATCTACTATAAATACAATTGATTAAGCAAGCTTAATTGTCTATTAAGAGACAATCTTAATTGTACGATATATTATATAAACAACTACAATATTCCAATTAAAAGTGTAATTTAATTTGCACTATTGTAGTATTTTTTGTATTTTTAGGAGAATTTTATTCGTAGACGATAGCTAAACAAATATACTCAAATTAGCTTGTTTATAAAAGCAACTATTTTTATTAATAGCGTCGTCCTTAGTAACAACAAATAAACAAAATATTATTGCAAAAACTCTCTTAGAGCAAAAACGTAAAAATAAGAGAAAAGCAATTATTTTTATGTCTAAAAAATTTAATAATTAGTTAAGTTAATTAAAACTCAAAGATCTATACAATAATCAAAAAATATAACTAGAGAAATTGTAATAGTTAAGTTGCTTTTAAAGAATATTAAATATTATATATCTAGCAATTACAAAGTAATATAGAGTACAAAACTCAAAAGCTACAAGAATTGCTAAAAACTTATAATATAATATTAAATAAATACTTGATATTGCAATATTAGTTTTCTTTTTTTAAATATATATTTCTAAACAAAGATAGAAGATTCTAATTAAATTATTCTTCAAACTTTTATTAACGTTGCAAATATAAATATTAAGATTGAGCTTAAAAGAAAGATCGATTAAAATTTAAGTAGAGCAATATCTTATCTCGAAGATTAGAAATTTACTTTGCAAACTACTTTGAGATTTATTAAGATTTAAAGTTTGTATTTTACAAATAATCCGAATAAATTAACTTGCTTAGAATTTGTTTCTTTATTGTTAACAATTTTTTAATTTAATTTAACTTACTAGAATTTGCGCTTTAATATTAAATAGTCTTATCTTAATTAATTCTAGAAACTTAACAATTTTATTAATTACAATTGCAATAATTATTGCTTGAAGTTAACAAGAATTTACAACTACAATTGTATTCTAATATAATTAACTTAATATTAAACGCAAGTCTCGAAAAAAATATAAAAAGTATACTTATTATTCTTACAAACAATAGAGAAAGCTAAGTAGTTTATTTAAGATTAGTTTTGTAACAATCTTATATAAAGCAACTTAATTAGTTAAACTCTTTTATTTATCTTTTTTTCTTTATCTTATATTTTCAAAAACCTATTTTAATTAAAGCTTAATTAAGTATAGAGTAATAATACAACAAGAACTTATATATAGATTCAATCGATAATTAAGATATAAATAAATACTTAGTAGACTTAAACTTAGCACATTTGTAGACTAATATAGCTTAGTTCGAATTGCAATCTATTATAATGTCGCAACAAAATAATTTATACGCGTTTTTTTTTATTTTAACAAATTAGATATTGAAAATCTACAATCTAGTATTTAATGCTAATTCTTTTAGTTTTTTAATTTAGTTTTATACAAAAGATTTTAATTATATTAGTAAAGCAATAACGTCTTTCTTTTATGAAGTTGAGAAGCTAAAAGTTTTGCGCAAACAATTTAAGATTAAGACAATATTCGATTTTTAACAAAGTATTGTTATTAACAATAAGACTAGTAATATAAATATTTTATATTTTAAGAGATTTTCGAAAGAATCTAACTTTTAGTTGCAAAGAAGAGATCGCTTTAGCAATCGAAGATTAAAAACAAACTATTATAATAATAGATTGCTATATTGTTTATAAAGATATTTAATTAAATAATTAATTCTTTTTAATTTATTAATATATTTTAATACTTAGTAGACAAAAGCAATAAAGATTAAGATAAATATTATTGCTAATTCTTTTGTCAATCTTTATAATATTAGATTGTTGATAGACGCAATTGCTCTAAAATCTGGATAATTATTGCTATATTGTAGCAATAACTTTCGCAAGTCCTTTTTATTCTTAAACGTAAAATTGTTCGACTTGCGTCTTGTAGATTAACTTTATTATTAAAATATTATCTTGTTTCTTTGTTTATATTTTAATTGTAAACGCAAACTTTCTTATTATACAACACAAAAAATAATAACAATGTTGAAGATCTAGTCTTATCTTTTTGTTATTATTATTTTTGACAATCTTTATTTGTTTTTTTTGAATTACTTTATCGATTTTTTCTCGATTTTCTCTTAAATAGAACAATAAATTTGTCTCTTTTAATAAGTATATTTTCTTTGTTATTATAAAGAAAGATAAAGATCGAATTGTTATATTCGATATTTAGTTTTTGCGTATTAACTTTTTTACAACAAGATAAGAAGTTTATCGAACAATACAAATTGTCTTTAACAAGATTTTATCAAAACTTATTGTAAGCTTTTAGAGTTACTTAAGAAGTAAAAATATTAAAGAAGTCAAAATTAATGTAAAGAAGACAATATTTTGTAAAATATTAAAAGTTAATTGACAAATTATGCTTTGTTGCAATTGAAATGAATTAAATATAAACTCTTTATTTTATTAATACGAAGAACTTCTTAAGACAAAGTTGTAATCTAAAGATACTATTAGCTCTTAAAAACAAGAGTCGAATAACAACAAAAATATAATAATAATAAAAGAGAACGCAAATATAATTGCGATGTTATCTACGTTTGCAAAGATTATTAATACACTCTTTACTAGAGTTTAGTTTTATAACAATTATTAGTAGTATACGTAACAAGTAGAGCACGAGCTTTTCAACTTCTAAAATAAAAGGTGCTAGTCTTTTCTTTATAATTTCTTTGGAACGCTAGAACGTAAAATGCAAAGAGACTTTTAATAATAAAAGAGAAGAGATTAATTAAGTTATCAATCTTTTCTCGCACTTTTATTCGTCGATTAAAACTAAACAATTGAAGACGTTTTAAATAGAGTAAAATGCAATTCTATGATTAAATCTAGACAACATGTTAAATATCTATTGAACAAAGAAAAATAAAAGAGATAAATTTACTTGCAAAGATAAGTTTAACTATAAAAAGAGAGTTTAATTGTAAGACTAAATTGATAAAAAGAAAACTCTTTCTTGTTTTGTTGTAACATTAATTTATCAAGAATTAATCTTTATTCTTTTATTCTTCTTTAGAGCGTATTTGAAATTGTCGAAAGCAGTACTAATAGAGAACAATAATAATAAATCGACTTTTATCAAAGTTGTTTGAAATAATATTGGAACAAGTATACTTTCTCGATAATATAACGTCGTTTTAATTGATTAACAAGCAAGTTGCTTAAATATGCGACGATATTTAATTTAAGACACTATAACAAATTGCTTATCGAATTTACTAGAGAAAGTATAAAAATTATTAAGAAAAAAAGAATTGTTCTAGTTGCAATGTTGTAAAACTTGCGCTAAGAATATTCGAGTGTTGAGAGACAAATCGAGCTTGATAGATCAAGATTCTCTTAAGATCTTGTAGATCCTACAAATCTAAATACTCTACGTACTCAAATTAGTATTGTCGAGATAGAATTTGCTCGAAGAGCTTATTTTGTTTTCTTTATATTTGACAAAGTTGCAAAATCTTAATTGAATTAAACTACGTCTTGACGCGTAAAGTTTTGATATTCGCAATACGCACAAACGTTTGCAATTGCTCGCTAGTTGTACAATTGTATCGAATTATTACGTTTTTTGCTTTAAATATTAGATTTCGTTGATTCGAACAAATTTTACTTTTGAAACAAATCTAATAAATCAAGAGAACGTGTGCGCATCTTATATAGACAAATTATAATTATTATATAGAACAAGCGCATTTATAGACGCAATATTGAAGAATATCAAGATTATCTCTCGCAAAGCTTGGCTTAAATCTCTAGATTCTTGTAGATAATGCAAGATCTACTAGCTTTGATCTTGATCTCGTACAAAGCCCAAATATTAGTAATAGAAAATTGCGACTTTTGTTATAGCAGATCTAGATACATCTAGGACTAAAGTTAGGGTTTATCAAATGCGAATAAAATTTGAAATCGATGTTGTTTAAGATTTAAGCATAATTGTATTAACAAATCAATCGACAATTGTTTAACTATAGCGAAAAAGCGTTATAGAAATATATAATAACATGTTAAGAAAATATAGATTTCAATTTAAATTCTCTTAAGAAAGAAGAATCGAAATTAGGAATTCAAATAAACGCTAAAGAAGATTTAAACGAAAAGAAGAACAAAAAAGAGAAAAATTTTGTTAATTAAGAAAAGAGAAAGTAAGAACAAGTATAATTAATCTTTAAGCAACATTTAATAATACAACAAGTGTAGCAAATAAACGTTAGAAATTCGACGATTTCATTAAAATAAAAGAGACATATATCGAGATCAATAAAGACAAAAATAACGTTAAAAAGAATAAAGAAACAAGAAATAAAAGAAAGATTAACATTTATAATCTTTTTGTAAAATCTAAGACACTTTAGTAATTAAAAGAGAAAAGTTGTGTTAAGTTATTAATCTCTTCTCGCACTTCTATAGATTAATTGAAATCTTAATAAACAAACAATATTTTATTTATCTCTAGAACGCGAGTTACAAATAAATTTATCTTTGAAGAAAAGAAAAATTTAAACTAGTACTAGAGCGAAGAAGAACAATCAATTGAGAGAAGAAGTAATTGATGCTTGCATTTAGATTTAGCTATAAAGAAAATAAATTCAACTGTAAGAATCTTGTTACAAAGAGAGAAGCTTCTTCTTATTGCGTTTGCTCTTATGCAAATAAGAAGTTAGTCTTTATTTCTTTATTTCTAGCATCGACATCTAGCATATAGATCTTGGATTTTCGATAAGAAAATAAGATTGATAAATTATGTATATGTTACATAAGAATATTGTTGAAAATGCATACTTAAATTGATAAGAACAATATATAAAAGACAACAAATGTTGCTTTTTATCTTGTAGAAGAGACTTTCATAAATAAAGAAAATGTCGAAAATAGCTTTCGAACGCGATCGAGATCGAAATCTCTTCGATTATCGAGAATAATATTTAAGCTTTTAAAAAACAATCTTTTTTAATACAATTACGTCGAGCAAAGACGCAAGTTGCATTTTACAAAAAAATATTATAACTAAAGAACGTTATAAAACAATTGCAAATTCGAGATTCAACAAAAAGCGAAAAAAAACAATCGATAATAAAGAAAAATCTTAAGTCGATTTTGAAGAATTTGAATTTATCGATGTTGTTAAAGAAGAAAGAGAGAAATGTTCGATCGATAAAAGACAATAAAGAAAGTCGATAATAACGATAAACAAGATAGAGAAAAAGAAGCAAGTTTCTTAAGCGTTAATAAGATTTAGAGACAAATTTGAGTTAATAAAAAAGAAAAAAAGAAGTACTTGTAACAAAACTTAAAAGAGATACAATCTTGCAAATTTAAACTTACAAACTTGAATTTGCAAACTTATTAGATTCGCAAGTTAAAGATTTTAGAAAAATCTATTTAATAGCTTTACGTAGTTTTTATCTAAAATAGTTGTAAGTTAATCGAATATTACAATATTAAATAATTACTTGTTTTATATTTGTTTTAACAATAGCGCTCTTTTTATTATAGCAATTTAACATTAATTTAGTCGCATTTCTTAACTTTTATTTTGAATAAATCTAGCGCTATAATCGATTGCACTTAAAATAGATTTTAATTCTTTTTCTTCGTTTTTCTTTTTGTGTTTATGCTATAATTGTCTTTGTAATATTTGTTGTTCTTTGTTAGATTAATTGTCGAATTGGATTTCGATTTTAACTTTAAGAAATCGACTTGACTTGACAATTTCAATATTAGAAATCAATTTAATACTTAATTTAATTTCTATTATTTTAAAATCGACTTAACTTAATTCGACTCGATTTTCGATTTCAATAGTAGAAATTAAATCGAATTGTTAAGAATGTCAAGAATATCGTCAAGAATATTAAAAATACTAAAAATAGTTTAAATTAAGTTTAAATTTAGATTTTTTATTAATTACTAGATAACGCACAATAGTAATATATTTATAAAGAGAATTTCTAATATATTTATTAATTAATTTAAATAGATTAATTTTTTCTATCAAATTATCAATTAATTGTTACTAAAAATGGTAAGATTTACTAAAAATAATAGTCTTGACAATTTGAGTCGATTTTTTCGAATTAAGTTTCGATTTTAAGTATAGAAATTAACTCGAATTGTTAATTTAACTTTAGAAATCGAATTGTCAAGACTTTCGAATCAAGTTAATACAAATTGTCAAGATTTAAATCGAGTACTTAATTCGAACTCGATAACTTAACTCGACGTAATTAGTCTAGTTATGCAATATTTGTAGTTGCAATTAAGATTAATAAATAATATATAGTAAATAATATATAATTTAAGAGTTTTAGAACTATTATAATACATCGATGCAATTGTATAAGCATTGTTGTTATAAGTTGTCTCTAAATTAACATATAATTGAAGCTTGTGTATTTTACGAATATTTACAATATTGTTATATAAAGCTTGTTGCTTGCATACGTTTATAATTTCTTTAAAACTTTTTATCTTTATAAAAAAAATCGACAAACATAATACAATTGTATTCGTTAATAATACAATATAAAATTCGAGTTTGTCTCGAATTTGTTTATTTAATTTCTTTAAGCAAATCTTATTATATAAGTTTAACTAAGACTTGATAATAAAGTTATCGATTAAATTTTTAAGATTTGTAAATCGAAGATTTTTTTGCAAAAAAATATCGATTGTTTTAACAATAATTAAGAACGTTCTATTTATTACTTTGTTTTCGATTAATATTTATATATTTATTTTTTCAATTTTTCAAAACTCTTTACAAGAAAATTATAATAACAAAAGTAAAAATTGTAACTATAGTAGTTTATTATTAATTTTCTTTTAATTGTCTAGATATATAAATTTATTGTTATTATTGTAGTTGTACTTATAAGAATAGATATTATAATTAATAAAATATTGCTCGAAGACAAAATTATATGCGAAGAATTTTTTTGTCTCTCGAAAATAAATTTAACTCTTTTTTAAACTTGACTTTTTTCTTGAAATCTAATTAACTTGAAGTTATATATTAATTAAAAAAAGTTGCGTTTCTAAATTTAAAATATTAGCACAAACTCAATAGATCTTCTTAAAAAGAGTAGAGCTTTATTTATAACTCTAAGATTATTAAGACTTAATTTATTGTGTCTTGCAAAGCGCTTAAGTTGTGCAAGACAAATATTTTTTTTGTTAAAATAATCGAACAATATAGAAGCAATAAGTTATATTGTTCTTTAATCAAATTCTTAAAAAGCTTAACAAATAAAGTATTGTTGTAAGAGATTATTTTAAAAAAAAATTTGTTCGATATTGTTGTTGGCTTTTCTATTTGTATTATTTAATAAGAGATAATGACAAAAAGATTGTTATAGACTTTGCTTTAATAAATAGCTTTTGCTTTCGAATTTTAAGTACTAAAGTTTTTTTCGAAGATACTAAATATTAGCGTTTATAAAAGATACAAATTGACAAAATAAGAAAGCTTAAATAGATACAAAATGTACAAAGAGCGCGCATCTTTATTAAACAACGCTAATACTTGTAAATTATTCGAAATGTAAGATTGAAAGTTAATTAATAAAAGTAACTTTTGCTTGAAATTCTAGAAATATTTATACGCTAAATAATTATTTTACGTTTTTAATCTTGTCGCAATAAATGCAATAATATAATTATATTCGATTTACAACAATTGTAAGCAAACAAACAATAAGAAACTTAATAAACAAATCTTGCGTATATTAAAATAATACGCAAATACGTTAATATTTTATTTGTCTTGGAATTTATATATAGCAAGTAAATATTGTTTGCAAAGAAGGATTAATAATAGCAACTTTAATATTGTCTATATAAATAAAAAATATTATTAAAGAATAACTTTTTAATTAATAACGTCTAAGAAATTTATGTCGACATTAACAAGAAAATTGTTATTAAACTCGAATATATATCTATTAAACTCTTTATTCTCGAAGATAAAATTAAAATCTATTAATTGCTTTTTGACAATATCAATATTTTTTAGATTTACATCTATAAAACAAAATGTAAATTTAACATTATAATATTTGATCTTCTTAAATTAAGTAAAAAAAATCTTTTTAACTTTTGCGATTATCAATTCTCTCTTAAAACAATATTGATATTTGTCGATTAATTTATTTGTTGTCTCGAGTATATTTATTTTAAAAATATTATTTATTAAGATATTAAGCTAAAGAATTATTTAATAAGTATAAGAAAGTATAAAAATTAGATGTACGTAATTAATTTAAGTCTTATTACAAAATATTGTGTTGCTTAGATAAAAATTATTACTAGTTGTTGCTTAAGTTCGAAACTAGTTGAGACAATATATTTTATTAGCGTTAACAATTATTTAAGTATTGATAAGTACAATATTTTTAACTCTTGCAACTTAAAGACTAACAACTTTTTAAGTGCAATATTGTTGTCATAACTTAAAGTCTCTAGAATATATATTTCTTTACTTTCTTTAAGATTATCTTTTATAATAAGATATTAAGTCTACAAATTAAGAGCAAAAGAAGAAATTTATCTTAACAAAAAAGAAGAAAACTAGTATAGAAAATTTGTGCAAGAGCTTTTCACGAGAATTCGATATTTATTTTAAACATATTTACTCTTGTAACTTTAACAAGAAATCTTAATATTTTTATTGGCGTAAACTCTTTTGTAATCTCTTTGTTTATTAAGATTTCGATTATAATTATATATTTAATTGAACAATTCTTAAATTCAAGATAACTTTACAATAAATAAATATTCTAAAGACGTGCGTGTTTTGAGCAAGATCAAGCGAATTTTATAACAAATGCAAGAGATAACTCAAAAATATATAACAATGCTAGAAAGAATCTATTCTCTAATAGACAAGAATTAATAGATTTGAGAAAAGAAAAATAATGCTATTAATTATAACAAGAGAAGATTAATCTTTAAAAGACGACAAGCTAGTCTAGTAATAACAACTAATTATAGTTGTTAAGATTGAAAAGAGAGAAAACATTCTTACAATTTGTTCGTCGTAATTAAAGAGATCGCAAAGATAACATTATATATATAAAAAAAGAAATTAAGCTAAATAAAGATTCTTAAGAATTAGAAGATATAAAGTTATCGATAAAGTATATATGTAAAACATAATATATGTAGACTTAAGATTATGTAATTGCACTAGTTTGCATTTTAACAAAAATTGCTTATTAAGATAACAAATTTTTATTGTTATTTTCTCTAGATTTTAGACTTAACTCTTTATCGTATATCTAGATTGATTGATTTACGTATATTAACTTTAACAATAATATTTACTACTCTAGTTAAGATTTATCGTTTAGATTTTCTATCTTTTAGTACTTTTTCTTGAACGTTAATTATCGAAACAATATTTGTAAACTTCTTTTATTTATTAATTTTAATTCGACTATAAATAAACTTAAAACATTTATTATTAATATCAAGATTACAAAAAATGTTGCAATATTCTCTTGCGCAAAGATTGCGACTTATAAGTTTATTAAACTATATAAATTTAGAGACTTTAATTACAAATTTAAGAAGATATATACTACTAATTAGATTAACAATAGCACTAGATATTACATAATTATTTTATATCGCACTAGTAATCTAAATTTTATAATTTGTTATATGTAAAGATGCGCTCTTAGACGCTTTTAAAGATATATAGTTTAAATAGAAGTAAAAGAATAATATGCGACAAGAATTGTAAGCATATTGTGCTTTAGAATTTATAAGAATATAGCGCTTTTTATAATTATAATTAAGAACATATTCTTAATATATATATATATATAAATAGCGAATGTGCTAAATCAAAGACTTTAGACAAGAATTAGTATATTCTATAACGTTATAATTGTAATGTAATTTAACAAATTTTTCTTGCATAAATAAACTTATAACAATTTTTGTAAAACAATAACCTTATAGAGCAAGAGAAGCTCTAGATTAAGTTTAGAAACGTTGTATTTATTATTAGCAACAAACTTATCAACTAATATTAAATATTATTGTTGCAAAGTTCGACTTTAGACTCTAATATTAACAACTTAATAATAATAATATTTGTTAAGTAAGCTTTTGTTGCTTTTTGCTCGATAATATTCTTTAAATTATTAATAATTGCAACAAATTATTATTGTATATATTATAATACTTTTAAAGTTATATTAAATGTTTGTAGCGAAAGTTAAAAGAGTTACAATTTTACAAATTTTAACTTTGCAAATTTATTAGATTCGCAAGTTAAAGATTCTAGAAAAATCTATTTGACAACTCTAAGTAGAATCTTATCTAAAATATTTATAAGTTAATCGAACGTTATATTTTAGATTTGTTTTAACGAAAATTGTTAACACTCTTCTTATTGTAACTTAGTAAACGATTTAATATTAATTTAGTCGCATCTTCTAGTCTTCTTTTTAAGCAAAACTAGCGCTATAATTAATCTTACTAAAGATAGATTTTGATTCTCTCTCTTTGTTCTTCTTTTGATGTTTATATAATAATTGGTTCAAGATAAAAGTAAGTAATTGTAAATGTTTAGTAATGCATAGTTGTATTATACTATAAAGACTAAGCGTTATGTTGCGAATATTATTAAACAAATATTTCTTAAATTTTTTCTTACTTGCTTAAGTATCTTCTTTATCTACTTACAAAGTTGTCGATCGATATAAAGATGCATCTCTTTTTTAAGATATTTAAAAAAGCTTCTTTGTGTTACGCTAGTACTTTTACAAGAAATATTAGAGAGAAGCTTATGCTTTAAAGAGATTTGTAGACGTCTTCAAGCAATGCAAACAATTATTTGATAACAAGAAGTTGCAACTTAGTAATTGTAATAATAAGTCAAAACTTAAGATAAATTAAATACAATTTATAAGAAAGTTGTATTCAAAGATCTATATAAAAAAGAAGATTTCTCTTGTTTGTTATATTTGTTGTCGAGTATGTCAAATATTGCTCGCTTAACTTGCTATTAAGTATGTTAAATATTGTTTGCTTAGCTCGCTATTAAGTATATGAAACATTGCTTGCTTAATTTGTTGTCAAATGTATTAAGTATTGTTTGTTTGTTAAGTTGTCAAATATTTTAGCAATTATGCTCTGTGCTATATATTGTATTGTAGATTATATACTACGTTGTTTCGAGCTAGATTTGTAACACTATTTTTTTTTTCAAAGATTTTCGTTTCGAAAGTTAACGTCTCTTTATTACGTTTTGTTAGCAATAAAGTTGTCTTTGTATTGTATTCGAAATCGAATATTAAAGTATATTAATAAATATTGTTTGTAAATGTTGCTTTCTTTCTAGTTATTTTTGTATTATTATAAAAGACTTGTTGTTTTATTTAAAGTATTCGAAATATATTTGTGTAAATAAATTGTGCATAAATATATTATAATCTTCTCTCAATTATAATAGAAAAGATTTTTTTGTTAAGATTGCTAAAGATAAAGTTTTGTTAACAATTGTTATAATTTGATTGCTACAAAATAAGAAAATTCTAAAGAAGATCGACGCAAAGATAAAACAAAAGACACAATATTTATTGTTAAGTTATCTCTTGTCTTCTAATTATCTTTTGCTATGCTAAATAATTTTTCGAATTTTAATAAAATTTCTAGATAAAATTATAGCAATTATTAAGGTTCTTCTTTGATTCTTATATATTTTTTAAGATAAAATATCTTTTTTACTTAATTAGATAGTTTTGATTTTGTTACTTCAAAATCTTTTCTACTTTGTATTTGCTTTCTTTCTAAGCTTTGTAATAAAATATTTTTTATATAAACATATTAAGATCGATTAATTTTAACAACAAAATATAAAATACTAAAAGTACTTTAATATTCTTAAGCAAGTCGAGTTTATAATTGATTAGTTCTTTTGTCTTTTTAACAAAAAACAATTTAACTTTAATATAATTTAATTTTTTGCTTAACTTTCTTGTCTTAAATTTTTTTGTAAAAAAATACATTTTATTTCTCTTTTTTAGTTAAAATGTTGTTTTTTGTTTTTTATTTTAATACTTGATTAACTTTTTTTACAATTTTAAGATATTGTTATATATCTTTTTTATTGTTGCTAATCTCTTGATAACTAACTAAGCTAACAAATACTTTTGCTCTTTCTTAAAGAGATTAAATTTTTTGTTATAATTAATAAAGAATAAAGTTATTTTAATAATATTTGAAATATTTGCATTTAGTATTAATTGTGTTATAGATAAAAATAATATTTAATTGCTATAAGTATTGTTAATATAGTATCTTAGATATTGCTCTAGACTTTAATTTGTTTGCTTTATTTAATTATTTGTAATTAAATAATAGATAGTAAATATCTTAAGTCTTGTTTCTAATATTACTAGAAACGTCTTTTAATAATTAGATGTAAAGAGCTTGTCTCTATTATTAGTTAATTCTTTGAGTATATTATAACATTATATAAGTCGATTTAATACAATATATTTTAGTTGTTTTATTAAAAACTTTTCTTTGCATTCAATAATATATAAGTACTTGATAAGTTTGCTAATTATTATTAGTATCGAGTTATATTTGTCTCTAATTACTAAATTTGTCAATTTAAGCAACTTAATAATAAAGTTTATTATAATTTTATTTTATAATAATTTAAGTAAATTTTGATATTAAATTTTGTTATAGATTGTATATATATTATATTTGTTTTGCTAATAACTAAGATATTATTTAATATATATCTTGACAACTTGTTTTATCTAAAAAAATTAACAATATTAGTATAAAAGCTAAAGAATTTAATTACTTTCGAATGCTTTTGCAATAATTTATTATAATATTTCTTTATATATTTGTCGATTTTGTTAATAAATGTTTGAAGTTTTTCTTTTTTTATTAAAAACTCTTTTTTATTGTCTCTAAGTGTTTGTAAAATAACATTTAATTTATATTTGTTTGCTAATAATAATCTGTTTTTGTTAATTTTAAATATATTGTAATTAAACAATTTTTTTGTTTCTATATAATTACTTTTTTTGTTAAATACGTTTGCTTTATTATTATTTTTGTTTAATATATATTGTATTTTAAACTTGTATTGTTCGAGTTACTCTAATTATTATATTTATCTTTTGTTAAGCTATTTAATAGTAATAAAGTATGAAAGATTTTTATAATTTATAAAAATGATAAGTTTTAATAATTCTTCAATATATACTTTTTATAATTTTAGAAAAACTATAATAGCAAATAGTTTCTTGTTGTAAATATTATAATTTTGTTTAATTAACAAGAGTTTTTTCGAAAAATATATTATTAAATATTATATATCTTTATATTCTTAGTTAAAGTATATATTGATAACTAGATCTAATATATTAATTTTAATTTTGTTTAATAATTAATTGTAAGTCGAATATCTTTATTATCAATTTCTTTAATCATTTTAACTTAAGATCTTAAAATAATTTTTTCTTGTTAATTTTTATACTTATAATATTTTTTTCTTTGTAAAATTTATTAATAATATCGTATTAACAAAGTAGTTTTTAATAAATTTCTTGTTGTAATTTATAAAATTTAGAAAGAATTAAATTTTCTTAACATTAATAGATAATATTTATTCTTTAATTACTTATAGTTTTTCGAGATTTATGCGTACTTTATATTGTTTAACAACAAATTTAAGAAAGTTAACTCTTTTTTAATAAAACTTGTATTTCTTTAATTTAAAATATAGATTTTTTTTATTTAAATATTTTAGTATTTTAAAAACATAATTTATATATTTTTTCAAAATATTTAAATAAATTATAATATTGTTTAAATATGTTATAACAAATTGATTTAAATTTTGTTATAATATATTATTAATTATTTTTTGATACATTGTCGAGACATTTGTAAATTTAAACAACATTATTATATATTTGTATAATTTATATTATATGCAAAAAGTTATCTTTTATTCTTTTTTTATTTTTATTCTAATCTAGTTGTATATTTCTCGTAAGTTTAATTTAATAAAGTATTTTATTTCGAATAATTAATTTTAAAGCTTGCTAATATTAAATAGTAAATATCGATTTTTTATTATAATATAATTTAACTTCTAATAATTAATATATAGATAAAAAGTTTCGTTCTTTTTAGATACAAAAAGAATTAAGTATTTTGCTTATAATTGAGATTTTTTAATAAATTTTTTTTTTCGTTTTTTGCTAGATATTTGCGAAGCGTTTTTAACTTTTTTTTAAATAAAGTATATATAAGTTTAAACGTAAATTGCTTATTTAATTTATGTTTAATTTTGTAATTTTACAATTAATATTTAGATAAAGTTTTAATTTTTTTTTTTTTCTAAAATAAATACTTTTAATTGTTGTATATTTATAATATATACTTTAGCAATTTCTTTGTTATATTAAATAGTTTAGAGCTTTTAGAAGATTTGCAATTTTTTTTACTCATTTTAATTTTATAATCTAGCTAATTTTTGTCGATATTTATCGAGTCGAACTTTATTAAATTGTTTTTTTGCAAAAATACAAACTTACTACTTGCAATCGAATTTCGACTTAATTTTTTATCTATTATCGAATATTATTAGTGCGTAAATTAAATATAAATTGTGTAATTATATTGCGCAAATTTAAGTACTTGTATTTTTTAATTAATTTCTAGATTGTATTGTTTTAATTAAGATATTTTTAAAACAATATTATAAATAGTTATTCTTATTATATTAAAAATTAGTTTCTCATAATATTACTAAATAACTATTAATAATAATTTTGTTTTTTTGTTTACTTTTTTATTTTTTGTAAGTAACGAGTTTTTATCTACAATTACTAGATTATAAGCGTTAAGCTTTTTTTAAATAAAGTATTTTTTTTTCTCTATAAAAGCTTTGATTATAAAATTATCTATTATATTAAAATCGACTATTATTATAAGTCGATAATTGTTAATTTTAATTAATATAATAAAGTATTGTGCATATATTATTAAGTTTAGTTGCTATTATTAAGCTAATATATTGTATTTTTTTAATATATTTTTTATTAAAAAATTTGAACTTTTTTTTGCTTTTATATTGCAACTTTTGCTTTAAACATTTATTTGCATTAAGCTTTCTTTTGTTGCTAAATTGTTAATTTAAACTTTTTAAAAAATTAATTAATTTTGTTCTTTTTTTTTTAAATAAGTTTAACATAAGTGTTATAACAAGTTGTTTAATTAAGACTTGTATATATTGTAAAATTTAATTATTTTATATTAATATTAAGTATATTCTTTTTTATAATAGTATTGCTTTTTAGCTTTCTCTTATATTTGTTTACAATTTTTAATAAATTATTAAAGTCTCAAGATAATTTGTAATGTTTTCTATATATTTGTAAAAGTTCTTTTAATTATATTTTTTATTTAAGTTAATAATTAAACTATAAAATTTAATAGTTTTCTAAAATACTTAATTAGCTTTTTGCGTAAATATAAGTATTTTTTTTAATAATATTTTATTTAGAACTTTCTATAATTAATTTAAATTTTTTATTAAATAGTAATTATTGTTTAATTTAGTTTTGAGAGTATTTGTCTCTATATTAACTCGCTTTCTAATATTGTTCTAACTATTAAATATCTCTTTTAATATAATATTGATTTATTAACAATTTATTAAGTTTTGTAATTAATAATCTCTTACAAAGTAATTCGATTTGTTATATAAATAGTACGTTTTCTAGAATCTATTATTTTGCTTTTCTCTAGAATTCTTTTCTTTGCGTTATTAAATAAAATTTAATTTTATAAATACAAGTTTACAATAGTTTAAGTTATTGTATTTCTAATTAAAACAAGAATTTTTTTGCTTATATTTAATTGTTAATTTAAAGAAAGTTTTTGCTCTTCTATAAAATAAATTGTATTGCTTTTTTATAGTTCTTTTATATAGCTTATTGTCGAAATCGATAATTACTTTGATAAAATCGAATATATTGCTAATAAATTTGTTCTTAAGATTGTTTTTAAGATTTTGTCGAAATATTGTTATAAGTATAATATTGTTTTACTTAATAAGATTAATATATTTTTAAAATTTTATTGCGTAATTTGTTACAAAAATTTGTTAAATTAAATGTTAAATTACTCTTTTTGCAATTTGTTTTTTATTAAATATTTCAAAGATTCTTCGAAATTTTGTTTTAAAGCTATCGAAATTTGTAAATATTGTTTAAGAATTTTCATTATAATTTTTTAAATACTTGCATAAGTTTAACTTAAATTAATACTAAACTCTTTCTCTAAGAAATATAGATACAAAAATTGTTTTTTTGTTTGTTAGAACAAGATAGAGGATAAAATAAATATTTATTTGCATAAGTTAATTCTTTAAATCGATTCGATCTTTATAGTAGACGTCAAACTTGTTAATTTTTATTTTGTTATCTTTATTAACAAAGAATTAATATAATATTATTAAGCTAGTGTTCGAGATAGAGACGCGTTAATTTAATACAAACATTCTTACAATATTTAAAATATTATATTAGTACTTTTACAAAAAATATTAGAGAAAGATTTATACTTTAAAGAGATTTGTAAATATTTTTAAGCAATGCAAGCAATTACTTAATAACAAGAGATTGCAACTTAGTAGTTGTAACAATAAATTAAAACTTAAAATAAATTAAACACAATTTATAAAAAAGTTGTATTCGAAGATCTATATAGAAAAGAAGATTTTCTTTGTTTGTTATACTTGTTGTCGAGCATATCGAATATTGCTCGCTTAATTTATTGTTAAATATATCGAATATTGTTTGCTCAATTTATTGTCGAATATATCGAACATTACTTATTCAACTTGTTGTCAAGTATGTCGAATATTGCTTGCCTATTAAGTTGTCGAACGTCTAGACAATTGTGCTTTGTGCTATATATTGTATTGTAAACTATATACTATATTGTTTCGAATTAGATTTGTAACACTTTGCTAGCTTATCGAATTGTAAGACTTGTTCGAAATTAATATAAACAAAGTTAAGAATATTAGATTAAAGACTAATTATAATTTTCTTAACGTATTATTTATTTGTTTCTTGTATTCAAATATATTTGCGAAGTTGCTTGTATTAAAGAATCAAAACGTCTATTAAAATGATAAGATAAATAATAAACAAGATTAAGAAAAATAATTAATTGCGATAATAACTTTGTTAACGCAAGAACTTTGTATATTTTGCTTTATATCTTTTGATTATTCTCTTAAACAACAATAGTATATAGTAGATTAGTTATAAGCTTTATGTCGATTCGACTTAAGAAGAGACTAAAATATAGTAGAGCTATTTCATCGCTAAGAGATTTGTTTTCTTTTTTGAAAGAGAGAGTCGATATAGCTAGAAGTAATTATAAAATGCCTAGAAATTAAAGAGCTAAAATTATTTCGATTGCTTTAACTTAGTTAAGTTAAGAATGAATTTGCACGTTGCATTTATCTAAATTTGTAAAAAGTTTCTTATATCGAATTAACAAATCTTTGATCTTTTGTATTAAAATTTATAAATTTGAATACAATAAAAAGAGATTTAAATCCGTTTTTGATTAAATTAGCCCTAATAATTATAAACTTGCACTCAAAGAATTGAAGTTACAAAATAAATTATTGCTTCATTGTTATAAAGTAAGACGAAAATCTATAGAAGAACTAAAGTATTAGCATTAATATTAATCTTGTAAAAATTTGTCTAGTTCTTTACAAGTAAAGTTGCTTATAATATATTATTATTAATTACGTAATATAAGTTTTAAGATATCGATTAATTTATTATATTAAAATTGCGAAAGCAACAATATTAAATACTTTAATTCTAGATTGTTGTATATAATATAATTAATTGCGAGAAACCGAAAATATTATATACAAGTGTTAAGATTCGATTTCTTGAATTTTTTTTGGAATCTAATTCCTTAAAATAGTAACTTTTCAATTAAGCTAAACTTATTATAGTAATAAGCTAGCTTCTTTGAGCGATTCGATTTTATTCGATTTCTTGACAATTTGATTTAATTTCAAAGTTGAAACTAAATATCGAATCAACAATCAATCTATATGCAATAAATAATTTGCACTAGCTCGCATAATATACTCTTAATTAGAAGATTAATAATTCGATAAAAAATCTTACTTTATAATAAGTATATTAGAAAGAGTTAATATCGAGATTAGCAACAAGTTATACAATATTTCTATTATTAGTATATTTTATTTTGTTTTCTATATTAGCTTTTAACGTTAATCTAAACAAGTTGCTAACAAATATAACAAGTTTGCTTTCCTAGTACGTTTGTTGCTTAATTATAAAAGAGAAAGTAACGCTACAAGAAATATAGTATTATAGAAGTCAATCAATAATAATTAAATTTTCTAAATAACTATAGTATTAGAGAAGCTTATTTTCTAGAGATTATTTATTGGTCGCAATATCTTACAATAAAAAACTAGAAAAAATAACTTAATTAATTACGCTACTTTGACGCGTAATAGCAACAAATATCTTGTGTATAAGTAAGAAAGTATGCAATTTAAGATAATTTCGACGCTATTTTAGACAATCTTCTTTTCGATTATTCTTAATATCTAAAATGTAAAAGCAATTTAAATAATATTAACTAAAACTTTTTAAAACAATTTAATAATTATCTTCAAGTATTGTCTAATACTATCTATATTATTGTTGTTTATATTTTATAAGACAATATAGAGATGCAATATATAGAATTAGTTTTGTCGATTGTTGCTTAGACTTAGTCGCTTATTAAAGATAAAAAAAATTCTTGCGCAAAGTCTCTTAATGTTTAAGACTATAAATATCTTTAAAGATACAAACTTTAATATGTTTGTTCTTTATTATTTAATAAGCAAATTATATAAAGAGCAAATTTATATTTGCGATACTTTTTAACTCTTAACATACAATAATTATAATTAAACAATTTTAATCTTATTTTCTAACAATATAAAGTAAATGCTTTGCTTCTTACAAGACAATAATATAATTAAGTTTGATAAAACAAATATTTTGTTGTTAACTAATAAAGTTGCAACTCTTAAGTATATTAAGATTAATAATATTATTTTTGTTTTAAAACTTTTTGTATATAGACAAGTCAAGTTATTGTTTCTAGTTTAAATAAGACTAACAAATCAAATAGCTATTTTAGAGACAACAATATTAATATTTTCTATATTTTTAGAAATAAAGTTTACAATTTATCTTTGCAATATATGTAAAAGAACTTAGAAATACATTGTAAATTCAATATATTTTAAGAATAAAAAACAAAGGTTGTTTTCTAATTTAAAACTATTATAGAGCACTTATTTCGACTTTGTTTCAATTAAGCTAGATTAAACTTTAAGAAAAATAAGAAACTCTATATTAAGACTTGTTTATTTCGTAGTCTACTATTAAATAAATAATACGCTCTTGAAAATATACATTGCGAATTTTTCAATTATAAGAAGAATTATTACAATATATAGATTTCGACTTTTATTAAATACGTCAAATATCTTTCTTTAAATTATTATTGCTTCTTTGCGTCTATTTTTACACGTAATAAATATAACGACAATGCAAATTTTCGAAAAGCGTCAAATTAATAAAGTAACTTTGTTACTATACAATTTAAGATTAATAGCTCGAATAATAGAATCCATTTTGTTATTGCTAAAAAGATACTCTTAGAAACAATTACAAAGTAAATCGACAATTTATCAAATAATAATCGCGAATATTGTTTTGTACTTTATTACTCTAATTTAAGTATTAACAATATTTATATTGACGAAGACTTTAATATTATATATATAGTTAATTGAATATTCTATTTTGTTGTACTCTTATTTATGTTTTTTATAATCTTTAGTCTTTCGCAATTACAATATAAAATAAATACGTTACTTTTTTTTTACGTTTAGATATAAATTTCGAAAGACACTTGAAAAGAATACACAATATTAAGAAGTTAATATTAAGAGCGTACTTTATTAAAGATTATATTGTAATTGTTCGATATAATTTCTCTTTTGCATTCTAAGTTTCGATTCAATTAAAAACTACTATTTTTTCAAAAATCTTTAAAATTTAATTCAAAATTATAATTAAGACATAACAAATTTCTTTTATTCAAAGTAGTTGTCGAAGAATTACATATTATTATATAGTAAATTGAAGAAAAACAACTAGACAACAAAGTAAATTGCTAGACTAAAAAGAAATTACTTTTATAACAATATTTGGAGACAAACAATTTTAAGAAAATTAACTTTAATTTCTTAATAATCTTCGCGATATTAGAAATTACAAGCTTATAAAATTAGAAGCAATAATTATATCTTTGTTGCAAATAAAAGATTATAATTTTGAATTAATAATTGTCAAATGTTTTAACAATACATATTAATTTTTTGTTATAACAAAAACATTTTAAGCATTACGTCGAGATCTTAGTATGTCGTAAATAAATTAAAAGTCTTTAACTTTTGTCTTAAAAAAGAATTAAATCTTTTCGAGTATATATTTTGCACTAATATTTTTTTTCTATCTAGAAGCATCGTCTAGAATCTAAAGATAATCGATATTAAATATTTGATATAACAAAATATATAAACAATTATGAGATAAATAATATATTACGTAAAGTTAAGTGCTAGAGATTGCATTACTTATTGTTCTTATTTGTTATACAATATTCTGCAAAAATAAGTTGTAACTTAATCGCAAAATTTATCTATAATTTCTTATTGTTTTTTCGACAATAATATACTTTGTTTCTAACAAAATAATATATTTTTTTCTTGAAATTTAAAGAAATTGTAGATAAATCAAAAGAGATCGACAATTAAGCTCTTTTTTTAAATATTTGAAGAAGTGCTTCTATTAATATTTGAATTTAGTCTTCGAAACTAATATATAATTGTCGTAGATTAATTGTTCTTTAAAAGATTATCTTGACTTATTAATAAAGAATTAAGATAATTATTAAAAATACTTTATTCTACTTTGCTTGCATTTTACTTTAATATTGTTAATATTTTTATTGTAATTCTTTTACGCTAAGTCAAATTAGAAAGATAAGATAACTTGTAGTATATATAAGATCTAATAATCTTCAACAACAATTAAAGATAAAAAGAAGAATTTATATTTATTGCCAAATTATTATCTTATTTGTAGAAGATAAATAAATAATTTAAACAATTGAATACATACAACTCTTAATAAACTCTATAAAATATATTGTTAAGTTTAGCAAATATAGATAAAGTATTAGTAGAGTAAGAAAATGCAAGAAAAGTAGAGCAAAATATCTTTAAGTAATCTTTATGTATTACAATATTAAATCTTTTATTATATTTTATGCTATCTAGAATTAAACGTCAACAGTAAAAAGTCTTTCAAATAGTTTAAATTTACGCGTAATTAAATTATTAAAATATACTTTTTATAATGCTTATTTTATTTAATTTGAGAATAAAGTTCTTGTTCGTCACAATTGTTTCTTGAATATGAGAATAGATTACTTAAGTATTTTCTTTAAAAGCTCAAATACGAGCTATGTTGACAATATTAAAAATAAAATGCTTTGTTAGTTATTTAATCGATATTGTTGTAATCTTTCTAAAACTTTCTATTAAATTTAATAACAATTTTTAAATGCAATCACGACAATAGTATTATCTTATTAATAGCAAAAGTATAAGTAGTGCTTATTATGTTCTTGATCTATATTAAGAAATCGATTAGCGCGACATTACATATAATAAGTTAACAATAAATTTTTTAATTATTTACTTCTTTTCTAGATAATTAATCGAGATTAACAAATATATATTTAACTTAATTCTTAATTGTTGTAATCTTCTTTAAGAAGCTTTTTTATATTGTTTTTTTGTGTTTAATCTTAAAGACTTGTAATACAATGTTACAAAGACTTTGCTTTAAATTGCATTGTTAATATTCTTAATGCAATTAATTGTAAAAATTATAATTTCTCGATAGTACTCAAGTATACGCAAGAACATTGTACGCAAGAATATTGACACAAGAGCGTTATATAAATTAACGAAAGAGAGTAATTGTACAAACACACTAACTTTATTAAGAAGAAGAATAGTCTTTTAATAATAAACAATGCAAAAGATGATTAATAGTTGCTCTTTAAATATCTTTGCGTCTTGATTAAGTTTCTCGATCGATATTTAAAAGATTAAAAATTAAATAAACAAAAAGGAGTAAAACTTATTGTGTAAAGTAGTCTCTTAAGATATTTAAACAACTCTTCTACAATTAAGATCTTATTTACTCTAGAAGATTTACTAGAAATATATGTCAATCTCTAATAGAAAACGACGCGTTAAGATAAGTATTACAAAAGTGTTATCAATTCTTATCTCTTTTTCTTTACAAAGTCGTCGATTATATTTTCGAATACGTAAAATATATAAGCTTTCGCAAAAACAATAATAATTTTCTTCTTTATAATAAGAATAACAAAATTGTCGAAAAAAGACAAATTTCAAATAATATTTGTAATATTGTCGATTACAAATTTCACTTTTTATTATTAGCGCAAGTTTTATCTTGTATATTGTTCTAGAAAAAAAAACTTATATTATTGTTTATTGTCAAAGCTTTATTTATAAGTTGTTTAATTACAAATTATAAAATTATCTTTACTTATAATTGTCGTTTTAAGATTATTAATCTTAACTTCTTTTACTTTAATTTTATCAAAAAAAAGAAATAAATATTAATCGACAAGTTTAACTTAATTAATTTATTAATATGCGATCGAATATAATTAAAATTAATTTTGCAAAAAAAAGTTACATTAATTATAATGCAATTGTTTACAAAGATTTCGACATATTTGCTCTTCTTTATATAGAAGATATTGTTACAATATTAAATATAATATTAACTTGTAAAAGAGACAAATTGTCAATTATATTTTACAAAGTATGCTTTTATTTCTTTTCGATGCGCATAAAACTCGAATAAAAAGATCTTAAATCTATTAATTTGTTTTGCTTCTTAAAATTTTCTAATTTCTAATATTGTAAATATTTTATTAAATACTTGTTTGTCAAAATCTAACAAACAACATTTTATATAAAAGTATAATATTTTGTTGTTTGTTGTTCTTTTTTTGCTTAAGTTATATTGACAACAAGCTAGCTTTTTTCAGTTAAAAATTGTTGTGTAAATTTAAATATTTAACTTAAACAAAACTTAAAGCTAGTTGTATATAATCTTGCGATTTTTAAAAAGTAATACAAGACAAGACAAAATCGAAATATAAATAATACAAATATACTTTATTAGTAAATTAAGATACTTAAGTTTAATATTATTATCAATATTGTTTTTAAGTTTTGTTTGATAAGCTTTTAATTCTCTAATATAATAATACAACAAATTTTGCTCAAGTTATTTTGTCGTTAAATTACGTTTTAAGTAGATAAAATAATTTTATAAAATAATTTTCTTATTCTCGAGAGAGAGCTTGTGCACATCTCGTAAGACAATTCTTAGAACATCTCTTAATTCGTTAAATTTAATATTGACGTAAAATACTTGTTTAAAGATTTCTTTTTCTTAATTTTTCTATTTTAGTATCAAAATATATTAGCTTTTTATCGACTTACTTGTTTAAATATAAAGAACAAATATATATTTGTTAAGATCGATTATCTCTTTAGATAAAGTTGCTAAGTTTACAAATTTGTACTTAAATATATTATTATCTTAACTTAACAAGAGACGTTAGCAATATTGTAGCAATAAACAAGTTAACATATATTTTGTTAATTAATTCATATTTTAGTTTCGAAATTCGAATCTTTGACTTTTTAACTTTAATATATTTCGTAATCTTAAGTTAAGCATTTTCGATTTTGTTTCTAGCATTTAGCTTTTTTAACATTTAAATTAATTTCTTAACAATATATTTGAAACAATCAATGCTATCAACTTGCAAAGATATATATATGTCTAAATTGTACAAAAACGTATACGCAAGACTATCGAGAAAAATATTTGATAGTTGTAAAGAGACAAACATTTTTGAAACAACATCTATTGATATTATAGTCTTAATAATAAAACAACAATTAAGAACAAAATGTCAAAGAATATAATCGATTAAAAACAATACTTCTTATTTGTAAAATAAGCTTTGTAAGTTTATCGATTTAAGCTATAATATAACAAATAAGAAATCTAGACAAGAGAGAAAAGCTAGAAACAATCAAAGAAAAATAATAATATATTTCTTTCTTAAGCTTAATCAATACTTTTTTTGTTTAAAGGCTCTAGTTACGTTCTTTGCAATAACTTTTCTTATTTTTGCATTTAAAAGATAATCTTGTCAAACATAATATTGTATGCGCGCATGCAAATCTCAAATTTATTGTCAAGTTGCTTTTTTTTCTATTTTAAAAACTAACGTTGCAATAGTTATCTTGTAGCTAGTTTCTTAAGTTTAACAATATAGAATGCAAAGTTTACGCAACTTTAGTGTTGCATTTATTCGATAAAGTATTATTAATATTAATAACTAAGTTAAAACAACTTAGCTTTTAACAAAATAATTAATAAGAATTGCAAGAGACTTATATAATTAATTGCTAAACACTTGCTTCAATACGCTAAGATAATATAAAGTAAGATATTTCTTAAATTTCGTTAATTGTCTTTAAACTCTCGCTACTTCTCTCTTTGTTATTTCTTAATACATTGTTATTTCTCTTGTTTTTTCTTATTAACTATGTTTGAATAAATTATTTTATGCATATCAATATTTTAGAATAAGTATAAATTCGACGAGCATAATCTTTCGTATTATACACAAGAATTTTTGTTTTTTTACTATAGAATTTAATTAACTAAGCAATTTGAAATTAAAGACGCTTGTTTAACAAACTTGCGATATAGTATTATTGATCGAAGTTAAGCTTAAGAAGCGTTACAACGCAATATTGATTGCTTTGTTAAACTTAATTAATAAGTATAAAACAAGCTTTAGAAGACTCTTTAAAATTTTAAGATTCTTAATCGACTTAATATTAAAGTTGTCAAGTTAGTTAATTTTGTTATTAACGTTCTTACAAATAAGCAAACAATTCGTAGCTTCAAAGTATATTAAAATTTCCTAAATAACATAATATATTATTGTAATCGCAAACTCGCTTTGTTATATATTATTAACTTTAATAAACATAATGTTATTAACATAAACGCGCAATCTAGAATTAGTCTCGTATATTATCTTAAGAGCAAGAAAACGTCTTGTTTTTCTTTAGTTCTAAATAGTTTTGTTATACAATACAAATTGTTATTAAAGATTAATAAGTTATGCAATTCTAATACGTAATCAATAACTAACTAGATTGACAAGTATAGAGCTTAACAATATAATCAAACAATCTATAGAATATAAAAATAAAGATCAAGTTTCAATAGCTATAGAACAAATAAAAACAAGAGATATTGCACAATTATTAATAATATAGAGTAGACGTAAGCGGGAAGACTTTCGTTATATATAGAGTATTGCTAATAATATTTACTTTAGAAATTCAATATATATTCTCGAAAGCATTAATTAATTAAATATTATTCTTGAGCAAACTTCTTTTAGACGCAATTTAAATTAATTATTATTAAAAAATAAAAAGAATGTTTAAAGAAGAAACAATCGATTGTCTAATTACAATAATCTCTTAAGATTAAAATTAAAATATCTTTTTTATCTTATAAATTAATTAAGAAGTAAAACTTCAAATGCAAGACATTTTTAATCTAAGATCGACTTAACTATCTTTACTTAATTAATTATTATTTTAACTTTAAAATTCGCAAGTACACAACTCTTCGCTACTTTCGTAATATTTCTGTGCTCTTAATAGACAAAAGTATTCTTTGTTGCTTTAAGATTATAGATCTTGATTAATATATTTTTGCTTATTATTTATCTATTATAATTTGCTATATCGAATAGATAATTTAAAATATATTTTTCTTTTTTATCTAGAGCTACATCGTTGCATTAAATAAGAATTCTGTTAGTTACAAATATATATTCAAAGATGTTTAAAATATCTAATATATCTTCTTGAACATAATTAACAACTAGTAATATAAAGACGTTTACAATAAGAAAGAAAATCTATTTTATATCAATATAAGCACTTTATACTTTAAAGAGAATTTTTACGATATCTTTGTTAATGCAAGTTGTAGCGTAAGCTAAATATTAAGATTTTCTTAACAATCTAATATTTTTAATAAATAATACAAGCAACTTGATTTTGTTTATGTCGATAAATTTGTCAAGTATTGTCTTTGTTTTTAATAAGATAAAAGACAAATTCTAATTTTAATTATTAAAATAAATACAACTATCAAGTAGCTACAAGAATCGATTGTAAACTAAAAATAATTATGTAAAAAAATAAAAAATAAAAAATATAACGCAAGATTAAGTAACTTATCTATTGTTTATTTAACACAAGTAAGCTCTATATACTATAGTATATATAAAATAGTTTAGCTTGTATTAATTTTCTTTGTAAGATATTTTAACTACGTCGATAAAAAGTTGCGCAATAAGATTAAGTCGAACAACGTAAGAGACAAACTACGCAATTAGAAGATTTTCTACGCAAGATAAAAAATAAAGTAGAGTAAAAGCGCACAATGCAAGAAGAGATAGAAGTGAAAATAAATAAAAGTCTTAATAGTTTGAACGTTAATGCTTAACAAATGTTGAGAGCTATCTTTTAGTAAAGCAAGACAAACATTATTAACAAGTTTAACTAAGCTAAATAAGCAATATTTATTGCTATAATTTGCGTCAAATAATAGATTAATTAAAAAGACTAATACTAAAGTAAAAGTAATTTGCGATCTTTTATTAATTAAGACGCAAACAATCTTTTAACATTAAATTAAGTTAAAGATAATAACACTTAAATAATTAAGCAAAACGTTAAGAAATATTTTACGTTAAATAATCTTTTAAAATATTACTTGTCGCAAAGATTTCTCTATAAGTAGTTATAATATTACTTGCAAATATATAATACTTTCTAATTGCTAAACACAAAAGCTTTCGATAATTAATTGATTTGTTAAGAATCTTTTAGATTGTTGCGTTGCAATTATACTCTCTTTATTGCAACAACATCTTGTTAAAACATAATTAAACTTTCGTAAAATAAGATAAAAGCAATTAAAATTTATTCTCTAAGAAAGAAACTCGAAACTCTTTGTACAATGTTCAAATCAAAATATCTTAAAAGCAAAAATATAAACTTGATAAAGATTTTCAATTAACGCATGTTCAATATAGATAAAAAAAACTATTTATAAATTTGTAAGATTGTTAATTAAAGACAAGAGAGAGAAATATTATACTTGATTTTATCTTAGCACTTTAAACTTAATTAATTGCTCGAATTATATGTTTACAAATTAGAAAGGACTCTCTTAATAATAATATTGCGTTCTTTTATGCTTTTTGCAAATTAAGCAATAATAAACGACTTTTACAATATTAAGAATTTATAGTTACTCTTGTTTAACAAACGTGTTAACGTTTATTTTTATTGTATATCAAGATTGTGCAATTATATTTATTGAATAATTGAGCAACATTAAGTTGCAAATCAACCTTAAGCTTAAGAAATTTTTGTTCAAATTATAACAATCTAAAAGACAACAAACAATATAATAGTTAATCGACAAAAAAAATATTATTAGATTTTTGTTACTTTATTATAAGATATTGCAATTGCTATTTTTACAAGACTATAAATAGTTTGTCTACAATAGCAAATAAATGTTGCTTTAAATAAGTATCTTTTTAGTTTTTTCGAACAAATACTATATATCTTTTATAATAGTAGAAGATTATTTATTGTTCTTGTTGCATAATGTTCGCTTCTTTGTATTGATTAACAAATAATTTATCGAAAGTTTGCAATTTATATTCGATATCTATATTTATTAAAGTCTTCGACAACTCTATATTTTATGCAATCTTATTTATATATTCTTAGCGCATAAAGAATTTAGTCTTTGTTTAATAATTAATGTAAAAAATAACAAACAACAAAGTAGAATACAAAATATTAAAGAAGTATATAAAAATAATAATATAAATGACTTTGATAGATTTAAGTCAATATAGCTAATGATAATCTTGCTACATTTATATAGTAGACAACAATAGTATTTCGAAGCTTAAATTTGTGTTTATATATTTATAGTTATACTTATCGTAAATTACATATATTCTTCTTGTATATATCTCTACAACTTTTTTATTTGCACTTTAATTATTTACGTAATCAAATATAAAACTGTAGTTTATCAAAATGTATTGTTAACAATATATTAATTATATTTAAATTACTTTTTTGTTATATAACAATTGCTCTTAAATATCTTAATTAAACTTAAAATATTTGTTATTTTTGTTATTATCGCACTAGCAATACTCGCAACTTAAATATTGCTTATAGTTGCTTTGCTTATAATTGTACTTTAATATTAAATAAAGAGATTGCTAGTCTTAATAACTTTAATTGACACTTATTAAGTTGCAACAACAAAGTTGATTGTTAATCTTGTTGCAATAAATTTAACAACGTTAAGTACTAGCATTGCTAAGAATAATACAACAAAAAGAGTAAGATCTACTACTTAAATGCTAATACATACTAAATAAGCTTTAGCGTAATTTTGAATCGCTTGTAGAATATTAATATCTTGCCCTTAAACTATAAGCAATCAATAACTCTTAATTAACATAAATATTATATTATACTTTGTTTATTTGATTCTTGCAAGAACTTCTTACTTTAACTCGAGTAAATAAATAAGAAGTTAAGCAAAGAAATAGCGTTATTAGAAAAATTCGCATTGCTAAAGCGATATTGCATGTTAATATTAATCGACTTCTTGAAAAACTTTGTGCCAAATAGAATTTCGTAAAGAAGACTAGTTATTGCGAATCTTTCGACTCTTTTGATCTTTTTATAATAATTAAGTTTACGTAGAATGTCTAACAATATTTAGAATTGCACAAGATAAACTTTACTAAGTTCTAGTATTAATATTGAAAGAAACTTGATAAATTCGTCTATTTTATTAAGGAAATTCTAGAGTTGCATAAAATTATAAATAATCTTAAAATACTTTACTATCTTACGCGTCTATTGTGTTTATATTTCGATTTTTATCTTAAATTAATTCTTTAAATTAAAGATTATAGAGTTTTTTAGTTGTTTAGTGTTTGCATCGTAAATTTTGATCTTATTTACTTAAATTCGACAAATAAGTTGTACAAGTATTATGTTTCGTCAAAATTTAAAGATTCTTTATATTACGCTAGTACTTTCGTAAAAGATATTAGAGAGAGTTATACTATTAAAGAGATTTATAGACGTCTTTAGACAATGCAAGCAATTACTTGATAACAAGAAAGTGCAACTTAGTAGTTATAATAATGAGTCAAGACTTAAGATAAGTTGAATACAATTTATAAAAAAGTCGCGTTCGAAAGCTATATATTTTTTTATTATTTAAGATTTAAGATATTTAAGATGTTCAAAATCTTAATTATCTTAATTATTTTAATTTCGAATTTAAGATATTTAAGAGTTAAGTTATCTTAATTACTTTAATCTTGTTAGCAAATCTTCTCTTTTTAATTATTTTGTAAACAGTAATATACAATAAATAGTACTTATTAGCACGAAACTCGTAATACTATCTTCTTTTTTCAAGAATTTTTGTCTTAAAATTATTTATTCTTTCTTATTATATTAATTAAGTTAATTATTGAACAACGTCGCGATTTTGTTACTAATTGTCGCTATAAATACGCTTTTCTTACAATGCGTTCTTGTCGAGTTTGCGTATTATTTAACGTATCTTGTCAAGTAAATAAAGAATATCTCAAGTGTAAAAAGTGTTATCGAAAGAATCGAAAATATAATTTGACTTCTAACTATTAAAGAATAAATAAAGCTATCTAGAAGACTAAAAAGTTGAATAATAAAATAATAGAGTTGCGTCTAAGAATTGCGCAAAAGACAAAATAAAGAAAATACTAGTTTTGTTGTTTAAAAAATATAAATAATACGAAATCGAAAAATATTTTAAAGATCAAAAACAACAAAGAAGAGATCAAATATATTAAAGAGACGTTCGAAGCTCTATTCGATATCATTATCGATTTTTTATTGTTTGCTCTCTTGTTTTTTAATACTTTGTTAACTTTTATAAGTAATTTTGTTATTAACAAAATTGTTGTAGTTTGTTAAAATACTTCTTTAAATTCTTAAGTAACTCTTATATATTTTTGAACATAAAATTTTTTTTTTATTTGATAAAATATTTTTAATTTTCTTGTTATAGAATTTTCTTAATCTTATATTGTTTCTCTTTTTGTAAATAAAAATAAAATATATCTTGTAAAAATATAATTAAATTTGCTAATTTTAACAATAAAATATAAAATACTAGAAATACTTTAACATTCTTAAGTAAGCTAAGTTTGTAATTGATTAATTTCTTTGTTTTCTTAACAAGAAATAATTCGACTTTAATATAATTTAGTTTCTTGCTTAACTTTCTTGTTTTAAGATTTTTTATAAAAAGATATATTTTATTTCTCTTCTTTAGTTAAAATATTATTTTTGTTTTTTGTTTTAATACTTAATTAATTTTTCTTGCATTTTTGAGATATTGTTGTATATCTTTTTTAGTATTGCTATTCTCTTAATAACTAATTAAGTTAATAGATGCTTTTGTTCTTTCTTAAAGAGATTAAATTTTTTGTTATAATTAACAAAGAATAAAGTTATTTTAGTAATATTCGAAATCTTTGCATTTAGTGCTAATTAAGTTATAAATAAAAGTAATATTTAATTGTTATAAATATTATTAACGTAATATCTCAAATATTGTTTCAAACTTTGATTTGTTTGCTTTGTTTAATTATTTGTAATTAAATAATAAATAGTAAACATTTTAAGTCTTATTTCTAATATTAATAAAAGTATCTTTTAATAGTTAGATATAAAGAGCTTGTCTTTGTTACTAATTAATTCTTTAAATATATTGTAATATTGTATAAGTCGATTTAATACAATATAATTTAGGTGTTCTATTATAAACTTTTTTTTGCATAAAATAATATATAAATACTTGATAAATTTGTCAATTATTATTAGTATCGAATTATATTTGTCTTCAATTGCTAGATTTGTTAATTTAAGCAACTTAATAATAAAGTTTATTATAACTTTATTTTATAACAATTTAGATAATTTTTAATATTAAATTTTGTTATAATTTGCATATATATTATATTTGTTTTGCTAACAATTAAAATATTGTTTAATATATATCTTAATAGCTTGTCTTATTTAAAGAAACTAACAATACTAATATAAAAGCTAAAGAATTTTAATTACTTTCGAATGCTTTTGCAATAATTTATTATAATATTTCTTTATATATTTGTCGATTTTGTTAATAAATGTTTGAAGTTTTTCTTTTTTTATTAAAAACTCTTTTTTATTGTCTCTAAGTGTTTGTAAAATAACATTTAATTTATATTTGTTTGCTAATAATAATCTGTTTTTGTTAATTTTAAATATATTGTAATTAAACAATTTTTTTGTTTCTATATAATTACTTTTTTTGTTAAATACGTTTGCTTTATTATTATTTTTGTTTAATATATATTGTATTTTAAATTTGTATTGTTTGAGTTACTTTAATTATTGCATTTATCTTTTATTAAGCTATTTAATAATAGTAAAGTATAGAAGATTTTTGTAATTTGTAAGAATTGTAAATTTTAGTAATTTTTCGATATATACTCTTTATAATTTTAGAAAAACTACAATAGCAAGTAGTTTCTTGTTGTAAATATTATAATTTTATTTAATTAACAAGAGTTTTTTCGAAAAATATATAATTAAATATTATATATCTTTATGCTCTTAATTAAAGCATATATTGATAATTAAATTTAATATATTAATTTTAATCTTGTTTAACAATTGTAAGTTATATATTTTTAGTATTAATTTTTTTAAGCATTCTAGTTTAAAATTTTAAAATAGTTTCTCTTTTGTTAATTTTTATATCTATAACGTCTTCTTCTTTGTAAAATTTGTTAATATTATTGCATTAACAAAGCAGATTTTGATAAATTTCTTTTTGTAGTTTATAGAATCTAGAAAAAATTAAACTTTCTTAATATTAATAAATAAATTTTATTCTTTAATTGCTTGTAACTTTTTGAAATTTATACATATTTTATGTTGTTTAATAACAAATTTAAGAAAATTAACTTCTTTTTAATAAAACTCGCATTTTTTCAATTTAAGATATAGATTTCTTTTATTTAGATATTCTAGTACTTTAAAAATATAATTTATATATTTTTTCAAAATATTTGAGTAAATTATAATGTCGTTCAAGTATACTATAACAAATTGATTCAAATGTTGTTGTATTATATTATTAATTATTTTTTGATACATTGTTAAGACGTTTGTAAGCTCGAACAACATTATTGTATATTTGTATAATTTATATTGTATGCGAAAAGTTATTTTTTACTTTTTCTCTATTTTTATTTTAATTTAGTTGTATATTTTTTATAAATTTAGTTTAATAAAGTATTTTACTCTAAACAATCGATCTTAAAGCTTGTTAATATTGAATAATAAATATTAATTTTTTATTATAATATTGTTTAGCTTTCGATAATTAATATATAGACAAAAGATTTTGTTCTTTTTAAATACAAAAAGAATTAAGTATTTTGTCTATAATTAAGATTTTTTTATAAATTCTTTTTTTTTTCTTTTTTTGCTAGATATTCGCAAAGTGTTTTTAACTTTTTTTCGAATAAAGTATATATAGATTTAAACGTAAATTGCTTGTTTAGTTTAATTTTAATTTTATAATTTTACAATTAATATTTAAATAAATTCTTAATTGTTTTTTTTTAAAACAAATGCTTCTAATTGTTGTATATTTATAATATATACTTTAGCGATTTTTTCGTTGTATTAAATAGTCTAGAGTTCTTAGAAAATTTGCAATTTTCTTTATCTATTTTAATTTTGTAACTTAATTAATCTTTGTTAATATTTATTAAGTCGAACTTTATTAGATTGTTTTTTTACAAAAATGTAAGCTTGCTACTTGCAATTAAGTTTCGACTTAATCTTTTATCTATTATCGAATACTATTAATACGTAAATTAAATATAAATTGCGTAATTATATTGCGCAAATCTAAGTATTTATATATTTTAGTCAATTTCTAGATTGTGTTGCTTTAATTAAGATATTTCTAAAACAATATTATAAGTAACTATTTTTACTATATTAAAGATTAGTTTCTTGTAATATTGTTAAATAGCTATCGATAATAATTTTGTTTCTTTGTTTACTTTTTTATTTTTTGCAAGTAATAAATTTTTATTTACAATTACTAAATTATAAGTATTAGACTTTTTTCGAATAAAGTATTCTTTTCTCTTTACAAGAGTTCTAATTATAAAATTATTTGTTATATTAGAATCGATTATTGTTGCAAATCGACAATTGTTAATTTTAATTAATAAAATAAAATATTGTGTGTGCGTTGTTAAGTTTAGTTATTATTGTTAAGCTAATATATTGCACTTCTTTAATATATTTTTTATTAAAAAATTTGAACTTTTCTTTGCTTTTGTGCTATAATTTTTGCTTCAAACATTTGTTTGCGTTAAGCTTTCTTTTATTATTAAATTGCTAACTTTAATTTTCTAGAAAAGTAATTAATTTTGTTCTTTTTTTCTAGATAAGTCTAGCATAAGTTGTTGTAACAATTTGTTTAATTAGAATTTGCATATATTGTAAAATTCAATTGTTTTATAATAATATCGAATATATTCTTTTTTGTAATAGTATTATTTTTTAATTTCTTCTTGCATTTGTTTATAATCTTCGATAAGCTAATTAAAGTCTCAAGATAATTTGTAATATTTTTTATATATTTGTAAAAGTTCTTCTAATTATATTTTTTGTTTAAGTTAATAACTAGATTATAAGATTTAATAGTTTTCTAAAATGCTTAATTAACTTTTTGCGTAAATACAAGTATTTTGCTTAATAATATTTTATTTAAAAAATTTTGTAACTAATTTAAGTTCTTTATCAAATAGTAATTGTTGTTTAATTTAATTTTAAAAGTATTCGTCTCTATATTAATTTGCTTCTTAATATTGTTTTAGTTATTAAATATCTTTCTTAATATAGCATTAATTTGTCGACAATTTATCAAGTTTTGTAATTGACAATCTCTTGCAAAATAACTTAATTTATTGTATAAATAGCACATTTTTTAGAATTTATTATCTTGCTTTTTTTAGAATTTTTCTCTTTATATTGTTAAATAAAAATTTAATTTTATAGATACAAACTTACAATAGTTTAAATTATTGTACTTCTAATTAAAACGAGATTTTTTTTGCTAATATTTAACTATTAATTTAAAGAAGATTCTTGTTTTTTCGTAAAATTAATTGTATTGCTTTTTTATAATTCTTTTATATAATTTGTTGTTAAAATCGATAACTACTTCGATAAGATAAAATATATTGTTAATAAATTTGCTATTGCGTATAATTTTGTTTTTAAGATTATTTTTAAGATTTTGTCGAAACATTATTATAAGTACGACATTATTTTATTTGATAAAATTGATATATTTTTGAAACTTTGTTGCGTAATTTGTTGCAAAGATTTGTTAAATTAAATGCTAAATTACTTTTTTTGCAATTTGTTTTTTGTTAAATATTTCGAAGATTCTTTGAAACTCTCTTTTGAAATTGTTGAAGTTCGTAAATATTATATAAGAATTTTTGTTATAATTTTCTAAGTATTTGCGTAAGTTAGATTTGATTCAATATTAAGTTTTTTCTCTAAGAAATGTTAATGCAAAAATTGTCTTTTGATTTGCTAGAACAAGATAGAAGATAAAATAAATATTTATCTATATAAGCTAGTTCTTTAGATCAATATAATCTTTATAATAGATATTAGATTTGTTAGTTCTTATCTTGTCGTCTTTATTGAATGTTAATCGATATAATACTATTGAGCTAGTATCTGAAATAGAGACGCGTTAATTTAATACAAATATTTTTAAAATACTCAAAGTGTTACGATAGTACTTTTGTAAAAAATATTAGAGAAAATTATATTATTAAAAAGATTTGTAGACGTTTTTAGACAATGCAAGCAATTATTTGATAATAAGAAAATGCAACTTAGTAATCGTAACAATAAGTCAAGACTTAAAATAAATTAAACACAATTTATAAAGAAGTTGCGTTCGAAAGCTATATATCTTTTTATTATTTGAGATTCAAGATATTTAAGATATTTAATATCTTGATTATCTTAATTATCTTGATCTTGAATTCAAGATATTTAAGAATTAAGTTATCTTGATTATCTTAATCTTCTCTTTTTAATTATCTTGTAAAGAGCGATGCGCCACAAATAGTACTTATTAGCACGCAACTTGTAACACTTTATTAGACAACTTGTTTTATTTAGATGTTAAGATCAATTAAAGCTTTATGCTTTAAAGCAAAATAAATACGAAGTTATTCGATTACTAATTAAAGATTTAAAAGCGTCTAGTCTTTTTTTACTTTGCAACAAAGCGCAAAAGCTAGTAATCAATTATCTTAGATGCGTTCTTTTATTTTTTTATTGTTCTTGAGCTCTCTTAGTAAAAACTCGAATAAATCTTACAATTTGTTAGTAGATTGGTTAGATATTGCAATGCATCGAATATAGATTATTTATAATGCGCAATATTTATAATTAAGTTTATCGATATTGTTTCTTATTTGTTGTCGGTTTTTTCTAAGTAGCGTAGTAAAACTTTCTTTTCGATATTTTCAACGAAAGTCTTTTGCAACCTTTGCTCTTTTAGACTTTGAGCTTTGTTACTTAAAAAAAGAAGAAAAGATTAAGCAACATTAATAAGAAGAACGTTAACTTACTCGAATGTTGAACTTGAATCCAAAAGTAATCTAAGAAATACTTCGAATCAAATAGCTAGATTCGAGAAGACCTTAAATAGAACAATTGACTAAAAGAACAAATAAAAAATTCTATTAAGATTGTTAAGTACATAGAGACAAACGATTTAAGATTATTATATCTTATTAGAAAAGCTTCAATCTTAGTTCGTCGAAAACAATTAAATTTAAGCCTAAATAACTCTAGCAACCAAAAGAGTCGAAAGAGCAAAAGTGCTAAATATTGAAACGCAAGTTATATTATATTACTTGAGCGCAAAGAAAGTTATATAAATAAATTAAATTTAAGTATTACAAAGAATAATAAAGATCTTTGTTAACGTCTCTTAGAACTAGAATAGACTCTTTCTAAGAATTTATTGTTTTGCAATAATTTGTTTGAAAAAACTTATCGCAAGATAAAAGACAAGAATAAAGCGAGAATTATTTAAGACATTGCTTAATTAGTTGTTTCTTCGATAGAAACTCTCGCAATCTACAAGATTATACATCTCGAATATTTGATTAAAGAGATTAACAAATACTAAATAGATAACATAGCAATAAAGAGTTTACTATTCAAATCAAACTACTTTGTTAAATTTAGAAGATTTGCATTTAGCGACAAACAACTCAAGAAACTTAATTTGCTTATTGATAACGTCTTCGATATCTTCTTATTTGTCGCAACTTATTAAATGTACTTTTTCTTTCTTACTTGCGAGATAAGGTGCGACGTTGTCGCTCTCGATATTGTTAATTGTTAGAACGCGCACAACATAATTGTCGAGCTCTCTAAAACTGTAAAGCGCGAGAAAGAGCTAGATCAAGAGATTCTCGCCTTTTTTATTTCGTACGATTATAGATCGATAAGAATCTACAATTACTATCTAATAATTAAAGAGAACAAAACTATCTTCTATTGTTATTTTATTCAAATATTTGACTTTATCGAACAAGATAAAAGAAAGAAGTAAATAGCGTACAAGTTTGTCAAAAACGTGTAAAATACTTAAATGTCAATTTAGCACAAAAGAATTTGTTCGATTATTGATAATATGCTAGTTAATATCAATTTTAATCTTTCTTAATTTGCTTTTTTTTTCAATCTATATTTTAGAATTTGTAGCAATCCAATATCGATTCTATGTTAAACAAAGATAATAGTCAATCAAGCTTTATAACTTTAAAGAAAAATACTTAAATTAATTTGCTTTCAAAATATCTAATACTTTACTTTATATTAGAAGCAAAAACGATTTATTAATAAATTTAGATAGTTTTGATTCAAGACAAAAATTAAGATTTAAATAGAGAATAACGTTTAACTTTAAGAACAAGAACAAACTTATAATTGTTATATAATTTATTAAGAGATCAATTTATTAACTCTCGCATTTATGTCAAAGCTTCAAGCGATTTCTTATAATTAATGAAAAAGCTAATATTAACACTCAGCGTAACCGACGGGTTGGGTTTCAACCCGAACGGGTTGACCCGCCCTACCCTAACCCTGGGGCCGGGCAAAAGTTCTAGTCCATCCGGGTGGGTCGAACGCATAGAGCGCGTCGAGCGCTCAACCCAACCCGCCCGATCACGTGACGTCACGTGACGCACTAGCCATATGCGACTAGCGTGGACCCTGCGCTAGCCCAATCGGGTTAGCGCATAGATAAGATAAGATAAGATATGCTAATGCTAACGCGACGAAGTTAGCTTGGGTTCTTAGCATTGGCCCGACGAAATCCGACCCTAGGGTCGGGTTCGCGCCTTGACCCTGGCCCAACCCTACGGGACCCAAGAGAGTGGGTCGGGTTGAGAAAAAAGTGTTCGACCCGACCCAACGATCACACTATTAATACTTGACACAAATTTGTTAACATTCTTAGATTCGAAAAGATTATCGCGAAATTTGAGATCTCTAACATAACGTATTAGAGACGCTTTTATAATTAATTTTGCGTATTTTTTTATAATATTAAGTCGAATAATATTGATAAAGTCTACAAGATTCAACGCCAAATTTATAATTAAATTAAACGTTTACTTACTTTCAAATGCCTTTGTTGCAACTAAACAAACAACTAGATAAGAGCTTATAAGAGCGTATATATTATTATTATCTTGTCTAAGCTTATTTAAAAGATTTATTGCAAGCTTACGCTTACAATAGTCGCGATGCACTACTAGTTAAATAATTTAACACATTGTTTTTCCTTAGAAAGTCTAGCGACAAACAAAGACATTATTAGCAAGATAATTGTCCACAATAACCTTGATATAAACGCATAAGAAATCGTCAAATAAATATTCGACTTGTATTTTTCTTTGCTAAATTTAACACGACAATCTAATTATTACTTAGTAGAGAAACCAATATTAGTGTAAATTGACTTATTGATCTTTGCAAACTTGCCTAATACTTATACAATACGTTTGCTTCAAACTTCGTAATTTTTATAGAAGAGCTAAAAAGTTTCTTCGAGCATACTATTTGTAATCTAATTGTTCTAATACTTTTTAAAGAGCTTCTTCTTTATTCTTAAACAACTTCTTTTAGTATCTTGTAAACGCGAGATTGTATCTTAGATTGTATAGAGAACGCAACAAACTAGTGCGATAATTTCGATAACTTTATCAAGAAGATATATAATTCTTACATATAAGTTCTTATTAACTTCTACAATTTTGAAATCTTGTACTAATAATACTAAGACTTTGTTTGCACAAGTAGAGTTATTAAAAGCGAGATAAATTAAGATTTTAGATATTGCTTCGTTATTAGTCCCAACAACGATAAATATAAGGCGAAAGAGTTATGTGTAAATAACAACTAATTATTTCTTGCACCAAAAGTTAAGTTCCTTCTATTCTAGTTTATTCTTTATCTTTTATCTACATTTTTATCGTTCTAATAGCTTGCTACTCTCTTACTATTATTCGCTCAAATAAAACTCTTCCCAATGTTATCAAAGAACAAGTTAGCTAGCTTTAGAGTCTCTCTTATAGTTGTTTGAAAAATAATAATTCTTGATCTTGTCTTCTCTTTTTTGCGAGAAATCGAATTTGCGAATCTTGTCTTAAGTGCGTAGCTCAACAATAATTGCGAGATATATATAATTTGATCAAATGCGTTCGACAATAAATTTACTAATAGCATCTTCGTCTTTAAGCTCGATTGTCTCTTTGACATTTGCAAGAAGTTGTAAAAACTTCTATCTAAAGACACGTTATTCGCTTCGAGAGAAATCGCGATTATTGTATAGAAAAGAATCTAAATATTTCGTTCGATCTTCTTCGTAGATTTTTGTGTATATTATATAAAAAGTCTCTTTAAGATGCGAACGCAACTTCTTAATTGTTTTCGAATGCTTAAAGCAATCTACAACTCAATCGATACTTCGATTGTAAATATTCTTTAAAGAATAGCTTTTAAGATAATATAATTAAGAGTATTCGCTATCGATTGCGATATCAAATCTAGAAGATAATTCTATAGATAAAAAAGACTACAAAGAGAATAACTCTTAGATTGAATAGATTGTTAATTAATATTTACATCTTTAAAGAGATAGAAAGTACGTTATTGTATATTTGTAGATGTTTAATTATTCTAATAAGATTCTCGTCTCTATTTGCTTCGATAATCTTTTAGAATTTACGAAATGCAAGTTAATAGTGCGATTGAGATTTGTTTGTTTATAAGAAAAGAAGAAATATTGCACTTTTCCCTTGTTATATATATTTAAGTCGATCTATCTTTTTTGGTCTTATCAACTTAAAGCTTGCATTGTTTTTTATCAATTCGTAGTGCTTCTAAATATCTAAAACAAGCTTTCGATCTTATCTTAATATAATATTGATAAAGAATAATTTGAAAATCGCTTGCGATATCTCTTGAGAGTTAACAAGAAAAGAGAGAGAGTCGATCGAATTGTTGTTGTCTACGTCGTTAAATAGCTTCTTATTGTTTTCTCTTTAAAACTACTTAATATTTCTAGTTTATGTAATCTTTAAATTCTTCTTCTTTGCGTTTGTTCTAGCTCGTCGTCGCTTCGCTATTAATTTAACTATCTTTAAAACAATTGATCTTCTTATTTCGATATTTCGCGTATTTCTAGTTGGATTTGAGATTGTTGTATTGCTTGCATTGCTTGCAACAAATCTAATGTTAATAAATAAACTTTATAAATTCTTGCGCAAAGCAATTAAGATAAGAGAAGCGATAAAAAGCTCTAAATTAGATATCTTAAATAAGATTGTAAAATGCAAAGTAAAAGAAGAATCTCAAAATTTAGAATTTTGTTACTCGATAAACTTTGAGTTAATTATCGAATTTGGTAAATCGTCGAGTCGCTTGTTGATCGACCTAGTAATAATAAAGTAAATAGTAATTTTTACTTGTTAATAAAAATTTTATGCGTATTTTATCTTAACTTCTTATCAAAAATCTTTCTTCGAGCGACGCTAGAAAAAAAATAGACACCTCGACGAAGTATTGAAATTTATTTCAGGGTTGCATCTAGGGCTAACCTAAACATCAAGATATCTATAAACTATTGGTGCAAATCGGGGTGTAGACCTCCTAAATCGAACTGCACGGTTTGCCAGATGCCTCAAACTAAACTGCACTAAACGGTTTAAACTGATAGTGCACCAATAGTGTGAAACGGTTTGCAAACGCTTGCGAACCTTGATTGCAGCTGATATTCAGCTGAAGATCCACTTGTGCCTGAGCAATGTTGTCGCTTCAGTGACTAAAGTGGCTAGGTCTAATAAAAGGCATTCTCTACGTCGACCTCAAGTATCCCGGTCCCTTGTCCTAGTATCCTAGCCTGACTTTCTACATCGAAGAACATTCTGAGACCCTGTACCAGCTCCTCTGCTACCTGCGTCGCCAGATCCGTCGGCTCAGTCGCTTTCTTCGTGTCAAAGATCTCGCTCATAAAGAAGACGTTCCTGGTCTCGTCTTTGACAAGCCCTTCCTGCGCCTGCCGCCATGCTAGATGGCGCGTCAAGACCGTCGTGTCCTGCGCATATACTACCTCGCCTTCGCCCACTGCAACAGCTTGAGCCTCCGCACCTGCATCCAGAGCCTTGAAAGTATCGCCCGGGCCACTGATGCGGAGTTCCAGGGGCTTGATGCTCCGCGTTTGGAGCTCGCCAAGATCGAACGCACCGGCCGTGACGCCGTACTTGAGGGACACGGAGTTGTAAAAATCGACCACAGGGTTGATTGGTCGAAGGGCGGCCTTTTCCTTCATCAAGCGCTTGTAAAGCGACTCGTTGGACTGTGGGAACTTCTTCGAGGAGAGATTGTAGGCGGCTTTGAGGGTTTCGCGGTAGAGAGCGATGCGCGGGTGAGACTGCGCGTTGGGATAGGAAGAAAGATCGGACAATGTGGAGGCAGCTGTCTCCTGGAATACGTTCTATCAGTCAAGAGCATGAGAAAATTGAATGTGGATACTGAGCTACGCTACCTCTGCAAAATTTGTCACCTCGTCGTTGACGCCGGTGTTCGTAAGATTGTACGCTGCAACGACGACAACTTGCAGATTCGGCAGTGAAGTGGCAACTTTGGGGGCTAGAATGAAGCGATCCATGTTTGTTAAGGCTGTGGAAGAACTGTTGTCGTGCTGATGAGGGAAGACAACGTGGAGGGAGCGAGATGGAGGCGGGGAAGATACTCCTCCACTCCTGCAAGGAAAATGTTGTGTAACCCGAAAATTAAAATGCCGCATTGCGTACTCAATGTCCTTGTCACGACTAGCGATGCTGCGAAGCCACGTCTCGAAGTACTACGGAGCCGACATCGGCTAACATGATATATCAAATTTCTATATACTTTATGTCCGGCCTTGCGCTGCAGTCACAAACGCTGTGGGCATCCACTGCTCGTGACGAGTGAGCCGGGATAAAGCAGTATTTCCATTCGTCTCCACCTCAATGGTCCAGCAGTCTTCCTTGGAAGATGCCTTCAGTCCGTTGCAGTGCCTGGTGCGAAGCCTGATTACTTCTTCCTCCTCTTCCACCGGGTTACCTACAAGGGCAATTGACTGTCCAACGCTGAGAATGCGGGGTAATATTGCGCAAGGGCCAAAGTCTGTTAAGTGAGTTCTGCGACGGAGTTTGATGAATGCGAAGGCTGCTCGACAGTAGACTTTCAACAGGTCCAGGGTCGAAAGCCTCGAAAATTGTCTGCGGCTGCTTACGAGTACTTCTTGGAAGCAGAGTTGCCCTTGGACAACAAATACAAGCCGTGAGTCTATCCATTCTCTATCAGCGTTGCCACTGGTCGTATCTTCGATCATGGACTTACCTTCGATCTGGAGAAGCTGTCCAGGCTGATAATGCCCAACCCTACCGCCTCCGCTCAGAAATTGAGCTGTGATGGTGGGAAGCTGTTCGGTATCGTGCAAAATAGAGTCGACAAGGCCAGGGAAGAGTGCGCGCGTTAAATCCCGAGCTCGTGGACGTCTAATAAGAGCCGCGACTGCTTCCGTTTCTGACGCGATATTACAGACTATCGAAGAGTGTTAGCAGTAGTCAGGACTTGTGCCTGGCCAACCTACAAGTGTCGCCGGACGGAGCGACCGCTACTATTGGATTGTTTCGCACGACGTGACGACCCGGACATCGACACCATTCCACAGCATCTGCATGATCCTCGAAAGCCAGCGGACCACATATCGCTCGGTCAGTGTATGACACCGACCAACGAGCTGAGAAATCGAGTGGTATGCCACCTCGCTGAAGATCCATGGCTGCTGGCGAGCGATGCATGATTCCGGAGAAGATGATTGTGCGGCCTTCAAAACTCTCACGAATTTTGGCCTCAAGAAACTCAACCGCCGACGTGTCTAGGCGATGCACCTTTGTTAAATCGATAATAACGAAGTGCGTGTCCTTTGTGTCGCTTTCACCAACAGCCAACTTTGCCTCGAGCGACGGAACCGTGGCGAAGACTAGACCATCGCAATCAGAATCGAATGCGGTCGATCCGAACAACAGTACTCACAAACGTATCCTGTGAGAACCACTACATTGATCTTGGATACATTCCGATCACTGAAGCGTTCTGGAGATTGTTGTTCGATGGAAAACCCTGGTAGGGCAACATCTGCAGATTTTTCAGGTGTAGACGAGTTTTGGAGATTGACGCTACGAGCGCTTGCCCAGGGTGTCGAGGTCAGACTGGTACTGATACTCGTACCGTGTGCCAACGGCGAATATCTGGTGCATTTGGCCTCTTCATCCAGTTCAACAGCGGTGGCTCTCTAGATGTCGAATTAGAAACATGGCTATAAAGACTTCTCGTGGTTGACTGACCGTATCGACAGCTCCCAGTAAAAGGTAAAGCACAGTAGCAGCTCCAATACCCACACCAAACCCTGCTGCAAAGCCAAGGAAGGTACAAGCGATGAGAGTCACCATCATCACCAGCCACTCAGTACAAGCGAGTGTCTTCGCCGACTGCCAGACAGCTTCCAACGTAAGTTCTATACCAAGAAACAGAACGAGAGTCGATGCAAGTACGGTTGGTACGTAAGGTAATACCCGGGAAGCAACGAAGAAGAAGACCAAAGTCAAGGCCGTCACGATTCCTGCCTCAAATCTCCCTCCACCAGCACGAGTAAAGAATGTCGAGTATGAAAGTTGCTATACAAGGAAGATCAAGGGTCAGCTGTGAGAAGCACAAGACTCCAGATCAGACAGATCAACCTACTAGAATGTTAGGAGCAGTTCCTGCCACTCCAGCCAGAATGTTCGCCACTCCTTGTCCGATGAACTCATGATTCGTATTGACTTTCACCTTCAGTGCTAGGCCTAGGGCTGGGACATAGATTGGTAGATTTAAAACACCGATTACAACAACGAGGACGATGTTTGTCATAGAACTTTTGAACGCACGAGGTTCCACCTTGGTAAAATCGAACAGCTTCCAGTAGAGCCACGAATTTCCAATACCGCTTTCATGTTTCGCCGAACTTCCAATCTCGAACAACCATCCATGATTCACGAGTTTCGTCATGCCTTTCGAGTTGGCTTTGTGCAGCGAGGCAACAGTGATCCAGAAGACGATAGGCAAGAACAGAAAGAACAGTGGCACATAATAAGCGTGGTTAGTGCCGCCCAAAGTCATTCGTCGGAGGAGATTCGAGCGCAACGACAAAGAGAGAAAGAAGGCTGGGATACACGAGGCAGAAAGCAGGCCAAGATGATCAACTGCGAATAACATTCGTCCTGCAGATGAGAGGCTGAGTCCTGGGGAGGACCGCGGGAAAGGAAGACCGATTCCGAGGACGAATAGCGACACTCCAATCCCGCCAATGATTCCGGTAAGGACCGTTTTCGGAAAGTACGCGACCTGGAACAACAGATACTTAGTCTGTATTGCGCATACGAATCGTATCTGTCCCCACTAAAAGTCAAGCACCACTTACCAAGCGACCAGCCCTACAAACGCCCAGTACTATAAACAGAATACCTATGAGAAAGCTGGTGAGTGCATACGCAACCATCACGGTGGGAATGAGTGCTGGGCTGTCGTCGCCAAGTGTACGGTGTATGTCGGAACCTATGCCTCGGAGAAAGGGCAGGATCTCTATGAGCATAGCGCCTAGAGCGCCAGGGAACATTGAGCCACCGAGAGTCATTGTAGCTTGTGACAGAACAGTACTAAAAGTGATTCAGTCTTACGACCCACCTGTAAGAAGAACATCGCCTACCTCATAATGTACATGGACATTCCTTGTATCTGGATGGATATGAAGACTGGGCCATCGGAAGGGAACAGAAGCAAACCAGTAGACACTGGATAATTGTCAGGACGTGTATTGTCGAGAGCAAGTATCAAGCGGGAATGGCGGTACCTGCATCGAGAACATTAAACAGTGTCCCTAGCAAGATGGAGGGACAAGCGCGATATAGACGTTGGCGTGAGACAAGAGGGTTGCGATATTGTAAAGTACTCAAGGTGATCATGATGGTAAAATGTTACCGAATGAATGAGGGGCCTAGGCTGGGTATTGCTTAAGTAAGGAAAGAAGGTGTATGTGAAGTAAAGTTGGAGACAAACAAAACGCATGAGACAGACGTGGTAGGCTTAATGTAGATCATGGTTTGCCTGGTGTCTGAGGTGGATTTTCATCTGAGTCATAGCAAACCAACTTCCTGGGGCGCTTGCTCCGTTCGTGCTTGCCTGAGCCGGGAAGAGCTCGCCACATCCGGGATGCAACAGGCATCCGTCCTCTAAGGCGTTCTATGACGAAATAAACAATCGCCTACATTGGTGGACATACAGCTCCACATGGAGGCCACGTGGGACAAGCTGCCTGATCCAGAGGTTTTGCGTAGCAATCGTGTCCGATTGGTCGCAACCGGTGACGGAGCAAGCATGTCCCACCACACGGTGATCATGCAGCTTTATGCGGAAGCCTTACTTCCAGTGGGCGATTGGGTGAGCTTGCTTGATTTGAAATGTATGAAAAGTCTGAGAACGAGATCTAGTAAGAAGTCACAAAGCGCTAGACCCGATCATGCAGTAGCTCCGGGGCAACCAAATTTCCTCCACTTTAATTTGCGCGATCCACCAATCTTGCCAGAATTATCGTCGTCTGGTTGATCCCGTCTTATGAAGATCCGTCCTAGCCGCCAAGAAGTAGATAAGCTCACAATTATGTCTGATGTGATAGTCAATGAATATGCCCAAGGCGTTAAGAGTATGACACTGGAAACGAGGCAATTCGACTAATATTGCGAGTCGGCTGCGTCATTGGGCATCAGCTCTAGGCTGGCTGTTCTAGGCAGCGAGACCAGACACGAAGACGCGTTTCCACTTACTCTTCTCAGCTGATAGTAAACGAACCCTGTCAATCGTCTTTGCAGCTTTCAACAAAAGGTGCTCGACCCCTGACGAGGCGTCAAACCGATGTAACTCTGCGTTAGGTCCTTACAATCACCTATGATTCCTAATGGAAGAGGACGCTACGTAGTGCCCTGCTGCACAGAAGGTACTTAGTTGCATATGCAGTCCATTATACAACTTAGTGCAAGTCGACGAAAGTGTCTAAAATCATATCCTTTGTTCTTGGAGACTGCACTAGACTGTAAAGCATTATTTGGTTAGATTTTATAAAAATGATTTTGTAAGCTCTAGCTAAATACACATGTTATAAAGTCATTCCTAGGCAACATCTAATCTGCCAGCGACTTTATCTGACATTGCACGTCATCAAACAAATATGTATCAACATTAGGTATCAAAAATTGCGGTCTCCTTTTACGAAAGACTTCTATTGCATGGTTGAAAGCTGCTTTGCTCCCATCTAGATTCTTAAGTTTGAGACGCGTAGAGCAAATGAAAAGATAAATCAGACCATAGGTGAAAGTCTTCTCTTCAAAAGGGTTGTACTTTCTGTTTAAATTCAAGGCCTCATTCCAGCGCACTTTAGCTTCGGACAATGGAGAAATACGCGCCAAGGCGATAAGTGCACGTACATGACCTAGGCGATCAACGATATTGGGTTCAATTAGCCTGCTATAGATGTCGCGGAGTTTCGTAAGTAGACTATCTGCTTTGTCGAATCGACATCGTCTTACTTCCACCTTAGATAGGGAAAGGAGCAAGCGTCGAAAGCCCTTCGAGTACTAGGCGCGCGCTCTTAAGCGCCCAATCTTTGGTCTTATCATCTCATTAGCTTTATCTAGGAACATCGTCTCCTTTGCCATGCGTTCCTTTGAATAGTTTGAGTCGAATTTCTTGCGTTGTAAATAATCTAGTTCGCTATAGAGATTCGCAAGATTAAACTTCATTAAAATTCGCTTAGCTTCGCGAAGTCTATATATCGCGAGACAACGTTCAAAGAATTGCTTTGCTTTATCGAAGCAATCTTGATCTCTAAGAATTCGATTAGCGCAATAGATTTGATCCCAAGCTACATCAAGTTGCTTCTTCGTATCGTTTAAGAACATTCAACATTGTAGTTTCTTGTTTGCCAACTCGAAGTCGAAGTTGTAGACATAATTGGTGATCTATGAGAGATGCAGGAGTTCAAAAACAAAGTATAATCTCGATTTCGAATTAGGGCTTGAACGATTGAGAAATTCTTGTATTAGACGATTCGAGTCGCATACATTTTCTTTCAAACGCAATAAAACACTTTGTCGATGAACGATTTTAGCTTGTAGATACATGATTGCTAGATCTTTTAACAACTTGTCGATCATTAAGAGAAAATAATATTGTCTGCTCAATGGCTCGAACGTGGAGGCGACTAGCAAGGTTTCCACGAAATTGTTGTCGCAAGGTAGTTCGAGACCTGTTTTCGCATGTTGTCGCAAAATATGCTCTAGGACAACTAATACATTTTCTAGTCTAGGTTTACCAAAGATGTAAGCGACGTAGTTGAAGATACTACTAATCTAATTTATAGCGAACTCCCTGCTTGGCTTCTAGGAAAGACATAGCAAATCAACTCGAAGGCTTGTTGGATCCAATATAATCTATCTCGACTATATAGGAATTAGATAGGTTGTGCAGCTCTATTTAATACGATTATTCAATTAAACATTGCCCAATTTAGTTAGCGTGATTCCAAAAGAGCAAGCAGATCTAGCGACTTAGCAGTCCCAATTAAATCAATATTTAATTATTAAATATTTATTCAATTGATTCATCATCTTATTCAATTGCTTCAATTACTCGTTTAGACGTAGCTTATAAAGATTATAATCATCTTCTCTATCGTCGTCGTCGTCGTCGTCGTCGTTATGCCTAGAGATATACTTAAAAGCCATTTTCACGTTCTTGATTTAAGCACTTCTTCGCGATAATTGAAGTTTTTGCAATCATTGCTATCTTTGCGATCCTCGCAATCATTGTTATCTTTGCAAATCTCGCAATCTTCAAAGAACACACAACGATTGCCTCGTAAACGAAAAAAGATGATCTAATTCAAATTAAAGTCGTTTTAACGATTGCCAAAAAAAAAAGAAGACAAGTTGATAAAAAACATCAAAGAACAATTACACAAGAATTGAAGAAAAAAAATGTCAAGTTAGATGCAAATAACAATATTAATTTCGACTTTTATATTTAAAACATCGTTAGTCGACGTTATGCTTTTAGCACTTCTAGTGCTTCTTCGTCGTCAAAAATCTCTACTTCTCTTGTTTTTCACAAGCGAAAGAAAGATTAACAACTAAATTAAAAGCTTAATTACGATCAACGACTTACAAAGAAAAACGATGTTATTTTTGCCAACATATGTGTGACTAGATTTGCGAAGTACGACATTAAGACTATGTAGCGTTTTTGAAATAAAATTAGAAAGAGATTCGAGATAGCAATAAATTATAAATATGTCGACGTTAATAAATGAATAAAGCACTTAATAAGTAAAAGAAAAGCAAACATTAAAGTTTTACACAAATCTAGTTATGCAATACGAGACGACAATTAAATTCAAGTTATCAATAAATAAATGTCTACATTCGCAACATATTAAAAAGCGAAAAATCAAAAGAGCTTTTCGCGAAAAAAAAAATAAAAAAGAATGCAAAATACGAAAAAAGAAGAGATAAACTTAGTTAACGACTAAAGAATAAATCGAACTACGAAGTTTTTTTCTTTTTCTTTTTTTTCTTCTTCGTCGCCTTCGTTAGTAGTGAAGAGAGCTTCAAAAATTAAAGCAATTTCGAAGATAATAACTTTAGTATATTCTTTAACGCAAAGAAGAATGCAAAAGAATCGAAATTCGTAATAGAAACAAACTCTTTATCTAATAACGATGCAATAATAACAAGAGATTTAGACTACGAAGAAAACATAAATAATAATTGACGTGCGAGAGTATAAATCTTATTTGAAAATAACGACAATTATTCGTCTATATTCTTTGAATCTTTATTAAATGAATTTACATCGTCAAAGTTTATAGAACGTCAAAAAAACAAGATTGCAAAATAGTTTCGAAGTAATAGAAAAATCTCGAAAAGATCTAAACAAACGCGTGTTAACGTAATAGACAACAAAGACTTAGACGTTTTGCAAGACACATTGATCGACTACTTCAAAGATCGAACGTCATCGACAAAAAATTTATCAAAACAAGAATCTTTGCTAAAGAAGATAAAGAATACATTTAAAAGACATTTGATAAAACATATTGTAAAAGTCTTGAAACTTAAACGTTATTTTAAGAAATTGTTGCATAAGTATTATAAAAAACATATTTATTTTTGATGAAATAATTTGTTTGAAGATTTAACTAGACTTAGCAAGAATATAAAGAAACTAAAACAATTATATAGAAGTAGTAGAAAGAGATTCGTGACAAGTAATGCGAGAAAGAAAAAATTCGCGACAAATAATGCGAGCGACAAGAAAATCAAGATAGATAATGCGAGCGACAAGAAGGTCGTAACAAACGATAAGAGAAATAGAAAAAAAAAACCAACAAATAATCTAAATTTAAGAAAGTGAATCGTGACATTAGATGCGAAAAGAAGACGTTTTTGCGAAAATATCTATAATTTGAGACGAGAGACACTATTATCGCATTTTTTTCTTCGAAGCTTCGCAAGCTTCATTTAGAAAGAAAAGAGACGACAAAATGTCTAGTTATTAAACTTTTATATACAATATTGTTTCTTTCAAGAGTGTTAAATATTTATTAAAGAGATGTGATGCGCGAGTTGCAATACAAACGAGTGTAAATTGCATTTATCTTGTCGACGACTTGAAATTTTATCTTCGAACAAAGAAAATAATGATTTAACGTTTAATCGCATTTGCGTTAATAATATCTCTAAAAAATTCTTGAATCAAGCAAATAAAATTTAGGTCGAAAAGTGCTTACATCGACGACATTATTTACAATCACAATTTTTTGCCAAATTAATAGAGAGTTTCTAATTATTAAAGATATATAGATAATTATGTCATTGCGACGATTTAATGCGATAATAATAAGAAATGACAAAAGAAAAGAAAGAGAACGAAAATTGTTTTCGAGAGTTTAATTTAAGATTCTTCTCTATGTTTTAATAATTAAACAACGACATCAAGATTTAGGACAACAAGCATTAAAGATTAGCACTAAAAAACTTTATCGAAGCTAAATATATATATAAACACAAGAGAGAAAATCTAGTACTTTTATAATGTAGAGCTTTCGAAATCGCTAAAAACTTTATTGACTTGCAAATATTTTAAAAGACTAGAAGATCGCATTGCAAAGCGAAATTCTATTTAATTATCTTATAAATACGTATAGTAATTAGTTAGAAAAATTGTCGCTAAATAGAGATTTTCGATCGATTATAATTTGACTTTTATTTGCGTCTTAAAAGCATTAAATATTCACAAAGTTTAAGTTAAATCAAAAGAATTTTCGACAACAATGCGAGTTCCAAACATTCGTTTATTAAAAAAGATCTATCTTTTGTTTGTATAATTTAAATAGAAAGACATAATGTACAATTAATAAATATAGACTTTATCGTTATACAATTGAAGCTTTCTTCGATCTTTAAAAAGAGTTTTTAATCGATTTTGCAATTCAAACTTTTGTAGTATCGTAACGTTGTTCATTTTGTCTTTACAAGAATCGTAAATAGATTCTATTAAATCGTTCGAACAAGTAATAACTAATTAAATCATTTCGTATGATTTTTTGTAACTAGAGTAATAGAATTTTTGTTTCACATTTGGCTTGCAAAACTTTTAAAAAGTCTTATTAATAAATTTCTATATAGTGCTTTTGCCTCTAATTTTTTCTACTTTTTTTATCGCTTTAACGTATCTTTTGATGCGTATATAGATAAGCGTTAAATGCTATCGAAGCATATTGTCGTATTAAATTTCGAAATGTTTAAGAAAATCGTTAAGAACGCGAAAAAGATAGAAGAAGAAACGATTAAATCGTTTTGTCAATTTAAATAGCTAACAAGAATAAAATAATTTGTATAGAAGGCAACAAAGAGCGAGTTTGAAGAATAATTTAACACGATTGTTTCATTCGATAGCATCGATAACAAAGTAATTAACAAACAATCGAATTTCCTTCTTATTAAATCGCATTATATGGCGAAGGCGTTTAGAAAAAACTCGATCTAGATCGAATTTAAATCTTTTATATTTCACTAATTTAATGTATGGATGTCGAGGATTGTCGACGAGATGTTAACTCAAAATAACGACAATGACAAGGGCAAGGGCGATAGCTATACGTATGCCCTAGTCGTCGTCGATCAATTGGGTCAATTAAATCAATTAAGACATGCTAGATAGGATGAAAGGGATTAAGAATGCACATTATTGATGGGAGAGAACAAAAATTAATCAAATACGATAATCATTAGATTGCGATCCATATTACTCGATCTAGTATAACGCGAGCGAGCTAGCGATCCTAGATCCCACTAGCCCTCGCAAATCAATTGAATAATCGTATTGAATAAAGCTACGCAACCTATCTATTGGGCTAAGTCAATTTGACAAATGTAAACTTCCACGCCATTCGATTCTTCCACATCAATTGTTGAAAGCAAGAGAAGTTTCTCAATAGCTTGTCGCAATTTCTCGCCCTCTAAGAGAAGAAACCTTAGATGTGAAGAGAGACCAGCATTTTGCGATGTAATTTCGTACATTTTATCTAGATTATTGCATCTTTGTTGCGAAGAGATTGTGCGCTCAACTATGAATCTTGGGATGCAATCACCCATGACGTAGAACAATGGCAGTATTGACGCTTTAGTTGGTGCAAGATTTGCGATTTTCGACATCGACAAGATTTGAACGCTCTTTGAAATAATGTCTCGACCTAGATCGTTTGCTTTGGCCATGAAAGAATCTCCTAATCTTGCGAGGCAAGATAGTTGTGATTGCTTTGCTATGATGGGATTTTGATTAAATGATGTGTGCTCTTAAGACGACGAAGTTGGAAGAAGTGGCATTTGTTGAGTTCTTCTTGAAAAGAACGAAGACTAAGAGTTGACTTGCGCTCTAAAGAGATGAGACAAATTATTCGAAGTGAGATTTTACTCTAGAGTTTTATTGTGACGATTTGCGATAAAAGATATTTGTTGTTGCTTTCTAGATAAGACTTTTCGTGGATCTTGCCCAAGAGCGAACAACAAATCGCTTGTTAAACGCTCGTTATTGCTTTGAAAGAAACTTGATATCAAGATCTCGAAATTAAGGTTCAACAAGACGACGAGAGTACTCTTAGAAGCAATATGAACTTTATATATGTTCTTGATTGACGTTAGTATGCGAACGAAGTTGTAATCAAAGGCGATGCATATTTTATTAATTCTAGTATTCTCTTGTTATCATGACCTTTGATATTAGACTAGATCTCTATACGAAGATTTGTTGATCGTTATGTTGCATGCGTCAAGCAAGAATGCAATGAAATCAAGAATGATGTACTTAGATTTTAGACAATCGCTGTAATTATGTTTCACGAACTCGTCTCTTTTAAGATGTTCGAGAATTGTTTAGAAGTTTTCGTGGCCATAAATATGTGTTAGATAGATAATAGATAGGGCGTCTATAAGAAAGATGAGAGTTTCACTTCACAAGTAGGGAGGGTGGAGAACATATCAATGAAAAATAGTTTTGTGGCCCAATAAATCGTCCAATCATGGTTGACTAGAGTAACAATAACGCTATTTATTCATAGAGCGCTATTTAGTAGTCTTCGACAAGCATACTCTTGACTAGCAATATGCTAGATTATTCGATCAATAGTTTCGTAAAAAACGCTCTTTTTCCTAAGAACTACACAGTATGATAGCAAAATAAGAACTTGAAACAAGACGAATGATCTTTGAAATTCGACGTTCTCAAGAAAATCTTTAGTGAGCAAGACAAGTCTTTTCGTCAACTCGACAAGTTGATGCTTTGATTGTTTATTTTCTTGATGTGATTTTCTCTTATCTATGATATTGGTTCGATGGATGAAAGCTCGAATGATCTACTCGTATTGCTCTACAATATTTAATCCAAGTTTCGTCTATCTCTTACGCTACTAAGTGGCCTTGGGAGCATTTCGTAGAAATCAATTCATAGTCGCATTCTTTCGTGTTCTCTTTGCACGTGCTCTTTTAGACCTTTTCCCCTAGGAATTGTTCGATGTTTGGGACGGGAATTGCGATCTAGGTTGCTATGATGGTCGAGACGATAATTGTGATTTGGGCTGCTATGATAGCTATGATGGCAATTGGGATTCCGACTACTATGATAAGTGCGATGATTGTGATATTTCTTGTGGGCCTAATTCGTGCAGAGTCTTTCGTTTCTTTGAAGATTCGCTTGATAGACGTTGATCGAGAATAATATTCGCACGCTCGTTCGATAAGCTTTGCAATTGCTTATCGAAGTACGAACAACAATCGCAATGCTAGCGTAAACAATTAAATAAACTTTTCTAAATCGTCACGAGATCGTTATCTCTTGCCATGTCTAATAGGTTGTGGGTAGACAACTATAGAAGTTGGAGGCTAGAATTCTTCGTATACACGCTATTTTATGTTCGTTACATTAGTGGTGTAACAAATATAAAATAGCGCAAATAGACGAAATTAGATATTGCGTCTACACACAAGCCAAGATCGCATGTAGGGTAAAAGTCTCTAGTGCTTCTCTTTTCGCGCCCAACTAGAGTTGCAAGCTTATTATTAGCATAATGATATAAGATTACACATTGGATTAATTGGTAGAAAAGAATTCATTGTTAATATGTAAAATGTCGAGTATAATCTTGTCGTCTTCTCGTTCGATTCATGTTTCTAGCGCGCCATATTTTTCCATTTCGTCATTCACGATTTCTTTATGGGGATACATGCACAGGATCACAAATAAGAGATTAAAGGGACTCGAGTCACTATTGTGTAGATAAATACGTCTCGAGAAGATTAGCGTCGTTCGTTTCTAATTGCAATAATAATATAAAATCTCTTAATTTGAACTCACGACTAAGAAGAGGAGGCGAGTATAGAATTATCTCGTTCATGTATAGTGCCTATATAGAATTCATGCATCTTGCAACCTCCTCTTGAGCAATGTTCTACACATTGTCACGTTTGTCTTCTTCGCTCTATTTGTTAGATATCGCTTTGTCTTCTACAATCTTACTTGCACGCTTATATTTTTGATTATGAAAAAAGTCTTATTGAAAGCTTATCTAAGCGTTTTGATTTGTGTTCTCGTCGCTAATCTTGCGACACTTTCTCTTCTACGTTGACAACTTATTTGTTTGAGTTCAAAGTCTAAGCTATTTCGTCAATTATAGATATGAATTATGATATTGAAATGCGCATTGAACTTCGCTCTAATTAGTCTATTGACTTTGAACATCTCAAAGAGAATTAACGACAATAAGCAAAGACTTGTTCGAATAGTACAATATGTTATAGCGATTGATTGATTGATTTAAAAGAATAGTTTAGTCTTGCTATTAAACTACTTCTTCGCTTCTCTATTATATGTGTATCAATCTTAAAGATATATATTCTATTAGAGAAATACATTATGCGAATGCTAATGTTCAATTATAGCTTTTATCTACGCGATAGATTTTCTCGAACATACATCAACAATTCGAAGTAACTCTCTAGAGACTCTATTAGCGATTCGGAACTTTCGAGATTGTTGTGTCGATATCTTAGTTCTAAAGCTACATTAGCAATATAGAGTTGCTTCAAAGTTTGCCTCGAATCAAAATATCTATTTTCGCAAAGAAAATATTGTTGTAAATTATAATGTTTTTCTTAATTTATTTCGCGACATTCTAATCTATATTTACAATATAAACTATAGAAAGCACAACGTCTCTAATATCTATAACTACTTAGATTTCTATTCGATCGCAACTTATTTGCATAATAGTATTGGAATTTTTAATATAGTTTGTTTGATTTATATTATAACATTGAATGTATTTGCGCTTACAAAAATGCTTGATACTTCAAGCATTAAATATATTTTTCTTATATATGCGCTATATTTTTACAAGAAGTAAAAGTTCTTTTTCTTATTATCTATAGAGATATTTACGTACAAACACTCTTTCGTATAAGCAATAAATCTCTTGTATCTTTCTATATTATTTACAATCGATAAAGAAATTCTTTTTCTCTTTGTATATCAAACTATATTTGTTTTACTTTTGATATCTAGCTTTTTTTTTTAAGTAGTTCAACTAAATATTAATTTTAACAATATATTTTTCTCTCGTTTCTTGATTTGAGCTCTATATTTATTCTATTAAAGATTATTTTTAATATTGATTTTCGACTTAACAATTAATTTGTTCGCAAATTATATTAGCACAAATAATAATATAAAGATAGTAGATACAACTTATTATATTAAAACTTTTTTCTTTTAATATTTTTTGTTTGTCGCTCTTTAGTTAGCTTCGATCAATTTAAAATCTAATTACAATTATTAAAAACAACTTATATTTTTTGCTATATTTCTCAAGAAGTCGTAATTGTTTAATTGCAAATAAATATAAATATTCGATATTTAACTTAGTGTAATCTTTACAAGATATCTTTTATCGAGAAAATTTACTTCGACATTATTTTTTTTCTTAGATTCTCTTTATAAGTATTCTCGCTATTAGTTAATACATATATTGCTATTCGTTAAATCTAAACAAGATCTAATTTAGATTTTGTTTAAATCTATATTTTTATTTAAGAATATCTATCTAAATGTTACTTTGTATAATAATTTTTTTTGTAAATATATTCTTAGTTAATTAACTTATTTGTTGTTATTTGTTAGATCTAGACAAGATCTAATTTAGATTTTTTTCTTTATATATAAGCAAGTTTATCTAAATATTGTTGTTTTTCTTAGATTTTTTTGTAAATATTTCTCGCAATTAATCTATATAGCATTCGCTATTTGTTAGATTCAAACAAAATCTAATTTAGATTTAACTTATGTTTGCTTCTTCGATTAAAAATATTTATTTCTATATTGCTTTGTTTGTTAACTTTTTTCTACAAGCATTTTTGCAATCAATTAACACTTCTATTATTATTTGACGATTTAGAGAAAATCTAATTTAGAACTAATTTAGATTTGATTCAAATTTGCATCTTCAATTAAAAATATTTATTTTAATATTGCTCTAATTGTTAATCTTTCTCTATAGATACTCTTGTAGTTAGTCAATATTTTTGTAATTATTTGTTAGAACTAAATTAGATTTTCTTTAAATAATTTATATTTATACAATTATTGCTTATATGTTCGACGCTCTTTCTTTATTAAAATTGTTAATTAATTGTTTAAATTAATTTATTTTTATATATTTTATTATTTTTTGAGCTTTTAGGTACGAATTCTTTATTCGAAACATTTATCGAATTCTTGTTACTATTTTATCGATTACGTCGCTTCGATAAGTACTTGAATTTCAATTTATTAATATTTAAATTCGAGAGAGATTTTCGAAGAAAAATATACAAAATCTTGTTGTTGTCGAACTTGTTAATAGTTGTTTTGCTACAAAATACAATTTTTTGTCGCAATTTTTGTGTGCATTTCTCTCTTTATATTACAAATTAATTGTTCTATTTTTGTTGTATTTTCTTGTAAATATTTATCAATATACTATAAATATAAAGATTGCAATTATTAACAAAGTAAAGTATATATCTTCGATATATTGTTTTTCGAAATAGATAAATATTTGCGTTTTGTGTTTGAATTTCTCGATACAATAACAAACTATAGTTTTTACTATTTTAATTACTTTTGAAATTATAGAATTGAACATATATTTAATTAAAAAATTAATTTCAAAACTTTTTCGATTGCTATTAAAAAACAAAAACGTAAAAATTTTAACTATTATCGAACTCGCAAACAATTCGAATTGCTTTTTTTAATTGTAATTTAGCAAAAAATTAATAAAAATAGACAAACTTATATCTTGAATATTCTTGCTCAAAAAGTCGATTTTAATAATAAGATTTAAACATAATTATGCAATTTTTATTGCTAATAAAGTTATAATAGTTCATGATTATATTGCGAACTTGTTTTATTATATAAGATCGACAATTCTTTATCGCGTTATAGAATTACAATTGAATAAACTCTTATTTACAATAGAAAGAGATAGAAACAATATTTTTCTTATTTTCTTCAACACAAGAATATTTTCTATATTGTTGTTACGCTAATTCTTGACGCTTTTTATACAATTAACTATTCTTTTTTATATATATTTTATTAGTATTGATAGTTTAAATTTTTGCCAAAATTTAACTCAAGATTTATAGTTCTCGATATTGTATTTAGTAGCAACTATAATTTGCAAAAAGATATATATTTTGCGCATAACAATTTTATATTTTGACGTAAAAATATATTTCGAACGTTGTTTTATCTTGCTCTATAAAATAAGATTTTCGATACAATATCAAGTTTTGTATAATAATATTGCATTTTTTTGTCTATCTACAAATTCGAAAATTTATAATATAAATTTTGTACAACTAATCTCTAGAAATATAATATTAAATTCGACGTTAAAAAATTAAAACAAATATAAAAGACGCGTTTTTTGACTTCGAGACTTGCTCTCGACAAATGCAAGATTAATAGTAGACTATATTTGATTAATAAGTATTTTTATAACTAGAAATAAACTCATATTGTATTGTATTTGTAACAATAATATTTCTATTATATTGTTTTTTCGATTGTTAAGTAATAGTGTTTTTCTTTTACACTTAAAAGAATTACGCGATGTTTTAGAAATCTCGAATTCTATTTTATTAATCGAATTGTTATTATTTTTTTATAAGAAAGTTAATATATATCTTTGAGAATTTGATAGACAATATTTGCGCTTATTGCTTATATATGTGAAGTTCGCTTGAAAACTATCTATAGCACGAAATTAAATACTTGAATAAATTAATAAAATACTATATCTAGAATAGTGTAAGCTCGCTAAAAATTGAGAAATTAGTAGAAAGCACGAAAATAGAATTGTACTAAAAAAAACAATTGTAACGTGTCAAGATATACTAGTTCCAAATCTAGACTATATCTAATTAAAATCTAAATCAAATCTTAATTAAATCTTGACAATTTTTATTCGAGCAAAAAAAATAGTATTTATTGTTACTCGAAAATACTCTATTTTTGTTTATTTGTCAAAATCTTCTTTATATTTTTTACAATTTTATCTAATATTATTAATTTAAATAATTATATATAGTTTAATAATTTTGAGTCCAATTGTATGCAACTCGATAATAGCAATAGTACGAACAATTTTTATAGTAGCGTCGAGAGTAGCAATTTAAACAATAGTAAGACGATTGCTACAAATATCGAGCTAGATAGTAGCAATAACAACAATAGCAAAAAAGATAATAATAGTTAGACAAAAACTAGCATAGAAATCGAGTTAGACAATAATAGTAATAGCAACAAAAAAAAATAAAGATCGAAAAAATAAAAACGAACAAAAAAGTACTAAAGAAGAAAACTATATAATTACAAACAATAGATTTTACATTCTTAATATCGATTTACTTGTAATAAATTATAGCAAAATATTATTTATTGTCTCTAATAATATTAATATATCTATTAAGAATAATTCAAGTTTTGTTAATTTAATCAAGATTTATTTTGTCGCTTCGACTATTATAAAGATATATCTTGCGACGATAAAAACTAACTCTCGAACATTAAATTATTGAAAGATCGATTTTATATTGTTTTTACAATTATTGCTCTTTATTTCGAATTGTTGTTTTTTATAAAATTAATTGAGTCGCATTTTTAGAGTAAGAATAAAATTGTAAATAGTAAATATAAATTTGACAAACTCGATATCTATAAATTACGTTCAATTATTAAATTTATAACAATTAAGAATATTTGCATATACTATATATTTAATCGACATTAAAAGATATTGTTAGATGCATCTTTATATTCAAAAATACAAAAAAACTATTAAACTCGATATTTCTAATTTTTTGATATAATTAATAAGCTAAATAGTATTTCTATTATCTATATAGAGTTGTTGCTTTTACTATCTACAATATTAGACAATTAAAATGAAATATTGTTTGCACAACTAATAAATAGTAATATAGAATTGTTGTTTTTGCTACTTAAATTAATTGTTGCTCTTTTATGTTTTAAAGATTTCGTATTACATATTGTTAATAACAACTTATTTGTTAGATAGCAATCTCGATTGTCGATTTATCTATTGTTCTTTTCTTTGTCTATAGCAATAATAAAAAAAGTATAGATAGAGTTGCTATTGTCTTTTTCTTATATATAAAATAAAACAATGTTTTGTAATTCGATTCTATTATTTTTGTCAAATTTACTTTTTCTATTTTTGTTTTCTATGTACGAAAACTCTATTTCGAGTAGATACTATACAAAAGAATAAAATAAAAAGAGACAAATATAAAACTAATTATTGTTATATAGTCTAATAAATAAGATTTTAATTGAATTGTTCTTTTAAGAATTTAATAACAACAACGCAACATCAAATAGAATTAAATTGTAAAATTATATTATTGTTGACAACAATATATCTAAATTATTATATTTTGTTAAAAAAAATCAATTGTATATTAAAACAAACAATAATATTAATTTTAACAATAACAAAATTAATAATTTGTCGATTTTTGTGTTCGAATATTCGCACTATATTATAATTAGTTTTTTTTTTTAGTTTTGTCAAAATATATGTATTTTAATCTCTTTATCGATTTCTTTTTATTTAAGATTGTTATTTTTTAAGTTTTACATAATGTGATCGTTGAGTTGAGTTTCAACCCAATCGGGTTAACTCGCCCAACCCTGACCCTAAGGTCAGGCAAATTTCCTAGCCCAACAGGGTGGGGCGAGCGAAGAATGCACGTCGAGTGTCTAACTCGACCCACTCGATCACGTGACGTCACGTGACGCGCTAATTCGATTGGGCTAACGCAGGATCTACGCTAATCGCATATGGTTAGTGAGGACCCTTGCGCTAGTCTAATCGAGTTAGCGCGTAGATAAGATAAGATAAGATAAGCGAATGCTAACGCGACGAAGTTAGCTTGGGTTCTTGGCATTGGCCCAACGAAACCCAACCCTAGGATCGGGTTCGCGCCTTGACCCTAACCCAATCCTATGAGGTCCAAGAGGATGAATTGGGTTAAGAAAAAAGTGTTCGATTCGACTTAACGATCACACTAGTTTTACAACATTCGAGCGAATTGTTGTTGTCGCAAATTGCGTAAATAGTTAAAATACAAAACTACAAAAATTCTAAAAAAAACGTAGATTTTAAGAATTATATATTAAGTATTATTCGACAAATATTTAGTCTTGTTTATTGTTTTTTCGATTAATTATTTTATAATTATTTTGTCTAGATCTTGATCAAATCTTAAGCTTTCAAAAATTATAAATTTTTGAAATTAAAAAATCGATTAGTTCTAAAACTTTGCTACTTTATAAAAATTCTTTTGTCAATATAAATAGAACTTGCGTCTTTATTTTTGTTTTTAATATTTATATCAAGAATTCTATTATTAATACAATCAAGAATGTCAAATATATTTTAACTTATGTTGATTTTTTTGCTACAAATAAAAACAATAGTAGCAAAAAAGAAGCAATCTCTTTTTGCGCAATTGCTTTTATAATTAGTATTATCAAAAAGTATAGAAATTACATTTTAAATCTCGCGTCTCGAGAGTTTGTTTTCTTCTTTAGCTCGAACGCTAACAATAATAATTAAAATCTTGTGTAAAATAGATATTTTTAGAAACAAGATTTTTAATATTTGACTCGAATCTAATTTAGAATAGATATTCTCAAAAATTAGATTTTCGATATCTAAAAATCAAAATAGCTCAAATCTAAATTAGATCTAATTTTTCTATAAAAAAAATTTCAATATTCGAAAATTAATCTAATTTAGATCTAAATTAGATTTGATATAGAAATAGTTGTTTTTTAGACAAAAAAATTTTAATATTCGAAAAACAATCTAATTTAGATCTAAGTATATAGAATAGTTGTTTTTCAAAAAAAAAACTTTTAATATTCGAAGAACAATCTAAATTAGATTTGAATTAGATTTGATCTAGATCTAATCTAGAACAATTGTTTTTCAAAAAGAAAATTTTTAATATTCGAAAATTAATTTGACTTAGATCTAAATTAGATCTAATATAGAAATAGTTGTTTCTTAGACAAAAAAATTTCAATATTCGAAGAACAATCTAATTCAAATCTAAATTATATAGAATAGTTGTTTCTTAGAGAAAAAACTCTCAATATCCGAAAAACAATCTAATTTAGATCTAATCTAGAACAGTTGTTTCTTAGAAGAAAAAAATTTAATATTCGAAAATTAATCTAATTTAAATTTAAATTAGATCTAATCTAGATCTAATCTAGAACAATTGTTTCTTAAAAAAAAGACTATTAATATTTGGAGATTAATCTAATTTAGATTTGAACTATATAAAATAGTTGTTTCTCAAAAAAAAGATTTTTAATATTCGAAAAATAATCTAGCTTAGATCTAAATTAGATCTAATTTAGAACGTTTGTTTTTTAGAAAAAAGATTGTAAATATTTGGAAATCAATTTGATTCAGATCTAAGTTACGTAGAACAATTGTTTCTTAGAAAAAAGATTTTTAATATTCGAAAAACAATTTGATTTAGATTTAGATTAGATTTAACTTAGAATAGCTGTTTTTTAGAGAAAAGATTGTTGATATTTAAAGATTAATCTAGTTTAGATCTAAGTTAGATTTGATATAGAATAGTTAGTGTGATCGTTGAGTCAAGTCGAACACTTTTTTCTTAACTCGACCCATCCTCTTGGGCCTCGTAGGGTTGGGCCAGGGTTAAGGCGCGAACCCGATCCTAGGGTTGGGTTTCGTTGGGCCAATGTCAAGAATCCAAGCTAACTTCGTCGCGTTAGCATTCGCTTATCTTATCTTATCTTATCTATGAGCTAACTCGATTAAGCTAGCGCAAAATTCAAATTAGCTCGATTAGGCTAGTGCAAGGTTCACGCTAACCACATATGATTAGCGCGTCACGTGACGTCACGTGATCGAGTGAGTCGAGTTAGACACTCGACGCGCATTCTTCGCTCGTCCCACCCTGTTGGACTAGGCAATTTGCCTAACCCCAGGGTTAGGGTTGGGCGGGTCAACCCGATCGGGTTGAAACCCGACCTAACGATCACACTAAGAATAGTTGTTTTTTAGAGAGAAAACTCTTAATATTCGAAGAATAATCTAATTTAGATCTAAGTTAGATCTAATGTAGAATAGTTGTTTCTCAAAGAAAAAATTTTCAATATTCGAAAAACAATCTAATTTAGATTTGAATTATATCGAATAGTTGTTTCTTAGAAAAAAAAACTTTTAATATCTAAAAAACAATCTAAATTAAATTTGAATCAGATTTGATCTAAATCTAATTTAGAACAATTGTTTTTCAAAAAAAAGATTGTTAATATTTGAAAATTAATCTAATTTAGATCTAGATTAAATCTAATCTAGAACAGTTGCTTTTTAGAAAAAAAATTGTTAATATTCGAAGATTAATCTAATTTAGATTTGGCGTAGAACAGTTACTTCTTAGAGAAAAAATTCTTAATATTCGAAAATTAAGTTGATTTAGATTCGAACGTTTAGGCAACAATAATATAATAATTTTTTTGCCAATATTAATAACAATCGATTAAGAAATATTCTAGTTTTTATTTTGCTATCTTCGAATATTTGTCGCGTTCGCGAACTAGTTCAAATAACTTAATACAAGACATTTTAATTCTTTGCTTTTGTCTATTTAATAAATAGTATTAAAAAGATATTTCGATCGCGTCTTTACTTTTTTTATTTTAACAACAAAAAGAACTTTTTTTTTAATACGCTATATATTGTAATGTTCGACAATAGATTAAAAATCGTATTTGAAGAATATTTTAATATTTAATTTTTGTCGTTTTTATCGATAATTTTGCTAGTCTTTTCGAACAATTTTTGAAAATTTGTTAAGAAGTTTTGCTAAAAGACAAGATTTTCAACATTATAAGTAGAAAATCAATATAACGTCGAAGAAATTAATTATTTTCTTTGTTTTCGAAGCTATAGTTGTAGATATTTTGTTGTAACATATTTTGACGCTAATCGATAAAAACTTGTAAAAAGATAGAAAGACAATATTATTATATTCGAGAGTAACTTATTTTTTTGTTCTATTGTTTTTGATTTGATAGAATCTTTTCTTTATTAATTTTTTTTTTTTCGATTTCTTGATTTTGTATAATATTCTTGTTATTTACTCTCTATTCTATTTTTTTCTTGACAAAAACTAATTTAAATTAAGTGCAATTCGAATTAGCAATCGCATCTTCAAGTCTTGTTTTGTATTTAATAATATCTTGCTTATTTGTTTGCAATTCGAATTCTCTTAGTCTTGAATTAAGAATTATACATTGTATTGTATTGATTTCAATTAATAAAATTGTTAATGTAGTACTTTGTGCACTTTTGATTTGTTAATACAAGATATATGTTGCAAATAATATATAATATATTATAGAAACGTCAAGATTGTAGATATTTGAAATTACTTACTTATATTCTTTAAATAGTTTACTACTTTGTATATTCTATATATCTTATAAATAGCTTCTTTGTTAATTTAACATTTTAACTTAACAAACGTCTCTATATATTTTTGTAATTATCTATTATGCTTTAATCTCTTGTAGTCGAACACAAAAATAATAAGCTATACGCTTTTTATATATTTGCTATTATTTGTTGCTAATCTATTGTTTTAATATTTTTTATTCGACTTTTTATCTTGCATTTATATACAATCTCTTCGTCAATTGTTTCTATTGCGCCAATAAAAAATATATTGAATTATATTTTTTCGCAATCGATCTAAATTAATATAATCTTTTTTGTTTGATTTTTAGTATATCAAAAACTTGTAGATTTTAACATAATAGTTTTTTGTTCAAAACAAATTTCGTTCTCGAATATTCGAATCAACAATATCGCATTTTCTCTTACGTTTCTCTCGAATAAATATTGCTAAAATCTCTATAAAATCAAAATACTTAGATTGACTTTTAATAACAAATTTTTTAGCTTTTTGTCAATATTAGTTGTTTTAATCTAGATCGATAAATTGTGTATTATTGTAATTATTAAAATTAAATACTATTGACAAATCTATTAAATTTCGGCTCGATATTATAATGTCTATTTTCAATTTTTGTTTCGCAACAAATGTTGTTTAAGTTTTTAAATATAATATTATATTTTTTATAATAACAATATTAAGATATCGAATATTATATATTGATATTTGCGTATTTTAGCTCTTTGTTTTGTTTGTTTTTGAAAAAAATTATTTTAACAAAAACTTATATATTGTTTCTTTGTAAAAGATATTAAAATTTTAAGTATTGTTAAACAATCGAATAAAAGTTGTATAGTGTGTTAAAATATAAAGCTTAAAAATATTAAAATAAGTTTTATTTTTATTTTTATTTTTATTTTTATTGTTCTTGTTATATGTAATATTTTGCGATCAATATTTGACAAAAATTGTTTTTAAATTGTTAATTTAATACAACGCATATTTCAAATAATTTAATATATTTTTGTTATATAAGATATATTAAGCAAGTATAACAAGATTTATAATTGCTCAAACATAATATATTGTCGCATCTTGCTTTTCTAGCAATAGAGATATTATTGCAAAAACAAGTTGCAATATTATTGTTTTTTATTCAACTCTATTTTATTGTTAAATCTTGCTAAAATGTTTAAATTTCTTTAAATTAATAGATTTAGAAATTTGACAAAAATACTTGTCAAATTAAATCGAATTTGTCGATTTAATAATTGTTTTTTTTTTCTTTTTGTATTTTGCTAATCTCTTGAAACAAATATAAAAAATAATATTATTAATTAAAGCAACAAATTAATCGATCAATTTTATAATTATATTTTTGAGCAATTGATAAAGAATATTTAGATTTATTAAGATATAAACGTTGCAATATTTGTAATTTTATATTTAATTCTTTACAAAGTAAATCTTTATATTTGTTTTGCTCTTTTTTGAATTAATATTTTATTTAACAAGTTTAATCTAAATGTATTTAGAAATTTGATATTTCTATTTTTTTATAAAATTTTCTTACTTGTTAGAAAAGACTTTGCAAATGCTATAATATTTGTTTTTTTTAATATTAGTAATAAATATTTGCTCTTTGTAGTTTACTATTATTTCTTTAATAATTAAATAATAGCTTCTTGTAAAATTATTTGTATATCGAATATTTATATTGAACTCTTCAAGTTTCTCGAAATCTCTATCGAATTAATACAAAGAATATATATGTTATAGTTAAAATATATATATTAAAATACTATTTTTATAGTTTAATAATACACTTTCGCTTGTAAATATAATTAATTTTTTTTTTCAATTTTTACAATCGAAATCAACTTTATCAATATTATTTTTGATCGAATTTAATTTTGTCTAGTTGTGCAATCAAGATTGTTAATAATAAAATAGATCGATTACAAACTTTAATTGCTATAATAATATATTATTTGTATCTTGTCTATAGATATAAGAATCGAAACAATAGTTGTTTTTGTTAATATTTGATTTTGCGTACTTTATTATTAATTTTTTGTATATATTTTTGTATAAACACATATATTGTTTGTCGTTTTGATTTAAATAGATACGTAGATTAGATTTTTTAAAAAAGTTTGTGTTTTAATAGAAAACGCATTATATTTTTTACATTTCGATAATATATAGTGTATTCAACAATAGCAAGATTACTTATTGTGCTTTTAATAGTAAAGTTTTTGTTCGTTCAATTGTTATTTTGGATTTGATATAGTATGCAATGTATTTGCGCATGTCATTTTTTAACATTGTAATAATTATATCGCTTGCGCACATATTTAAAGTATACATTTTGAAAAAAAATATTAATAGCACTCTTTGTAATTTTGTAGTTTATCAACTATTGCGCAAATTTTTAGTCTATAATATCTCGAAAAAATCTATATATTGTACGAAGAATTTCGAAATATGTTGTTATATTTTTTTTAGCTATAAATTTGTTAAATGTTTCAATTCTTTTTTCTTTATTATATTTCTCTATTATTAGAGAAAAGACAATAGATTGCAAATTTGTTGCAAAATTGTTTTTTGTCGAACTACTAAATATCTTAAAAGTTTAATTTTTGTTAATAATATTGTCTTGTTGTAGAATTGTAAAGTAGCAAATCGTAATTTTTGCAAAATACGCGTCAAAATAGTTTTTTTACTTTTGGCTTAATTCGAAAGATTGTAGAGTTTTGTTATATATTATTTTATTTAATAGATTTAATATCTTAGTTTTCGTCGCAATTTATCTAAGTTTAAAAAGACTATCGCGTAATTGATATAATTTTTTGTTTTTTAATTTATTTTTTATTTCTATTTTAGATCTAGATTCTCTTCGACATTTTTTCTCTCGAGCTATTAAGTACTTGTCGAGATATCGCGTTAGCTTATTGTTGTTTTTTGTCTCGAAGTCGCAAACATTGCAAATATATAATATAATATTTTGATTATTAGTTCTAATAACACTTTCGACTATATATAAATTATTAATATAGCAAGAAAAAAGACGTTCCAAAATAGTCTACGTATTATATATCGATAATTGTGAACAAAAACAACAAATTAAGTTACAAAATTTCGAATTTAACGCTAGACTCTATAGAGAAAAAATGTTATTAATTTTATAGAATTGCAATTAATGGCAACGTATACAAATTAATATTCTAAAAAGAAACAAGAAAACTTGTAATATACAAAAAAATATAAGATATATTTATTTTACTACTTTACTTATAATATAAGAAAGATACTAATTTCTATCTACGTTCAATTAAATATTAAGACAAATATTGATAGTTATTATTATAATATTCTTATATAAATTGAATCTAACAATTAGATTACTATATAAAATATAGTCTCTATTATTAATAATTGTCTCTTTTTAACAATAGCATCGTTTTTATACATATTAGTGCTTGAATTTAAACGCGTTCGAAACAATTATTTGTATTCTAGATTCTAGAGCAATTCTTAATATTAACAAGAAATTAATGTTGAAGTAAGAAAATGCGCTTTGTTATTACTTAATATTTAATATTTAATATTTATAGATATTAAGTTTTTTAAATTAAATAATTTAGATCTAATCTAGATTACAAGATTATACTATAGATTAGAAAAAAAGAAAACATTAAATAAACATAAATTTATACTTAGAATTAGATTTGTTAAATCTAATCAAGATCTAATCGAGATTTAACTTAGATACAAAATTATACTATAAATTAGAAAAAAAAAATTAAACAAGCACAAACTTATATTTAGAATTAGATTTGTTAGATTTGATCGAAACTTGGTCGAGATTTAATTTAGATACAAAATTATACTATAAATCCAAAAAAAAATATTAGACAAACATAAACTTATATTTTGAATTAGATTTGTTAGATTTGATCGAAATCTAATCGAAATCTAATCGAGATTTGTTTTAGATTACAAGATTACAAGATAAACGCGTAAGTTAGAAAAAGTTTAATAGCAATTCTATTGTATTTGATTGTAAAAAATTTGTGCTACTTTATTTTAAATATATTTTTATTATTATTAGTTTTCTTATATATTTTCAATATTAATAAACATATTTATAGAAGTACTATTCTATTTAGCAATTTCAATTCTTTGTTTTTTCTTAACATTTATAGTCTCGAATATATCGACAATAAAGTCGAACTTTATTTTCTATTTTTTGTTTATTATATGTTTAGTTCTCGCTATCGCATAGAGTATATAGTAGAATACTCTATTAATATTGTTTTAATAGTAAACGAGTTTGAAAATCTATTTGTTCGACTTCAAATTAATAATAAATTTAAATACAACAACAATTGTTGTTCGCTAAAGATTTAATATTGTTTTTATAAGACTTGTTATATCGATAAAAGTATTTAATTAATAATAGACTAGAATATTGTTAATTTTTATATTTTTTTTGAGCATAAACGTGTCGACAATTACGTCGCACTTTGTTTAACTACTATAATCTATTTGTATACGTCGATTCACTATAAGACGCTTACAAAAAAACTATATAGAAAAAATCAATATTTATTAATTACAAAATATATCGAACGCTATATTTAATTTATAGAATAGCAAACACTTCGACTTTTGTCAATAAAAGAGCTAAGTTAAAGTATCGATTTACGCGTTCTATTATTAGTATTATTTCGAAAAACAAAAATATAATAGATATTAAAATATCGAAATACAATTTAAGAAACAATTTGATAGTTTTTAATTTCCAGACATTTTAAATAAGATATAAATAAAAGTTTGCTAAAAAGCAATAATTTCTTGTTCGATTAATAATCGAGTTTATATATATATTTTCTACTTTAGCGTTTGTCTATCTTATCTTTTGCTTAAAAAAATTAATATTGCGTTCAATTACAAAAAATATATTGCTACAAATATAAAGCGAGCTAATTTTTTTGTAAATTTTTTCGAATTTTGATATTGTTAATCTTTTCAAATACTATCGAGAATAAATTTGTTTGTAACAATTCTAATTTCAAATAAACTACAATTTTTCAAACTATTGTAAACGTACACTTTTTTATTTAATTATCAATTATCTATAGCTAATATAAGATTATTCGAAAATAGAGCGAAAAGAATCTTCGATACAATTTTTTAAGCTCAATTAAACAATTCTCGAATTAACAACTTTTTTTGTAATATTAAATAATAATGCAAAACACAATTTTTGCAAAAAATTGACTAAATATATTTGTCTTTTTTCTAATTTTTTTGTTAATAGTTACTTGATGCTTTTTAATAGTCTTTTTTATTGCTTTTATTATAGTTAACTAAGAAACGTAATACAAATGTTTCGAAACTCTAGTGCGTTCAAAAGCTCGCAATATTATTATAGTTAGCAACAATAATAAAAACAAAATATTAATTGATTTTAAATAGAAGTGTTCGTCAAGATCGAAACTTCGATCTATTATTTTTATTTATTGTTAAACTTTTCAAATTCTTTTCTCGAAATCTCGACGTTGTAGAATTTATCAATATTGAAGAAGCTACAAAAAAACAATTAATCTATTGTGTTTTTCTTGTTTTTTTTGTATTTTTCTACAAGAAGTAGCTATAAATATCGATAGTCTTGTTGTAAATATAAGATTTTCAAAAGTTCTAAATAATCTATTGTTATAGTATAGTATCGACAATTATATTGTAGTGTTTGTTAAGAGTAAAATCTTTTTTTGTTTAAGATAGTTAATTGCTAAGCTTTTAAATAAATAAATATAAAAATCTTGAATTATTCAAAGTTGATTTCTTGAATAGCTTATAAAGATATAGAAATGTAATATCTAGCTTTGCTAAATCGATAATCTTGATAATAACTCGATATTAATTGTCAATATTAACGCTCAAAACTACAAATAGTGTTGATTTTTTAATAAAACAATAATTATAATAATCGAAATCGAGTTCGCACAAACAAACGTCTAATCAAATATTGAAAATATTGACTAAAAAACAAGTAAAAATCTTGAATATTTAGTAGAAACAATAACAATAAATAGCAAACTCGACTTTTTACTCGAATAAAATATCTTTCAATCAATACTATAGATAAATTTAAAAAATAACAACAACAATTGTTTCGATTATCTATAGATAAATATTGTTAATCTTTATATTATTGATTAAATTAATATATGTTATTTTCTTTAGATCTATTTTGTTTTTTACAAAAACTCTACAAAAATTTTGAATATTTATATATGCTCTAGTTATAAATTAGATAATCGAATATTATTAATTAAAATAAACAACAATATATTCGACAATAGCTATATAATTTTTTTATCGATTTTTGCAAAAATTAGTTCTATAAAATATGTAGCGCACTTTTATATATTGTTGACAAAATATTTATAGAGTTGACAAATTTGTGTTGTTTTAACTCTAATAATTAAATTAATTTTAATATACAAACAAAGAAATAATATTTTGACTTAACATATAAATTTCTATTTTACATTTTATTGTTTTTGTTTTTTCTAATTTTTCTAACACTTTTGTTCTTTTATTTTGTATTTAACACAATAACAAAAATAATCTTTATTTCTTTTTTACTAATCTCGATTGCAATTTTAAGCTTGAATTAATTGTTGTTTCAACTATTCGAGATATTGTCGACAATATTTTTTAATATATTTTTTGCTTAACTTTCTTAAATAGAAACAAAGTAACTATTAACTATTTGTTGTTTAAAATTTTAAGATTTTAAAAATAAATAGTTTCAAGTCTAGAGCAATACAATATTAGTTTTGAAAATATAGAATAAAAAAAAACATTGTAATATACTAATTAGTTCTATTGATTTTTTGCGACGATTTTGCTAAACAATATAACAAAATTTTTGTTAATTCGAAATTAGAAGAAAAAAAATCGAACAAATTATTCTTAAAATTAATATCGATCGAATATTTTTGGGTTTTTTTTTGTTTTTCGAATAAACTACAATACAAAAACAAGAAATTGATTTACTCGTATTGTCTTGTAATTGATATTAAACTTTAATATAATTTTAATATATATATTGATTGTAACAATCTTGTTGCGCGAATTGTTATTTTGAAATAGAGCAATAGAATTGTTTAATATATCATATTTTGAAATTTAATTAATTTTGTCGCAAAAAATATTACGCGTTCGAAGTCAAATTCAAAAAAAGCGTAAACAAAAATTGCTAAATTGCAAATAAGTTCTAGATATAATAGTAAAAAGCTATTTAGCTCTAAGCTTGCACAAAAATATAACTAGTTTTATTTGAAATAAAATACAATTAATTGCGAACTTGTTTAACGCGAACTTGAAAACAAACAAATAGAAAGAGAGCAAAATAAAAAAAAAGTAAAACAAAAAGAGAGCTAAAAAAAGCGAAAAAGAAATCTATCAATAAAAAATATTTTCAAAAATTAGTGTTGTAATTTTATCTTCTTATTCTTTTTGCAAGTTTTTCTCTTATTATAACTTTATTATCGAAGCTATCAACGTAAATAATTGTATCTTTACTAAGATATTTAATAAATATAGAGTGCTCAAAAATCTTTGTAAAATTCTAAAATTTTTGTTGCAAAATAAAAACGAAGTTTATGTATTTTAATTCGAATGCTATTTTAGAATAAACGTTGTCTCTTTAGACTTTGAAAGAACATTGTTTTGTTAAACAAGCTTTAATTAATATTTAAATAAAAGATTGCTTGACAATATACTTGTAAAATAAAAAAAAGACTTACTTAACAAATATTTCAATTCAAATATATATATTATTTTTGTCAACAAAGTCGAGAATCGCTACAAGTAATATTATAATAAGTTGTTAATAAATAATATTTCGAAAAATATAATAACAAAAAAAATACAAACAAACTATAAATATCAAAATTATAATTAAATAATTGTAAATTTATTAAAACAAAATATATACACGTTAGAGTTAGCGCAAAAATAGCAATTTACAATTTAAGTGTTAACTTGTTGCAAAACATCGAATGCTAACAAAGTAACAATATTAAGAAACTCGCTATTTATTATAAGTCTTTTTAGAATTGGCGCAAATAATAAAAAATTCGAAATAAATATTAGATATTAAGAAGTCGAGTTACAAAGAATATTTAAATAGCAAATTAAAACAAAAATATATTTACAAAAATACTTTAACGCGCTAGAATACAAAATAAATAATCGAAATTAAATTGATCAAAATTTGACTCAAATTTAATTTAGATTTTGACTATAAATAAAAATATTTATAGAATAATATTAATTCGAATAGTAGATTCAAAATTTTTGAAAAACTTAATTAAAATTGTTAAAACAATATATAAATCTAAATATTTATAAATGCTCGAAGACTATATATTTGAATTTCGAAAAACGCGCTATAAACGTAAATCTTTTTGAGACTAAGAAAAATTAATTTTGAATATCGAAAAAATTGCGTTTTCTATTGTTAAAACTACTATTTAAGCAATAAAGCTTTGATATTTAGTTTCTAGAATTATTTTGTTAAGTTGTATTCGAATTTCTTTTTGCTAATTCGATGTAATTTTAATAATATAATCTATCTTATAAATATATTTAAAATGTAATATTTAATAGTGAATTTTATCTACAATTATATTGTAAACGAAAAAAGCTTAAAATAGCAATATCGAACACAATTAATAAAATTGATTATTATTGTTTAAGCTAAAAAGAACATATCTACTTTATTTCGAATCAATCTTTATCTTTTTTAGATTTCTAACTTCTTTTGTAAATCGATAGATATATTTGTTGTACTATTAATTTTATCAATATTCTTGCTTCTTCGACTCTCTATTGCATTTATTGTTTTGAACATCTTAGCAATAAAACTTGTTTTAGCTTTCTATTTTTAATTAATTATGCGTTCGATTTTTGTTTTCGTATAGATAATATAGTAAGTTATTTAATTAACATTATCTTAACAATAAATACGTTTAAATATTTGCTTGTTAAGCTTAAAATTATAAAATAAATTGTATAAAATAACTATTGTAGCTTGTTGCAAATTCAAATTTGTTTCTATAATTTTAGTTACTTTAATAAAAATATTCGACTAATTTTGATTTAGAAACTTCTCAATTTTTATGTCTTTTTTTAATATGAAAATATTTATTGTTAGCTTGCGCTTTGATAGATCGTTGTAGCACATTCAAGACTTGCAATTTAATATGCAATACTTACAAATATATTATACAAGAGAAGTTAGTACTTGTTAATTATAAAGTATATCAAACAATGTATTTGATATATAAAATAGAAAAGATTTCAATTCTAAAAAATAAAAAAATTAAGACAAAACATCGATTTACGCGTTTTACTACAAGAGTTATCTTAAAGAAAAAGAATATTATAAAACTTGAAGTATCGAAATATCTTTTAAGAAGCATTTCAATTGCGTCGAGTTTTAATACGTTACAAATAATCTATATATAAAAGTCTATCAAAAAATATTTATTTTTTAGTCGATTAGTAATTGAATTTATACAAACTCTCTTGACATCTACATTAGTCTACTTTATTATATTTTTAAAAATAGTAAAAACAACAAAAACTAAATATAAAAAATTGCTACAAACACAAAAAAAATAGATTGCATTAAAAACGTTTTTGATTTTCAACCATTTTAATCTTGTCGAATATTGTCGAAAATAGACTTAAATATACTAATTTTAAGTCTATTTAATTTGTAGATTTTTGAGTTGTTTTATTCTTGATTTAAATTAAAAATCGATTATCGAATTGTATATTACAAAATACTCTTTTGAAAATTTTGCAATAGTTGACAACTATATAAAATTGTTAAAATCTACAACATGTTCTTTGTTTCAAAGATTTTTTTTATAACGTTAAATCAAAATATAGAGTAGAAACTCTACAAAAACTTGAACTATTTTGTTTGTTTTTTTTGTCGATTTCTTCGTTTTAATATCTCGATATTTTTTAATAATTTTTTTTATAAATTGTAGATCAATTAATCGAAGATTGTAATAAAGATATTCGAAAAAATTTTAAGACTTAAAATTCGCAATTTCAAAAAAAGTTGCAATATTAGTAGAGTCGAAGCTAATAATTGTTTTTAACAAAATTGCAAATCAAAATCGATATATTAATTTAACATTCTTTATAAAATCGATTCTTTTCGAAGATTCTTTTCGAAGATTCTTTATATTATGCGATTTGTTAACTATAAAAAATTTACAATATAAACAAACAATTTTCTCTATCTCTATAATTGTCTCTTTTTTTCTCTAAAAACTATATATATATAATTCTATAAATTTATTTTCTAGACGCGACTTCTATAAGTTTCAAATTGTTAACAATTGAATAGAAATACTTGTCGAAAATAAAGTTTTATATTGATTTAATTAATTAGTAAATATTTGTTTCGATAGTTTAATATTAAGATTTCGAATAGTCTTAAGTAGTGTGATCGTTGGGTCGGGTCGAACACTTTTTTCTTAACCCGACCCACCCTCTTGGGCCTCGTAGGGTTGGGCCAGGGTTAAGGCGCGAACCCGACCCTAGGATCGGGTTTCGTCGGGCCAATGCCAAGAACCCAAGCTAACTTCGTCGCGTTAGCATTCGCTTGTCTTATCTTATCTTATCTTATCTTATCTTATCTTATCTTATCTATGCGCTAACCTAACTAAGCTGGCGCAGGATTCAAGCTAGCCCAATTAGGCTAGTGCAGGGTCCACGCTAGCCACATATGATTAGCGCGTCACGTGACGTCACGTGATCGGGTGGGTCGGGTTAAACATTCGACGCGCATTCTTCGCTCGTCCCACCCTATTAGGCTAGGAAATTTGCCTGACCCCAAGGTTAGGATTGGGCGAGTCAACCCGATCGGGTTGAAGTCCGACCCGACGATCACACTAGTCTTAAGTTTATCTTTTAATATTTGCAATAATTGTACGTCGAAATTCTTGAAAAGTTTGTAAAACTCTATAAATGTAATATCGAGACTTTTGAGATTAACAAACTTAACTATAGCTCGATATTAATTATTAATATTGACTTTCGAAACAAAAAAAAACAATAGAATTGTTAATAAAACAAATTTTATAAAACTTGAAATTCGATTAATAGAAATATATGTCTAATCAAAAATGAAAAATGTTTGCTAAAAAACAAAAAAAGAACTTCGATACTTTAAAAAAACAATAAAAACAAATAGTAAACTTTTGCTTTTACTTATTTCGAATTTTTTACTATCGAAGTTATAGCTAATATCGAAAAACAATAGCAACAATAGTTTCTATAGTTTCACGTAAACATTGTTAGTCTTCAAGTTATTTGTTAGATTAACAAAAATTATCTTTTTCAAATTTATTTTGTTTTCTACAAACTCTCTATATAGATTATCTTTATTTATATTAACTATCGCGATAAAAAAAGCGATCAACTATTATTAATAAAATATAAATAGTAGTATATTTAATAAGTAATATTTGACTTTATTGTTGATTGCAATTAAAACTATAGATACAAATTAAGCAACGCGTAATCAAATATTATCGATTAGATATTTGCATAGCTAAAAATCTTAAATCGTTTTAAATCTAAGATTTGCGTCAATTTCTATATACGAACAAAAAAACAATATATTGACTCGACATCTATATTCTTAAATTAATTATTGTTTTTTTTTCAATATTCTTGTTTTGCGAATTCTTATTATTCGATTTCGACTTTTTAATATCGACAATCTTTACTTTTGTATTGATTTTTTCAATTAAAAACTTAAATTTAGATACTTAATTTTTTTTCTTATTTAAAATATTGCTAATTATCTTTTTTTTGCTTTGTTTTTCTTGATTTTCTTCGATAAAGAGAAAAAAAATTATTAATTTTTTTTTATTGTCGAGCTCTAGATATTCGAACGCAAAGCGTTTCGAGTCTAGAACAATGCAATATCAATTTTGAGAATATAAAGTATAAAAAGTATTGTAATATATTGATCAATTTTATTGATTTTCTTCGACAACTTTGCTAAACAATATAATAGAGTTTTTGTTAGCTCGAAAACGTCAAAAAAAATTCGAACAAATTATTTTTAAAATTGATATTGATAAAAAATCTTTATACTTTTTTTGGTTTTCTAATTAGATTGCGATACAAAAGCGAGAAATTAATTTATCTATATTATTTTGTGTCTAAATTAGAATTCGAAAATAATCATTATTTATTTGTTAAGCTTAACAAACTTTATTGCGCAAATTATTGTTTTCGATTAGTCTATATAATCTCTTCAATATAATATATATTAGAATCTAATTTATTTTATCTATAAAGATATTGCGCGTTTGCAATCGAACAACAACAAAATTTAAAAAAAATTGCTAAGTTGCAAGTCGATATTGAAGACAACTACAAAAAGCTATTTAGCTATAAATTTGCATAGAAGTCTAGATATTTTTATTCGAAGCAAAATACAATTAAATTCGAATTTGCTTAATACGAATTATAAAGCGAACTAATAGAAAAAAAGCGAAACAAAAGAAAGTAGAAAAGCAAAAAAAGAGTTAAAAAAACAAAAAAGAAATTTGTCGACGCAAAAAGTTTTCAAAAATTAGTGTTGTAATTCTATCTTTTTATTTTTTTTGCAAGCTCTTACTTTATCACAACTTTAATATTGGAATTATCGATATAAATAATTGTATTTTTACTAAGATATTCGATAAATATAGAATAGTTAACAATTTCTATTAAGTTTCGAAATTTCTTTTGCAAAATACAATCAATTTTTGTTTACTTTTAAATAAATACTATTCTAAAATAAAAATGCGTTTAATACACTTTTGAAGTAATATTGTGTTAACAAACAAGTTGTAAAACTTTGTCGAAAAAGTTCTTGATAACGTTTAAGTAATCGAAAAAGTACACTTTCTTCGTATACGTTTGTGTTTAGACTTTTGAAGTTTTGTTATAATTAAAATTGAAGATAGATAAATAAGATGCTATTGTAAGTTCTTGATAGATAAATTCTTGTTTATAAAAGAAATAGAAAAATAATAAGAAAGAGAGAAACAAACAATAATATTTAAGATTACTATTAAAAATCTAAGAACTTATTGACACAAAATGTATGCGCGTCGAATTTAATTCAATAATAGTAATTTACGACGCGCTATTATGTAATCTACATATTTGAACAAAATCTCGATCAAATTTGAATCAAATTTGAGTTAGTTTTCTAAATATAGAAACAAAAAAAAGATCGAATTGTCAAATTACAATATTTATATTAACAAAAAGATTGCTATATATATATAGACAAAGTTCGAATATATTAAACTACGTAAAACAAAGTCTAAAAAGCGATAAGTTAAATTGTAGAACTACAAATCTATTTATTTGTAAAAAATATATCAAAATATATATATAAGTTAGATTTGAACTAATCTAAACTAATATAGACAAATTCTAGTTCAAAAATAATCTATAGACAATATATATTTATAAAAAATTGTCTAAAATGCGCGCGATAGTAGTCAAGCAAAACATTTAAAATTGCAATATATATTACTAGAGTTACAACAAAAATTACATTTTGTAATACTAAATATATGTTTCAACGAAACAAAGTAAATATAGACTATAAAGTTATTAATAAAAGAATATCGCTATTGTAATTAAGAGCTAGCTATTAGTTGATTTCGAATCATAATAACGATATTTATATCTTGAAGTTGACAAGTCGCTTTCTTAAATTGTCGATGTAAACTTATGTTATCTTAAATAGTAAGATAGAGTTGATCTCGCTACTATTCTTACTCTTACGCTCTTGAAGTTTTTGTCTTTTATTGAGTACAATTATATTAACATGGTAGAACTTGTATATGCTAATTCGAATTACAATTTGCATAAAGATATTTTACATTTCTAGATTGTTTTTAGCGCAAGCTTTTTGAAGTTTTTGCTTCTTAATTTGATTTATTGATAAATTCTTATCGATTGCAAAGATTATCGAAAATAAATATTTAATTTTGCTAAAAGTTCTATACTTTGTTTTGCAATTGTTCTCGCAACGTTGATCTTTTTGACAACAAAATAAAAGTTATTATAAATTTGATTTCTACTTCTTGAGATAATAAAGAAAATAATATTATAATTAAAAGAAAGTACTAACAATAAATATAAATCTTGCTATTGCTTATCTTAATACAATTTTCGCTACGTTGTGTTTACATCAAAAATAATTTTATCGCTCAAGCTTTTATTAAGAGTTGTAAAAGAATATCGAACAAAGTATTGAACAAATCAATGCGTAATCTTAATTATAATATTGATTATAAAAGAATATCTATATTAATATTAAAAAAATTATTGAATTGCGATATAGATAACTCTATAGAGCTTTACGCATAAAGCGTATTACAAATCCAAGTAACAAAGAAACTAGAAATACTAGAAAAGAAAACGATTCGCTTCAATTTTAATCGACAAAAGAGAATCAACATTTATGCTTGTAAAATTAAAGTATTAAGAAAAGAAATAAGCGATTAAGCGACGCAAGATATCGTCGATTAAGATGCAACGTCAAGTAATTTAAACTTAAATATAATTCGTAATCCTTACTATAATTACAAATAGCAACGTACAAAGAAAATAAAAGAACAACTTAAGAAAGAAATTATTAATTGCGTTGAAGCGAAGTAATATTGTTGTTACAAGATAATAACAAATTTTGTCGAAAAAAAGTATATTAAGCAATATTGTAAACATAGATGTTGTTACTATTGTCGTAACTTCAACAATTAGAGAAGACAAGTATAGACTAGAGAACAAAGTGAAATAACTAAAGTGAGATAACTTATATCGTAAATTAATTCTTTTTTATATTAGTAAATCAATATTTTTCTAGAGTTTTGCGCTCGATTATACAATAGTCGCGAAGTTTGAAATCGAATTATTAATAAAAATCTTATTTATCAATAATTAATCGTGACGTTCAAAAAAACTTAGAAGAATTTTTTTTTAATTAAAACGATAAAAATTTAAAAGCAACATAATATCGCAAACGAAAGCGACAATAAGTTTGAAATATAAGAATCTTTAGTAACAAATCTTTTACGTTTTAATTAAGTTTTTCGTCAAACGTAGAGACAATTGTCTTTGAAAAACAATACTTTTGATGTAGATTGCGTCGTTTAATTCAATATTTGCTACAACAAATGTATAGATCACTCGATTGTTCGTTAATTACGCATAAGATAAAGCATCTTCGTTTATATTGTTCTTGATGCAATATTTTACAATTTAAGAAAAATAGAGCTTATCTTTTCGATTAAATATTAAGAATAAAATAAGTTATTTAATATATTTTAAAGATCGATATATTTAAATTAAGAACACACGATAACTTTCAAACTATTACGCGAATTTTATTAAGTCAAAACATAGAACGACATATTAATTAATAAATGATATAACGTTTTAATGGCGTAGCAACTACGAGTCTAATAATGCATGTGTTAACAACGCACTTAATTACACGCAACTAACGTAGTTTCTACATTACTTAACTCTAGATTCTTTATTATTTTTATATTAAACAACTTAATCTTTATTCTTAAGTTAAACATCGAAACTTTTAACGTAAAATTAAGTGTCTTAGGTTTTTTATTTTTTTATCGCAATATCTTTCTAATCTTAAGCTTTATACATAGAGAAGACTTCGCGTTCAATAGAGAAAACGCCTTTTTATATTAATGTCAAACAATTTAAACGAATATTGAAACGACGCGTTGCGAGACAACAACTTAAAGTACAATTAAAATATATATTAGAAAATCGTCAATCGTATCTCCACGAAAGTAGACACAAACATACAATAAAAAAATCAAAAGAATTTGAAAATAGATTTTTGAACAAAAATAAATTAAAAAAATAACGAAAAAAGATGCAAAAATGTTTTACATATAGCGCTCAAACTCTTGAAACAAAAATTAATTCAAATATAAATTGTATAAATGTAGAAAAAACTAATTTGCTAACTACTTTATTAAAAGATTATTAAAAAAAATCGAGAAAAGTGATTTGCAACAACAATCAAAATATCAAGATCGACAAACTTGAAGCTCAATAAAGTTTAAATATTAATAACGAGTTCTAGCTCTATATAAAAGATTTTAATTATATTAGCAAAGCAATAACGTCTTTCTTTTATAAAGTTGAGAAACTAAAAGTTTTGCGCAAACAATTTAAGATTAAAACAACACTCAATTTTTAATAAAGTATCGTTGTTAACAATAAAATTAATAATATAAATATTTTATATTTTAAGACGTAAAGATTTTTGAAAGAATTTAACTTTTAATTGCGAAGAAAAGATCGCTTTAGAAATCGAAAATCGAAAACAAACTATTATAATAATAGATTGCTACGTTGTTTATAAAGATATTTAGTTAATAGTTAACTCTTTTTAATTTATTAATATGTTTCAATACTTAGTAGATAGAAGCAATAAAGACTAAGATATAAGATTCTAGTAATTAGTGCTATGTCGAAGCAATAACTTTCGTAGATTTTTTCGTTCTTAAACGTAAGACTATTCGACTTGCGTCTTGTAAATTAGCTTTATTATAAAATATTATTTTGTTTTTTTCTTTATATTTTAATTGTTAACGCAAGCTTTTTTATTACAAAGCATAAAAAATAATAATAATGTTAAAGATCTAATCTTGTCTTTTCGTTATTATTATCTTTGACAACTTCTATTCGTTTTTTTGCATTATTTTATTAATTTTTTCTCAATTCTCTCTCGAATAAAACAATAAATTTGTCTTTCTTAATACGTATACTTTCTTTGTTACTATAAAGAACAATAAAGATTAAGTTGTTGTGCTCAATATTTAAACTAATCGCGTCGAATTAAATTATCGAGTTCGAATCGAATATTCGATTTAAATCTTGACAATTCGTATTAACTCGACTCGAAAGTCTTGACAATTCGATTCCTAAAGTTGAATCGACAATTCGAGTCGATTTCTATATTTGGAATCGAAAATCGAGTCAAGTCGAATTAAGTCGATTTCAAAATAATAGAAATCGAATTAAGTTTCGAATTAATTTCTAATATTAGAATTGACAAGTTAAGTCGATTTCTAAAGTTGGAGTCGAAATTCGATTCAACGATTAATCTATCAATATTTAACTTTCGTCAATTAACTTTTTTACTACAAGACAGAAAGCTTGTCGAACAATTCAAGTTGTCTTTAACAAAATTTTATCAAAATTTATCGTAAGTTTCTAGAGTTACTTAAGAAAAAAAAAACCAAAGAAGTTAAAATTAATATAAAGAAAACAATATTTTGTAAAATACTAAGAGTTAGTTAATAAATTTTGCTTTGTTGCAATTAAAATTAATTAAATATAAATTCTTTATTCTACTTATGCAAAGAATTTCTTAAGACAAAATTGATAATCTAAAGTATTATTAGCTTCTAAAGACAAAGATTGTCTAACAACAAAAATGTAACAACAATAAAAAAGAACGTAAATATAATTGCGACATTATCTACGTCTACAAAGATTATCGATGCACTCTTTACTAAAATTTGATTTTATAACAATTATTTATAGTGTACGTAACAAGTAGAGTACGAACTTTCGAATTTCTAAAGAATTTCTTAACGTTTTTGCAAATAACAACGCAAAGAGTTTTAGTGTTTTGACAAATAATAATTGAAACTATTTTAGAGCACAATTTGTAACTAATGTAGAAATCTAATTTATTAATATGTCTATTGCGAGTGCTTATAAAGATCGAAGAATATTAATTTTACAATTTAAACAATTTTGCGTTTTATAATTAAACAAGTTACTTCAATATTTCGAATTAAGTTCGTACACATTGTGCGACTCTTTATTATTATAAATCTAGTTTCTTAATTGCTTTTTACGATATTTTACTTTAATCAATGTTTAACAAAAAAACTACAATAAGAAATAATTTCTTCGTCGTAAATTAAAAATCTACAAGTAGTAAAGTAGATGCTTTACATATTACAATAGATTTTTTTCGAAAAATTACTACTTCTATTAGTAAGTGTTAAAGATTAATTCGAATAATATAATTTGTTTAAAAAGAAAAGTTTATTGTTTTAATACAAAGCAAAGTTAACAAAATAAATTATTTGCTTAACAAAAACTATCTTTTGTACAAAGACGTCTATTTTATATTCGAACAATCGCAAGATTTAAAAGTTGATTTCGATATTTGTTATAAAAAAGTAAAAAAAAACACTTAACTTAATTACTTTATTTAAAGTTAAAGAAATTTGTAAACAACAAAAATGCAATTCAAGATATTTTTTTATTTTTATAGCGAACACAAGATTTAGCAAAAATAATTTACAATAATCTTCGAAATAAAAATAAAATATGCGACAATTTGAAGTTAAAAATAGTAAGAGAAAATGCAAAAGATACTATAAAATATACAAAAAAAATAGCAAAAAAGAAAGACGATAACGAATTAAACAAAATTGAAGATAAAGAAACAAAGAAAGCTTTAATATAACTCGAAGTTAAATAAAACTTGTTTGTCAAAATTCTTAAACAAAGAGATACGAAAATTTATTAAAAAAATGTTTATTAAATAGTTGTGACAAATAAGAACACTTATAATCTTAACTAAAAAAGAACGATTAACAAAAACAATAATATATGCATATTTTCTAATATACTAAAATAGCAAGTAAGAAGACTAGCATTTCTTAAACATGTAGATTTTATAAATTCTCGCTATGTAACTTTTAAAGAGCATAAGACTTTTAAGCGCAAGTTGCTTATAAATAACATTAAGAAATAAGTAGTTTTAATTAAATCGAAATTAATAATGTTAATCGAAGTAATGTTGCAACGAATACTTATTGTCGAAGATATATTATTGTTTATATAAGAGCAACGTAACATTGTCAAAACAATGTAAACATTAAAAAGATCGACATTGAAGTAAGAATTAACATCAAAATAATGCATCGAATTTTAAGTATTTCGATTTGACATCAATATTAGACATGTTGTTATTTAACAAGCTTGTCGCAATATTATTCTCTTACGTTTGACAAGATTTTCGAGAACGTTGCTCTTGACAATTGTATAGCGAGACAAAGTTCTTAATAATAAAAATCTTAATAATAAAGATCTATTAATCTAGATTCTTATCGTATTTGACGAACGATAACAAGTCGAAAAAAACTCGCGTAATGCGCGTTCGTTTCTTGAAAATATACTTAATTGGAATCGAAGAAAGCTAAACGAGAAAGAAAACAATATTGTTATTAATTATTTGCGTAAATATATTTTATATTAAAGTTGTTGCGTTGTAGTTAACTTGCAATTGCATTTTTAATACGCGTTCTTTTTGTTTAAGTAAACAATTGATATCTCGTTTAACTTGCTAGTATTTGTTGTAAATCGATTAATTTTTTGCTTAATAAATAAAGTTGAATTTTTCGCAAATTTGATTGTAGAGATTTTGTTGTTGTTGACGCAATTCTTGAATGCTTGTATCTCGTTGTAAATTTTGCAATTATTAATAGAAAAATTCGCGAAATTAATGTAAATTGATTATATAACTTATTTGATAAGAAGCAACAATTAAATTCTTTCGTAACGTAATATTTTAATAAGTCGCTTACGTATTATAACAAATTATACAAAAGAAATAATTTTATTAAAAGATTATCGAACTAATATAATCAAGAATTAAATTGCGCATTATTTTGTTTAAGTTAAGATTGTTTGTTGTAATTAGCAAATCTCTTTTTAGATTTAAGTTAACAAAACTTATTGTTAATAATATTATTTGTCGTTTGTTAAAAATAATGTATAATTAGAATTTGCATAAAGTTAATCTTGTTTTCTGGACGTTTTATCTATTTATAATAAAGATTATAAAGAAGAGACTTGTTAAACTTTTTATTCGTTTCTTAGTTTAAAGAGTTTAACAAACGAAAAATTAAAACGTTTAATATTTTGTCGCATTACAAGATTAATTAATAGTTTAAACTAAAACGTACTTCTAAAATTAAAATTATTCGAGAAATAATATTAAGAAATTAAAAGACTTTGTTATTGCAAACAAGACTTACAATCTAAAAAATAATATAAAATATAAAATTGTTATTAAGAAAAAAGATATAAATCTTTTTGTATAAGAGTTAATATTTTATTGTAATTAAAAGTAAATTTTTTTGCACAATCTTTTTTGCTTTTGTTGTAATTTAATTTTTTTTAAATAAAGCTAAAGTGTAAGAGCAATTTTATTAGTCTTCTTATCGCGCAATACGAACAAATTAATATTGTTGTACGTAATGTCTAACAAAGTTTTAAGACAAAAATCGATAAACGCAATTAACAAAAAAATAGTAACAACATATAGTCGAATACGTTTGTACAAGAAGAAATTAATATTAATTATTTAATAACAACGTAGCATCTTTAAGAAGTCTTTAGCGTTTAACAAAGATTTGCTAATCTTGCTTTTATCTAATTTATACTTTTTTGTTAACAAATTATCGATAAACTAATTTAGCTTCGTTAGCATTATTTAGAAATTCTACATTAATAACAATATATTTTGTAGACTTTATTTAATATTCGCGAATTAATTTGTTAATTTTTGTATTTAATGTACACTTAATTAAGTTAATAATAACATGTAGTTACAAAGTTAACTTTTCGAACAATATACTTGTTGCATAGTTAGTAAAAGAAATTGTTAATTTTTCTCGCAAAAGACTTTTTAAACGTATAATACGAGTTGATATTAATTATTTTGCAATATCTATTAAGATTTGTTAATTAATATAATTACTTATAAAGCGTAAAGAAAGAAGCATTTTACGTACTCTTTTTATAAATTTTTGATTTTATTTATATGTAATTTTGTGAAGTTTTCGTAAAAACTTGTAAATCAACGCTTCTTATTTATTTTTTTGTATCGTTAATTGTAATATTCGCGTACAAAGATCTAATCTTTTGCGATTAAAAAGAGAGTTATAGAGAAAATTGTTCGCAAGATTTGGCGTAAGACTTTGCGACGAATCATAGTTAATCAAAGAGAGGTCCCAAATAGTTATAGTGTGAGTTAAGAGAAAAAAAAGAAAGAATTATCGATAAAAGAATGATCAAGAAAGAGAAAGAAGAGAAAGAAGAGAGAGAAGTGCTAATTGTTTTATGATCGTAAATAAGAGACTCGAATTAACTTTTAGATAAATGTCTTAGAATAGTCTTAAGACATTTAGGAATTCTTCTAAAGTTGCAATTCAACATCTTGATGTACGAACGCCTAGTCGACCATCGATATTTACTTAACATGAAGGATTACTCTTAAGATGTAAATAATGCTTGTAAAGTGTAAAGAGATAACAATAGTACAAAGTTAAGAAACGTTATTTGACGACAATAAAGCTAGTGATCGCCTCGAGCTGCGTAAACGTAAGCAAGAATTTGGTGCAAAAACTGCTTAAAACAACGTCGAAGTAGATTGGAAACAATTATCTTTTTATCTAGATCTAGTTTAAGATAATAATTTTTTAATTATAGTTAACGCAACTAAAGATAAAAGATGTATAATAAGATTTTTTTCTTTTGTAGTTTGCGTAACTGTAATCTAATATTAGATTAAATCAATTTATATTAGATAATATTAGATTAGATTATTTTATATTAGATTATATCTAATTAGATTAAATTTAATTAGATTTGATAATATAGTTTTAAGCAAATTAAATAACTTCGAATAACTATATAGTAATCTTGTTTTAGATAATTGCAATTTCTAAGCTTTTGCAATTAACTTAAAAAGACGATTTTTGTTACACTATAATATTTTTAATTTGTTGCAAGACTATTTTCTTTTTAGTCTTTATTTGCTCTTTAAATACTTTCTCGAAAGTTGCTAAGATTGTAAAGTTTATAAAATAACTTTCTTTCACATTAATTATAACAACTTAGAAAGAGTTACAACAAGTTAATATTAATATAATCGAAATAACAAGCATATAAGACAACTAAAATGTAGATAGTTCTCGATTATATAAACATCGAATTAAAGAAGCTTTAGTCTTGATATTTAGATTAATTGCGTCAATTCGAAAAATCGAATTAAATCTTAGCAATTTAATTCGAATCGAATCGAAAATCTTAATAATTTAATTTTTAAAGTTAAAATTAACAATTTAATTCGATTTTAAACTTGAAATCGAAAATTAAATCGAAAAATCGAATCGAATTGTTAAAACTATTATTTTTAGTAAATTTTATTATTTTTAGTAATAATTTAATTATTTTAGTAACAATTAATTAATAATTTAATAAAAATAGTTAATTTATTTCAATTAATTAATAAATATACTAGAAATTTCTTTTTATAAATATATTACTACTAAGCATTATCTAGTAATTAATAAAAAATCTAAATTTAAACTTAATTTATACTATTTTTAATATTCTTGACATTCTTGACGATTTAATTCGATTTCAAAATAATTAAAATCGAATTAATTTTCGATTCGATTTCTAAAGTTAAATTGTCGATTTAAGTCGATTTTAGAAGTTGAAACCAAAAATCGAATCAACAATTAATCTATTAATATTTAAAGTAGTATCGATATTTAAAGTAACAACAAGCCCTAAAATAATACTAATTGTATATTTCTTTTTACTAACAACAAAAGAATTAGTTTTGTTGCTTGCTAGACTTATAGATTTTGTATCGAAAGTAACTTTAAAAGTCTATATCAACAATATCTCTACGCTTGCTATAAATAAATTTAGCACAAAGATTTAAATATTAAATAAAATAGTCGAAATAAAACTTACAACTTTTATTGAAAATACAAGATTAATATAGATTGTTTGCGTAATACAAGTTAGAATATTCGAAATAAAATAAGATTTCGAATGTGTTAAGAGAGTATAACAATATATTGCTTTTATTGTAGTAAAGAAACGACAATAACAAGATACTAAAGTTGAGTATAAATTAAATAAGAGACTAAGAATAAAGAAGATTAAATTGAAGACAAATCTTATTCGAGCGCATACTATGTCAACTAAGTAACAAATATTTCAAACATCAAGATATTACTTGAATAGTTACTTAATTGCGCAATCGATTGTTAATTAATTTGTAGATAGAACTATTATCTTGTAGAGTAAACAAGCATGGCAAAAATGCGATCGAAGGTACTAATAGTAGCTTATTATTTGCTAATGAAAATACTGGTAGGATATTAGAGCGATTATCCTCGTTATCCTGTTTATTCGACGATTATCCGGTCCCACCAAGGCGGATCCGCTGGGAGAACCGCGAATGATGCTATCTTCTCTAAATCTCAAGACACATATTATTATGTTTAGTAATATAGATAACCATTGAAGTCTTTGCCAGTTATAAAATAATAAATATCTGCAACCCTAGTAGAGACCTATAGACTGCGCTAGATGCTTGGACATATCACGTGAACTGCAAGTGAAGTGCACGTGTCTTTTACGTTCTACCACATCACTACTCGCACCTGGTGGCGGTTTGCAGAAAAAGTGGGACACTTTTAGTGAGGACTCCCGCAATTAGTGTCCCGGTTTTTCTGCAAACCGCGAGACGAGCTTCTTCGGCAGTACTTCTAGCTGGAGTGCTGAGTCGTGACTGGTTCTTTTGCCTCGTAGATTGCCGTATATCCATGCTCCCATCGGCTACATCGTAGACTCCAATCCGGTCCGACTGAGTCGTCCACGTGATGCGGCAGAGGAGGAGCTGCAGTGACCATCTCCTTACAGTTTCTGGGTTGTGTACCGGCGGCCGGCCGGAGAGTATCCAGCAGAGAGTGCAACAACCAAATTATCCGTCGTTATCATCGCCATACGAAGTCCATTACCAGATGATCAGCATTGGATCGACAAACATCGCTGATAAATTGTTTTCAAGCGGATACAGCATTACCGTGGCGCCCTGCAGTTGAAACCCCACCATCGCTCTGCGGTTGTTCTTTTCGGAGACTGCAAGCAATGTATCAATGGATGCCTCTCGATTCCACAGACCTTTATGCCAATCTCTCGACGGCTTACGCCTCCGCAGTGCCCTGTTGGTGAGTGCATCCTCGAGGTCGTAGATGCCTGCTGATCGGCAACTCCAGCCCATGCACAGATACAATACAATGTACTGAAGCAGGTGATCCACAATTATGACGCGAACTTGCATACTACCAACTCCGACAGGATTTCTTATAGTTTAGGCAAAACTTGCAACTGGCGCTTACCTTATGTCAAATTCCTACATTGTTGGAACGGGAGAAGGTTCACGAGGCCAAAGGTTGAAGACCCAACAAAAAACGATTGATGTGGAATACAGAAGTGCAAGATTGCGGAGAAAATCGTGTATCGAGTCGACGTACCTTCAAGGTCACAACAGGAATGCGAGCCCGTCCTACCACACGCTGTCTGATATGCCTGTCTCGAGCCTTCCAGTTTATGATCTTCCACGTCTCCGAATTCGAATCACTTCAGAGAATCATATTGAGGGCCATTCCATGGTTTCATTGCACGGGCTGCTGCGGGGTGTCAGTCCAGACCACTGTATCAGTAGATTCAGAAAACGCGTAAATGCTCAAGTGTCTGCTTTCCTTGATTGTGCTTGACAAAACGTAAGGGACTATTCTCGCTGGTCACTAGGGGATCACCCCAAGTCCTTTAGCTGACCCCGATACTCCTGGTACACGCCAATCACAATGGCCGCTCGTGTCCCCTCTTCGCTTTAAATTATCTTACATTCTTCTTTGCAGGCTGCTGACGTCGATGCCTCTCTTCGTATCTTTTAGCCTCCTGTAGCTCAGCGGTCGTCCGTCCGTGCTTCTTTTTAGTAGCGCCCGTACTAGCTCGATGTTGTTGCACGCTTTTCGCAAACTCGGACGCTGCTCCCTTCACCCCCGAAGCTGGTCTTGATATCACGCTCTTTAGCCTGCTGGTGAAGGATGAAGCCTTTTCTTTGGGCTCGTGCTCCGAGGCTACCGTATGAGCGGGTTGTGTTGGTGCAGGAGCCTCATACGTAGTAAGGGTACCACCGTAGGGTGTTACTCTTGCGTTGGGCTTCCGAGTAGGGAGGGGCTGGACGCCAAGTTTTGCTCGAACCCAAGGCTGCTGGAAAAGATGCGCCTGGATAAGCCCCAACACCGCTGTGAAGCTGAAAGTAAGCTGCACCAGCGCAGGATGTATAAGAAGGAAAGCACCCCCCAGAATGGGCATTACGTATAGTGAAAATTTCTGCATCATTGGGGAGTTAATGGGGCTGGTGCCGAGTTCTGTTCCTTTCTGTGCAAGTCAGATCTCGGGACTGAAAGCAAAAGGCTTGGGGCGGTGGTTGCAAACCTTGATTGCGTAATGTATAGCTACAGTAGTCAAGACTGGAAGAATGAACAAGGGGTCGCCAACAGTGAGATCTTTGATCCATAAAAAGCCGCTTTCATCTAAGCCCGGGACAGGAAGAGATACCATGCCTCGCAGAAGTCTGAAAGTCCCGAACCCGATAGGTATCTGTATCAGAGGTAGGCCCATCTTCCATACTTTGATACCTGAACTTCGGTAGAGAGCTTTGAGCTCTTGCGTCGCTAGAAGCATAGCTGACTGGTCCCCGCTTCCTCTAGCAGCCTGCAAGCGGGCTTGGAGCGGCTTCACGTATTCTCGTACCGCTGCCAATCGACCGGAAGTGTCGGCAGCCTCAATGTAACCTTTGAAGAGCGCAAGTCGCACGAGAAATGCCGTGATGATGACCGCGACGCCCCATGACGTCCCAGTATATACATGCACATGCTCAAGCAGCCATTCAACCAAGGCTGTTGGGCCCCATCCGTAATCAAGTCCGATTTCTTTCATGTACCCTATCTTCTCCGGTATCGCGGGCACATCTGCCATGAGCTCATCTAGCACGGGCGAAATAGAATCGTCATTGATGACAGGAGTCGCTTCTACACTTGGTGGTAGATCAATTGAAGATGGGGGCGTTGATGGTGGGACTACCGTAGTAGAAGGGTGGGTTGAAGCGAAGCGGATCGTCACAAAGAATTGCGCTGGCTTTGTAACGACCAGTGAAGGTCGCCATGACGAACAATGTCGGTCTGTAAGCCGACCATGTGCGAAGAGCTTGAGGGGTGCCCTTGTAACGGTAGAAGCGAACTACGAGTGTACGTTAGCCAAGACACTCCGAGGGAAAGGGGGAATGCTACTCTGTGGTCGTTGATTGCTGATCTTGAGATGTGTAGATGGCTCCGAGTACTGGATGTGATCCCTCGGAGATTTGTCGCAATTATCATCGTAGGTGAGCGATGCGAAAGGATCTGGAAGCTCCAAAGGTGGAAGGGAAATGATTGAATTGCCGAAGCAGGTTTGCCGAATCCATAATCTAGGCACCAAATGGTCCTAGTGCGTCCATATTAAAGTACCTCTTCGTTGCTACCGCTCACGCATTACAACGCCCGCGCTCGCCCGGCGAGGACTTCAAGAAACCTGGCTTGCAAGATCACAGTCATGAGACGGTCGAACAGGAACACTGCTAAAACGGCGCACGCTGGCCTGTCCGCGACATCTTCTAATTCGAAACGAGCCGCGTCCCCGATGAAGGACACGACATCTAGCAAGCGAGTCAAAAGGTCGTTAGACCCCCCTCAAGAAAATTCCCCTCTCCTTCCAGACACGGAGGTCGAGAGGGTAGTGGCAAGAAACGATGAACGCCTCGCGGAAGAAAAGTGGCAATCATGGTTGCTTCTGCTACCTCGTCTCCTTATCCGGACTTTGATCGACCCACCCGCCAAGAATGCGAGAGCGCCCACCGCGTTCTCAAAGAGATGCATCAGGAAGCCGTAGACGAGGAGTCCAAAGATCCAAACACGCCCGAGACTATACCGTTCGTCCTTGATGCTATGGTCGTCGCAATTTTGAGCTAGGCGACGAGTTGGAGCAATGCTAAGCGTGCAATGAACAGCATGAAGGAAATCTACGGCTCGGTCTTTGCTTACGACAAAATCGTTGCCGGTGGGCTGGAAAAGTTGCAGGATACGATTTACTGTGGGGGTCTCCACATCCAGAAGTCCAAGATCATTATGTCCATGCTCGAGCAAGTCTGGGAACGCCATGGCAAGTGGGACCTCGACTACCTCTTCGAGAAAAGCGACGAGGACGCTATGCAGGAGCTGATGCGCTACAAGGGCATGGGTCCCAAATCTGCTTTCGTCGTCATGAGTTGGTGTCTGAAGAGAAATCCCTTTACAGTCGACACCCACCCACATCTACCGCATCGCCGGGCTTTGGGGATGGAGGCCCAAGGAGGCGACTCGCGAATTAACGCAAGCGCACTTGGACGCGACGAACCCAAAAGAGCTGAAATTTGACCTGCACTTCCTCCTCCTCGCTCATGGGCGAGCATGCCCGGCTTGCCGTGGCGGCAGCAAAAGGGTACAGAAGTGTCGAGCTCTAGAGAAATCAAAGCACTAACCGCGCTGTAATATCCACTCTTGCTCCCTGTGCGGGACACCCTGGCTGCGCACTGGAACATGGTCATAGTCAAGATAACCTACAACCCTGCGAATCCGCGCTAATTTTTAATTGGCTTTTGCTGGTTCCGAGACCGATTCAATCAAAAAGGGACTTAGGTAGGATGAGCCTTAGGCTTGCTGACTACAATCTGATCCAGTAGGATGATCTGGCCGCCTACCTATGAAGTCTCTGGATCCACTTGGTAAGCCAGCACTGGATCTTGTACGTGTTCAAACAGGTCAGCACGGCTCACTCCCTCCTATCAATACCCTTCTCGTTATTCGAGTCGAATATAATGAAAAGAACGGAGATGTGTTAGCGTCCACGTTTCAATTGAGTAGGACACACTTAGATTATCTTCAAAACAGAGCCCAAAATGGCTGGTGCCTGCCCCATTGATGTGTGAGCGTTCAAGAGCATGCTTCGATCATTGTTTCTTTTAATCAACAGAACGTCACTGTGCCATGCGAATTAAGCCCTCTTCTGCTCTGTGGCTGCTCCTCAGCACACAATAGGTATTACTGGGGCAGCGATATCAGGCCCTGTCTTCGCGTTGTAGCTTCTCCCCCACCCTCTCATCAGCACAAAGTTCAAGCCTGTTTACCTTGAATAGCCCGGCCCGCCAAAGAGGCTGGACGGCCCTTCAAGAGGTAATTTAGTCCACGCCGCCAATGCCGCTATTGATCGGTTGCATGGACTTGGCCTCCAATAAAACCTCCGCTCCATAAGCAGCCAAGGTTCCCGTCTACCTCTCTGGAGAAGTAGTCTAAATGGTTGTCATCGTCTCTGCAATACCTAGATCAATCAGGCCGCAGCTTATGGAGACATATGGCCGAATGAAAGCAGGTTTTTGACGCATCTGGGATGCGTGAGGGTCACGATTAATGACCTGTCCTGTAGAAAATCATTCATCACTCGGCAGGAAGGCACCGAAACAAATCAACGAGCCTGCGTCCCTCAGGTGACTCCATTCTTCCATTCGAATGTATACTGTACAAGCACTCCCACTTGCCTCGCGACCGTTACTGTATGCCGCATGCTTTCTTGTGGCCGTCCCTTAGCATCAGCGATGCAGCCCCAGAAATGCTTCAGAACCCTTTATTCCAGCTCGTTGCGGATCGTTCGCCCAGCGCTAGCCCGATTCCTCGCTCACCCTCTCTTACGACTAAATAAAGGATCGCCGCATTCCCCTCGCCTTCATCCTCTGCTGAAAAGTTTGAGGCACGACTTAGGGCAGAGCGGGCCTTTCGGTCGCGCAATGCGACACGTGCAGGCATGGTTGGACGATCTCGGATGCAATATACACGCGTCGCTGTGCCTGCGATGAACGACAAAAGGAAATCATCAAGAGCTTGCTAAGTTTCCAGATGCCCCACGCAATCGGGACACTCAATGTGACCCTACACAAAGGAGAAAGGCAAGCTACAAATACCCCTATTGCGATCCTCGCAGAAACCGATACCCAGCGGTAAGAGGTGTCCTCTTCTATCCCTTCTTGCGGCGAAATTCCCAGCCTATGCGCGGAACGTTGATATTTCCGTTCAACGACATAAATTGATTCTCAAACATGCGTCAGCGGTGGTCAATCAAGAACCTGTGATGTTTGAGTCCTTAGGTGAACGAAAGACCCTCAACATTCATCCGTGGATAGCTCAAGTATAATCTCATACGTGCTTAGTACATTGTTCAGCATATAGACTCCAAAGCCTTCAATCAGTAAGAGAACTGGGAAAGAATTCGATCTCTGACCGAAACCAGGAACAACCTTCAACAAATGAGGGCACGAACCTCCGTACAGCCCCGCAAGATTTTCTTGTCTCCTTACAAGCTTGAAGCACTAGATGCAGCCGGCGTACTTTGACATTCCGTTTTCTGCAGGTTGTTTTCTGAAACGAGCTCGGATGACCTGTCTCACACCAATGAGACAGTGGGATTTACATGTAGTATGGAGCAGACTTGCCTCGTGTGGCTAGGCTATGACGGCGGCTACAAGCAATGACGCCGCGGCAGCTTCAATTCCCTACCTCACTCGAGGAAAAAATCGAGCTTTCTGGCTCTTTGAGTCTCTCGTTTGCTCTCCCTCCAAAATTAGAGCCCGAATGTTGCACGATGAAAGAAAAACCGGTTCAAAGTTCGGAGGGGGTGAGGCTGATTTAGAACATCGTGGCAAGCCCATATACACCGCTGCGGATTCTCATAACATGACCTACTGTATGTCGATCACAGAGAAACTGTTCGCGCCGCTCAGTGTTTGCTGAATTGTGCCTATGTACATGTACCCAGGTGTACAGGTCACCACATCGTAAGCCAATCGCCGGCTTGCCAACACGACGGCCTTCTGTCTTCTCGCCTTTGCTCTTCATCCTACGATATTGGACTTCGACTTATTGTCCAGCATGCGAGACGAGCTGATCTTTCGTCCTGGACAGAATGCCTCCCCTCCATGTCAACCTGTCCTCATTCGAGTGCGGTCATATCATCCAGGTCTTGGTCCCATTTCTTCTTCCTCACAGGATCCTCTCGCATCTCCACCCCTGGTCCTACCGGTCTTGAAGTTCGTCCGCTCGGGAAAACCTGGGAAGTTCAGGACTTTGATCAGTAATCGTCGTAGCAGTAAACATTTAACCCTCCGATGTGAAGGCTCGACCAGTGAATCGAGAACTCTTTGAGCGATAGCAAAAATTGTCTACAGATAGACGTTCCTGGTATCTGGTTCGAGGGTATTGCTTACCTTCGTCCCTGTCCACCCTAATCGAAAGGCTGCCTCATGCGCGAACAATTCGCCAAAACCGAGCATTAGGCCATTGATGAAGGGAAGTAGCAGATTGATGGCTGCGCCGCGTAGTAAGCCCCATATTGTAGGCGGAGAATAGAGTATCATGGGTGAGCTAGAAGAAGAGGGTGGCGATGGAGATATCTCATTGTTGCCCGAGGAGTAATTCTCGCTGTCGGAGGGAATGGTTATGGAGGACTCGGTGAGGTCCGGGCGAGCAGGCCGTTCACTTGCCATGGCGAAGGAAAATGGCTGTGCGGACAGGGGTTATGTGATTTGACTATGAATTGTTCGATCATAACAAGCCGGTGAACAGGTCATAGCGCATCACACTGAAGCTCTTCACTGCTGTGCTGTGACACTGACGAGGACTCGAAAACACCGACATGAAAAGATTCGGCTAGCCGCGGCCAGGCAACCTCCATCGTTGAAACAACCAAATTTCACCACACAACATACGCTTAGACTTGCCCCGATAAATCATGTCCGCGGACGCTTCAGATCATGATGCCCTGATCTCACAGTTCACAGGCTTGACAGGCGTTGCCGCTCACGAAGTAAGCTCTCTTTGCTCTAATCATCGAGCACCCCGGTCCATATTCATGCCACTAACATAATCAACAGGCTGAGCAGTACCTCGCAACAAACCAGTGGGATCTATCAAGCGCAGCCGCCGAGTATTACACCTCCCTTGAAGAAGCCGCCGAAGCACCGCCATCACCCTCGGAGGAGTCAAACCCATATGAAGAAGAACAAACAGCCCCTAGCAGTGATCGAACTCTAGGCGGCTCTTCAGTACCTCAACCCATCCCGACCACATCGAGCATGCCTCCGGCTCCCGCATCTAGCTCAGCTAAGCCGCCGCCGAAGAAGTTCGCAACCCTAGGCGATCTAGGTGGAGGGGCACCGTCTGGGCACGCGGGGCATGGCCACGACTCTGATGATGACGACGACGACGAGGAGAACCAAGACCTATTCGCAGGCGGCGAAAAGTCTGCTCTCGCAGTCCAGAATCCAGATGATATAAAGCGAAAGATCCTGGAACGAGCGAAGAAGTGAGTGGCCCCATTACACAAACCACCTCGAACTTCCCACCCTAACCTAGCTCAGAAACGCCCCTCGACCAGGCGGCGACGAAGCCAGGGCCCCATCCTCCAACTTCACCGGAACAGCTCACACCTTAGGCGGCGACGACACAGAAAGCCGCACAATCGAAGACCCCGCCGCCTCCCAGCCGCGCCGTCCCACGCTCGTAGAGCGCCGCCTGCACTTCTGGGAAGACGGCTTCTCCGTCGACGACGGCCCTCTGTACCGCACCGACGACCCTGCCAACGCCGGGTATCTGGCCATGATCCGGCAGGGGCGCGCGCCGCTGCACATCATGAACGTGGACCCCACGCAGGAAGTCGACGTCAAGCTCGTGCAGCACGCGGAGAAATACGTCGCGCCGCAGACAAAGTACAAGCCCTTCTCTGGCGGCGGACAGAGGCTGGGGAGTCCCACCCCGGGGCCTGCTGGCACCACTACAACATCCGCCAATGATCCTGTAACAAGCAACAACAACAGCGCCGCCAGCAGTGCATCCACTGAGCCTGCCGCGCCTCAAGCCGTCGAGGTCAACGACTTGCAGCCCACGGTCTCGCTGCAAGTCAGGCTCGGCGACGGCACGCGTCTAGTATCGCGCTTCAACAATACCCACACGATAGGGGATGTCTACGCTTTCGTAAACGCGTCGTCGCCGTCTAGCCAAGGGCGACCTTGGGTGCTGATGACGACGTTCCCAAGTAAAGAGCTGCAGGACAAGGCGATCGCGTTGGGCGACCTGCCTGAATTCAAGCGTGGTGGCGTGGTCGTGCAGAAATGGCAATAGACTAGCTGCGATACGAATGATGATAGCATAGCTGGCGTTTGCGGCCGATTGAAGATAGATGGCTACGAATTGCATAAAAATAGATTTTCTCAGGGGCAATGGAGAGCTTATGAAAAAACGTAAACACGTGTAGGAGTGTGGGAGAAGGCATGGTGCTAGCCTCTGACATGCCTCCCAGACCAGTCAAACACCAAGCGGAAAGACGTCAAAACGTTTGGGCAATAGAGAGCTTATGGAAAAACGGAAAAACGTAAAGACGTGTAGGAGTGTGGAGAAGACTGGTGCTAGCCATACTTTTGGGGGGGGGGGGGGGGGCGTTTCCTTTAAAACATGCCTCCCGGACTAGTCCAATACCAAACGGAAAGACGTTATAAAACGTTGTTTCACCCGGTAGAAGACTACAGTCGGGCCAAAAGATATTGATATCACGCTTGCCTCAGGCTGGAGGCCGCTTACAAAATGCACCAAAAGCCGGATCCCAAAAACTCGCAGAACTCCAATCCCAAGCCATACCATAACATACAAAGACGCTTCAACGCTTTGCCTACACCGGCCCCCAGACCCAAATCCCCCCAATTTCCCAAAACGCCTCCCCAAAAGCTCCATTTTCGCTCGACACAAAGTCCACACACCGCCCCCCCCACCCCGTCCTCCCAAACACCTCCTTACTGCCCGCCCAACCACCGCACAAGTCGATATCAAGGGCAAGCGTTAAATTGTAGAAGTGACTTGCGATATCGCACGTCGTGCCGGGGAAATCGGCCACAGGCGTACCCCATGTTGAGGGGTCGGGGCCGGTGGTTGGGTTAAGTGAAGTCGGGATAACGTTGGGGGGTGTGGAGTTGCGGGGGAAGAACCATTGCCGGATGCCGAGGGGGGTGAGGGAGAGGGCGAAGACGCCGCCGCCGTGCTGGTTGAAGGTCTCACCGAATGTTTCTGGGGGCCCAAGGACGCCGCATCCAGAGTTTTCACCTGTGGTGTTGACGCAGGAGGTGGCGAGCACGAGGCCGGTCTGGCGGCGTTGGATGTTCTTCATGGTGCACCCGTCGGCGGTATGGAGTGTCGTGTATGAGCCTGAGTCTCCGAGGTTGACGGATTCGAGGACGTTGATCTGGCCGTTTGAGGGCCAGTTGGAGGGGTCGAGGAGGTAGAGGTTGGGCCTGGGGGACTTTCTGTTAGCTGTTTGTGCTGTTGAAGGGGGTCAGGGGGGGTTGGGGGAGGACTTACCAGGTGCCGCAGCCGTACGGTGTGTGGATGATGTCGAAGATGAAGAGCCCTTCGTTGTATTGGGCTTTGCTCTGAACCCGTACGGACACCCGTCCGTAGCCGGCATCGGCGTTGTCGTCGTTGTCCCAGACGCGCAGCACGGCTGCCTTCGCAGAGGCGTAGGTGAGATTCAGGTCATCGGAGGCGTAGCGGTCGGCGTAGAGGGCGAAACCGATCTCCGGGTCGTACTCGTTGAAGTTGTAGAACTTGTCGAAGAAGGTGGTGCCTTGGTAGGTTTCTACGAGCCTGTATTCGAGCTGGGCGTAGTCGGGGTATCGGCCATACTTCCTGAGGAGAATATGGAGTCAGTATTCCTCCTTTGAGTCAAAGGATTGAAAAAAGAGACACGTGATGGTCGATGCGAAGGGGGTCACTGACCTCTGAGCTGAGTAGAACTGCACACCCACGATGGTGGCTACAAGCAATCCACAGATTAAAGGGGTGAGCCAGAAAGCGAAATTGCGGCGACTTGGGACTGGGCAAGCTTTGGAGTCGGTTTTGGCCATAGCTAATAAGTAGAACAGGCTTTTGATCAAAGACGAGTGCTAGCGATTGGTAGACGATGCAAGAATGTAAGAATGTACTACAACCAGTGCTGAAAGCTAATGGGTGCAAGTCTGGAGACAAGATAGAAAAGCTGAGATGATAATTGAGTTATGCCGGCAAGGCAAAACTCACTTTTTGGGAAGTTGCAACTCACTTCTGGCGAAACGGTATCAAGGTCATCCGTCAATCCGTTAATCCGTCAATCAGTGCAGCGATTTGGCGGCACTCATCCAGATGCGGTTTTCTCAGCTCTCTCAGTTCTCCTATCCCTATCAGTAACATGGCGTACTTCCCAAAGGTCCATCCGGTTAGATACATGTTCGATGCTTCCATCAGAATCCTCTTGTTGCATGCTTCGATTGGCCAAGGTAGATCATCGGATGGTTGGCGTTGTGGACCAGGCATCATCGTTTAGTCCATTGTAAAGCCGCCAATGCAACTCACTAAGAAGCGTTGAGGGAAGGTGCAACAAATGTAGCACAGCATGGGATGCTCAAGTAGCTAGTGAAAAGAGTAGAAGTACACGGCATTACTTTCGGAGCGTCAAAAGACAACGAGCCCATCAACGCCGAGCCATCCTCCAGGCTTCCTCTGCGCCAGTCACTACCATCATGAACCGTTGGGTATTCCTCGTGGTGCTTTTGGTAGGGGGGGAGGGTTCTCCGAAGCGTCATCTTCTTCCATCATATCCTCAATTTGCTCAGGATGTCTACACGCAGAAGTAGTCAGCACGACAGCGGTTTCCCGAGTAGCGAAGCTGGGACAAAACGGTGCCACTCACCCCAGTAAACCCTTGATATCCTTCATCTCGTAATGCTTCTTCCTCATTTCTTCGAACTCCTTGTGCCGGACGTTTCCATCGTGATCTTTCTTGACAGCCTCTCCGTCAGCCTCTGGATCGACTACCACGATCTTCTCGCCTTTGACACTCCCACTCCTGGATATTCTGCCGCCGTCTCCTGTTGAACCACGAACTGCCTCCTCAGGCTCTCCCAACTCCAAGCCAGGAATATCGGTCTCCCTTGTTGATCGAGATGGTCGGCTGCCTCCAGATGCACTGTCACCAGCGCGGACCTTATCGAACTCATCTACCATCAGCTCTTGGGCATCCAGCATCCGCATCTCTTCCTCGTCCTCTTCGGGTTCATATCGCTTGGTGTAGGGTGTCTTGGGCTCATCGATCTTCATCGTAGAGCTCTTTTCCTGCTCGGTCAGGTAAAGATTGGCTTCGTCCCACTTGAGGCGTGGCTCGTCTGCCAAGTCGGCTGGAACGCCTGCGTTGGTGCTCTGGCGACGCGAAACGGACGAACGGGGATTGGAGCTGTTTCGCCGATGACCCGCATTTTGAAGCGTATTGGAAAGTGTGAGGTCAGGGTCCGACGAAGGAGTAATCGAATCAAGGGTCTGGGAAGGAGTAGGACCAGATGCAGGGGGTTGGTAGAGAGGGGATGTGTGGGAGGCGGTTTTCAATATTCCTGTTGTCATCGTTAGGTTCCCGCTGTAGAATATAAGACCAGAGAGACACGAGCTTACCCTTTGGACGTTTGGGAATATCAGTCGCTTGAGCAGGGGTTTGAGTCATGATGGATATGTGGACTGAACGGCCAAAGGGAGGAGGTGTTGGCTAGAAGCAGAATGACCACTCTTCCATAGGAGTGACACCAGAGATTTCTGAAAAATAGGCAGTCTGTCCACTGTGGGTATACGATGATGGGAGTGAAATTTACATGTGCGCGTGAGCGATGATCTTAAAGTAATGCTTGATGGGTGCGCTTCCAAACCTGGATCATCAAATGACGAAACCCCGGGAATTTAGCGTCGCCGTTCCCGCTAGCCTAGCCGAGCCCTAAAGTAAGTTAACGATCCTCCAATCAACTGACTCTTATCTGAATCGAACGTTGAAACCGCCAAGTCTACAGAAGAATCGACTTGGCATCATATTGATAGCAGTGCCAACAACACGGGCCGCTCTCAGCCCCTTACTCGTCGTCCCCAAAAGCGACAATGAGACACGCACAGAAGCCGTCAAAAGTTCTCCTATGATTCCTACTCTACTCCCTTCCCCTTCGACCTTGTGACAAAATTAAAAAATCGCGTAGAATTCTTATAAGACCTAGAAGGAGCCTCGCAGTAGCCTTTGTGATGCAGAAAGGAAGACGTGAAGCTCGCTGGGCCTGTTGACAATAATTCTATATCTCGATGTCTCCGGCCTTCAGATCTTGCGCTGGCGGCACCGGTGTAAATCAAAGACTTGTCCGGTGAGGTGAGAGGCCAAGGGGGCTGATGAAATGGACAACAAGAGGGTGATGAGAGTAGATAAGGTAGGGGAATAAACACATCGATGGTCTTCTCGAAACAGCATAGATTATGCTGTATTCCAATGTAAAGCTTTGTTTATGATGCTCGCACTACACCAATTGACATGTGATGAGGTTTGTCCTATTCAGTAGCTCAAGTCCCAAGTGTTGAGAGCGCGAGCTCAATTGACACAAAGCTGGAAAATCCTTCACATCTCCTCCCACACCTCTTTCTTAAAAGCACCATGCCTCGTGATTAAACCAGCACAAAGCCCAACAGAGCAGTTGGGGCAGACGAAAAGATGCAAGCATCTACCAATCCTTCGGTCGGGTAGGTAGCCTCTTGTACTCGTATCACAGCACGCTGACATTGAGCTTGTGTGATAGTCCAATGGCTCTCCAAAGCCTCTTCCAAGTTTCTCCGCCTTCTGCAGCCTCTTCCTCGTCGATAGACATGGCGAAGAAGATAGCGAATTCACCCTCTAAGAAAGTCAAGACAGCACAAGCTCTGCCCTTTATGACGCGCTATATAAAATTGCCAGTCTTTCTGCCCCAGATTGATGGTATCGATGCTGAACGGTTCAATGATTGCTGCAATATCACTCAAGCAGAGTCATTCCTCGACCATGCCAAAGACTTCCATGCCTTTTCGCTAGAAAAGCTGGCGTGGGCTATGCAACATCAAGCTGGCGTCGCATCAATCGAGAGATACTTAAACAGCTTTGACCCCGCGACTGTCAAATCACAGCTTAGCTCGCCCCTGAAAGATTTTACATCCGCAGATGTATTCCCAATCCTATTTTTTGCCGTGGAACAGAATTCCCCCGAGATTGTGAGGGTGCTTTGTAAAGCTGGTGCAGACCCAAGCAAGGGATCCGAGCCAACAGGATTGCCTTTGCTCGCTTACACCATTCTCAGCGCGGAGTATGACCTCTCGGACACAACGGACACGCTTATTGCTCTGCTTGCAGAGCAAGCAAAACCCGAGCAAGTACCGTGCAGTATGTGGAAAACGCCGTTGCAGTCTCCAAGAGCGGACTCACCCACGGCAAGCGAGGATGGATACTTCACCTTCAGGTCTTGGTGCACCCCTGAGCTTCGAAAAGCTCTCGCTAGAAACTTGACCCTTATGCAGAGATACTCGCTTTGGCGAGCCAAGCATCTTGCTTCGTCGACGCCGCGAATGGTACAGATCGCGACCGCATTCAACATCCTCCCGCTCCTTGAGACGCCATACCATATCATCGGCCAGACACCCGCTATCAGGCAAGTTGTCGATGCAGTGGCCAGTCACTACCTGTTCGACAGCGGCTTCCCTCTTGTCATGCTCTTCACGGGAGCCAGCGGCCACGGCAAAACAGAAGTTGCTAAACGCATGGGAAATCTCCTGTCCCTAGACATCTATATTGTAGACTGCACGGAAATGAGATACGAGACGGACATTTTCGGCCCCAAAGCTCCGTACATGGGCCACGAAAAGGGGTCCATGCTCAACAATTTCCTTGCCGAGCACTCTGGCCAACGCGCTGTCGTCTTCCTTGACGAATTCGAGAAGACCACTGCGGGCGTCCACAAGGCCATGCTTCTCCCCTTTGAAAGTGGCATGTACCAGGACCGCCGCAACGGGACGAAGTTAGACTGCACCAAAATCATCTGGATTCTAGCAGCCAACCTTGGCGAGGAACTGATCCAGAAGTTCTGGTCAACCAGCATGGAGAACGCCAGCCAGACTCATTCGGTACAAGTCGATTACGAAAAGCTCTGCACACTGCTCGAGAACGTCGCGATCAGGACATTCGGCGCGCCATTGACCGGCCGTCTATCGTATACAATCCCCTTCGTCCCCTTCAACGACCTCGAGCAAGCCGTCACAACCTACAAATTCATGCGGGAGTTCAAAAATGAGATCCGCAAACCCGTCAACGTCGAAGCCAAGCTCTTCCCTCGCCGCCTGATCTTGAACTACAAAGACGACGGGCAGCTCGCACAGCATCTTGCCAGCAACTACTATAGCCATGAGCTGGGTGCACGATCCTTGCAGAAGGCGGTGCATCGCCACGTCAAGCAGAAGCTGGCACATGCGTTCTTGAATGAGCAGACGATTGTCTATGATATGCTGAACGAGGAGCCAATGGCGACGTATGAGGCGACGCTCAATGGCCATGAGGTTAGTCTGGAGAGACGGGGCGTCAGTGACATTAAGAGGGATACACAACCGCAATTTCCAAGCCTATTCGGTGGCTCGGGGGGCAGCGCCCAGCAGAAGTCACAGACGATAAGTACGTCTGGCGGCTTTACGTCATCGGGTGGTGGAGGCAGTCCTTTCGGACAGGTTCCGACTCCACCAAACGAGGAAGAGATAGAACTGTAAAGAAAAGAGGGTTTGAGAAGATGGAGGTCGAGCCCTTTTTTTCAGTCATGCTGAACAATGTGGTGTTGTTCCACTTTCAGACGGTTGTATTGGGCTGGTGGGTTTCGATGGAGATGTTTAAGGTATCAAATACCTTTTATTCTTCACAACATTCTTTAATTCAGCATACCGTAGAATAGAGGTAACGTCGTGTATGCCATACGCCGGCAAGAAGTGATTCAGCCTTTCTTAGACTATGCCGGACAACGAGTTGACGGGATGATGTTGGGCTGTTAAACCAGTGTAAACGCCTAGATGAAGAGTAATATCGTTGAAGTATTCCCCTTTCCCAATGGAGGCACCAAGACGAGGTACGAGTCATACGTTCGTAATATCGAGGACTGCACTCTCGAAACGACCTTCGAGAAGGCATTCCCGGGCGGGAGCTAGGACTAAGCGCTATCTAGCGCGCCTTACGTGCCTGGATGTGCGTCATCTGGACCTGCCGAATTCGAGATAAAGCTAAAAGCTCGTCTGCATTAGAAGTACATCTTAAACCGAGATATCTTTCTGCTTTCACTCTCCTCCTGTGGGGGTGTTGATATTCCTGCCCGTTCGTGCTGCCGCACATCCTGAGCCATTCACCATGGGTGACCGCAGCGCCTTTTTCTATGGTACCGTCACCTTCACTGTCTTTCCGGTAGCAAAGCTAATACCATGTCCGTCAGGCACACTGATGGCGCCCCAAGTTCTCTACCGCGTCTGTTACGGCTCACCCAAACCCACCCCTCTTCAGAAATCCCTCCTCACCATCCGACCCGCCGTCCTGCATTCGTACTGCCGGCGCAAAGTTTGCGACTGCGACTACCCAGCCATTATACCCTCTCCCGGCGTTTCTGTCCGCGGTACCTTTGTGCAAGGGTTAACAGATGCCGATATCTGGAGGCTTGACATCTTCGAAGGCGACCAGTACACGAGGGAGAGCGTCCGGATAAGGCTCCTGGAAGAGGTAGGCGACGGCGAGGGTAGAGGGAACGTAGAAGGGTTGGAGATGGAGGCTGAGACGTATGTTTGGGCCGACGGAAGGGTAGATCTGGAGGAGGGTGAATGGGATTTTGCAGAGTTCCGAGCTGAGAAGATGGCGCGTTGGATATGTAGTGGTGACGAGTATGAAGGTGAGCTGAGACCGTCGATCCTGATTCTGTCAACGGTAGCTTGTTGTAGGACTAGCTGCTGAAAAGACGTGTAGAGGTTGATGAAGCAGTCAGAGCCGCGGGAAAGGATCCAACCGGAGGGAGAGGAGCCAATGGCAGGATCGGGGAACAATTGACGGGCAAGGAGACGGATGAAGCTTTGGCAAGCGCTGTGTAGATATAGACCTCCGCCTGGGCGTATTAGAGTCGCTGCGTAGTAATTGTAAGAGCGTCAAACACCTGGTCCTTTTCCGACAATCTAGCTGACCTCCTTCTTATGGCTCCTGTCCTCCCCCTTTTACCCATCCACCCGCTACAATCGCCTCTCGGGCCACTTGTGAGATGATCCGAAATCGATCTGGGCCCAGTTGCACCCCGCCATACCATCTTGTGACCACGACGAAAATGTTCCACACGTCCATCACCTGCAAGAGATGCAGCAATCTGCCGCCAGCAGCAGTCTCGCCATCGTCATCACAATCTTGGTAGATGATTTCATTCGATCCACCTTTGGGGTCAAAGGAAGGCTGTGTACGGATACGGTAAGCATTGATATTGTGCGTCGCTTTTGCGGCGCGCTTATCGGTTGTGAGTAAATTCTGAAGTGCCGCATGTGCTTCTACAGGGAAAGCAACAGCGCAGACACGGGCGACGAAGACGGATTTCTTCGATGTCGTAGTCTCGGAGAGCGTCCATTTTGGAGGTGCGGAAGTAAAGGACGGTTGATGTGGGCCATTGGAGGTGTCCTCTGCAATTGTGATTCCGTTCTGATTCATGGGAGAATTGTTCGCCTGAGCATCCATAGAATCTTCGTTTTGCAGCTGAAAATCGTCCTCCAGTCCTTGTAAAAGATCGAAGAGGCACACGGAGCCTGGAGTGAACACTTGTGGCAAAGCGTCCCGGGCTTGAGTGAGAATCTGAGCGCCCTCTCCTTTTCGAGATGCATTATTGTTCTGTATGCCAAAAAAGTCTGGTGGCTGTTCCGGATAGGTAGAGGGAAAAGCGATCCGTAGTGTTACATCGCGGCGAGGGATGCTGAGGATATAGACATTGCTCGTCGAATCATCGGCCCGTTCGATGGTATGTTCGCCATAGATGGAATTAATTGCTTCAAGCTCGTTCAGGAGATCCTCGGACATGATTGGAGGCAAATCGACCTATAGCAACGAGTGGCGGGGAGTGTCGTGTCATTCGCCCATGAAAGTGCCTCTTTCGGGAGGATCTATAGCGAGATGCTTCTGGATAACATGACCAAATACCTTAACGTTCTGCTTCGCTCCGAGGGCGCTCACTCAGGTCCAAGGTATCGCCATGTTATTGATGTCTTGCGTTATGTCTTGCTGTCTCGCATGGCTTGGAGCGGTGTGAGCCATCTTCTCTATGACAATTTGCCAGACGCGTGGCCCTCCTCAAGCCCGCTGTCCCGGCTGGCCTGGCTTGGATATTTTACAGACAAGCTCTCGAGCTTCGACTAGGCGTTGAGACTCCAAGCCGCTGCTAGGCTTCTTTGAACCTCTTGTCGAACGGCAACAGCTGTTTGGCTCAGTCAATCTTTGCAAAGGGCTAGAGGAATTGGAAAAACGTCTTCGCTTGGCTACGGTTCTCTGGCGAGTGGCGGCAATGGATGAGGCTGAACTGATAAGAGACTAGAACATAAAGCACTCTAGCGACGGGTAATTGTGGGGTATCTCGACGCTTGGCAAGCAAGAGGGGCCAGGGGTGAGGCGATCATGCAGAGATGATGCGATGTTCGATGTTTCTTGCTGCATGCAGATATGATCAATTTTCGATTTTCTTGATTGGTGACAGCTCATCATGCTTCAACTGCCAAGCACGAGGAGTGACCCATTCAGTGGGTATCCCAAGTCCAAGCCCCTTCTGCAAATGCTTTTGTGAAACCACAACTCCCGACTGACATGTTCGTTGGTACGCCTATCATGCAGCAAGCTCGATGCGCTCAATTCATCCAGGTGAGCCCGTTGGCTGCCTCCTCCAGCGGGAACACCTCTCTCGCGTACTCTTCGATCCCTCGATACCCCTCCCACAGCTCCAAAGCCTCCTCAGGCGCTTGAAGATCGGGGCCGAAGTAGGGGGCGTTGTGTTTGCCAAACAGTACTTCAATTCCTTCAAGTTGCTCACGATAGCCGTTGGGAATTGACACTTCAATCTTAATAGGGCCTTGTTGGTAGCGGACAGGCCGGTTAAGGGCTTTCGAGAACGCCGAGCAGACTTGTCGAGGCGCGAGAAGCTCGAAGGCGAGGGCAATGCTGTGAGGTATGTCAGTCTAGCCATCCGCTTGGGTGATTTTCGATAGAAGTCACACAAGTGACGTACCGTTGCCCTGACCACTGTCTGATGCCGTCTTTGAATATCTGCCAAACCGCAGGTCCAACGTCGTGCTCTGCGTCCAGCCAGGGAAGAGCCGTACCGGGAGGGAACGGGGCAGTCCATTGGAAGCTCTTGTCTGGTTGCAGCTTCATGCAAAAGAGAGGATATGGCAGGCTGGTAAAATTATTGTTGTAGATCCCCGTGTAGACAAAAGTAGCTGGTAGGTCAATCTGTACCTCGATGAGCGTCGTTATCATAGTGTTGATACGCAACAATACTCGCCTGGCGAATGTAGTTCTCGACCGTGAATTTGACACTCCACATCGGCAAGCTTGGCCACCCTTTACCATAAATGCCATGATCTGGCATACTGCTGTAGATGTAATGCTGGACTCCCGCTTTCTTCGCCGCGTCCGCCAGTGACTTCCCTATCGCCATCTCATCCCCCCACGGTATCGTGTTAACAAACGCTCTCTGGGCGCCAGCGAATAGCTCGGCGACCAGCTTCGCATCGGTCAGGGAACCCTCGATTACGGTAACATTCTCCAGGTTTTGCAGCTCGCGAGCTACTGGCCCGTCCTTAGAGTTGACCTGAGCGCGGACATGATAGCCCACCGCTGCTGCAACGCGTGCGACCGAAGCCGCCTGCCGACCGGCAGTGTTGACGAGGGCGATTATTCTCGTGGGCATGTGCAAGACGGTGGGATGATAAAAGTTTAGATGTAAGATGGCAGTAATGGTATGGTTCGATGGTAACGAGCCTATTCAATTGAATAAGGTTGAATGCTGTGGTCAATTGAAGGAAAAGTACAGGTCGAAACGAGATGCAAGATCACGTAGTTTGAGAGTATACAAAGGGTTAGGCTATGATGACTATGATGGCAATTCTCCATCTGGGGACCTTGATGCGGGTCCAGGAAGAACGGACGCCAGGGTAAGGCGCAAATGCATAGCATCCATCAAGTCGGGATGACAGGGCGCATGCTTTTGATAACGATGACACCACTCCTCCACCCATAGTGTACACTAGCAGACACCGAGGACGGCCACGAGACAAAGCTTCGGGACTAGAAGAGAAGGTGCGAACGGCGCGAATGGAAGGCATAGAAACGTGAGACAAATCGAATTGAGTTAGGACAGGCAAGGTGCGCAAGTAAGAAGCTGCTGGCATCATGACACAAGTCGAGTTGCACGTCGCTTAATAAGTGTCGAAGGGTTCGGAGCTTGCTCCATCTGGAGGTCCAGTGGAAGCGCATCCGCGGAGAAAATGAGATGAAGATTGAGACTACGTGAACATTAAGTATGTAGTCCCAAAGACTTACCGCTTGTGCACGCCATTTTGGGCGGCGGATTCAGGGAGTGTGGACTGAGGCACCAGGATGACGGTCCAAGGATGGGGGTGAGGGAGCGGCACAAGCTCTTACGTACCAGCAACCAGAGTTGAGGGCCACTAAGACTACTAATTGAGGGGTTCCTGCTATGGCTGTCAGAGAATGACGGTGTCGACATGGATTTCAACACTCTCATGACTTGCACGCCGTCATTGTCATAGATGTAGCTCGTTGGACGGTTGGGTGATCTTTGGATGCCGCTTTCGAGATTACAGGGGTACCTGAAGCTTCGAGGCTGCTTCGGGTTCAGTCACAGCTACGACTAAACGCCGATCCCGGGAACCCAGTCGCTCATCAAGATGTAGATTCCTTGGCTGTGGTGGGCCAAGGCTGGTCAGTGGAGTGCTTCTCTGTCTTTCTGTCAATTCTAACAAATCAACTCTGACAGGACGCTTCCTCCATCAGTACGAGGAAAGTTGTAGGCCTTGCAGCAGGCACCTTGTCACCGTACAGGACTTGATCGAATCAAACCCCAGAAGCCAGATATGTTACCATAAGGCCAACCTGAGCCGCCAAGCGTGACAACCCATCAAATGGCATGGATGGATCATGGGTGCCTGTTCGCTTGGCAAACCATCGACTTCTTGCGCCTCCCAAACCCATTTCATCTGTTCGCCTCAATCATTGACCAACGAACGCCTCTCACAGTGGGTGACCACTGGTCACAGTCCAACAGGACTTCGGTGAACCTTTCTTCTCACTCGGGCCAGCTATTCAGGACTCCACACTCGATGGCTGAATTTCCAACATTAAGTTTCACCCTTTAAGCCAAAAAAACTCGATGACGCTTTGCCTCTGGGCTCTGAATTGGTCGAAGTGTACAATTGTGGTGTCGTGCAAACGTTGTGATGTTCCGCATCTCAAGTGTAATTGGCACATCTCTGGACCTGTTATGGGTACTTGCTACGAATGTGTGCAATCCCGACAGCCCGGTCTGAGTATCGATGCATTATCGTGTTGAGCCAAATCATAACCCCGCAGCTTGCCACGTGGACGGTTCGCGCTGCCCCTGCATCGTCGCTATTGCGAGTTCATCAGGATGCAAATGCGCCCCGGACTGTCGAAGTAATGACACATTTTCGTGGAGACCTGCGTTGGCAGCCAGAAACAGTGGGGTGCGTCCTGCCTTGTTACGTAGATGTACCGACGCTCCTTTGAGTAACAGAACCCGCAGAACCTCAACAGAAGAGCTCGTGGCTGCGATGTGCTGCATGATTGGTGTTAGCCTAAAACAAGTAATATACCAACAAGACATGCCTGTGGTCTTACCAGAGGGGTATTTCCAGAGTAGTCTCCTTCGTTGAGCATCAATTCCGAATGACTTTTCAACAACTCTTGCACCTCATCCGCGTTCCCACGAGCGATAGCATACCCCAATGCTGTTAATGTAGTAACGGTGCTCGAGAGATAGCCTAAAGGATGTTCAAATGCCATCTGTGCCTGCTCTGTAAGTTCGCCCCGCAATGATTGGGACATTTGCTGTGTCACATGGTCGATTTCCAGTCCTGGAAGTGCCAGCAGGTAGGAGAGCTTTGCAAGTGCTGCTTCGGAAGTAAGGTCATGGCCTGGTATTGCGCCAGCCTGCTTCAGCAACATAGCAGGCTCATACAGTGGGCTCACGCTGCCGCTCATGCCTAAGAGCACAGTAAGAACAGACGACTTTGCCAAACCATGATCATCAGCAGATGGCGTACAGTATCACGACTCGGTCCGGTTACTCGAAGAGAGTACAAAACATTCAGTGGCCATTAGCTGCCCGATTGATTAATGAGTAGCATGCCCAGGGCCATACCTCTGATGTTTCTTGAACAAAGTTGGGACAACATTACTGTCCGAGCGGCCTTGTACGCCGTCTGCTGATGGTAGAACACTTACATTGAGTTACGTTCACAATGACTATACCCCGTTTGACAGCCTCGGCAAAGATCTTGGTCAGCGCACCATCTGCACCCCCAGGCGCATTGCCAGCACCAAAAGTCTCCAAGATCAGGCCTCTGAGCCCACGAACTCTTAGGACAGCATCCACCATCTCGGGTCTGATACCCGGGAAAATGCGAAGACATGCAACGTGACCAATATCATCATTGGTCTGTATGCTGAATTGCTCGATATGTGTTGGCCGGTAGATCAAATCCCAAGACACGTTGGTTTTCAAAGACGTGATTGTAGCCAATGGAGGAAAGTTAGGAGAAGCAAATGCAGCAAAATCGCTAGCAGAGACCTTCGTAACTCTATTGCCACGGAACAGCTTGTAGTTGAAGAAAAGACACACCTCAGTATCATGAAATGGCCTGCTATGATCAGTGATCCCAGTAAATTGTCGGTAGCATCGTTCTGTAGCTCAAGCATTGGAGCTTGAGATCCAGTCAATATCACTGGTTTGCCCAGATACTGTAACATAAAACTCAACGCAGAACACGTATATGCCATGGAATCAGTACCATGTAACACGATGAACGCATCAAACAACTTATAATTCCAGAGAATGGTCTTAGCAATTTCCGTCCAGCCATCGGCATTGATCGAGCTGCTATCCAGAAGCTCATCGAACTCCAGTACGGCGTATCGTACATGCTTTTCATATGTGCTGATTGGTGTCCGGAGGCTAGGGAGTAATTGCCTGGTGTGTTCATCAACCTTGACCTGGATCTCTTTACGAGCAGATCCATCATTGAAGGAAGGTCTGGGAGCCATTCCGGATTCAAGAAAGCCTCTAGCTGGCACAAAACCGCGTTCACCTTCCCTCTTCATGCAGATGGTTCCTCCAGTCATGATGATGAGCACCCGAGACTCGGGATATTTGGGCTTAACCCGCATATCATCTACAGCCATGGTCTCTCGTCTAGTCTGAATTGCCTATATCTGTATGGCAGAGGCAACATTCCGATCCAGGGTTGGAAGATCTTCCGCGTTGTATTAGATGAGCCTCTGTTTGGCTTGGGTCAGAACGCTGGAGCGAGGAACTATGTCTCGGGTCGACGTGGTTGTGAGGTCAAGAACAGCTCCTTAAAACTCTTTTACTTGGTAATGAGTGATTTGAGAAGCCTAAGGTGTCGACCCAAAATCGTGAGCTTGCTAAAATCGTTGCCCAACTTCTTCGCTATCCGAAGCAAACAGGGGCGAAAATCCCCGAGTTTGAAGAGCCCACCAACTGAATGGAGACTAGCTTACCTGTAGTCTTGGCATCTCAAACAGTACAATCAGTCGCACGGATGGACGCAAGATAATAATATGCACAGCTACTTTAAGGTATACAGAATTTCATTTCGTCTGCTTTTGAACGCTACATTCTTTCATTCCCAATCCTTTCTCCCGGATCTGGAGTACATAGCACTACATTAAGTGAGTGTAGCTGGCTTTGAAGCCAGTATGGCGGACAGCCGTGGGTATCAGAAATCAGAATCCAACTCCATCGTGGGTCAATCTCGTTATATCTCTGCGGCTGTACTTTCATCTGTCTGCGCCATTGACCGTCTCGTCTGTTACGCCGAAGCGCCAGCGTCCTCAAACGGAAACGGCGGGATTACCAGTGGGCCCTCCCTCTCATTCGCACCTCGAGCGACCATTTTCGGTTTCTTCGCGACTTGCTGATGCGAGTGCTGCTTCTTCGCTAGGCTCAGCGACCGGGTGAGCCCCTTCCAGCCAGAGGTATGGTTGGATGCTGGTATATGTCCGGGATTGCCGCGGGCGCGAGAGACGCTCCCCTTTGGAGAAGCCGCGAGCCGCGGTGGTTCAAGTGAATATGGGTCATAGTCGTGATAGCTAGGGGTGCGGCGGACATCCAACCGAGGAACGTAATGCTCGTCCTCCGATACGAGTGCCTCATCGTCTGGGAGCCATGATTCAGGCACTTTCAACAAAGGCCTACTGTCTTTGCGCTTCAATGTCGTGGTCGGCTTCGGTGGAAGCGGGGAGACCACCATCTCTACGGCTTTGTTCGCGGAATGCGGAACGTTCTCGTCCGAAACGGTCGCCAGGCGAGTAGGTGGGACCTTGGCAGTAGAATATGACAGCTGCGATTTGGGGATGCGCTGCCTACGTTTGTGCATTGGTGCGAGATTGGTGATATCGACCAACTTTGGGCGGCCGAGAGACAGAATGGGTACAGCGATGGCGATTTCCGCCTTCGACTCCGTTGCGGCGGACAGGTCGATAGGGTCTTCCAACCTCGCAGAGGGCTTGTGCTTTAATTCCTCATCGTGACTGCCTTCACTATCCGGACTTGGCGAGGGTTCCTCCTCGCTGGACATGTAACGATCATGAAGCTCGCTTCTGGAGTAAGTGTTAATTCGCAGGTTGTTCTTCGGTTTGATGTTGGATACATTGACGAGCTTGGCCGAGGGGAAGTCCATCTCTTTCCGTGGTTTCTCGTACTCGTCCCCAACAATCACGATGTGCTCCCTGAGTGTATCATCACTGTCGGAGCTGTTTCTAAAGCTCGCAATGTGTTTTTGACCCAGCACTGCGGGACGACGTTGTACGACGGGCATCGTAACAAATATTAGAACGGGGAGTCAAATCTAATTCACAGTGAGGCTGATGACGGAGATGTAGTAAATGGCTTGAGAGCAGATCAGGCGGCCATGTAATAATAGTTGAGGCAGTGATTCAGCTGAACCTCGGAAAGACAAAGGTCAGTGCGCTCTAGTGTCTGAATGTGCGCAGCACAGTGTATACTTCGTATAATGCTTGTGTTGGATGACACAGTTTATGTTGAGTGCAGGGGGTTCGGGAAATGAAACAATGAGATAATTCGGAGGATGGGGCGCGGTTCTATACAACATCGCAATTAGCAGATCTGCGGCACGATGGGCAAGAAGCCAAGGCAGGTGGTGGAGATCATCATCGGGTGGGCCAGGAGCATTGTGTATGGACAGCTTGATGCATGCCAAGGGCATGGTTGGCGTTGCAGCATCAGAGAGGGTTCGCATGGCAGCTAGGCTATGCTAACGCATGAGCCGTGGATGATGGAGGTGATCAGCGGGATGCCGTGATCTGGGATGCATTGGTCGATCAGTCGGACGGCCCCAAGGATTGTCATCTGATGATCTGAGGGCGTTTCAGTTGGGCCATTGGTCGGACCCCGAAATAAGAGCACCACTGGTTACAAGCCCCTGACCAACCGCTCATTTTTGGGCGTGGCCCTCACCCGTGGCTTACTCGACGAACCATGCCACTTCCATCCACCCCCATCGCTCCGACTGCCTAACTCAACTGCTCTTAGTCGCCCGTCTTCCAGGATAAAGTTACTGCTGCCGATGGTGATTGTTGCGGCGCATCTTCTCAATCAATTATCCGACAACTGGAGTGCATATCGACTGGCTCTGCGCTCCAGCATCAAGTAGCGGCTCGTTGAATTCCGCGATGGCCATTAAAATCCAATTGTTGCATCCATCTACGTTGGTGGGTGTCAATCTGACAATCCTCCTTTTCCATCCTCCATGTTGTTGCTGAACCCGCCACGCAATGACGGCATGATGGGCACACCTTCTCACTCTGTGACGCCATAACAGGAACCGCTCTTTGTTTCAGCTGTTCAGGCTGATATGGTCCAGCAACACCACCCATGTTGCTCTTTACAGTACTCCGTCACTCTGTCTTCGCCAAGTGACACTGATCTATGCACCATGCAGTTGTGTCCTACAATCTATTGTTTGATTATGCATGCATATTGGAGACCGTTCGGCGCCTGCGGTAATGCAGACGGCAGCGATGTTAAGTTTGTACTCACGAACTCGCGCACTGACAGCACGGACGCTGTGCCTAAGCTGTACCATGAACTTTCTTTGATGGGTCTATACAAAGATGTTTTTGACTTTCGCTAAAGTGGGGATGCATTCGCATTGCTGAAGCACCATGAAGTGGAGTAAATCAACGGCGAGTGAAAGCATTGACCCGTCTCGCAGAGTCAGCAAGACGGACACACTTATGTGCTACTATGACTTGAAGGCATGAACAGAGCTTTCACGCTCTATAGTTTACTACTGGGTCTGCGTATGTACATCTCTCCCTCTGTCATTCTCAGCTCTGGCGAAGTCCCATTCTATTTCCCTCGCCTCGCCTCTCTGCCCTTTTCCTTCCGATAGCAGTGTCGGATATTATCCATGCACGTGGCCTAGAGTAACGGCATCCAAGCGCCGCCGGAATATATCCGCCGAACGAGTGGTCGCTCTAGAACTGTCGCTTGCATGGGTGAACCGGATAGAACTTGAGCAGCCTCGCACCTTGGCCTCAAGGTGTAATCTTCGAAGAGGCGGGCAGCCTTGATGGTGCGAATTCTCGACTGATGCACCTTAGCCCATGATTGATAGCGCCGCCCTCACCACGACATTTGTGCGGCGCTGACCGTATGCATACTCTCCGACATGGATGGTAGTCCGTCAAGGTAGGAACAAGTCGCCCAGCTGTCATACAGACCGCCCCCGCAGGCTTCTACTTCATAACGCTTTTCCGTGTTCATTCTAAGTGTGGCACTGGACGACCGGTCCACTAGCAAGTCGGAAGGTATCTAACCATCAAATTGAAAAAGCTCCAGCATCTATCGAACATTTCCACCGATCGCCTTGCCCTGTCGCGTCGCCCTATCGCGGCTCAGTGTGTCGCGCGAACCGCACATGCTAACGATTGTCATATCATTGTCACTGAAGAATCCTGCCAGGAACTATGAAGAGTAAGGTAGCTTCAGGACCCATCATTGTAGGTGATCGCATTTTCTTCATAACGCCATCTCTAAGTGGATAACCCAAACGCTTTAGTAAGCGTCTTCCGACCCTCTAGTACTAGTCTAGCCCGTTTACCAATTCATTCTATAGAAAATACTCCGAAGAAAGGATCAGCTTTTCAACAAACCCATCTCTTTTACTCAGGAGGTGCAGCGAAGTGTTGTCATCCCTTTCTCACGGCCGGCCTGCACATCGCCTTTACTCGCAGGCTGCGTTACACAAATGCCTTTGGCAACTCCAACACTCCAAATATCGAGCCTACCGATGTCGAAGTCGTGAGCTCGCTTTCCTGGTCACTAGGCTCCCTTTTATTTGCAAGTCGATAGCTCTCCATCAAGGCTCGACCTTACCCTGCTACCCGCTCTCCCCGTGTGCTGGCGTGGTGTCACCTTCGGAGTGCCCATTGATTCCCCTTCTATGTTCAATCCGTTCATCAAGCCCTCTCAATAGCTAAGGATAGTCAAATTCTTTGGCTGTTCGTCTCTTGAGCAGTGAATACCCATTGCTTAAACACTCCTTCACCACTGCCACAAACCCCCTTCTTAGAAAACCATGCACCATCTCCAAACCCCTCTTCTCCTTTCAGCTTTCACCAATTGCTCATGCCTTCCCTTCCAGTCGCTGATGCAGCACACCGCGGTACATACAGCATGAGCCTCTCGAACCTCGTCTGGCGCATGAGCAAGCTAAAGCAAACAAGAACCTTCCTGCAACGCAGCGTCCCTTAACCCTCGAAGCGGAAGAGCGAAACAACGTGGATGAGCTGGGCTTGTCGTGCAGGAACGCTCGTGCGGGAGGTTTAAGATAGTCTTGCATATCGAGTTTCGGGATCTTTCCACTTAGGAGAATGTCTGTGCTGATAGCATGGGATTCTTACCAAGATGTGGGTTTCTTGACAGCGTTCTCGGTTGTGGGTGTGATTTGGTGCCGTACCAAAATTATAATCCATGAGACCCTCCACTGTCGAGAATTGCTACACGGACAACGTCCATTTGTATTGGATTTCAGATTTCGGGCTCGACATATATTACTTTCCCACCCCTCCGATGCTACTGTACACTTAAGATTCCAAAACAATACCTTACATTTTCCTCTCCTGCACGATTCCACCCCCAAAAAGATACCCCTGCCATAGGGACCACACTTAGATAAGGTAACCCACCCGCCGCCGCTTGAGCCTCTCCCACAGCCCAATATATCAAATTGATGGCGCAAAAATACAGACGCAACGATACTTTATATGCACAACGAAAATAAGAAACTAATCTAGGACGCAGAGATCCACCGCCGTCGGCCCGTGCGTAAGTAACCTTCATGGCGCCGAAATTCGGAATGTCGGCGGGTCGGATATATTGCGCGTAAACGCTTGAGCGTCAACACACAACGCATGCGAGACAGCCTGCAGAGCGCAACGGTCGCACCGCGCAAGCAAATCAACCATTTCGCTCCCATCTTGAAAAAGCCGACCCACTCGAGTCGCTACCATGGGCACTCTTCACCGCTCTTTAAGCTCTCTATGCCTTTCTGCTCCTCGCAACGGGCCCTTTGCTCGCGCTGCCGTTCACATTCCCGTTAGCATTCGCATTCGCATGGCCGATGTCCACGCTCGGCACCTCCGCATGCGCCATCTCATACGTCGCCTGCCTTGCCATCGCCGTGCTGCTCCCCCGCCGCGAATGGCTCTTCCCCTTGCCCTTGAATTCCTTCTTATACGTCGCGGCATAGAAACTAATAAACAACAGCAAATAACTACTCAAAATGCCCATGCCCGCGAACGCAGCAAACTCCTCGCCGGCGCATTTTCCCATGTTCGGGAGGTGCGGGAAGTAGGTGCTGGTGAAGTAGGTCCAGGAGGCGAAGTAGACGAAGCCGAGGTCGATGACGAACTGCAGGATCTGGAGCTTGGTGATGTACTGCTTCCACCAGATGCGGATGCCGCGCGCGGATTGGAAGTAGTACCAGTACATGACGACGTGGACGAGGAGGTTGAGGGTGATGGGCACCCAGGAGGTGGAGGTGATGCCCGCGAGCTGGGTGTAGCAGAGGAGGGCGGTGGCGCCGTGGTGGTAGGTGTGGAGGAAGGCTGGGAGTGTGTTAGTGACGGCCTGTAGGATGGAGCTTCGCGCAGATGTTTGGGGGTGTAAGAAGAGGCGTACTGAGTGGCTTCTTCTTCAGGACAAGGAATACGGTGTCGATGAGCTCAACAAACTTGGTAAGGTAATTTAGCTGCCCTTCAATTAGCCCATCTGATACCAATGGTTGTCATTACATGACACACGTAGTACAATATAACCAACTCGTCCGTCCAGCCCCCCTGATGATCACAAATCGCAAAGAAAACCCCCCTCCTCCACACCGTCGGCGCCAGCTGCTCAATGAACAGCGCCAACAGTGACCCGCTGATAATCGTCAGATATATATTATGTATCATGAACAGCCCGTTTAGCTTGAACGGCGGTCTCGACCGCATGAGCTCTCTTCCGCCCAGGACTGCAACATAGTAGGTAACCAGCATCGTAGCTGTCGCCCTTAAAGTTGACAATGGGGTTTCGCCGGCTTGAAAGCGGAAGTCTTGAGGCGGGTAGCCTTTGATCGTAGAAAAGGCTCTCTCGAAGATGGGCCATAGATGTGCGCCGAAGGGTCTGTCAAGGGAAGGTAGGGGGAAGGGCACGGATTTGAGGGCGTCGGAAGACATGGTGAAGGAGTTGATTTTTCGCCCTTCAGTCTGCAGCGAGGGCTGTGGACGAGGTAGAGCTCATGCAATGGGTTGGATTGTCGCAACGGAGCGCGGCCACGCTGGCTTGATTGAGGTCGGGAGGAAGCGGAAAGCACGCGTTGGAGAAATTTTGAAGGAGTGACAAGAAGAGAAGAAGGAAATTGATGACGGCGACTACTCCGCAGAGGATAATAGTGCTGTGAACTCGTCGATACAGTGTCGTGGCATAAAGGAGGCAGCCAAATTACCTCAATCTTGGGATGCCGAGGGTCAGCTTCGTTTCGCATCCCAGCTGACGAATCACAGAAGGATAGGCCGCCAAGGCTCAAAGATCCCCAATTCGTGGGTGGCATCATGGCAACCACATCAACCACTTCATTCTTAGCATCGTTTCTTCGAAGATCTGTCTGTATGGGCTCATAGACCTATCCAAGTCTACGTGCACTGTCGTAAAGCTGACACAGACAATCCAAAATTGACACAGACAACCCAAAAGTAATAAAACCCAGGGCAGGCATTACATGAGATGGTTTCGTCAAACTCGGAGCACTCAAGCCTATCCCATAGGTAGGAGACATTGAACCGGAATCTACCACAAGCTCCTTAGTTGGAAGTGAAAGCCGATGTGAACTACTTGAGTACACTAATCTGATTGCTGCTCAACAGTGAGTACCCAGCGGTCCAAATCTCCTTCTCCGTTGGCCAACCGCATGACCCTTCTCTGCAAGGTCTACTTGCAAGTATTGATTGATTCACCTGTTTGAGCCATATATAGCTATACGGCAATACAATAGTTGCGATTCTTCTGTATTTCGATGGCAATCTAGAGAATCTACTGGAATGTTATGGGTAAAATCTACGATCATTGCTTGCAGTCCTACGTAGTATCTCGCATCATGTTTTCTTCACTTTCCATTGGTTTATTCGCTTGATGGTTTTTGAGGATTTCGATATTTACTGGAGATCTTCAAGCGAAGAGCAGTATACGATCTACTGGAGGCAAGAAGCAATGGAAGCAGAGAATATTTAGGGACCTCAGGCGCTCTGTGAACCATTCACGGTGAATGTCAGACATTACATTGGACAAGACTCCTACGTGTGCTCACACCGATGCAACAACTCTTTAGTAAGCACCACACTGGTTGATGGTCTGAAGTGCAATACTGAGTAGTACCCAAAATAACGTCTGAAGTCGCCATGCTCATATCAATGCTGCATACCACAATCTCCAAGCCAGACCACCATCTACGACACCCTCAGCGCCCTCTACTCATCCTGTCCGAGTCGCGTAACAGCATGCCATGGAACTTTACATGACAGCTTATGCTTTTTTCGGGGAAAATTTCTCGCCTTTGAAACTTGAATTATGCTCCAGTCAGTCAGGTGCTTGGGTCAGCTCTCATGCGGTGATCTCCGTCTCCTCTTTGCCAATTCCCAATCAAGGAAGGGGGTGTCGAATCGGAAATTCGATGATAGGATAGAGGAAAAAGAGGTGTGGAAAAAGTAAAAAGGGGGGTGCACACGGGAACGGCCAGAGAATGCTTGATACATTGACCAGATATAGCGCATCAAGGATTGAACTTAGCTGCGGAACACCTTGGATATGGCTTCTTTTGACGACACTTTGCAGTCAGATGAAAAAATTACTGTGATTCGATACAGGGCTTAGAAGGATATGTCGAGCATACCCTGTCGATTTGTCTCAAAGCGCTGAGAACGGGGGTAGGGAGCAAGGCGTCGGGAGGCTTTAATATTATTATTCGACGAGCCTATGTAGTGAGGTATGCAGCTGGTCTACAAATATTTCCCCCTGAAACCATCCCTAGCATCGAGGAAGCTGGAGCCCCGTTCCCCCAATGTACTCGTGATCCGAGAAAGAGAAGAACCGAAGAAGAACAATCGGTAGCGCGCATTACGTCAGCCGTCTTGGAGCTAGTCCCAAAAGTAACTTGTACTTCGTGCTTGCAAGTACCTGCACGTTCAACTTTCAGCTTCTGAGGCTCCCTCCATCCTTACCCTTCGTTCAATGTCCTCACTATCGATCCGTCGCATTGCGGCGCGTACACAACCGTCCATTCTCCGGAGGCCACACACTATACCCAGACGCTTACCCGTCCTCAAGGCGAGAGGAAGTGCCATAGCATGCTGTCAATTCAGCACCACAGCGAGCCGATCGTCGGGCGGCGCTGGTGATGAGGAAGAGAGCTTCGAGCAATTCACTGCGCGGTAAGGATCTTCTTTGCCCGCAAGCGCTCGACCACTCCCACTATGGCCTTGAGGGCTTTGCAGAGCTTGAGATGAATGCTCCCGTTGTGCCAGAATCCAATGGCTGATCCACGCGTCCTTCGCTACCATAGATATGAAAACGAGTTCAACAACGTGCAAGATGTCTTCGAATTACAGGTACGAGCTCGGTCGAGGAAGGCCCCGTCTTTCCCGCTGGTCTTAGCTTCCACCTGGCTGCGACATCGATAGGCTGACGACGACGCTCTCACTGTAGCGAAACCTGAATAATGCCTTTGCCTACGACCTCGTGCCTTCTGTCTCCGTCATTGTCGCAGCGCTCAAAGCCGCCCGAAGAGTCAATGACTTCCCAACCGCTGTGCGAGTTTTTGAAGGTATAGCCTGTGTGCATACTCTATTACCCTTCAACCTGATTGTCCTTCGTACCGCGGATATCTCAATGTCTCACTTCAACCTGATTCGCTCGTAATATCAATGGGCGCGTCCGACTGACCTCTTGCTACTCGATAGGCATCAAAGTCAAGGTGGAAAACAAAAGCCAATACCAGGCCTATCTGCGCGAACTCAATGGGCTTCGGGAGGAATTAGGCATCAATCTCAAGGAAGATCTGTACCCGGGCGTTGTGTTCTCGTCAAACCGGGACAAGGAAGATTGGCTGCCGGAAGAATTGAAACCAAAGGCGGAATCATAAGAGGATAGGAGACTATGGTATGGAACGCATACAGAACGGAGGGGTCCTATAAAGTATGACAGCCAATGTTGGGGTACAGGCCTGCGCTGCAGGCTTAGGAGTTACAGCGTACCCCGGAGCAGCTGAGAGGGAGTGGAAAGGCACTGTATTTACTGTACGCTTTGTACAAAATCATACCTAGACTACCCACGGAACTTTGAAGTCTTGACAGTCATCGGCAAGAACTATTTCGCTTGACGATGGACACTCTACACAGCTACATTACTATAGATCGAGATGACAGTAGCTGCTATGTTTCTGATCTTGCGATCCCCTCTAATGCAGTGAGTCTGGCTGTTCACACCGGCTTAGATATACTAGTATACATGCCAACATTGCCCTAAGATGCAAAACCCACGTCGTGCCACTCCAGCGCTCCAAATGCAACAATATCTATGCGAGATTCTGAAGAAACCTAACCCGCCCCTACGAATTTGAACCAGTTGGGCCTACAATCCTCCTTATAGAGGAACCTTTCCCCATCCGTAAAGCGTCCCTTGACGCATCCCTTGCACTTTGGCGAGTTCGGGCAGTTGAAGTAGGGGATGTGCTGATAGCCTATGTCGCGGAACCTATATGCCTCATGTCAGCAAAGATAGATCCCACAAAGGCTGCTCACGAATGTGACCCAAACGTACCAGTGAATTCTGCTCGCATCCTCAAACAGCCCCAGCGCAATGGAGTGCACCGGTGCATCCCCCCACCTTTCGTAAAAGAACCCCCCCGCCCGGTCCAAATGCTCGAAATAGTCCTCATACGCCTTACCCCTCCAGAACTCCATATCCGCAATCTCGAAATTGCTCCAGAAATGACACGTCGAGTACCCCTTCGCCTTAATATTATGCTCCGGCCGCCTCTTACTATCCGTCAACCACTCCCTCGCATTATTCTGCACCTCATACTCCGGATGCGCCGCCAGAAACTTCAGCGTCTCCGGCCACAGCGTCGGCAAGCTCTGCGGCGCATCGTATAGATTCATAGTAAAGCCGTATGTCTTGTTGTGGTCCTCCATGTAGCGGAAGACGTCGTAATCGACGTCGCAGAAGAAATGGACTTTGGGCTCGACGCGCCAGTAGTAGCGGACGTGTGCCAGTGCGGGGTGCCGGTAGAACATGCCCGAGTTCCAGCGGCACATTTGGTGGTAGGAGACGAGGTTGCCGTATTGGATCTTTTGCTCCTCGAGCATGGCGGCGGATTCGGAGAAGAGGTCGTTGTTGATCCAGGAGGGGACGGCCCAGTGTTCTTTGGGGATTAGTTCTGGGGGTTCTGTTAGTGTGCTTTCTCATTGCGACTTGTTGAGGGATGTTGGGTTTCGGGGCAGAGCGCATACCGTAGTTGCATTTCGCTTTGGTGGCGGCTTGTGTCTTTTTCTTGAACTCGTCTGTGAAAGGAACGTCGTTGAAGAAGGTCCAGGGGTAGTTGAATTTGGAGTTCCAGGTTCTTTCGAGGTCAACCATCGATTGTACCATGCCGTCGACCTCCTCGTTCCGGACCAGTGATAATATCGTCGCGTTGATCCGGGGCGCATTGGGATTGTCCGCAGCGTAGTCGTCTGCTCTCCATAACTTGCCTTCAGGTTCATCGGTTGCTATTCAGGTCAGCCGAGCAGTCCAGTGGTCTTTACGGTGGTATTGCGTACGGTCACTCATTGGATCATTCTTCCAATCGGTAACTCTTTCCCCACCACCCTTAAAAGGTGAGAGTGACGGCGGCGATCTGACATTCTGGAATATCAGGTAGAGGCCTAAGAACGCCGTAATCGCCGCCAAAGCGCGGATTGGCTTCGAAAAAGACATCATGGTAGAGGAGCTCCGGTGCAGCACCACCGAGGTTCATTAGGAGAGCTGAGGTGGGCGTACTCTGTCGCATGCATCTGAGCCTACCAATTAATGTACTCTGGCTTCGATATCAAGCGCCTGCGTCATGGCCAGATATTTAAAATCGTCAGCCTACTGAACAGGGGTGGACTAAGTAGCTTTTCGGAGGATTGTGGCGGCCGAGGCTCGGACGCGTAACGACTTTCCCTCTTTGCGCGACTTGACCATCTCCAGATCAGCATGTAGGAAAAGATCGGAAGGTATTTCAATCCTCTCATTCTCTCTGCAATGGCACAAAATGCCCTGGTCAAGTCTCAGTTAGCTGAACTTGTACACGCAATCACTGGCAGCTCGAAGGTGCGCTTCTCGGCGGCAATGACAGTAGCCCAAGTCTGATGCTGGGCAGATCCAGGACGTGTCTAGGGATGAGGAATGGAGACGTGCAGCCTGGAAGACTCTGCTCAATAATCGCTCAGTCCGCACGAACCAATTCGAGGTAGAGGCACGTCTCGCTGGTCTGGAGGAGAAATTCCGCATTGTAAACAATGACCCTCTAGCGGATGCGCTTCGCCTACGTTTGGACGAGCTCTCAGCATGTTCAAACAGATGGACTCCCGAGATACTGTCGCTCTTGTTAAATCTCGCCGATCGACCGGCAGAGAAGTCGGACCTGAAGGGTCTTGAGAGCCTGAAGCCCCAACAACTGCCTGCAAGCTTGACATGGTCCGAAATACTGGCAGACGACCCTCTGGATAATTCAGATGGATTGTGGGATGACATTGACTACGCTGTGGGCGATTCCGACGACGAGAATAACATCTACTGCGTTGAAGCGGCCGCCACAAACGTGACCCCAGACTCGAGCCAAGAGTCAGAGAATTTACCATGTGAGATTGAGCAGCTAATGATCGCTATTGATCCTACAAAGCTTCAGGGCATTGTCCAGGCACAGTCCTGGAACGCCGACCAATTGCAGGACCATCAGCAATCAAAGCGTCTGGTCTCCGAGGCGCAGGTTTTTCGAGACGTACTTTCTATGCTACATGGCCTTCCGACCTCCATCTTCGTACAAATCGAGGATGGGAGGTATCTATTCTCTAGACAGTTCCAGATTGATCATCTTTCGGAGGAATCTCTCGTACACATACTCAGCGATTTCGCTGTTCTCGGCAGTCAATTGACAACAATGCGGGCTTGGCTGGATCGGATTGAGACAGTACCTCTTCAACAGACTTATCAAGCAGCAATCGCTGTGCGACTCCAGGACTTTGATCGAAAATTGTCAAATCTAGAAGCAAGCACCTTGAAACCGGCGGCAGTGACAAGCCTGCTGGATTTATCAAACACTGTTAGGCGTGAAAGCCGTTGTCTGCAGCAGCTTAGCAAAATTGTTGCCAGGTCAGCCATCAGGAAGCAGGCGCCAGGACATTTCGACATGCTTGAAATGACTTACGAAAGCACCTGTGCAAATCAAGCATGTGGGGACACAGAAGGCTACAAGTATATGGCGGAACTTCTTCTTGAAGGCTTCACAATGTACCTAAAACCTGTCCGACGTTGGATGGTAAAAGGTGAATTGATAGAGGACGACAAAGTTTTCTTTGTTCGAAAGAACGCCAATGCTATTCCGCTCGAGTCTTTATGGGCAGAGCAATATGCAGTTCGTAAGACAGACGCCGGTGATTTATATGCCCCTAATTTTCTACGTTTAGCAGCTCAGAAGATATTCAACGCTGGGAAAATCATCAACTTCCTGAAAGCTTTGGGACAAAATGGTTATGAAGACAGTACCGCATCGAGCAGTGACAGCGAATTGACATTCGAAGTAATCAACCATTCAGAATCTCTGAGGACGTCAACTCCCTTTTCGGAGCTTCTCGAGCGGGCACTTGGCCAGTGGATCTCCAAGCACTGCCATGCATCATCGGCGATACTTCGCCAGGTTCTCGACTCACAATTTCATCTGCAGGGGACCTTGGACGCCCTCGAGTACGTGTTCTTGCATCGAGACGGAGCCCTCAGCAGTCACTTCTCATACGCTGTCTTTGCAAGACTCGACCGTGATAAAGGGGTCTGGAACGATAAATACATCCTGACAGAGCTCATCCGGGAAGCCTTGGACCCTATCCTCGGCGCCCATGATCAACGCCTCACTGTTCACCTGGCAAACGACCAACGAGCTACGGTTGGCAGCCGACGATCTGTAAAAGCTCTGGAATGTCTGCAGGTCTTCTACTCAATTCCTTGGCCGGTGGCAAACATTGTCCGATCGACCTCTTTAGTCACGTACCAACGTATATTCGTACTTTTACTCCAGTCGCAGCGTGTGCGGCGTAAACTTACACAGCAACAACTAGATAAAAGAACCTTACCGTCAGCTCATTGCCAGAATGGGGAATTTAATCTCGCCAGGTTACTTCGTCATCGCCTACTATGGTTCACCAACTGCGTTTTGACGTACCTCGCTGAGACGGTAATTGCAGTATCTACTGCAAAGCTGCGAGAAGAATCAGCAAAAGCAGAAGATATGGACAGACTGATTGCCATTCACAGTGACTACATATTACGCCTTGAGGAGCGGTGCTTACTGTCAAAGAAGCTCTCTCCCATTCACCAAACACTGATATCAGTTTTCGACCTCGCCATGTCATTTGCAGATGCCCACGCGGCATATACCACCGAGTCATCTCCAGGGGAAATGAACGATTCGGCCAGGCTGGCACTTAATGGTCGCCAGGCGCCTCATGTCAAGCGCCGCCGTGCTTCTTCGCTTTCCAGCGACGATAGCATCCATGACAGGGAGCAGGAAGCGGAGGGAAGGAACAAAGCTGCCAGCGAGACGACATACCTTTACAGACTCAGAAAGATGCACACGACATTCGCGAACTTACATAGCTCCATTCTTGCCGGCCTACAAGGGGTCCACAGAGCTGGCGCTGACCCGACATTGGAAGCACTCGCAGACCTTCTGGCGGTAGGCTTCAGCAAAGGTATAAGATCCTCGGACTCTCATGAGTGAAGCAGGAGATACGAGCGCTTAACATGACATCCTATTTCGCAATATTAAGATGTTTGACTGCCACATCAACCGCAGTCATAGTTGGTGTAACGGATAGACGGGGATGCAACGTTGCAGTTGACGCATCTCGAGTACCTGTTGGATGTTGGCACAACGAAAATATCTGACCAGTACCAGGAGACAAGAGTGGTCGCACAAGATGCCTTTGGCCTGGGGCATTTTCTGAATGTCATAGATTTACGCCAACAGAGAGATTTCTTACCAAGCGCGAAAGTCTGGCTTGAATCTCGAGATATCAGCACCACCACACCACATGTCCACGAGATTTGATGAAAATACGATGGATTGGTCACCAAGCATAGAAGGTGGGCCAGCCACCCAGGCAGAAATTTAGAAGGACATCTATGGGGCTGACCTTTCGAAAGCTCCGAGGCCGAAGCCTTGCGAACAGCCGATCGAGCGGGAGAAAAGGTGCGCTGTTTTATGACATAGCTACCATTTAACGCAATCCTCCGAACATTCTTGCCAGAGTCCACACTGCAAATGGATGAACCAAAATCGATCTAGATGATCGACCACGAGGGCCACATATGAACCTGCCTTCGATCCCAACTAGCTAGCTGGGGTGAAGTAGAGAAGGAATATACGACCATTAACTACTTAAGACCAACCGCCCATAGCTATCGATATGTAACAAGGCAGTAATACATAAAACAAGAAGCGAAGTCGATATCACCAGAGCCATAGTGCTAAACGAATCACGGTGGCTAAAGATTGCTATATTCAGAACAAGCGCCTTAACAGAGTATACCCTTCTGCTCACACAAATGGAATTTTTTCTTCTTAGCAAGCTTCGAATGTCTCCTGTCCCCTTGTCTTGCTCTTACCTTCTCGGTTCCTATCAAGGGTATACTCGCTGAAGCGAGACATATCTCAGACAAGTTGCTTCTTTCACAGTGGATCACCACTGGTCGATCAAACCATTGTATCTTCGGTATTACGTCTCCGGAAGATGTTTAGAAGCATCGCTCCTTGCACAGTAGAGAGTGAGAAGACGTTGACGGCATAAGATAATTGTCCCTTTTTGCTGTTCTAGTATATGAAATCCCGGGTTTCCTTAGAGTCTCCAAGCAAGTCATACTCTGCGAGTACGATGTTGGATTCGCTATGGCTACTTAACTTCGCTTCCGACAGATAATGTATCAATCGTTCAAGGCCCCGATTCTTCTTCTGATGGTAATCTTACTCTTGTGATGCCGATAAAATCCTGAAGTTACAGCTGACCGTCGAAATCACCCGGCCAAACATCGACCTCGTCTATCAGCATCAGCAGGCCAGCAGCTTACGGAGGTGGAGAGTGTGTATCCACTGCTTCCTGTCTGAGCGTTGCGACTGCACACCAAGAGCGCAAAGGAGCTGGTGGCAGCAGCAAGGCTTGGAAAGATAACCGAATATTCTGGATTGCGAACAAGTGCTATGTCGCGATGGTACTTTATCCGGATCCGAAGATCTGTCCAGGTACTTGTATCATCTCGCAAGCCATTGTAGGTACGACGGCTTCGCAGCGGTGCCTACACTACAAAAACGGACACCTTTCTCCCTTGAGAAGTCCAAAACTAGAGCACTCCCGCAGTGGACCTCCGGAACAATCGACGAGGACCAAAATGAGTAGACGTGACGATCACTCCAAGCTTCGGCCTATTCTCCCTTGCGTCTGCAGGAATGGGTGCATTCTGTCATGAGCCAGACACTGCCAGTCACAGGAAATTTCCGCTTTCTCCCTAACTCTCAGACTCTCTCTCTCAATGTCGGAGCCGCATCCACGATACCACTTTGGCTGTTTGCCACTTTGATCGTCTGCTTCGGTCCATCGATCCATCGTCATCTCCTCAAAACCTGTTCGAGCACCGACAGGATCAGAAGCCGTGTCCCAAGCCAGCCTCGGTATGACGGCTTTGCTGACGTACGGGCGAAATCTCATTCTCGGTTGATAAAGCGGAAGCTAGGTCAGTATCCCCACCGCGAAAATGTGACACACTCTGGAATGACAAGAGGTTTTTGCATACGGGCATTTCAAGACGATAGCCTAGAATTCGGACCTCGATGTCGGCAAAAAGGCGTAAAGGGTAGGCTTGCTATTATGTAGCCCCCTAGCATAACTTATAGACCTATCAACTCCACCATCCACCACACCTCAATTGCTTTCCCAGCGGATGATTCTCACGCCGGGTTCTCCAGAGTCTCGCGATCTTGAAAAACAGATAGAACGAAACAAGAGAGGTAGATCCGACAACGACAGGATGATCCATTGGGAATATCCAATCAATGCAAACCCATCAGCCACGCGTCACTTCATCTATTTACCTGAAAAGAGCAAAAGGACCTTAATACCCGCAATGGGGGTTCGAGAATGACATCCAACGCTGAGCCGGAGATGCACCACACCGCTTTAACCCCACGTTTCAGATGAATGCTCTTCGTATTTGGCCAACATGTGGCGTCCGAAACGTTGGTAGTTGTAACTTTGTGAATCAATGCGAGTAGGAACCAGGACAATGACATTCTTAGCTGACGATCTGATGATGTTGCCCAAACGGCTCGGCTCCACAAACCTTAAGCGTGGTGCGCGCCGCCCCCTGGCGCCCGCTAGGGTGGTGGGTTGGTGGACTTTAGTGTGTTCCATGAGTGGGCGTGGGTTTATGGGGGACTGTGCGATGTTCATGGGGTGAGGGGGATAGTTGTGGACGACGAGTCAGGGAGGGTGCTTTATGGCGTGCTCAGGGTTTTTTGAAAGTCATGAAGTGGACATGAAATATAGAATTGCAAAAGCGATGGAAGATTTTGGAAAATTGTGTACATTTTTCCACCGGGTATGTCTAAGGAGTGTGTTAGAGCCGTCAGAATTACTCTGGTGAGCCAGCCACCCTTCCGACAGCTGCCTTCGCACGATCAAAGGCAGCGGATTTCTTTCGTGATGAAGATGCCCTTCCTTTGCATCATTGCCTGGCCAACCCCCGATCAGTTCTACGCCGTCGTCGTCGTTGTCGTCGACGAGGTGGCGGTACTCGAGCTTAATGCTGTGTTGGTCGGCGTTGCCGTATCCGTAGCCGTTAAGGTATTTGTGCCTGTGGCGGTATTCCGTGTATTGGTGCCCGTGGCAGTATTCAGTGTATTGGTTTCAGTCCGGCCACCTCCTGTGCAGTCTGTCGGCAGCATCCACATGCCAGAGTGAGTGCCGGACATCGTCATAACGCTAAGCGGGCCGGTGAACGTGTCTGTTGCAGTATTCCCGCCAAGAGTATCGGTATTCGTGCCTTGCCTTGCGGCAAGGGTATTTGTGCCCGTCAGAGTGTTCGTAGCAGTCAAGGTGCCGGTATTTGTCAACGTGTTCCCCCGCGTCAAAGTATTTGAGCCTCCTACAGTGCTACCACCGCCGACGGTGCTGAATGATGGCAGGCATCTAGTAGGTACACCAGTAAAAGTCTCCGTGCCTGTCTGTGAGGGCAAGGCGGTTCCGCTATCTGACGAGTCTGGGATAATTATCGTATAAGTTCCGGGTGGGGGTCCATGGCGTCCGCCAAAATGCTGAGGCTCGGCGACAGGAGCTGCAAGGATGCTCTGAATGAAGGCAGCCACGAGGAGGCTTGCAATGGTAATCGTGTACATGATAGTCGAGTAGTGAAGATGTATAGAGATGAGATTGAGGGACGTATCGACTAAGATGATGCAAACAGCGTTTGATGATAACTGTTCTTGGGTAAAAGATTAGGTGAGCCAGAACCATCTTTATAGTAAAAGGATGCTGCGAATTGTGGCCCAACATTCGCATGCGTCATAACCCATTCTCGATGCCACGGCTTACAAGGAACAGTAGCTCGGCGTCAAACGGCATATATGAAACGACCAGCGAATGACGGAGTAAGGGAACAGAATCAGGAGCTGCATTACGCACTCGAGCGCAACCTCATGCCGGCTGCAGCTGTTTACGATCAGCAGATCGAAGACAATGTTACCGAGCCCGGTCTTGGAGATTGATGAATACCTTCTGCCATAGCCTTAGGCAGGACATCATGGCCGAGATACCGTCCGATGAGCTGGGACAGGGTAGATCAATACCGTATCGGGGATCAAACAGCCCACTTTTGTGAGCTACCAGATTCGTAGTACCTGCATGCCTACTCTGATTATGATTCCAGCCTACAAACGTAGATCTGGGGCCCCAAGCACATGGAATTCGTAATAGTGAGACAATGCTACATAGACATCCGCCTCAAACTCCGCTATGGACTGTTCCAGAGCTGTAGATCGTGAAGATTATGTGGGCAAGACGTCAAGCTCAGGGACCCTTCGCGATCACGTCCCAATTGAGCGTATCTCCGATGAGAAACGGGCAAAAACATCCATTATGGAGCTGTCGACCAGTGCACTGCATGAGAGACCGGAGTTGCAATGCCTGCGCAGCGATCGAGGATCGAGAGGAAAGGCGGTTGGCAGTTCTTCGAGTGAAAGTGAGACGTCCAGAGGGTTCTCCAACCCACTGTGCCGCCGTAAACCAAATAGCTCGGGTGCCTAGATCAGGACCGAAGACGTGGCAAGGTATTTGTAGTTGGACTCTTTGAGCAAGATAGAGAAAGAAGCCGAAGCAGAACTTTGAAGACCCGTCGTCGTCACAAAGCTTGGACCGTCTTGGCAATGGAGCCAAATGCGGTATGGCTTGCGGCAAGTGCGCTTAGGGTCGCGTGATTTCACCATCTCCTTTGGCCGAAAGGCCGAACCCATGGAAAAGGCATGACGAGAGGCGAGATCGATGTCAATGGTGCCAGATACGAAACTCAAGCGTGACGCTGAAACGCACTGAGCCGCCTCCATGTCGACACCCATTCAATCTATTCACCCCGACTGGCCTGACCGCAGACCGACACGCTCTGACTTTCGTTCTCTGCCAGAACAGTAATGATCTTTGAACCAAAGCTCGTGGAGCCTTTACGAGCAGTCGTTGGTCGAGTGAATTTTGCCGGATCCCTAGAGCGCATTCACCATTCAAACAGATCAAAATTTGATCATCCTTTTAAGCCTGGACTTTCCGACTTATCTCAAGCTTTCCAGTGCCTCACGTCGCGGTCCTGGTCAGGTACCATGTCGCGAGGACGATTACAGAGTCCCTATAGAGACATGTTCATCTTCATCTGAATTTTCGGGGTCCGCAAAATGTTCGGATTGAAGGAAATAGCTTGATTTCCCACCTCAGAAGCAGGCTCTGCTTCCTGTCTGGCGGTCATCTATTCCCAGCATTGTATTTAAAGGAGTGCCACAAACACCGTGGAAATCTCCGGTACTCTATGGTAGAGTCTTACTTGCCTTCTATCGAGACCCTTTCAGTGACCTCATGGTCCGCCTTGTTCGTGAGCAAGATCCTAATGACGGACCACAAGTGGTCCTATCTACAAGGCCCCCACTCTATCACTTTATCTTGTGTTAGTGCATCGACCCAAATTTTGTGGAGGACGTCCTGATCGTTTAGCAACCGAATTGCTCGGTCCGCCCAGGGTTGAACGTTCAGTCGCAAGTTTGCGCGGGATTGAGGTCTTTCCTCCGCAGGGAAAAAGAGGGTCAGTCGTGTACCTTGGGAGCAACATTTTTTTGCAATGTGGGAGACACTTGAGCATCGGGTGTCGTATGGAAATGGCCAGTAAAAGTGTTCTTATCAAATTAGGTGTGATTCGGATCTGTGGATTTCTGTGGTCTTGAAAGTTCCCCATAACCTAATCTTTAGTGTTAGTCAAATGGTATTGTCTAACGTTGGCGGAGGAGATAGAAGCCATTGATACCAATCTTCAACTCTCTAAGTCTCTGAGTCTGCTTCCAAGCTTCTGTGCCTCGTTACCACGAGTCCCCACTCTCAAAGGAATCTGAATTGTTCGAAGCTAAGGGTGAGCGTTGTAGATTCCTGAACGGAAGTGTGTCCAGTACGAGGTGGCAAAACGTGCCGTCGCTTCTTTGATCGATGGCTAGGGTGGAGATGGAGGGGCTGTATATATCGAAATCTCGAAATCGGGTAATGGAGAGGTTACGTTGGGACGGTAACGACGATCCTTAGCCGTAAAGCTCTAGGTGTTGAAGACTAGGACTGTGAGCGGCGAATGAAAGATCGATCTTGTCAATCATGGAGTGGAGGGAGAGGCTTTCAAGTGCGGGGAGGGTGTGTAAGAAGGACGTTATTTTGTGAGCTAGCGTTAGCCTGTCGTCGTCCGACAGCCACCATTGAGGGACAAGCTTGAGTCGCTTGAGATGCGGTAGCTCTCCGGACATATGCTCCATGAACGTCCCAAGGCCAACATTGGTGAGCTCCAAAGTTTCGACCTGCGACCAGTCCATGGCCTTCTTCCATAGATCGAGGTTTGCCCTATTGACGACCTCGAATGGTGGCTCACCAACATCCGGCAAGCGTGTCGGTCTCAGCCATTCGTAGCCGTACTCTTCAGCAAGGTGGTAGCGTAATCCATATATGCCGCTGTTGTAACGTCTGTCTCTTTCCCTCCAGATACCATTCTCATCATCGAACTGATAGCCGTCAAGACTGATTTCTTTTAGTGGTGGGAAGCGATCGCCTTTGACGAAGGGAAAGGCAAAAGGGTCCCTAGGATCGATAACGCAGCCACTCGACTTTAGGGAGAGTGCACGCACAGAGTGGTCGGTTGTCAGCGTTTTGTAGAGCTGTGAGAAGGCCTCTTCGCCGCCTCCTGTACCATGGCTCATATGGAAGTCGATCTTGTTCGCGTGAGAGGATGCCGACGCTATCCATATTGATGCGAGAAAGGCCCAGAAGAAAGCGATGTTACGCATGCTGACCGGCGACAAATAGCTCCGTGAGAGTACGCCGCTCTTGTACGAAGGGGATGGCTTTTCCCTGTCAAGGGATGAGGGTCAATTGGAATCTTAGGTACACATCCAGCTATGGTTCCTTTATAGCTATCTTGTACTGTTGGCTGACTCGAAGCTACCAGGATGCTTTCAGGCTCATCGAGACGTACGGGGCTGTTCCTTCAACGTGGCCTCTGGTAAAGCATTGCTGCCTGTGGCTTGGTAGTAGGATCAGGATAAGGAAAAGGATCAGGACTAGGAAACGGATCAGAGGCTTTTAGATGGATCAGCTCAATCGAAAAGAATAAAAATCACCAGGACACAGAACGAGCCAACGTTGAGCAAGCAGTGAGGAGCAGAGAATGACAGACCCTACAGGCGAGAGCGAGTAGGGGCAAGTTCAGACGTCGAAAAGTATTTAGATGAGCAGAGATGCATATACCAGCTGTAGTAGAGACTTCTATGGGTCGCTAATAGCATCTATTGGAGCTCTCACCAAGCGAAAAAATGACACAGAGTAATCAGCTATCATTGTCGTCCGATTGTTCCAATGGTGGACTAGGAAAGATTTTAAGACGCAAGAGAACACGGGTGTGAAATGGAGAAGAATACTACATTGATACTACACCGGTTACAGTCTTGAGTGAGGAGATGGCCGACTGGGTAAAACGTATTGTTAGAGTGGTCTGATCGAAGGCTGCGACAAAATGAAAGCACGGAGACGGGCTTTCCGCAAGCAGGAAGAGACTTCCATCCGCTGCGCCCAAAAGATGAGCCGGTAAGACCTCGAATCGGCCAGAAAAAGCTCATGTTAGCCTCTTCGAAATCTGATGGTGCTTGTCAGAAACGTAAAAGAAGATGATCGATGAGGGGATCTTCTTTTTCCTTGGATTCGACTAAAATAACGAAAACCCTGAAATGGTTAGTCAGTAGGCGAAGCGAGCCATGTTGGGGTTTTGGTGAGGGTCGTCGGATCTGCAGAAGAAATGACCATCTTCTTTTCTTCCTCTTCTTCTCTTGTTCTATGCATCAAACGGAGACTTAAGGGAAACCCCGAAACGTTTAAGCTTTTAGCCGACTTGAGGTTTTCAATAACATCTTTGTCAAAGTTCGTCGATTACCTTCCTGCTATTATGACGTGCCTCGGCTTTGAAATCCAGTGTTCTCATACAGAAACCCAGTGCAGATAACAACGATGCTAGCTCAACCTTTCTCCCAATTCCTTAAGCTGACATGCCCCTTGACAATGTCCGCAACGTCGTACTTGTAAGCTCCTATGTTCCTCCATCAACCCCACCCGCCGACCCCCGATCCCCTACTAACCACCATCCAAGGTCCTCTCAGGCAAAGGCGGCGTCGGCAAATCCTCCATAACCACCCAGCTCGCCCTCTCCCTCTCCCTCGCCGGCCACTCCGTCGGTATCCTCGACATCGACCTCACCGGCCCCTCCATCCCCCGCCTCTTCGGCCTCGAATCCGCAAAAATCAGACAAGCCCCCGGCGGCTGGTTGCCCGTGCAGGTCCATGCGTCGCAGCTTCTAGCTCCCATACCGCCCTCAGAACCAAGCAATGGCTCGTCAGCCAGTAACGGCGAAGCTTCGAGTACGAACGGAGCAACGGCTTCACAACAGCCGCCGACATTGGTAAACGATGGGACGGCGACGGCGATAGGCTCTCTCCACCTCATGTCCCTAGGCTTCCTGCTCCCCAACCGCTCTTCCGCTGTCGTCTGGCGTGGGCCCAAGAAAACGGCGATGGTGCGGCAGTTCCTGACGGATGTTCTGTGGCCGCCGATTGACTACCTACTTGTCGATACGCCGCCGGGCACCAGCGACGAGCATATCTCGCTCGCGGAGCAGCTGCTTAAGGTCGCCTCATCTACTACTGCCACCGATGCAAATGTGGCTGGTGCGGACACAAGGGGGAAGCCTCATCTAGCTGGTGCAGTGGTGGTGACAACACCTCAAGCTGTCGCAACAGCAGATGTACGGAAAGAGTTGAATTTCTGCGCGAAAGTTGGGATACGGGTGTTGGGTGTAGTGGAGAATATGAGCGGTTACGTGTGCGAGTGCTGTGGGGTTAGCACCAATTTGTTCGGTAAGGGTGGTGGAGAGGTTATGAGCGCGGATTTCGGAGTCAAGTTCTTGGGAGGGGTACCGATTGATAGGCAGTGGGGTGTGCTTGTGGAGGAGGGCAAAAGACCGACTTATGGTGGTGTAGCCAAGGTTGAAGATGAAGAGGAGGGGAGTGATAATGGAGACAGAAAAGAAATGGTTGCTGAGGGCGAGAAAGAGCTGGGCTTGCTGGTTGACAAGTACAGAAGTTGTTCATTGAGTGGCCTTTTCGGAGGGATCACAAAGGAGGTGGTGCAGATTGTGGAGCAAGGACATGCTGGGTTATAGGCTGCTACGGATGATGAATGAGGCTCATGAGGGTATCTAAGTGAAGGGAAGCAGGCTTCAATGATGACAGGTGCATAGCAACTGGCGTCCTGCATAGAACTGGCATGGCGGCGGATCGGCGGACGGGGAGCAAGTCGGGTCTTTAGATGGCATCGTTGCAGTGTCATAGAGGCACCCGCCGTGGTATCGTTATGGCAAGCCTATTCTATGGCATCTTACACAAGCCTTTTGGCTTCCTCCACATCCACACCCAACACATCGCGGAGATACATGATCCTAGAAACACGTTGCTTAGCGCTGCAGGCAATAGTGATGTATCAGATACTTACTTTGCATTCCGTGCCAACTCCTCTTTGACACTCTCAAACCGCTCAATACAAGCTTGCCAAGCCTGTGCCCTTCTCTCTGGCACTACAGACTTGATGCGCATCTTGAAAGTACCGCTCACAGGCCGATGATCCGACACCCGCAGCTCATACCTTCGATAGTCCAGTTGCTTGATCTTCCCAGGACCACGATACAGAATACGATCGCACCAAGCTGGCGCCCGATGCTTCTCACTAGTATCGTAGCGATCGGTGCCAACGTCATATTTGTATGTAGGTGCGAAGGTGATGGGGCATTCTGTAAACGCTCGAAGGCGGAGCAATGGGTTCCGTCGCCGCGAAACGAGCAGCTGGTCCCGCTCGAGGAGCTTCGCGAGATTGCCGGCTTGGATCGCTTTGACCACAGTGTCTCGGCCCATTGTGTCTATGCGGTAATTTAGGTCGCCGTTCAGGATGCATATCTCGTGATCGAGTATCATTGAACCATCTCCGCCACAAGTGTAGGAGTCGCAGAGGGTAAAGGGGTTCCGTTCTGAAGGGAGGACTGCTGAGTCCAATATGACGGAAACGTCAGTATTACGGTGCACTGTTGATGACTGACCGGCGGCCAAGTGGCAATTCACGAGACATATGGAGCTGTCATCGATGAGGAAACGCAGGATGAGGCAGCCTTTGTTTCCATGCAAGCCACCCATTCCACGCTTTACCTCCGCTGCGCTCTGATTGACAATGCGATTGCGCAAATCCGCTCTTACGAACACGCAGCTGAAGAGTCCAACTAGGCTTGCTGTGTGTAAGAGGTGAAATGGCTCATTCGATGGCATACTATCCTCAATGCACCTGACCAGGTAGTCTCGCCAAGCTCTGTACTGTCGACCTACATGCTCTTGCTCGGAAGGGTCTTTCTTCTTGTGACCCTTGAAGAGGCTTTTCGCCGTAAGCTTTTTATCCTCTAGATCTACCAACTCTTGAAAGCCAAAGACCAGGAGGTCAGGGGCGTTTCCTTCCTGGAGAACATCTCGAAAGAAGTTGGTGTCTTTCTCTTCATATCTTAGATTGCCAGGAGTAGCAGCACCGGCATTCCATGTCATGACGAGTGCAGTCATCTCTTGAAAGGTACAATAATCTGTGTCGTGGACCTGCATATTTTCGGCTAACCAGTCATCTTCCAACATGCCATCCCATACCCTGATAGCATTGTCTGCACCAATCGACGCAACCTGCAGAAACCCTGACCGCCAGACGCTGCTGCGATCCACCAGGATACTAGAGACAGGATCGCTGTGAGCATGCCAATCTTTCTTCGTAGTCCACGGCTGTGTCTTCGTATCATAGACATAGATCATTCCAGTATTGTAGCCAGCCCATAGGAAGTCGCCAGCACCAGCTAGAGCATTGATCTTGTATACACTGACATTTATCACACCAAGGCACGAGAAATCATGCGTGGAGTAAATTGTGACTTTTCCATCGCTATGGCCAAAGTAGACACGATCATGTTGATTGCTGACTACCGCGCCAGATGTGATCTCACCTACATTAGACTGGCTCAGTGGTTGTAGCGTTAGCTGGACGTCTGTGTCAACGGCTGAGGCAGGCTGGAAAACTCTGATCTCTTTTCCCGTTGCAAGCCAGAGTCGATGTTGTACTACAATTGAGAATGTATGGCCTTTGGATATTCGACAGATTCGTGGGTCGCGTTGCATATTTGGCAGACCGTCCTCGTCCGGAAACCATACGTTGAGGTTGCCGCCATCGTCCAGCGTCCACATTGTGTTCTGATGGCGGTATACCCGGACGATCTCTCGCCTGCTGTGCGCACTCGCTTTCAAGGCCACCACGCTTTGGGATGGCACATCAACTTCCATCAGATCCCCACAGTTCGTGCCTAACCAAAGCCGCTGTCCCTCCTCATTAGCTGAAGCGCCTGGTTTGAAGGCGATCGCAGTGATTTTTGTCTGCTCGCCATGGCTGAGGTTCATGATAGGATGTCCGCTAGCTAAGTCCCAAGCCCGGGTAAGATAGCCGGTCGTGCAGACGCAATCCCCACAGATATCGAATAATCTAGTGTCATATCCAGTATCGAGTTCATAGGCGCCTTGCTTTATGCGAGGAGGTCTCCGGTTGCTAAGCGATGCATCTGGATAGTCCACGATATTACTAACACCTGCATTCACTTCCGTCGAATCATTCGATATCACGCTCGTTGAAGCGTCTTTCGCGTGGCGCGGTTTTCGTTTAGCAGGAGATGGCGCACGCTTCGTTGTTTCGGATGACCCGAAGCTATCTGAGGTTCCCGTTCGCCTGGGAGGAGGCATAAAGTCAAGTCGTGACTGCTTAGCCTCCTTCACCATCTGCATAGAGGGGGCGGCACTGTGTACTGCCGCTTGCATTCTCGAATCTTGGACTTTACTCGTCGAAGCGACTCGGGTCTCTGTACGTTGCGTCATCGTGGGCGGGTAGGGTCCTTTTTCGGTCATGCGGCGCGGAGGCAGACCTGGGCGACTTTCCAAAGTGCCCTTTGGATCATTGATCTCCCGGGAATCGCTAGCTGCAGGTCTGGGCTTCGATGCTGCAGGAGCTATTTGGGGTATCTGTCGTGCCTTGACAGTGTAGTGCACAGGTGGTGGGCTAAGAACATTTTCAGACGTTGCTTGAGGTGTAGCTGGAGAAGGGACACTAAGATTGTCTAAACCGTCAGCACGGAATCCTGGCGTCGAGCTCTCATCGCTACTTGGTGGCGTGCTGAAGGGTGACACTCTTTCTCCGTTTGCAGCTGTGTCCGGCTCTAAGCTCGGTCTAGGCTGCCTATATAGCGGTTTGGCAGGAACATGGGGTTTCTCGGCACGGTTGATAGGTGGAGGTGCGTTCGCAAGTGCTGTGTCGATGGTGGTCACACTACTCTTCTTGTGCACAAGGATTGAATTGTGGTTATTGCCCTTTCCGCCTCCCAAGGTATGTGCAGAAACCTTTGCTGGCGAGCGGTTGTAGTAGTGCGGGGCATGCGTTGGATTTTTTGGGATATGAGCAGACTGCAGTGGAGATTTAGGAGAACCTACCGTCACCATTGGAGGGCCTTGAGTGAGCGAAGTCGGTGCGGTGGATGTGGGACGTTGTAACAAAGCGGAGCGTGGACGCTGGGTACGTGGTGTCACAGGCGGTCCCAGAGCGTTGGCTCCGCGCTGCGGGCTCTTCGGCAACACATCTCCTGTCGCATTCCATAGCGGAGGTCTCCGTGGGAGATCTAGGGACGCTCGTTCTGTGAAGCTGTGTTCTCCCGGACCATGTCCTTGCTGGGCTTCGTTCCGCGGCGAGGTTCGAAGAGAGTGAGAAGACCGTGCTGGATTGACGCTCGCAATCTTCTCAAAGTGGGACCGAAGTGAAGAGACGGGTTTCTGGAGCTCGCAAATTAGCCTGAGGCCCCGCTGAATAAGGACTGAAAAGAATACAATCGACGCTTCATCCATGCTGTCTTTGCCAGAATCCGTCATGATGCCCTTTACTGCAGATCATGAAAAGGGATTGGCTCAGGGACAGCTGGCCCAGCGTCTGTGGGCAATATGACTCCTGAATGCGACGTCCAGATATCATTGGTTTGTTTAGGGAAATACAAGAGCTCGAGGCCGGCTGCGACTCATTGATGAGGTGCTTTTCACCATCGTTCCCCACGAGAGATGTACACGCGAGTCCGACACGAAATTTGTGGGCGGTTTGATTGAGTGGTGGCTGATCCCCAGGGGACCGTGGCCGTGACCGACCTAGCTTGAGGCTCGCTCACGTTCTGCATTCCTAGGGCTCCTGGCTACGATTCGAGCAACGAATGACGGATGCTCTGGCTGACTTGGGAGATTAACAGCCAGTTGGAATAGCCTTCAAGGCGCGTACTGTCATGTGGTAAGAGAACAATGTTCTTGGACGTTCATGATCCCCACTCTAATCTAATCTAATCATCTATAAAGCTAAATCGGGCGATCGTATCTGCCGATCTTATATGCAAAGCTAGAGAACAGCTCAGAAAGGCAAGGTGGTGCGGACGAATCAACCCATTTTCCATCAGCTCGCCGCTCTTCAAGCCTGGGGTGATATTTACCTGGGACATTGGGACTATGTGGTAATTTCCCAGTATCCATTCATGTTAACCTAGAATCATCTGACCCTTCTAGCAAACACATTCTGAACGCACAGGTTGCCGTCAGATCTCCATGCTGTTCGCATCTCGGTCCCTCGCAACATTCGAAGAGTCTGACACGAAACCAACAGGCCGAAAGTGGTACGATTGCGCAGAATGTCATCAGGAGCAGGAGGATCACCAACTACTACAGACATTTGATTTGGTTGGTACCCGCACTGTCACTGTAGGCCATTGTCTTCCCGCCACTAATGCGCGCCACAGACGTTTGCATGCAAGAAATGCAAAAAGTGCTTCCGGAAAGATGTCAAAGAATTCGAGGATGCGTAAGAAGTGAGCCCTGAACTTTGACTTCGACTCATGCCGTCCGCCAGCGACGAATACTGCCCGCATTGCGATAATCACTTTGTGCTCGACGCCAAAACTCCGACACCAGCGCTCAACGTCGAGGGTGAAGATGTCAGAATGGATGCTCGTATGCTGAAGGACGACCGCGTACGGGCTGACCAGAAGCGGTCAATGTTCGACGTGGGAGAGACTGCAGACAGACTTGGCTGAGACACAGCAGGAGAAGAAGTCAACTTAGCGGCATGGACTGGGCTATAGATAGTCACGGCGCAAAGGGAGGATCTTGCGCCAGATCTAAGAATGGAATGGGAACGGGCATAAGGTCTTGCATATGCTGTTGCTGGCAACGACCCCAAAGTCCACGTACAGTACATACAATGGACCAACTACGACCCATCTCCACTCCTGGTCAATATTGCCGCCGTTCCTGTGCCTGGTGTACGACCAGTCTTCTTCTTGGCAGCCTCCTCCTGCTTTTCAGCCTCTACATTCTTGACGTATGATTCGATGTGTTCTACCGGGAGCATCTCCAACTTCTTGCCGGGGGCCATGACGGCAATCTCGATGTTCTTGGCGCCCGTCTGCACCACTTCTAGGAGCGACTTCACCGTAAGCTTGATCGTTTCGTCACGGTCCATATCGTCCTTGTGGTTCCTTTCTAAGAACTCTCGAACGGTCTTGCTCGATCTGCCAATAGCATTCGCTTTCCTGAGGTACCGTGAGCCATGTCGTTGACTAGAGCCTTGGAAGACCGATGCTTACCATGCAGTGTAGATTCCTGATGGCTCTGTTTGGTATAATCTCGGTGCCTTGTCGTTCGGATCAAAGCCGACTATCAATGTGCTTATGCCGAACGGTCGAACGCCTCCGCTCTGGGTATATCGCTGTTGCACACCTGCGACGTACTTGGTGATGTATTCAATGGTGACGGGATCTTCGACGGTCAAGCGATGTGATTGTGCCTCCAATCGAGCCTTGTCCACCAATATGCGCGCATCAGCGTTCAAGCCAGCGAAAGCTAGGCAGACGTGCGTATCCACAAGGCCAATTTTCGAAGGCGTGATGCGGGTGTCTTGTAGCTTCATCGCAGATCGTTTTTCGCATCCCAGGACCACGATGTCCTTGCCCTTAACCCCAACAGCACATGTCCCTGCGTACTCTTAGCCATGTCTCGATGTGGTCAAACAATATCACTGACCTCGTTTTACCGCCTCCAAGGCATATTCGACTTGGAAAACATGTCCATCGGGGCTGGCATAGAATATAAGCTTCTGCTGACATGCATACAACAGCTCAGGATAACTATATACCTGAAAACTTGCTCTTGTCAGCAAAGAAATTTTGACTTCGAATGAGCAGACTTACCAGAGAGTGCTCGATCGTATCCTGATGCCATCTTCCACCTAGTCCAACGAGGGCTTTGTAAAGGCTTGAGTGAACCACGATCCTGTAAAGTCTTTTCTTCGCTTGTTAGGTAGTCTTGCTGCTGTTTTTCACTCGTATATTCTCGTAACGAAGGAGTATCTAAAAGCTTTGGACCTTGTCAAGGTAGAGCTCATTGCGCGTAGGCAAAGCTAAGCATAAGGCTGCAAGGGTTCGACAAGCGCGGCGTAGCGGCGCGGCGCGGCTACTTTACCTCGGAGCTTTTTGCAGAATGTGAGTAGACGGGGTTTTTCTGTACTTCCGCAATGTTATATTATGATCAGTCATGCTTGGGCGTCCGTTGCTCAGAGCAGCTGTGCGGCGGGTCCGGCTATCTTCTCCACGTCCATTATCGCCCGCCTTTGCTCAAGCTTTCCACCCAATCGCGCTGACAAGATGGAGTTCAGCGACGAGCGAACCTTTTCAACCAGATGCTGAAGGGAAGGTGAAAGGTCAACCCAGCTCGCAGAAGCATATACCATTTACGACAGAATCGTAAGCACATCATTGCTGGCCTCCACGGTTCCTGCGCCTAGCTCATGGCTCCCATGCAGTTATCCGGACATAAAGCGTGACGAGAAATTTGGCAAGGTATAACAAATTGCCAGTGCTTGAAGTAGTTACAGGCTAACGCCGGCTGTCAAGCTTACGAACGACCATGTGCAACATTTCAAGGATCTACTCGGGACCAAATCAGCTATCATCGATGGCTTATCTCAAGATGCTGCCGAAGATCTCGAGCCTTTCAACAGCGACTGGATGCGGAAGTACAAAGGTCATACCAAATTAGTTCTGAAGCCAGGCTCCACTGAGGAAGTCTCAAAAGTGCTTAAGTACTGCAATGACAACAAGCTTGCTGTGGTGCCTCAAGGAGGCAACTCTGGACTTGTGGGCGGCTCAGTCCCTGTGTACGATGAGATTGTTATCAACCTACAACGCATGAAGACTATCAGATCATTTGATGAGGTATCTGGTACTTTGGTTGTTGATGCAGGAGTCATTCTTGAAGTTGCCGACAATTTTTTGGCAAAGAAGAATCATATATTTCCTTTAGATCTTGGGGCTAAAGGCTCATGTCAAATTGGCGGGAATGTAGCAACAAACGCTGGCGGCTTGCGACTGCTACGCTACGGGAACCTACATGGAAACGTGCTTGGTCTTGAAGCAGTGCTGCCGGATGGAACTATCATGGATGATTTAAGCAAATTACGCAAGAACAACACTGGGTACGACATCAAACAACTTTTCATCGGCGGCGAGGGTACTATTGGGATCATCACTGGGGTCTCGATACTGTGTCCGCAACGATCAAAAGCGGTGAATGTCGCTTTCTTTGGGCTCGAGACCTTCGATAAAGTTCAACAAGCATACCGTGAAGCTAAAGGCCAACTGTCAGAGATTCTGTCCGCTTTCGAATTGATGGATGGTCGCAGCCAAGATTTAGTCCATAAAGTAAACCAGAAAAAACGGCCGCTTGAGGGTGAATATCCGTTCTATTGTTTGGTCGAGACCAGTGGCTCCAATACTGAACACGATGGTGAGAAGTTGGAGGCTTTCTTAGAGCATGTCATGGATGAAGAGATAGTTTCAGATGGAGTGCTAGCACAGGATGAGTCACAGAAGAAATCTCTCTGGTCGTGGCGTGAAGGGATCCCCGAATGTCTAGGGCACTGGGGCGGAGTATACAAGTACGATCTATCAATACCACTGCAAGAGCTATATCAGCTAGTCGAGGACACCAGAGAGCGTTTAACGGCGGCCGGTCTTGTTGGCGAGGACGAGAAGTATCCAGTGGTCGACGTGGTGGGCTACGGCCATATGGGCGATTCGAATCTACATCTAAACGTAGCTACCCGAAGGTTCGACAAGGAAGTCGAGAAACAGTTAGAGCCATATGTTTACGAATGGATTGCGAAGCGCAATGGGAGCATCAGTGCCGAGCACGGTCTTGGCCTTGCTAAAAAGGCATATATCGGCTACAGTCGTTCTGAAACTATGATCAATATGATGAAGCAGATCAAGAACCTTTATGATCCTGTAAGTCCTTCGCTCTTAAGGTGTCAATACTTGCTAACATTTATCAGAACGGTATCATGAATCCATATAAGTACATATGATGAACATTTTAGCCACATACAAGGCGGGACGACATTGTGCGTCTCCAGATGTGGTATTTATTGCAGTGGCAAGGATCATTGCAGTGTCTTGGCCACTCCTCGAAAAACGTCTTGACGACTTTACGATGGGTTGGACGACCAATAAAGGTGTTAGAAAGGTCGAACCGCCAGAAGGTTTGTTGTACTCGATTGATCACCCAACGAGAGGGTCCCAGGAGGTCTGAACACTTTACTCGAGATGATGAGCTCCTAAGCAGTGCACCATGCTACCGCATTGGATACTTGTATATAAATATCATGGCAAGAGGGTAACACTAGACAGCTGCGGTGTGCAAACCGTGGATTGTAAACAACCGGCGAGAGCAAAATTGTTCTTAGGATTCGTTCGAAACGTCCTTCGAACAGCGTGCAATCATCAGCAGTCACTTAATTTTCCAACGCTCAATATTTCACGGAATCCAGTCTACACGCCCCCCTCTCCGGTGATGTTCACCCCCTTGAGAAGGTACCTGTTTTTGGTGTAGAAACAGGCACATTCAATTGTTTCCCAAATCTATAATTTCGATATCAGACGATGGGATTAAAGCTCCGATCAACGTCGAGAAGGAGATTTTCTTTGAGCACTTATTTGTAAAGAATCTCGCTCGAGGAAGCAATGATTTTGTCCCATGTAGAACCAAACACATAAAACTTTCGTCGTCTCTTTGCCTCGTCTATGTCTACTTGATATACGTCTGTTCAAAGACCTTCGATTCGCATTCGATAAGAAGTACGGTTACACCTCCGAGTCGCACGAGATACTGTCTGGGAAAGAGGGTTTTTTGGCCCATATGCAGACCATCTCCCCTGACTCCTTCGTCGCGTGTAGCATATTTGAATCGAAGTTGAATCCCACCTTCTGATATCGAAATCAAAGACTAGGGAAACAGCCAGGATATATTTGATTCACACCCAAAAATAGGTATCTTTTCAAGGGGGTGTGACTACCAGACAGGAGGTGAACACAATCGGAAAGAGGGGTGTGTATACTGAAAACGTGTTTCATATTTACGCCAGACACTGTTTGTAGGTCAGATACCAAGAGCACGAAGGAAAAACAAAATGCCGATCTTAGGGCTATTGTGGTATTAGGGTTGTTGTCCGGTCGATCGCCTCTTATTTGGAGCCTGGCTGCGACCGCTTAGGCCCCCCTAAAACCAGAAGTAATTGCTTTCAGCGCATTGAGCGACAGGTACGGGTCCGGGACCTCGGGAAAGCAGCAGTCACTCCAGCCGTACCTTCCGTCGGCCCCTGCTCTGGCCTGATGAGTGCGCCTTCCACGTTGTCGTCAAGATGAACAATGATGCAATGGCTTCACAGTATCATGTCTTGGAAGAGCTTGGTAGTGAGTATATCCAACGGCCTACTGTTGCTCTCTAAAGACCGTGATCCTATAACTGATACTGAGTAATAGGTGGTTCTTTCGGCGTGGTCTACAAAGCGATTGAGCTCTCGACTGGTGATACGGTAGCCATCAAACATGTACGCCTCCGAATGCGCAATTGAATCAAACCTGAGGCGACGCTGACACTGACCTAGATCGACCTCGAGTCTAGCGATGACGACATCCAAGATATACAGCAAGAGATCTCCGTCCTAAGTACATGCGATAGTCCTTGGGTGACCCAGTACAAGACGAGCTTCTTGCGAGGCTATAAATTATGGATTGTCATGGAATACCTAGGAGGAGGCTCATGCCTGGATCTGGTAGGGCTGGAGCTATCCTGATTATTCGACCACACTGACGTCCCACTGCAATAGCTAAAACCAGGCCCACTCAATGAAGACCATATCGCAATCATTTGCCGGGAGCTGCTCCTAGGCCTCGACTACCTACATCGAGAGGGCAAGATCCATAGGGACGTCAAGGCGGCCAACGTCCTCCTCGCAGAATCGGGTAAGGTCAAATTGGCCGATTTTGGAGTTGCAGCGCAACTTACCAACATAAAATCGCAACGGAATACGTTTGTCGGGACGCCGTTTTGGATGGCGCCGGAAGTCATTGAGCAGTCAGGATATGACTTCAAGGCTGACATCTGGTCTCTGGGTATCACGACGATGGAAATGGCAAATGCTGAGCCACCAAATGCGAGCACACATCCGATGAAAGTTCTGTTTCTTATACCGAAGGCGCCGGCGCCCCGTTTGCAAGGCAACCAGTATAGCCGAGACCTGAAGGACTTTGTTGCAGCGTGCTTGGTGAAAGATCCTGATCATCGACCTACGGCGAAAGACCTTCTGCAACATCGCTTCATCCGGAATGCAGGTCGTGTGGAATGCTTGCAAGAGCTGGTCCAACGGCGACAAGCGTGGGACAGTAATAAGGGAAGCATGGCTCATCCGAAGCTTTATGAGGAGACCCTGAAATCAATGTCCATGCGAGACGATACCGATGAATGGGTTTTCGATACAGTCAAGGCTCCAACAGTTGTTACACAAAAGCACACGCAAAAGGTAACCCAGTATCAGGCAACAAAACGCCGCAAAATCTCATCGAGTCAATCACAACCGCAAGAAAGCCCCGAGTTCATGCTCAGCCGCCTTACTCTTGAAGAGAATCCGCAAAGATGCAGTCCTCCGCCCCCTACAACAATGCGTAAAGCAACAGTGAAGCGCCGTCCTTCGCTCCCTGCTTCAGCTTCAGCTACTAAACGAAAAGCTAGCGGACAACAGAAGCCCAGTGGACAAAAGATGCCGCTCGAACCCAGCTTGAACTTTGGAAATAGCGCATCTACGGTTAGGCAATTTAGTCGAGTATCCGATCAGTCTCCTGGCGTATCTCCCACTGCGTCTTTGGCGGAACGAGATGAAAACCAGCCTCCACTAGCCGAAGCCGTGACAAAGGAAGCTTTGATTGGGAGGAGAGCCTTCGGTAAAGCGATCGACCATGCTTTCCAGGAGACATACTCTCAGACTGGGAATCAGGCCAAGCGGGAAGCTATCTCACGAGTAGCGGATGCTTGGAGCGCTTTGGACCAGGATGACCCTGAAGGGGAATATCATCTTCTCAAATTGATCATCGAGAAAGTCCAGAGGTGAGCGGGATTGCCCAAGACCCAAGTCCAGCGCCTCAGCTGACGAGTGTCCAGCGATCCAAAGCTAGCCGCTTTACTCCCCACATCACAGCCTAGCACGCCACAAAAGCCGAAACTCGTCCTGGCGCAAAACAACCCGCATCTGAAGAGTCATCGCCGGCGGCAATCTTCCCTGATGCCCGCTGACGACATGTGGGTAGAAAAGCAGGCGAACCTGCCCGGCCAGCTGACGCCAGGAATGGAGCACACGAAACAGCTAGCTGATGTGCTGTACAGCAAGTGGGTCGGTGGACTCAGGAACCGGTGGCCTGCTTTAGCCTGACCAACTGTCTCTCTCCTCGTACATACAGCAATTCCTTTCTCGGCACATTTTCTCAACTACATTCGGAGCGATGGAACACCAGCTTGATTGATCTTCAAAAGATTCGATAGTCGATGGGGTGGACTTATCGGGCTAGCTATCTCTTCGATTCTTGTAACCCCATTTGATAGGTCATGTTGAGCGATTGGAAGGCATTGCGAGGTGCATGGCACGGATCTGGAAAGCGGCCTTCTTGTATTTATAGACCATTGATGGTCAGATACCCATAGATACTCTTTGACGCATCTCTTATTAAGCGAATAGAACGGTAGCCGAATAGCATCTTGTGCTAGAGCGTTTCATTGCCGCTTTGGCACATTTGAGCATCTATACACTAGCAAAATTGCTCAACCAAACTTCCAATCTTTAGTCATCCCTCTTCACTATTCATGTATACCCCTCATGAATGTATAGATAGCCATTGAATTATAGCCATAACATCTAATGCTTCAGCATAGCCCCCGCCATATCCGTCATCCCCCACCCGCTAGTGCTTGCTCCTTGAAGCCCCCATCAAAAAGTCTCCTCTGGCCACGCATCCGCCTGCTTCAAGCCCCCAATCCTCAACACCTTCCATCCTTCCTTCCTTCCTTCCTCCATCGGCTCCCCTCGCGATAGGCAGTCCGGCAGTCGTCGCAGCTGAGGGTAACAGCGAGTGGGTTTTGAGGGCTTCGACTTGTTACTAGATTGCGATTCGCGCGGTAGAGTGGGAAGGTGGCTGATTGGGAGGATTGCGGGCGGTTGTCCGGTCTGCGGGTCGTGTCTCATGCTACCGGCTGAGTATTGGCGCTCTTACGAATCGATGAAATAAGGGGTGGGTTCTGGGTCCTTGGGACGGGAGTATGTAGAGCATGAGGAGTGGAGGGGCGGACCGAGGGATGGAATAGCAAGGAAGAGGAAGAGGGGCGGAGGAGGGGGAAGGGATGTGAGGATATGCTTAGAGGATTCAAGGGAAGGAGAAGATATGGATGAGGGGATTGTAGATCACACGAGGTTGTTAGCAGAGTAGACATTATACATGTCAGTGGAGGGTATGATCATGAGCCTGATACATTGTTCCAACAGGTGGTTTTGACGATTTTAGCCAGAAGACATGCTATGATGCGGCACTTATTGGGCTCGTGATTGGTTCTCTAGAAATTTGAAGCCGAGAGAGGAAAAGACGATGAGGCCGGTAAGACTACTTGCAATAATCTTGAAGGAAAGATGGGATTACTGTGAGGAGGGAGGTATAATTTGAAATGGCTTTATGGTCTCGGATGACCATGCCTTGTGGCGTACGCTTCGGCAAAATAAGAAGGACGGGGGGATCCGATAACGATTTCTACTCACTCATTTAGCATTACTGTACTAAGAAAGTGGGTTTCCAGTATCTCGATGAGTGGGGCTTAAGTCAGTAGACTCCTGCAGGTATCGAGTGGAATCTTGCTTAAAAAGGTAGCTGTGGTCATACGACTAGCAGATATAAAGGCAAGTAAATCTCCTTTCGACCGTAGGCAAATATCAAGCGGTGAGCGCCGTGACCAGCTAATTCATCAGTAGGGGCTTATCATTGGATTTCGCAATGATAACACCGACTTCAGAAATGGTCGATAATGTCGTTGATCTCCCAACTGATCCACCATGCCTCTACTTCGACATCCAGGGCGTTAATTTCCCAACATGGCCACCATTCCGTTGGCAATTCGACAATGAAGAAGCGAACTTCTCTAATGAGGACTCCTCCGTCTCTTTTTCACAACTGCTTGTCAAACCCCGAAGCCATATCTACCCGATCGACGTCAATGGCCTATGGAGCCTATGGAGCAACGCATTGATGATGATCGGAGCTCGAGAGACAGGAGCCTCAAAGGCATCCTTCAGAGTTCCACCATCATCCCCAAAGTCTGTTTTGACCTCGGTAAAAGCTCTGGCGCTCTCTTCGCGCATGTCGATATTGCGCTTGACAGCATTCAGGACATTCAGCTGATCCGTTATGCTGCGCGCCAACGGTCGCAGCGTTCAAATCCAGATCGGTGTCTGCATAGTCTTGAGAGATGTATCAATAGGGATGCCCAGATGTCTGCAGCAGAAGAGCAGGCTTGGATCCATCGGCTGGACCTCATCCTTCCAGAGAGATGAGGCTGCTACGAGGTCTTAGACGACCGACCTCTGGCACCAGAGATCCTGGCGTACTGCGTGCAAGAGGATTTGTTCCTGCCAAGGTTGCGAGACCTGATCTTGCAGCATCTAAGCCCTCATTGGAAGATGATGACAGAGAAGGAAGCGAAGAGGCGTGTACGCTCAGGTCAAGGATTAGATCCTAAGGTTAGGAGCGCTATGGGACTTCCGTCATCGGCGGGCTTGTTGCTCCCACGATTCCTTGATTGTCGCATAGCGTACAGATACATTCTTCCTCTCGCCTCCGCCCGAGCTCAATGAATCGAGCGCTAGCTGGCTTTTACCAGTATATTTATGGTGGCCTCTCATATGTCTCGATAGATTGTGTATTCTGTGAGAAAGGATACTCTAGATTGGAGTGTACTGGTGGATTTCAATATCGTTACTCGAGATCCTAGAATCTCTCTTCGCGTTTTCTCGTGGGGGCTCAGACGGAGTGGGACAGATGCTTTTACGGTTTGCCCCTTTAGCAACTGTCTGTCGATGTTTCTTCAGTTCATCATTGTTCCGTAAATTCGCGACCCATCTTCCTCATCAGGGCAAGAATCAGCCGCAAGTCGCGTGATATTTGCTCTGACCTATTTTTCTAGCCCTTCGAAGCACGATGCCTAAGGGCGATAGATCACATAGCACTTTCAGCGTTTACCATTGCACAAATGCTATCGAAAAGCGCCGAGGCAAGAGGAAAAACATAAATATAAGACCAACCGGTCGGAATTCCCATGGATATAACACGATTCGGGTAGCTGGCTTCAATGCGCTTTCTCGGCCTTCGGACTAGCTGTCGCCTTCGAAGGGGTTGAACTTGCGCCGGTTCCAGCAGGAGGCGAAGCAAGACTTCGTTCCCACTCGTTCATCAAGGTGCTTGCAGTCCGTACCAGTTTTCCGGGAGATAGCTTGATCAGGGCAGGCCAGGGAATTTCTCTCCGCCCATCGGGTGCTGTGGATGCTTTCTTCGGTCGAGGGGTAACTTCTGTAGAGCTGATTGATTTATGCATGATCGTCTATGAGTAAAGATGGATTGAGAATTACCTTAAGCGGGTGCAGGGGTTACTTTGCTCAGTAATAGAAGACGCAAGGACATCTATACGTTGAACACTTGTACTTAAGCGAGGCGGAGAGATATTACCAGGCGGAGAATCCCAATAATCCCAGCCCCAACCATCGGCGTCGGCCGCGGTCGTTGTAACAGTCAGATTACGTTGACGTTGGGGTTTGGAAGGAGTAACTATCTTTTGCTCATTAGAGAAGATAGTCTCCGCTGATGCCTTACTAGCGCCACTGGCTCTCCCATGTAGCGAAGACTGACGAGCCGGAAACCGAGTTCTGGCTACAGTCTCCCGCTGGAGTATTGCTTTGTCTTCAATCGTCGCTTTTAGTGTTGTTGCCGATTTGAGGACGACCTTGCCGTTACTGGTGTCGATCTCTTCCCCAACTGTGGCCTGCCTAAGGTCCTCGAAGAAAGTCCAGAAACCGTCTTTGAAGTCACCGACTAACTGCTTGCCAGCATCTAATATAGGGTCTTTCGGCGGGCCGCTGACCGATTGTCGTGGTCTGGAGGATTTGAGGACGTCTGACATGTTTGATGTACTCGAAACTTCCTGAACAATCTTGGACCTCGGAGACCCCTCGGTCGTCCCTCGGCGAGCTTTTTTCGGCGAACTTATATCTGGAGGTTGTGACTGATCGCCGGCGGAGGGTTTCGGGGTCAGTAACGACAGCGTCTTTGTGTGTCGAGAGCCCGAGAATACTGTGCGTTGGGGTTGGCGTGTAGTCAGAGGCCTCAGCTTCCGTTTTTCCTGTTCTCCACTGACTATTGTCTCATGATCCGCGAGAGTTCCTACACAGGGTAGTTGGGCATTCAAAGGCTGAAGCGGTTCAACATGACGAAGCTCATATCTCTTTTTCGTCGTTTCATGGACAGCCCACTGCTTCTTAAGCTTTTCTAGATTCGCTTCTGCACGTTGAAGCTCCTCTTTCAGCTCAAGGACCTTTCGTTCCTGAGCGGCGAGGGCTGTCAGGAAAGCATTGGAGTCATGCAATGCTTTCTTCTCTGGCGACGGGGGCCTCTCTGGTATGACTGGTGTACTAGGTACGGACGACGAAGGTGTATCTACTCGGCTGTGCGCGTTGCTGGAATGTGCAGACAAAACCGGGGAGATCTCAATGCTCTGCCGCGCCATAACTTGCAGAGTATTGATTGCACCAAGAGACTATCGCATTGGTGTAGCTTGAAAGTGTGGGAAAGTACACTCTCGCAGCAAGTAATTATTGACCCGATGCGACAATGCGGCGGAGGTTGTCGAATCCTGCGTTGTCAGGGAAGATTGTCAAACCTTGATTCATGGGCCTCGAAGTGGCAGACTACAACGACAAATGCAATAGGCATGGGAAATGTAAGGCCGAGGTCGTCCTGCTCTTGACAGAGGCCAAAGTTTCAGCTCTGTTCACAACTTGATAGTGGAGCCCAAGAGTTGTCCCTAAGTATTCAGATCTCTCTACAGTGGAGCTTGCGTTCCTGCATGAAGCTAGTCTAGCGCCGTGTGACCACGAGCTTTTCGGGCCGTCATTCCACAGCAGGCGGCATTCTTGGCGTTGTGGAAAAACAAGCAGATTATCAGAGACGTCCGCCTTTCCATTTGTAACATTATGTAACATCTATTATAGCTATTGCTGTCATGAACATCCCTGGCGCGCCCGGCCGGGGCTACAGTGGAGGTGGTAGCGCGGCCGGTATGAGCGAGCAGGAGCAGGCCATGGTCAAAGCCGTGAGTGGCGGACGCAAGATCTTGGGTATCTTGTTCTGACATATCCGCGATGACAGATGCAAGGCGCTATGGAAAGCTGCGCTGGCAAGACAGTCCTTTCCGGCGGCATGGGCTTCGTCATAGGCGGTGCCTTCGGCCTTTTCATGTCGAGTGTACGTTGCGCCTGGCTAGATTAGAAATTAGACGTGGACTAATGCGCCAAAGATGAGTTATGACACGCCGATGTCAGGGCCAGGCGCGCAGCTTGCAGACTTGCCGCTGAAAGAGCAGCTCCGTCGGGGCTTCAAAGATATGGGCTCGCGATCGTATAGCTCGGCGAAGAACTTCGGCTTGATAGGGGCCATGTTTGCCGGGACGGAGTGTGTTATAGAAGGGGTATGTTGCACGTTTGGAGCTCTCACACGGGGAACGAGGCGCTGATTCGTTTGCGAAATGAAGTATCGAGGCAAGAACGATCTTACGAATGGTGTAGCCGCCGGATGCATCACTGGAGGTATATTGGGCGCCAAAGCTGGGCCACAGGCGGCCGCCGTGGGCTGTGGAGGCTTTGCGGCGTTCAGCGCGGCGATAGACTACTACATGAGGATGCCTGGAGATTGATTGTTGTGGCGTATGAAGCATTGCGTGGCGTTCTGGTATGGAATCCCTCCTTAGTGGACATTGAGCGAAGATTTGGAAATGCATTCAGCGACTCGGCATATATCTGGGACATTGAGGACCTATGATACGATATCTGCGGGGGCCGTACAGTGGCAACAACTAAGGGTGTTGCTTCTGGCCCTGAGTGGATTATACAATGGTCCCTCTCTAACTCTGTCAAGCTTTTCGAATTTGAAGGTTTTGTAAAGACATTACTACTCACTCCAAACAATGATAGAACCATGAATCATTTCAAGAACACGGGGCTTCGAGTGCTCCACCGTCGATCTGCGGCGCATGAACACTTAGCTGATGTTGGGCATTTCTACAAAAGTAGCAGTCTTCTGTCGGAAGCCAGGAGACGTCGCTCGATTCATTTCACAGTCAAGTTTCGCGACTCTCCGTACCCGTTGTACGCAACGCCTCTCAAATTCCACTTCGCATTTGGATCCTGCGAATTACCTCCTGCGTCAATAGCCCTCGACAAAATACGCCTCTTCTCTCCTTTCTCGAGCTTTACAAGGGCCTTCCACAGAACCCAACTCCATCTCCCCTTGCCTTTGGATTGTTCGCTGATCTCGGCATCTACCCACGACTGGCCATCATCTAAGGACACCTCGACTTTCGTGACTGGGCCGTGGTCTCCACAAGGTAAAGCATAACCTTTGACTTCGAACTGGCCATTGCTGGGTAACGTGATTGTCTCCTCAGACTGTGGATCTGCGATGATTGAATTGCAGGGCATATCTAGCAGACTTGGCGTGGTAAGCCAAAAGTCCTTGGCAGCTTCCATGTCCGTGACTTGCTCTGGTAAAATCTTATAATCGTAGAGCTGATAATGGTTGTTTGACTCTTCTTCTTGGATCGTTATTCGATCAAGCCATTTGACTGAGCGAGCCCCGGCAACGCCAGGTACGACGACTCTCACCGGATACCCGTGATTGGACGGTAAGGATTTACCATTCATCTGAGATGCGTAAGCATGACCTAAAGTGCAATGATCTTGCGATACAGGGCATACTTCGAGTGCCAAGATAACATCAGCATCGTCCCTCATGGCCCGAGTCAATGGGATACTGCCTCCGTACCAAGTGTCCTCTTGGACCTCAGTCTGGTAGCAAGCGAACGCAACATGACCCGCAGCTTCAATTGGTAGGTTGACAACAGCCTCATCGAGGATGTCCCTGAGCTTGGGACCTTTCCAGGTGCAATTTACAACGGCGCCATCGCCCCAGTCAATACCGGCGACTTCGGCAAGGAACGTTCTCATCGTACGGCGCCGGAGACCCGCACACTGGAGGGCACATGTCACTTCATGTTGCGGATAGCGAGTCTTGAGGTCTTTGATTGATAGAGAAAGCTCCGTTTTGACAGCTCCATCGACAAGGACTTTGTGCTCGTCTTCTTCAATGATGCAGATAGCTCCGTGGTTGCGATCATATCCGTTCTCCTCAGTGATGAAGCTAGGTCATATTAGAGAATGTAAAGAGATAGAGGTTTTCTTGCAACAGTGGAGAAACCTGATGCACCTGGTGATTAGTTCTTTCACAGGTGGTTCCCTGTTGAGAGGCTCTTTAGCTGAGTATTCGAGTCTCATGGCTGTATTGCAACAGCTACAGATTCTTATCCGGCTTGCGATGGACACGGCAAGGAATTTGCTGGTGAACGTTGTCGCAGAGGCTCTTGTGATGTCTGGAGACTATGAAGCGAGCCTTCATTCATGATAGAAAGAGGGGTGCGTAGACTACAGATGAGGACTTCGGAGGACTTCGACCTGCAATGTCACCCAGAACGAACGATGCACCGGGACGGGCGGGACAGGGAATAGGCGGGGGCCACCCAAGTCGTCGCCGGGTTTAGGGCGCGCGGTCACCTGATTCACCCACGTCATAGATGGTGGTGACGATCTAGACGCGCTTCCTGCTTCTGGCAATCAATTGTCGCAAAACTGACCCTGTCACCATGAATCGCACACCATCGTTAATGCCAATGGCTTCAATACTATTTTCTCAGCTCTGCATCGCCAATTTCCATGTCAATATCCCGCCCGCGCAGGCTCAGACCTCCTCGCACTTCACACCTTTTGGCTAATGCACTCGAGTTGACTAGCCCCGGAATTTACGCTACGAGGAATGGGGATGTGCAGCTTCAAAGATTCTGAAGCTGCCCTGGCCATGGCTCTCGCTGCTTAGGAAGAATTTTGCCGGACTTTGGTCGACGTAGCCTACAAAATTTGTCTGGGGACAAAGACCTCGGCACCGCTCCTAGCAGCTTTTGACTCCGGCGTAGCGTCAGTCATGAGTTCACTTAGTGACAGTGATGACCTTGATGGAGGAGGGCTGTTTGAAAAGCAAAGAGCTACTCTAGCACACCCATCTAATGGGACTCTCCCAAGTCCCACCAAGAGGGCCAAATTGCGAGGTCTTGGACACAAAGCCAAGGAAAAGACAAAACATCTGTTAAGCGTCAGCGATACCAAATCACTGGGCGACGAAGAGGAGGTTGCGCAGACTATCAGGGGTGATCCCGCTTTCAATCCAGGATACCTGCGTGACAAAGAGAAGAAGAGCAAGCGAAGGTCAGCATTGAATGCAGCGGCTAGTCTGGGCTCTCTTGCGAAGAGCGCCGTCCATCCAGTAGATGCAATCAAGGGCAAGGCCGTGAGGACTACAGCGAGCAAATTGTCCCAAGTACAGCGACCATTCTTGTCGAAAGATGCCGATTTGGAATTTCTCGAAGCTCACGACGAGCTCGACCGGGCCGAAAGCTCGAGAGCCTCGCGGCAGGTTACCTCTGATGATGACGACCAAGACTCGTTGGTTGAGGGCCACAGGCACAGGGTTGAGCAGTTGAAGGCACAAAGAGAGAGCTTGCGGGTAGCTTGGACGACCACTAGATTTGTCACGAGAGTGCGCGTGGTACCAAAGAGGCACTTTGATTATCCGAAACGGCAAGCCTTTGTCAAGGATGTCGAAGAGAGAAGGACTTGGGCACGTTACGATTGGCTGAAGTGGATGGGTCATGTATTACGCCAACTTCCACTGGGCAAGCTATCGTGACTGACACTGTGGTGGGTATAATCCAGATCCTAGTGTGGTACACTCAAGACTTCAGTGCCCAGTATATCGACGACTTCGACAAGCTACCCTATGATATTGATGTAATCAAGCATCACGTCGAGCGGATAATATTCGCAAGTGCTCCATGGCAGGCTTGGGCAATGGATGTCCGCTCCGTTTACCGATGGGAACACCCACCAACGACATTTAAGTGGTTGGCTACTTATATCATCCTGTGGTACACAGACCATATTATCGGCTTCTTGGTAGGTCTCATGTCCGTCTTTCAATTCTACGCGCTCAAAATGCTAGTATGCCTACATTCTCTACATTATACTCAAAAGTCGATATTATTCTACTTCGGTTGATTCACTGCGGACGTCAATGCAAAGGGCACATGATCGACATCAGTCGGCGTATAGATTTGGTGAGCTGATCGACAAGCATGGCGATGAAAACTGGTTGGAACCAGTGATGCAGGGGATGGGACCTCACCTACAGCTTCAGCTTGGTGACATTGGCAACATGCTTGAAGTCTTCGTCAAGTCAGTAATGCACCACAAATACCGCTTGATCTCGCTTACGAAGCCCGAAACAGCTTTTACAATTGGATGTCTCCGAGAAAGACCGCTGCTTCCCTCTGGTTCTTCGCCTCATGCCTTCTAGTCACGCTGTTCTGCGATATGGCGTTTTGCGTCAAGATCACTGGATTCGTAGCAGGCGGCTCATTCTTCTTGTGTTGGCCGATTTCAAGCAGATACCCAAAATACCGCTATCTAGTGTCACCTTTCAAATGGGTTCTTTGGGACATCCCAACGGACGGTAAGCCAGCAATCAAGAGTCTTGGTCTAGTAACTGACCAGAGTGTCCGTAGCGGAATGGTCTTTCCAGTATTTGCGAAAGCGAGCACAGATGAGCCGTGAACAGATAATCAAAAGCAAGGTTGAAGTCAACCACCATCGCGAGTTTGAGAAATCTCAAATTGGTGTCTACGCAGGCCAGACTAGTCCGGCACCCAAAGTCACCATTCAGGTCACCCGTCCGGACGAGGAAGACTCGGATGATGACGATGCACTATCTTGGCATAGTGCTGATTCCTCATCTAGTGTCCTCGACAGCAGCGACGTCATTACCTTTCGTGCGCGCTCAAACAATCACACAGGTCGTTTCATCATCTACGCCAATGGTGTCCGCTTCGTTCGAAGTTTCCACAAGCAGGAGCTTTGGCGGCGATCATTCCTTGAGATTGCAGAGATGAGGAAGCTTCAGGGCTCCGCAATCGCGCAGTTGACGCTCAAGAGTTCGGAGCAGCTGGAGCTTACTTTCACCGACGGGGATTCGGTGGTCCTGGACGGTATGAAGGACCGTGATGAGGCATTCAATACAATTATTGGGTTTTCTGCGTTGCAGTGGCAGGTGAGTGAAATTGGTTCCTGCACGGCCCTTTGTGGATTGGGATTAACAAAGGGACCCAGTCGCTGCAATACAGCCCTGGAGGATCGGGTCATGGTCAAGGGCATAGGCGATCTATCACTTGAAGCAAAATCGTCCACTATTATCTTAACGAATTATTCGCTGAACCTTAGGAGGATGCCGGTGATATTACATTCGATTGCTGGCGCGATGTGGATACCAAGAATCATCTCTCACCTATGCCAGCGTCAAGGGTAACTGGTTCTACTCCAGAACTGCAGTTCTAAGCTCTAGACAGTGAGCTTACGTTCTTTGACTGCCGAGGAACCGCAAACTGGCAGTCGTCATGAACGTGGAGACCAGTACCCATCCTAGCTGACATTCTAGGGCTTCGCATATCGCGTGGCCCACAGAAGGCGAAATGAATCGAGAACAGCAGTATCTCTGTACCATCCAACACCGGGTTTGTAGACCGCACTGGACGGGACAAAGAACACAAATTTACCTAGTCCACCCACGCATGTAATTCCTAGATGGGCTCTCGGATCTTGAGTTTACTGTCAATTTAGATCCTACAATAGCTAGTCTGGTTATCTGTTACTAACTTGACAACAAGGACGTTAGGGGAGATAGTCACTGTTCGTGATATAAGAAACATTACTTTCGGGACTTCTAGTTGTACGCCGAATGCTCATCTTACCACAAATCAAGAATTGTAACGGATAATGGTAAGAGGCGTCTTCACATATCTCCCCCTTCTTACAGCACGAAGCAGAACCGCATCGTGTACAAGGCACTCTCGATCTAAACAAGATATCATGAAGCTTTGGAAATCAGTGGACAACCTCTGAAGCCTCCTTCATCCACTGTCAGGTTTCTTGTCCTTGGACCTACGCTCTACTTCCATCGAGTACATCTTATCTAAACCTCACCAAAGATAGTAGACCTTATCCATCGTCATCAAGATTTACGACTCGCTGGCCTTGATTTCCATCACCATCAGCTCTATTCGCATAAAGACATTCACTTCTAATTGGAGACCATCCTCCCTCACTCCAGCTACCACGGCTCCCCATCCCGCCATCACACCTTCATCCTCAGCCCAGCACGCAGCAAATATATTTCAAACTGTAGGTATATATGCATTTTTAGTAGTCTCGTGGATACGTACGGTCCCAAACATCTAAGAAGTGGCGATCCCGTCCGATCTTGCATACACAAGCAGTCGATAGTTGTTGGGTGGAGGGAGGGTAACTACCAGCGAATCTGGACTGCTGTACGTTACATCATCTTTTTGATTCCTCAGATATTGCAAGTGGTGGTGGATTTTGGGTTTTGGGTCTTTAAGGGGCGGTTTGGAGGTTATGAAGGCAGGATGGAGAAGAACGGTCGGTTGTTGGATGGTTGATGAGTAGGTGGATCGCTGAAGGTTTTCCGAGTCTTCTTTGCCTCCGTGCTGAGAGATTTGGAAGGTGTATGAGTGTCAGAGGTTGCTTCATATTAAGAGACTCTACGGCTAGGGTATCGGGCGTAATTGGGAGTTGATTGTATAGTCCTAGCTTCATGGATATTGGATATTGGGAGATAATTCCGAAACCACGCTTGCTGACCGGTATTCCAGCTTCCACCAGGTCCCAAGCTCCTCAACCACCCCTCCGCCCTGAACTCTGCGCCCAAGAGCCCTCCTCTGTCCCACACACCCTGGATCCATCGCCCTTATTCAAACTCATCACCCTGCACCAAACCGCCTGGCTTCCCTCCGCAACCAACATTCCTCGCTTGTGCCTTTCCCACACCCTTCGCGGCAGTGGCTCTTCATACCTCCCAGACCGTCCACACGTCCTAGCCTGCGCGCAGCCAACAGCTCTCTCCGCGATTGTTATTGGTGGAGATGTGTATGTTGATTGTGAGGGGAAGAGGTGCGAATGTGGATGATAGAGGTGCTGGGGCGATGTCTAGATAGTGCAGGTTGGTATGCAGGGCTGAGAACCCGCGAATCTGGCTGGATGTGATAGTACTGAAATTGCAAGGTTGTATCTAGCCTCGCGAACGCTCATGTGACATTGGCGGCTGTGCATTAGTCATATATGGTTCACCAGCTTTGGTAAGGGTCATGGACACCTTCTTTGAAGATTTCGCGAGAGTATCGTATGTGGTGGTGTGGTGTACTTGTTGGGGGTTCGTCGAGTTTAAATGATGCCCAGTATCTTCCCCGGACTTACCCACAAGATGATTTAGTCAAGCAGGTTGATGCTTTGACGGTTCGCACTTCAAGCTGTAGGTCCGCTGTGGTGGCCTAGCCTCATCGTAAAGTCGTCACTGCGTTTTCCCAAATTGTGCTAAAGAATAGTGCACCGTTTGCTGCCACTGCATCGGAGATGATGGTGTGGCCATGGAGGAGAGGCGGACGTGATCGTTTTCCTGGAGCTCTTTTTCGCCTGAGGTAACAGTAGGCAATGTCAATAAAGGTGTTGGCGACAGCACCAGAGACATGACATGCAATAACGTTGACATGTTGGGCTTTCCGACCAGCTTGTGCCCATTGACATAGCGTCCTTGGGTTTTTGCAACGAAGCCGATTGTAGAAGTTGATTTACGAGTTTTGCAACCTGACGACGTTGCTGCCACTCGAATGTTCGACGAAGAGACAGGGGAGTTCCTCACTGATACATGATCAAGTCTTCTGTAGGCTGTTGGATGCGATGTTGTACTCCCTCTGTTGCTGATTCGAGAGCTAACATATTGCCAATATACGGATAATATAAGCTTAATGTAGCACCTGGAGATGGTCAATAAAGAAGTAGCACATACTAATATACGTAGCTTTCACCTCGCCTTCGTCAAGATTTTTGAATATCGACTGTCGGACTGATGATGGTTACAATATTGCTAATAATGCATTGCTAATGCATTATCAGCTGCACACTCGACAATGCGGCGACGATAACCCCAATAAGAGGAAGCTAAGATCTTTGCGAAATTTTTCGGCGAGCTTTGTGGAATCTTCAGCCTTTCTAATATACTCGTAATACGTTTGTAATAAGTTATTACAGGAACCTTACTGCGTTGGTTTTATTGTGGTAAGAGCATGCATTGCAAATTAGGAAGAGCAGACTGGATACTGCCTGCGCGGTGCAGTGTGACTTCCAAGTGCGCAGCACACTCTCGATACTTTCAAGATGTGGAATAAATGTTGACGGAACCAAGTCATTTCCTTTGGAGGTTTTCCAAGGGTTCTTGTTGAGGTTCGATGTTGGAATACATTAGCAATATATTACTAATGTATTACCATGCGAACATCCGACAAAGATGGCGGAAAACCCTTATGAAGGCAGCTCGAAGTCTAGGTGATTGGAGATTGTTAAAAGCGTTGGTCGAAGATCGAATAGCATAGCCGGCCTTGCCATCTTTCACATCGACCAGCGTCCAATGAGTTAGCAGACGGACCTTCTTGCTCACGAGCTTTCTCTCAATTGCCGTCATTAAGGAGGGGTTGCACAATGACGGGGATTTCTGATGGGCCAATTCCCCTCAGCTTGGCCGATAACAGCTTGAACGTTTTATGGACGCCGATGGTAGATTAAGGTGCTAGGTTCGATTTCCTTACGTATGCTGCACATACTCTTCGTATCAAGTTGTCAGACAGCTGATAAGTTTCGGTGTTTGAGCCGAGAGGGCTCCTGTGGCTGGCTGAGATTGCCTGTTTGACATCCCCATTGCACTGCCCTGCATGCAGCTCAATCACAAAGGTCTCCTCATCTAGACTCCACAGAACACTAGAGCGCCAACATTAGTCCAGTCCCGGGTTGGCGACTTGCATAGGATCAAAACCATGCTTGGGTGCAGGCTGTGCGACAGTCGAATGATTGATAGCAGATAGCTACGCTGCCGATCTTTGCTATGCTTCAACCGTCGTCTTGTTCACGCCGTTGAGATAAAAGGCGAAAATAACCCACAGCAAGTGGCAAGCTTCGCAGAACTCTCTCTTCAAAATAATTGAGTTTCCACGTGCAGTCACCTCGGAAACAACTCGGAAACACTGATTTTCGCTCAATTAACTGGTCAAGGTTTGACATTCGAGGCTTCCCAAACTCACACGTTACGCCAGGCAGACGAGGATGCTCGAACCAGAGGCCACTTCCTAATGAGTAGCGATCTTGCACAAGAACGTGAGGGTAATATTGAGATAATGACAAACATGTTTTGGATGCGTGGCTACAACGAGTAAGTCAAGTTCTCTAATAAGGCGGTCGTCAACCGTAAGCGGACACAGTTTGGATCGATCGAGAGCCTGCATAACAATTGCCACAGACTTTGAGGCGAGGGTCACAAGAGCAGAGTACCCGTTGCTGCCCTTGGATCCGTCTTTTAATTGCATCACTGGTCTATGATAGCGCGGCAACGATAAGACGCTATTTTTAGACTGACTTTGATAATTAGTAATGTCGACAGACTAATAGCGAATTAGCAGACCACACATCCACATAAACGGTTTCCTGCACCTAAGCCGTACGGTAAAGGTCCAGCAATGGACAACCTCTTTCCCTTCCGGTCATTTGAGGAACCAACGGCGAAGAAATTCCGGAAAGGTGGAGAATATCAAGATCTTTGGCTACACACATCCCAAGCTCGCCCAGCGTCGTACTGGCGATGCGGTGCTAAAAGCCTTCCTCACGAAATTACCATTGATCGTCGCAAGTATTCTCCTTGTTAGGAGACCCGATTCTCGCCCGAGTCCCGGAAATGGAGCTTCTGGGAGCGCCGGAGTCCATGCTTTCTTGGTTCCTTTAAGACGCCAATGTGCCAACATATGAACGCTTGGTTGACTTCGTTCACAAGGACATCACGATCGAGACCATGATGTCCTGTCTTCGGGCTTTCCAATATCGCAAGGCCCACCCAACCTGCCAGACGCTGGATACTTTCGGGCAGATTCGCAGGGTCCCAACCTCTGAGGCAGTGGTATGTCGATAGTATCGTTGATAAGTATGCAGCACCCCACTGATCGCTATATAAAATGATCACAAGCACAGGTGCAGCGCAGATCTGCCATGCATGGAGCATTCGCCATTCAATACTTCATCGGTGACGTTCGGGAAGACATACAGGCGCACAGAATAGCCCCCGTTCTCGCGGCCGTCAATGATAACTTTAATGCAACGGCAGACGCTTACGAAAATTGCGCCCGACAGGAAACCGACAAGGTCCTAGTCAAAGACACCAATCCCATAATTACGATCTTCTTCGACTATCAAAATATTGGGAGGCCAGCGATTCTCCATCCTGAGGATGTTGTCCCTGTCCTGCGGACTAATCCGCATTGGCGCGTTGTGGGAGTACGTCATTGCTGCTTCATGTAGATGACTATAGAGAAGCTTTTTTTTAACATGACACCGTAGAGTAATCAATCTCCTCGAGCTTCCGATCAAGTTGCTGGTCTCCAGGTGTCGGTCAGCGCTACGGTCGCGTGCCTCCGCCCCTGATACGGTGGTCCCTGAGGAGATCGGTAGCCAGGCATATCCTGAGGTCACTGCAGGTCGCGCAGAAGGATTGAACATGTAACGCTCAGGAGATTTCAGGACGCTCCAGCATGCGATCAATAATTCGTTCTCTTCAAGAACGCAGCGTGCAGTCGGAGAGATGAATACTATATTGAGCTTATGACGCCCAATAACAGCAACGAGTTTCCGCAATGACAATATGAGATTGTAGGCGCACAGTGAAATCAGCCTGGAGTCGTACGGCCACGCTTGATATCGCGTGTGGAATCTGTAACACGTCTGTGACCACGCGCTTGATCTGACAGGTTTATCGGTTGCGTGAGCGCGCAGAGGCCAACCCTGCTGGGCGCGAGTGAGATATGTGGCACTGTGGCAATATGCACAATGTGCCTCAAATAGTCTTCAGCCGCAATGAGAGCATAGACAGCATTGTCAACAGGAAAGAAGAGCACGTATGTTTAACAATCATAAGGAGAGAAGGGGATATTAGCCGTAGGTTTGGAGTGTAGCCGTCATGGATGAAACGTCCCAGTGCTGTTGGAGCTAAATCTATCGAGTGCTTGGCGCGATCCCCTGAGGGTCGAGTCCGTGGGCCTGGGAAAATTTATGCAGATGCGATTTCGTCGTCTCAATCTCCAACAATTAACATCCAATCTTACACATCACCCTCCACCTGTACGGCCTTAACTATCTACGCTCTTTAACCCGTTCTTTCTTGTTTCCTGTCCCTCTTGTAGCAATACTCCACCACTTCCCCCCGTCGCTCCTCATATACTCGTCCGAGTCTGCCGGTCTGACTAACACCTTCACCAACAACCAACAGATACCCAGATATCCTTCAGATTGCTCTCACTCGGTCGGTGCGGGCCATCGGTCACTAGTGCATTGTACAACAGCCGAATTCATCACCTCAGCAAGCAGTGAAAAGTTGGAGGAACAAGATACCATCATGGCGAACAACCCGGGTCCAAAGCCCAACCTCGACCGTTATGTCGTTATCCACGTGGCTACTACCTGCGACGAGCATGGTGTGTTTGTCACTAAGGATTCGGCAGAAGTCATCGAGCTTGGTTGGATTTTGCTCGACGCCAAGAGCGCAGAAGAGGTCAGTACTGTGCATTCATATAGCTAATTTCGACGAGAGTGGACCCCGACTGATATTCAATATCCATAGGTTCACCGTGAAAGCGTCCTCGTAAAGCCTTCGAACACTCCCATTACCCCGCTATGCAGTGAGTCGCGCCGATCAATGCCAACTCATAGCTCCAAATCTGCTGACATTGCCACCAGCGAGCTTGACCACTTTGACTTGGGAACACGTACGTAGCGCGGGCACGTTTAAGGATGCCATTTCTCGCTTCGATGCCTTCGTCCACGAGCATATCACTCCGAACAACTATCAGTTCGCCTTCGTCACCCTCGATGCCTGGGACCTCCGTGTCCAATTGCCACGCGAAGCTCGCGACAAAGCCACCGTTCTACCCCCATACCTCCAGCACACTCGAACCTTCGATCTACGTCAAGAGTATGCACGCTGGCAGCAGCTTCATCCTGAAGCTCTGCCCTATGGGCCAAGTTCGTTAGCCAACATTTGCGCCGCTCTCGAGGTCGAGCCCGTCCAGTCGTCTGCGCCAATCAAGCACAACCTACCCTTTCACCTGCAAGCGCTTGCTCCGGCTTCGCCACGGCGTGCTATGGAGGAGGCCATTACATTGGCAAGGGTGCTGCGCTCTTTAATACGAAAATCGCAGCCGCCCCAAGATCACCCGGATATTTTGACTCGTCCCATGGACGCTTACGCAGATGTCACCGCTTTTCTGAAAGAGCGTAGCAAAGTGCTGCATATGTCTGGCCTTCCACATGACACAACGCAGTCCGAGCTGGAAAGCTGGTTTACGCAATTCGGGGGTCGTCCAATCGCCTTTTGGACGCTACGTACACCAGATCAGCACAAGCCCACCGGCTCTGGCTTTGCCGTGTTTTCGTCCCATGAAGAGGTTAGTCATCCCTGATTTTCAGCTTTCAACGGATACCTGCATAATCTGCAACGAACAAAGGCCAGCCTTGACTATGACTTGCCTCCCACGTCTTTGGATGGTTTTTTTCTTTCACTAATTGATTCCCAGGCTATGGAGAGTCTCGCAATGAATGGCCGCGCATTGAACGAAAAGGCTGTTGAGATCTCCCCGTCTTCAAGTCGCGTTCTCGACCGTGCTGCTGAGATCTTGCAGCCGTTCCCTCCGAGCAAGAATAGACCAAGGCCGGGGGACTGGACTTGCCCGTCATGCGGCTTCTCGAACTTCCAACGTCGTACGGCTTGTTTCCGATGCTCTTTCCCTGCCCATGGTGCAGGTGGAGATCCGATGGGTTATTCTAATTACGGTTACGGAGGTCCTCACATGATGGCGCCTCACCATCACATGGGTCATCATGGTGGACATGGCTTTGGTCATGGTCGCGGCGGGGGAGGAGGTGGCGGCATGGTACCTTTCCGTGCCGGAGATTGGAAGTGTGGATCTGAAGGTTGCGGATACCACAATTTTGCCAAGAATGTCAGCTGTCTCCGATGTGGTGCCAGCCGTGCTGGAGCTGCTGTTGTTGCCGATTCTGCATTTCCTTCACCGCTTGACCCACCATCCAGCTATGGTATGGGGGTTGGACCCGCCTCAATGGCTGGCACGCCCGGCCCTGGCCCTTTCGCAGCTGCAGCTGGCGGCTTTGGAGCTGGTGGCTATGGTGGTCAGGGCTTTGGAGGCCCGCCCAGTACGTATGCGCTGCCGTCCGGCCTCGGAGCACCCACTGGCGGCTACCAGCCAATGTCGAGCTATGGCCAGACCAGCGGTGGACAATCCGGAGGCATGCCATTGGGCTATAGCCAGATATTCGGTGGACAATCTGGAGGACCTTTCGACAGCCGTGCCGCAGAGGCTGCTTTCTCCTCTGCTGGTAATGGTCCTCCGGCATCCAATGCTCCCAATGGATCTTCTTATGGTGGTCCATACGGTGGTATGGAGGGCTCCTCCGACCCATTCGCTTTCCTTTCCAGTGGTCTTGGCAGCCTATCGATGAACGACGACTCCAGGCGCAACGGCGCGAACAACGCAAAATCCCCAGTCTAACTCGCCTCAAAAAACAGTTTCATTGGTCATATGTTTTATCGCTCGATGGCTCATAGGACATACTAGATTGCAAGAGATGCGCGGTGTGAGAGCGGGATATCGTTACTTTGCAAGCGGTGGAGTTGGCTGGACAGCATTTTCCAAACAGCGGAAGCAGGGGCGTGTTCAGGATAATGAGCAGGGCGATAGATCTCCTCGATTTAACTGCATAGCGGGATGGTCAGCCTGGAGGTGTTGGTGGGGGATATCCAAAAAGCCGGTAGGGGGTTTGTAGACGAAGGTGGACGGTGCTTTTTCGATTATTTCTTTTCAATCTTTCGTGCTTTTCTCTCTCTCCAGCTTCGCCCATTTTCGCCTCGCATTTCCAGCCGCGCTACACTCTGCTCGACATGTTCCCTCAAGACAATCAACATCTATTCCGACATCAAGCAGCCTGATACTGAAACCAGCTCGGGGACGGAGACATGGCCACGGGCTCTCCTTGGCTGAGGGAGGGATATGAAGAGCTATCCTCGTGGACGGTACTGGAAGCAGGGTTTTCAAGACCTTGAAAGCCAATTCGGCATCTCTTCCAGAAGCGGGCTTTTTTCCATAGGGTAAATAAACGCAGCCGCTACTTGTGAGCTGAGGAACTGCAGAACTTCTTTGCGGAGCTTCTACACTTCTAGTACAAATATCCATGAAAGTTAAATAGTGAGAGAGGTTATGAAGCTAATGTCAGAGTACCTCATACTACGTATCTCTATGCCTTCATCGAGTCGACTACTATCTTGGCGCCAAGACCATGTCGCGTGCCCGCGGCAAGATCGCATTCGCTGCAGAATCCTGGTTTTCGCATAACCAGATCTTGTCACACCACAAATGCCTCGACACCACGGCCGTTCCTCTTACTCCCAAGCTCTCTCAGAATGGAGACGCGCATTCCGGTGTCTCCGAGAGCGAAGAAGATGGGCTCCCGATCGATTCCACCGAGTCAGGACGAGGTGACAGATACCGCAGCCTCTGTGGCACCGACTTCCCAGATGAGCATGGCGAGGAGCTTGTCCAGGTACAAAGGCAACCGCCGGAAGCTGATATCCTCTGAACCTCCACTACCAACTGCGCGTTCAAATGGTGCCACTCAGCGTCCACCCGCAAGCGAGCAGCTGTACGCTGCAGGTCCTGCCAAAGAATCTCATGCTCAACATGAGAAGTCAAATGGTCCGGACCAGGCCTTCGATGCGCGAAATCTACAATCCACCCCGTCTGTGCCTTCGAGAATCAGCAGACCTAGGCGTGGGTCGCGTATAGAACGCCGTGAAGATTCTACGCCTACGGAGGGCTTTGTCAAGCCAGAGACTGGGAAATACACCCCCTCCAGGACGCAGTTGCCAAAAGAGGACCATCGTAGACGAGCAGAAAAGTCTCAGATCCAGCGGGAAGCTTCGGGGGGAGGCGGCGGCGAAGATCTACGAAGGGCCAAGGCTGGGAAACACACGGGCATCATGAACGGTACACCAAGCGATGGCTCTTTGCGGCCATGGCAGGATCAAGGCGTGGACGCCGGAATGGCTGCTTTATCCAGAATCCGAATGGCCAAGGATTTTCATACCAATGAAAAAGGGGCATCGTTTTCCCAGCGCGTATCCACACAACATCAGCGTCCACAGGCTTTTAGGAATGGAAGTAGCAGGGAAGAGCTGAAGAGGATGATATCGGGTCCTATGCCTACTGTAGTCCAACAGCCGGTAGCGTCCCCACCAAGGAAACAACCTGAGCCACCGCTTGGTGCCCTGTCGCACACTTCCCCAGAGCTATCGCTTGCCCCTCGCTTCGATGCTCCTATCTCCGCTGTCAATGCCGGTCAACGTATTGTCAGGGTCAAGTACGAAGGAACCGACATTTTCCTGCCTATCACACCATCGACCACTCCAGTAGACGTGATACGCGCGGCTGCCAGGCAGATGTCGGCTCCCATTGACGAGAAATCAACCGTTTTGCTCGAATCTTTCAAGCAAATTGGGCTGGAACGACCACTGCGAAAGTATGAACACATTCGAGACGTTCTGAATTCGTGGGACAATGATGCACAGAATACGCTTGTCATCATACCATCTCCTTCAGGGGGCAAAGATGACGACCTGGATGTGCGGCATGTATTAAAAGGACAGCCTGGAGAGACGACTGTACACCTGTATCATTCGCAGAAGCCAGGCAGCTGGGACAAACGCTGGATTACTCTGCGCTCAGATGGACAAGTCGTTGTAGCAAAGAGACAAGGGGCTGAGACAACCAACATCTGCCATCTATCTGATTTCGACATCTACATCCCCACTCCTCGCTATGCGTCTAAGAAGATAAAACCGCCGAAAAAAGTATGCTTCGCCGTCAAGAGCCAGCAGAAGTCGACCATGTTTATGACTACAGAGAACTTTGTACACTTCTTCTGTACCAGTGATCGCTCGCTGGGTACGGCGTGGTATACAGCGGTCCAAGAGTGGAGAAGCTGGTACTTGGTCCACGTGATGGGAGAAGGGGAGGAAGGGGCCAGCAAGGGCAACGCGAGAAGTGGCACGCCAAATTCAATAGGCAACGAAACAGCAGCTTTCAATCCTCGCATTGATTCATTTACAGAGCGGTCTCGTAGACCAGACGCATTTGAGACCGTTCCATCCACACTGCCTACGCGGAGCCGAACGATCAGGTCCACAGTCCCTGCAAATCCCAAGAAACTCACCAAAGACCCACTTACCAATGCCCCTACAACCCATCGTTCCGGTCCCTCAATATACCAGACTCCAGCCTTACCACCGCCTCAGGCCGAGCCTTTCGAACCCGCCAGCCTCCTCGGCCGCACCTACACCCAAAAGCAAAAGGCGCTTCAGCGCTCCCAAGCCGCTGCTCCTCTCGCCGCACCACCACCTATACCAGCTTCCGTCACCAGGAACGACAGTCCCCACAGCAGGCCAGGCTCCGCCCACAGAACCACCAGCCCTCCCAAACCCGGCCCTGCCACGGCCAACAACAACCTCAATCGCCACTCCTCGCAGCTCCACAAACCCAAGCCCCTGGTCGATCTGACGCCCGTCTACCAGGAACCGCCGCAGCATTCCAGAAAGGGGCGCGGCGTGGTTCCGCTGCAGATTCCATCCGGCGGGCTTGTCGAAGTGGCGACCAGCCCGGAGAGAGCGGTCGAGGTGCCGAGTGCTACGACGTGGCGGAAGCCGAATACGTAGAGGTTTTGATTCAGACACCCTATGGCCTAACACTAGGCACCCCACCGCCCATGGCCTCCATCGCCACTTCTCGCAGCCACAAGCCGGAAACCTTTGTCGACCCAACTCCAATGTATCGAGGAACCACCGCAGCAATTCAAGGAAGGTCATTACCTTCTCAGGTTCCTGCAGGGAGACCCGTCGAAGCAGCGACTAGCCCTGAGAAATCCACTTTCTCGATGCCCCTCCTCTGCGCAACCCGGTGGTGCAGAAGTCCGCCGAGCCCCGATGATGCCAATTCTACAGGGTGAAAGTTAGGGAGTGCTGGGAAGCGGGCATGGACAAAAAAAGAAAGGCTGACGGGTGAAGGCGATCGGTACCTACCTCCATTAGAATAACGTTGCCACAACATCAATATTGTCCAATCATCAACTACGTCCCCCCTCATTTTCCACCATCCCCCCCCCTCCCCACCACCCATCTCATCTCAAAACAACATACACAGCCCTCCGATATAGCGGTGCAGCCTCATGGACCTGGCGATCTTAGCAGCTCTCGGTTTCCGCCATGCTCGTAGGCCACCCCCTCTCCCTCCTCTTCCAGCCGTATCTCGTGCGCGCTCGGGATAGTGAGGCGAGATCCCAACCGTTGGGTGAGGTCTAGGCTTCAGCTCTGGGCTTTTAAGGAGTGGGGTGGAAAGTGCTGGGGGGGTATGGATGTGTAAAGTAGACTCTGCGTCTCCACGAAAGAAGATCATAATAGAGGAAATGATAGTCGAGAGTTGAGTCTAGTTTGCATCAAATGACTCTTCCTGTCTATCAACGTTTTTTTGTGGATCAAGATGCCTGCCTAGCTATCTCGCCGCCCCTCTGAGCGAAAGGGAAAGGGAAATGGGGTTAGAACGCCCCTTTATCCACGTCAGCTATCTATCTATACGTCTTTTCCGAGATCTTCCATGCCCGGTATCTATCCCAGTGGAGCGAAGCAAGGGCTGTATCCATTAACCCGAGGGGAGTGCATCCTGTCCGTCCATTACCAAAGGCGCCCCTGCCATCCACTGACATCAAACCCTCCCCTTACCTATCATCGAGCCCCCATGCCAAAACCGAACCGGAGCTGGCATCCGGCAGGGACCAACGGTGGGAGGTAGACGGATAGCAGCGAGGGAGATGACGATCTGTGTCATGCGGAAGAGCGTCTCTGGCAGCTACTCACACGGCCGAGAAGCGAGTAGTCCGCAGAGATCTTGCCTGGGAATCACCTTGTCGAGAGGAAATGGGGGGGGGGAGATACTGCTAGGAGGCATACAAGCTGGTGCTCTACACCAAAGTGCTCTGTTTTCCTCGCTCGCTCTTCTGCGCATCATCCTATTGACTGTTCCTGATATCGATACGACGTTTGTTGGTACCGGCATAGAGATGAAGGTTTTCTACTCCGCGCTTTGATGGCGTTGTGGGGTGGTTAGGGGTTTGGAGCACTATAGGTAATTGGAAGGGTGAGGGGGATGGAATGATAGCTCACGGTGGGGGGGGGATCTCTTTAGTGGGTTGTGGAGGGCAAGCTGTTTCGGGCTTTGGTGATGTCGGCGTGCCAGATTGTGTGAGATGGAAGGATCGTCTGCGTGGAGAGGGCGCTGGGTAGGGGGGGTTAGGAAAATGAAAGAGAAATTCATGTCGAGCTGGGTGGAAGCTGATATGTATATGCTGTGGAGTCATGCTTTCATCACAGGCTTTATATTCAGGTCTATGATGACCATAAGGAGACGATCTCTGCAAGCCGACAAAGTAGAGATTCTAGCTAGTGCGTCTTGTATGACAGTCGTATGTCTTCGGGCTGATCGCTATGAGGAGGATGGGAGTGCAGAATCGACCTGGGCTTGCGAGGCGGGCAGGTGAGTAGAGAGTTGAGGTTTTTTGTGGGAAAGCTGGCTCTTGGTATGGGCTTCCGGGGGATCGTGATATTCGGAAACGAGATGGGAATTGTGTGTGCGGGTCATTGTTCCGATGAGAATCTGGAGTCAATATTTGGGAGATGGGTTCAGTAATCTCTTCGTGTGAATTAAATCTCGTGAGTAGGGATGTTGATCCCGAGTACCACGTAAAGGTATCAGATTCATTGCTCAGGCTAAAGATATCTTGTCCTCTCAGAAACGAGGATGGCCTGGTAGGATGCTGGATTGATATTAGACGAGGAGTGTGGACGTAGCAGCTGCCTTGACGGAATGCGATACGACTGACCCCATCACGGTTTACAGATCCGCTTCGGGCCTCGTGGGATGATCAACAGGTTAAAATTAGCTTTTAGAATCCCAAAGGATCGTGGATACCATGGGTCTGGAACTTGAGTTATATGGCATTTGGATGATGGCGTAAGCATTCCTTCAGGCTTCACCAATCCCCCTGAAAAGCGAACGCCTGGTCTTCGATCCACATCAGATCCTGCTACCATATCGAGCCGGGTCGGTCGAACTCCGTAACAAAATGTGTTCTCACTAGCAGATTTCTGGGTCTCTGAGATGGGCGTGCTTTGTATGGTTCTGCCAAGGAATCCTGACAAGGCACCAACCACCAAAGCAGCCCCATGAATCTTTTCCCGAAGATATGTCATGCTTGGCGAGTTGGAATGTCTGACACGATTATCACTCGATAATCCTGAAGTTGAACGATGGTGCAACAATCGTTCCTTCAGGCCGGTAGGCTTCTTTGCTTCCATGAATCTAGATACCTTTTCGTCAGAATGAATCGTCTGGCCACACAAAATGGGCTGATTGATACTAACAGCCACACATCCATATGGGGTGCAGCTACTGGCGAATCTAAGCCGGCATGCTCCATGCCGCGCGCGAGCATACTCGGGATCTGACTCTGGCGTTCAAAGTGCTCGGATGAGGGTGTCACCCAAGTTGCCGTCCGGATTGGGCCAAGGACGCGGATTGTGGTTGTGTGGACCATTCTCCCTCATTTCCCGCCTTCTGTGGAGCCTGTCATTCATCCTTGACGTGTCCTTTGTGTGCCATGAGGTCTAGAGTAAGCGCGCAATCAGATATGCCAAAGCACGCTGCCGATCTCATAATATCAAACATTACGGGACACTGTTATGGGCAAAGGCGGTGTCAGACTTGGGGTGCGTCGAGCTGCGAGCAGCTGGGGCCAGCGCAGTATCATGAGCATGGATGGAGAATCCGAAACGAGGACGTTCGTTGCTTATGGCGGTTCGAGAAGAGTGGTGTGCGAGCAATGCAGGGCAATGCACGAGTAGCTTACCAAAAGGCGGTCAGATCTTCTCGGAGAAATCTAAACAAAGTAAAGTACACGTAGGCTGGAGGTCAAGCTTGTCCGGGAGGAGTTGTCTTCGTGCGACTTCGGATTTCGAAGTACTGAGACTTCTATCCTGGTTTGGGTGTAGGAACCGTCTTGTCGGGACTCTCGAGCTATCCCGTGCGCTGGCAGGGTGCTATGCAGGGGCGCGCCAAGCGATGTATACCAGCAGGCTGAATTGTCGTTATCAGTAGAACATAGAATTACCTGTTTTACTAACGTTACACATGAAACAATCGACTGAGAACGTGTAGTCGTGGGGGGTGTTGACGATCTCAATGATGCTATATATTTTTCTTGTCCGACTGCAAGCTCTCTGCACAGCTCAATTGCTTCATTGACATAGATAGAAGCGACGGACGAGATGATGACGGTATCTGTATGTAATCATAATGATGACTGACATGGGGGACGGCAGGCTTCTACCACCGAAGTCCCAAGAATTGTCAATGCCGCCGAGAACAGCCAACGATGCTGCCGAAAGTCACTGCAGGACGGAGTAAAGAAGGGGATACAGTATCAGGCAAGATCCCGCCTAGATCTTGACAACCTGCCATGATCTGGGGTATGAGATAGCTGTGAAGCGTGGGGCTACCCACCTGGGATTGGCAAGTGCTTCTGCAGTCAGCACTCTTGGCTTGTGTGGTGCTTTCTTGAGGAGCGCCGAATTATCGTACGCCAAGCCTCCATGGTGATAGCGACCCAAGGATCGGGAACTCTGCCGGCTCCAAGCGCCCAACAAGGACCTCGTCGCACGAACGCCACGTGGAGTAAAGCGAGACGGGACGTTGGTGCCAGCAACCGAGGATTGCGTACTTTAAGCTTCAGTACCTTAAAGTACGTTTAGTGATTGTAAGGAGTTGCTTCTAGGAGTACCTCACTAGCTCTTCAGCTATATGACCCAACCCCCCTGCTAGTGTTTCCAGATGCACGGAGGCCAACATGTGGAGGCTAGAACGCACGTGGTAAAAGCCATGCTTGTCTTAAGTGTGCACGCATACTCCGTACGGAGTAGTGTGACTCTAGAAATACTCAATACGCCGCAACGACGACAATCACTGACCCGTTCCCTTGTTTTGACCCCTGATTCGCTTGGTTTTGCGCTGGCAAACGTGGAGCGTGCTACTGTTCGTTACTGTCCAACCTAAGGCTTCTTAATTTTGGAAAGGCCCTAGAGGCAGCGGGACAGCCTAGCAGGATCAAAATCCCTTTCCTCAGCGGCGCAGTGGATGCGGTGGGGGTCGTTAACAGTCTCAATGATGCAACGGCAGAGAACGCGTAGCTAACGACAAGCTCCGTGTGGTCACACACTACTCGACACCGGATGTATCCGAAGCCGGCTGTCCTCTATCACTCATAACCTCGCTGTCTCCGGACCCATGGGCCATGTTGAGTAGTGAACCGCTCCTGGAGGCTTGTTGCGGACTAGAGTATTCCTAATCCCTCAGCGAGCGCCTGTCACAGACCGTCTCGTCAGCGGCCAGGCTGAGATAGTGAAGGACGATACTCGCCTACGGATACCAACATAACACTTGATTGGAGTCTTCCCTGTCAACCCTTGTTTCGACGCCTCGCCCCGATCGCATTATCAGGCATGCAGGTATGACCACTAATGGGGACTTCAGGGATTACTACAAGATTATCTCACTGACTCGATATGCTGGCCCATGCATGTGCGAGCTCGTCCGATCGAACGATTAAAACAGCCCGAACGGGGTGAACGTTGTGTGGAAGGCTGCTCCGAAAGAAGAGAATACTGATTGGTTGGTCGGTCTCCAGGACACGGTCCCGACTAGGAGTACAGGTTGCATAAGCGTGTCTCTACCACACTACTGCAAAGAACGTGGGCCCATCCCCATTCCCCGTCTTCCTCGCTACCGGCAAATTCACCCCACGAAAAAGGAGCCGACAGTCAGTCTTTGGTAGGCCCTTACCCTGACGCACAGCGCTGCTGTGTTGAGATTGAGCAACTGTCGAAAGATGATAAACGAGATCAGGCCTCCCACTACTCCCGAAGCTTCCCTCGGGTAGCGGATGAGGTGGTACGGTGCGGCTGGTTTGCAGATAGCAACTAGCTTGGTCCAGCATTCAGCACGGGAAGGGTCGATCTAATCTTACGGACATTCCAAGGCGCTAATTCCGATTGGGGGCTTCAATATGGTAGTTGGGTAAGAGTAGGGTGATGAACTCGTAGCGAGGGGATCACGGTGACCAGAGGATGCCTCCACCTCGAAATATTGGTCAACCGGCGGTCGGTGTATTAGAGTCGTGATACTCGTTCTTAAAGCGAAGGTGAAAGTAGCACACGAGTCTCGAAAAGACACGGAAACTGATGCCTCGACCAGGAAAGCACGATGTAAGCACACGCATCGGTTGTATAGCCTCGTCTCGGAGGATTCCCAACCTCAACTCTGGCGCAGCTTATTCGAGGGAGACAAGCGACCCTGCATGGTTTGGCGCCCAGGATCCCAATATCTCAGGATGTGGACACCGCGTGGCTTCCTCGATGTAACCTTAGTCGCGTCTTGTAAAGCAGCCCTGGTTAAGGTTACTGGCCCGTGGCTTGTCCGTGTGGCCGTATCTGCCCACAGTCGTCGCCGACTAATGTAGCTCAAAAAAAGGCACCACGAATAACAGCCTGTTTCGAACCGAGATGCCCTTGTTCCTGTAGCGGGAGTCTTCCACTCACTGGCAGTGACTCAGCCAGGCAGGACTTTGAGGGTCATGGACACCATATTTATCTCTATGCTTCCTCTGGTGGTGTTTTGAATTCCTGTCGGGGTAAACTGCATCTAGTGTGAGCGCACTCAAGCGTAGAAGAATGTTTGGCACTCTGCATTGCGATTCACAGAGCAATGACATCGAGTATGTTGAGCGTCGTAGTGGACCTATGTTCCACAAGATGGGTGATCACACCGCCCATCACTCAGCATGTAACAAGTGTCGTGCCAAGAAGGTTGGTGAACTCCTGCTCATTGCCGGATGAATCTTGTTCATTCCCATGGCTGATAACTCGTCTGTTATGCGAAGCTCCGATGCAGTGGCCAAAGGACCGGCTGTGACCGATGCCAAGCCAAGTCGAGTTCTTGTGTCTATTCGGAGACTGGAGACGGTAGAGGTTCACGGCGAAGAAAGCGGCCAGAAGCTCAAAGATCTCGACGAGGCCCCCCTCCTCCGACGAAGTCAAACGGTCAAACGTTCTTTGAAGTGACGAACAACTCAGCGTCCCCACATAGGACGGACTCAAGGGACCATTCCGAAATGAATACGTCAGACGAGAATATGAGAGTTGCTGGCGAGGAGAAAATGTCGAGTGACACACTAAACTCACCACTCCAGGTGTTTGACGAAGATCTTCTCCTCTCGGATCAAATGCTGCATGACACGTTCCCCGGCTGCGGTTCGCCAGGCATGGAGGATTTTACGACCCTGCATGACTTCTCGTTCTTTGACCTTCCTATGGCTGCCAAGCATGATAGCCGACTCTCCTTCAGCCCGACAGCAGTGTCGACAAGGGTTGGTAGTCAGACCGAGTTAATGAATCACGGTTCATGTATGCACCATGCGTCTATAATTGACTGGGTATCCTGTCTAACACTTAACTCTTTTCAGACCCAGTCAACCCTCCCAGGAAAGCCACGGCGCCCGAGAGTACTACGCATCCAGTATTGCCTTCGCCGGCTTCTACCGTCTTCCATGTGCCTTCAGTAAAGCCTGCGTCCACGCCCCCAGCCGATTGGGAAGATATCAGTAGAGCACATCATCCTAGACGGTCAGGACCATCCCAGCATGGCCCGGAAAACACAGCCGTGTCACATCACTCGCAGTCTATTTGTCAATGTCTACAAACCATGGTAGTCCTGCTGGAAGAATTGGAAAACAAAAGCGGTGCTATTGACCCTACGGCGCTGGACTCCGCCATGGCATACCACAAGGAGGCGCTAACCCAATGCGACGATATATTGCGCTGTGCACGCTGTTCGGCTCGCTCAGAGTACATGATGCTTCTTACTGTGGTTTGCGAAAAGCTTGTAGCTTTGTGCGAGAAAGTCCTCCACCAGTACCTGGAGCATATTGTGCAATCCCCGAAAAGACCCGGGGAGAATTCCTCCCGGCAGCGAATCTTCCTTGGCGACTACGAGATCGACCTGACCCATGAATGGGAATACTTAATCAAAATGCTCATCGTTTTCCAATTGCGAAGCTTGGGACGTCTGCTGGGGAAAATGAAGACACAGGCATCTTCTGCAATACGTGGATCGCAGCTCCAATTACTACTCGCAACTGAGCGCAGACTGCGAAAAATGACTGTCTCCTTGCAACGCTCTCAATACCAAAAGAGACCAGGAAGCGCAGATGGCAGCCGCAGCATCGAGTAACTGCACGATACACGAGACGTGGCTTTGCCACACTTCCAACGGGTCATGACTACTGGCAGGCTTCAGCGCGCACTGCCATTCTTTCGTATTTCTCCCTACTTAGAGTCAGGATAGTAAGATAGATTCCTTGATTAGTTAAACACTAGAATTCGGAGTTTGACCGTTCAGGATTAAGCCGAAGGTCTTCTCTTCTTACAAACACCCGAACCGGTATCATCCTACATCTTCATCGGGTACGCTTTTCAGGGTTTTGGCTCCGTATTGGCTTACCATTGGAACTGAGCCTACGTTTTCAAAGCCATGGCGGTCCTTCCCTGCGTCTTCAGTCGCTTCCCCTCGATTGCTGCATGCTTCCCTCCGAGCCCTCGTTCGAAGCTTGGATGGTGCCTTTTATGCACATTTGGCGTGCATCGAGTCACGAGGCGTTAGACCAACCTGAAATTCCACAAGAAGCACGATGTGTGACGGACAGAGCTTGCTGTTGCCGTCATGCACTGCCTCGAACGTGCTTTATCAATGTTCTTCATGGTCAGCGTGGAACACCGCAATACATAACGTGTGTACGGTTTTCGTTGGGTCAAGTCTAGCGCTGGCAGGCACGTTCCCCCCAAATAGTATATGTTCCTTCAGTGACTGACATTTTGCAAGCGGTATCGTTTTCCAAGCGCCATCACAAACATCTAGCGTTCAGAATCGCCCCAGAGCCGCTTACAGGCGAAGCAAAACCGCATCTCCCTCAGCTCGCACAGATAGACGAGGGGCACCTTCCCCTTTCAATCATACCAGCCGCCGCAGAAGTACCTGATCCGAAGGCTGCAAGACAAATTGCTGGGCCAGATTGCACTTATGCTTCTCTGGAACCGCTGTCTGTTCCCTCGGATACTGATTTCGGGTACAATAGCCCTCCCTCGTTATCAAGAAACCCCTCTCGATTCTACAATCATTCCGCGTTAGTCCCGACCTCTCTGGAGGACTTGCTGAGAGGTTTCGAAGAATGTAAAGAATTCTACAGCAATGGCGGAGCCCAGGAACTTGGGAATATTGAAGTTATCGAGCTTGCTCTCCGAGGAATCATACCTTTCCATGCCTTAGAAAAGACCTTGGGAAATTGTACCCGAGCTGTTCACATACGCCGCAGCGTTGTTTCCCGAACCGCCAGTACGCGCGCACAAGGCTCTGTTGAGTACTCAAAACTTCCGTACAGAGACTATGATTTGCCAGTGCACAGGGCGTTTGCGCAGAGAATGTCATGGGCTTTATGCCTTTGCCTGTGGGTGTCGCGAGGCTTTTACGAGTCGATGGCGTGGAGACCTTCCTACCAATGGCAACAACTGAAGGCACGCTAATCGCGAGTTCTTCCCGAGGCTGCAAAGCCATCAACGCCGGCGGTGGCGTGATCACTGTTGGGGTTGACGATGGCCAGAGAATACTTCTACCAGAGCTGCATCTAGAGACTAGAAGGACTATCAAGCTTAGGTCCCGTTAGCGGACCGTTTGGCAGTTTTGCTAAGATACCATTGGTTGTTCAGCCGCTGTGGCTGTCAGATGTCAGTCTAAGAGAGCAGCTCGGCTCAAGTTCCATCCGATCACGAACGATTACCTCGACTTCAGGCAGTCACATTTCTCAATGCACTGCATAACAAACCGTTGTGCATTTGGAAGAAGCTTCGCTGGATCATGCACATGTTACATGAAGGACCCTCAGGAGCTCATACCTCTGCAAGGCTACAGTTTTACACGCAAACACTACTTGATACTATCGAGCATCGCCGGCATTGTTCGACTCTTGAAAACCTTGACCCTTCACATCCACTTTTTGAGCTCCTAGATCGTCTACTACTGCAAAAAGCTCATCATGCCCCTCAATTGGAACCCTGAGAAAGAGTTGCCTGACCTCACTGGTAAGGTCATCTTTGTGACTGGAGGTACGGACTGAACACCCTATATCCATCATACCTTGGGTTTTACGCTTTGAATAGGAACTGCTGGTGTCGGTGCAGCCTCGGTTATTTGCCTGGCCGAGCACCACCCAGAGACGGTCTACTTTACCGGTCGTGACGAGAAACGCGCCAACGAGGTCATTGCCAGAGCGAAGAAGGTGACCGAGAGCGCCAACATCGTGTTCGTCAAAGTCGACCTCGCCTCGCTTGATTCCGTCAAAGACGCTTTCAAGCAATTCGTTTCTACACGCCTCGACATCCTCATTTGCAATGCCGGGATCATGGCCGTCCCCCCCGCATTGACCAAGGATGGTTACGAGATGCAATTTGGCGTCAACTATCTGGCCCATGCACTCTTCGTCAAGCTCTTCTTACCTCTGCTCCTTGAAACCGCCAAATTACCCGACTCTGATGTCCGTGTCGTGATCATGACGTCCCTGGGCTACCGCATGGCACCCAAGAGTGGCGTAGACTTCAAAAACGTCAAGACTACACAAGATACGGGTCCCGGAGCCCCATGGATGCGCTACGGCCAGAGCAAGACGGCGGATCTGCTATTAGCCAAGGAGCTGGCGAAACGCTACCCACAGATCACGAGCACCTCGATCCATCCTGGCGTTGTTAAGACGGGTTTGGTGTCAAATTTGAGTTTTGGCGCGAAGACAGTTGTGCATGTGGGGTGCTTTGTGCAGGGAATCAAGATGATTGAATCGGACGAAGGGTGCTATAACATGCTATGGGCCGCTACTGGGGACAAGACAGGCATCGTGAATGGGGAGCTTTATGAGCCTGTGGGAATTGTATCAAAAACAAAGAGCAAGCCGCGCTCGAACCCAAAGTTACCGGGAGAATTGTGGGAATGGACGGAGAAGGCGCTTGCGAGCTATTGAAAAGGGCGATTCGAATCTATGAGACACTCCCAGAATGCTATTATCGACTGGACCGGTGGGGTCCGTGACGATCATGATTTCCTATCTAATTCTCCTGAGCTGACTCAGCTATTGTCGGAATGGCATGAGCTCGACTACCGAATGCAAGACAACCTAGAGCGATCTCATAGCACCTACTTACCATTTTCTATTCGCCAGCCAATTGCATTCATCATAGATTCGGTCGGTCTTAGCCGTTTAGGATATTGGGTTTTCTGTTCGCGAGTTCGGTCTCTTTCCCTTTAGGCCACTCGGAACTAACGCATCCGTCGCAGGGTACAGGACACGTGACATGCCTGCGTCGCTGTAGCCAAGGTAGGGTTTCACTGATTGCTGATGTACGCTACTGCGAACTCTTCTTCCTTCTTTTCCACGTTGGCTAGTTCAATCCTTCCTTACGTCGCCCGTACTGGATCAGTCTCAGAACAGCCAGTTCTCGGATATAACTCAAAGGACATTGAGATCATAAAAAGTTTGGTCATCCCAGACACCGCTGACGGGATTGAGGTCCAACTTGCTCTGCGACCTGTTACCGAAAAGTCTCTGGACGCACAAGGCTGGTTCGAGTTTCACGTCTATTCAATCGGTGACGAAGGCTCCTGGGAAGAGCATTGTAAAGGTTTAGTTGCTGCCAGAACCGACACCGCTGCATTGCCGTTGGCGGAGAAGTTCAGTATGAACCTTGTTGACTACAGCAAGCGTCAACATCCCAATAATATTTTCAAATCACTTCAATCAAAGGGTATCAACCATGGGCCCTCTTTCCAAAACCTTGTATCGATACATTCTGGCGGCAATCAACCAGTGGCTAGCTTTTCGGTTGCAGATTCGGCTGCCTTAATGCCAGCCAAATTCGAGCGGCCACACTTACTGCACCCCATCACACTCAATTCTCTGTTGCAATCTGCGTATGCCGCCTTACCAGCAAACGCCCAGAAGTCGATGGGTGCTAGCATTCCAAGATTCATCAAGTCAATGTTCGTGCCCTCGACCCTCAGTAGCACCGTCGGCCACCGTTTCCAGAGATTCTTATTCCTGGATACCCAGAATTCTCAAGGCTTCGACGTCTCAATGGCTACTATCAATGAGGGTGAAACACGGTCTACCCCCCAGATTGAGATCAACGGATTACACTATCAATCATTAGGGGAAAGTATCGCTGCTGAGCAAAATCCGGATGTTGTCGGTGTCTGCTTGAAAGGCAGATGGCAGCCTGACTTGCTCTTCTTAAAGCCGGAGGACTTTACAGAATTGCTTGCTCGTGACTCCGATCCAGCAGAGGATGAGATGGTCGTCGATCTCAAGCGTGCTGCTTACCATATCATACACGATGCTCTTGTCGCGATAACAAAGGCAGACGTCGACGGTCTGGATGATCATCACCGATCACTATACGACTGGATGCAAACTCAGGATCGAAGAGCAAGCCGCAAAGAGCTGGCTCCGAAAAGTGCCAGATGGTCAAAGGCAAGTGCGGGTGTCAAACAGCTCTTCTACGACAATGTTTCTTCCGCGAGTGTCAACGGTCGATTACTGGTCCGGATTGGTAAAGCACTATTGCCCATTCTACGAAGAGACAATTCACCCACAGAACTTATCTGAGCGAACAGCTGCTTCATACTTATTACGGAAATGCATTGAGGGTCGATCGCGTGCTCTCTCAAGTCGCACAGCTGGTGCAAACCTTCGCGCATCACAACCCTCGGGCAACTGTGCTGGAGATTGGTGCCGGGACTGGCACCTGGACTGGTGCCATACTGAATGCGCTCGGAGGTGAAGACCCGGGGGCTCCTCTCACATTCTCGCATTACACGTTCACAGACATTTCTACTGAGCTTCTCGAAGAAGCTCGCAAGAGGTTTACCGCGTGGGGCGATCTTATAAGCTATACTGAGCTTGATATCGAGCAAGAGACCCAAGAGCAAGTAGCAAGGGATGGGAGCATTGATCTTTGTTATTGCATCTCAGGCCCTCCACAAGACCAGGAACATTGGTCGCGCTTTGACTAATGTTCGCAAAATGCTCAAGCCTGGTGGAAGACTGACCATGGTTGAGACAACCCAAGATACATTAGACGCGCAGATGATCTTTGGTACGCTTCCCGAGTGGTGGTCTAGCGAGGAGAAAGAACGCGTTTCGAGCCCGCACCTAGCAAGCCAGCAGTGGAACAATGCACTTCGACGCACAGGCTTCAACGGTCTAGATGTGAATGTTGCCGACTGCAAAGACCAGAAGAGCCACGTCAACTGCGTCTGCATGTCGACTGCTGTAATGTCGTCACCTCCAACCTTTAATACACAGGTCGCAATCGTTATCGGGCTCTCGAAATCCCCGGATGCCTGGTTGAAAACCCTCAAACAGTCGTTAGCTGAAGCCACGGGTCTGATGCCTGAGGTCACGAGCATAGACGAGGTGAAGCCAGCCGACAAAATTTACCTTGTCCTAGCCGACATCGACGAAGCTATTATATTGAGCATGGAGGCAGTGAGATTTAACACCATCCGAGATTTTGTTGGCGGGGCTAAGGGCGTCCCGTGCACTCGATTGCGAGGCACCAGAAAGAAGTCTGCACTCCGGGCTCCTGCGGACACTCGGAGATGAACGCCGCATTCATCGATATGTAACGCTCGATCTAGACCCCAACAGCCTCCCTGGACAGCAACCGGCACCACTGCCATATTGGATGTTTTCAAGACCACATTCAATTACGATGTGGATATGGGCCCAATCGATTTCGAGCATGCCGAAAGAGGCTCGGTGATACATGTCCCAAGGTTCAGCAGCGATCCTGTCGAGAACGACAACATTTCCGACACCGTCGTCTCCATTCCAGAAACACTACCCTATCACCAGCCTGGACGGGAGCTGAAGCTAGGGGTAGAGCAGCCCGGTCTGCTGGACAGTCTCACATTCAGAGACGACCCAAACGCGTCTGTTCCCTTGCCGGATGACTATGTGGAGATTAAGTCCAAAGGTTTTGGATTGAATTTCCGGGATGTCATGGTCGGAATGGGTCAAATGCAGGAAAGATTATGGGGTTCGAAGCAAGTGGTGTCATCACTAGAGTTGGTGCCGACACGTCGCATGGCTTCGAGGTCGGTGATCGAGCCTGTGCATTGATTTCTCGAGGTGGTTGGACCACATATGTTCGGCTTCACTGGACCGGAGTAGCTAAGATACCAGACAGTACGACATTCGAAGTTGCGGCATCCATTCCCATGGTCTTCGTCACAGCATACTATTGCTTCTTCGCGGTTGCACGTCTGTGCAAAGGTGAAAGTGTCTTCATCCACGCTGGCGCGGGAGGCGTGGGCCAGGCTGCCATCATGCTCGCAAACCACATTGGTGCAGAGATCTTTACCACGGTGTCTACGGAGGACAAGGAACAATTCCTCGTTGACACTTACGGTATTATTCCCGATCATAATCTGTCCAGTAGAGTCCCCTCATTCTCGAAGGGCATAATGTCCGCCACAAGTGGCAGAGGGATTGACGTTGTTCAAAACTCCTTGTCTGGTCAGATGCTTCAGGAAAGCTGGAATTGTGTCACCTACCTAGGACGTTTCGTCGAAATTAGCAAGCGAGACATACAGGCCAACTAATATCTCCAGATGGAAAACTTTCAGGAAGCAATCTCTTTCGCTTCTATTGATTTGATTCAACTTGCCACCTACAAGCGATCAGCCCAGGCTAAAGTTATGGAACAAGTTTCTCAACTTATGGCGCAAGGCAACATCAGAACCATCAAACCCATCACTGTCTAACCCATCTCTGAGGTGTAGAGGGTTTTCCGTACGATGCAGGCAGGAAAGCATCTTGGTAAGATCGTCATCGTGCCACATCCAGACGATGTGGTCACGGTAAATCCCGGTTACTCCGCGTACAAACTCCTTGTCTAACAAATGCCTGCAGGTTCTACTAAAGAGCACAGGCACGTCTGCAAAGCTTTTTCCAGATGCTTCATATATTGTTGTTGGTGGCCTTGGTGGCATAGGCCGATTCATCACGCAGATGCTTGTCGAGCGTGGCGCAAAACATCTTATCCTCATCTCCCGCAGCGCAGCTTCGCGCCCGAGCTCGCAGATCTTCTAGTCGACCCTCTCTTCACCACCACGCAAGCCACCGGCCTCGCAGACTGGGTCCAAGACCTCCTCTTCCCCGCCAACAAATCCCTCACATACATCTACATCACCCACGGCCACGGCGACCACTTTTTCGACCTCTCCACCCTCCTCGATCGCTTCCCCTCCGCCGTCGCCGTCGCTACCGCCGGCACCATCGCCCACATGGAGGAGCAAACCTCCCCCACAGGCCGCGCGGATTGGGAAGCATGGTTCCCCGGTGATCAAATCAATTTTCCCACCTCTCCGCTCCCCGTCCGCGCCTTACCCAGTGACAATCTAACACTAACGCTCGACACCGACACCCTCCACGCTGTTCCCGCAGGCCACTCCGACACCGACAGCACATCCTTCCTCTGGGTCCCCTCCCTCCGCCTCGCAGTCACCGGCGACATCGTCTACAACGGCGCCTACAGCTATCTCGCCGAATCTCTCACCCCTGCCCTCCGCAACAAATGGGTCGCTGCCATCGGTAAAGTGGAATCTTATCACCCCGAATCTGTCGTTGTGGGACATAAGATTCCGGGCGCGGTGGATGGGACCTGGACGCTGGAGGCGACGAGAAAGTATGTGCGGTTGTGGGATAGGCTTGCAGCGGTGGCGACGGATGCGTATGATATGTGGGAGAAAGTGAGGGAAGCGGATCCCGGGAAGAATGGGGAGTTTGTGCTCTGGTGGAGTTGTTTGGCGCAGTTTCCGGAGAGCGGGGGAAATGGAACGGTCAAGGGTTGAGGGACAGGGGGTATGGGACGGTGAAGGCTTAGGGGCGAGCCATCGGAATAAAAAAAACTTCCTCGAGTGAACAAAGAATCTGGATAAGAGGTTTTGGAATATATATCTTGGAAATGTACGGCGATCTTTTCTGCAGAAACACCTGCTGTGGTACCAAGATCATAGGCCAAAAAAAGCAAGGAAAAAAGGAAACGAGTGGCTCTAACTGTTTGGTTTCATCGAGATGCTTTCTTTACCTTGTCTGATAGTGGTAACTTCTCATTCGAGATGTACATATTATTTGGATGGGGTGATAGTGTATATGAGTGAGCTTGAGAGGGCGTCAACAGTGAGTAATCATGTGCTTTTGAGAAATGGAGAAGGAAAGGGGATGGTGTCCAGAAGAGGGAAATGTATAAGCAGGAGTGGCCGAGTTCAATAATATGATCCGCAAACGTTAGCGCTTTCGTCTGCATGGAAATATAAGTGACAGTGAAATCCGATTCATAGAACGTCAAGGGAAAAAGGCTTGCTGTTATGGTCCCACACGGTTTTCTCTTTGGAGATACGTTCGTTGAACGCATGCTGTTCCGGGCAGATGAAATCACAACTTACTCTGAGCATACCATGCGATGCCCGCGGAGAGCCCCCGGCAAGCACCATCAATGAGGCAGGTAATATCCACGGCACTTGAGCTGAAGAATGTAACCCTGAATATGAAACGCACTGCATCGTGGAGACAAGATTGCTAGTGCGCGATTAACGACAGGTAGATTGGTCTCGAAAGCTCGTTGAACACCGACAGAATGCCGGTATATATATCACCGGTCCATCATGCCGAAATGGTAGTACAAGTGAGCATTGGATGCTGAGCTTTCTCATGAGTTGAAAGGAAGAGGGGAAGCGAGCGTTAGCAGACTTTTTGTAGTGGTTGGAATTGCCGAACGCTGATTGGCTGGTGAACACAAAGCGGGACCGAGGTCTCCGCTGGGACTGACGACAGCAGCTCTTCTTTAGATTGTAAAGTATCACACGCATCTCACTATCCAAGCAAAATGCTGGGTCCAAGATTGACGCAGCGGTCTGCAAGACTGCGTAAGCTCAACCTCTGCTAATCTTTCTTGACTGTGTGATAGCTGACCTCCCGCAGTCCTTGCCCACCGACCCAGCTCCCTAGTCTTCACCAGGATCGCAACCCCCGCGATCGCTACACACAAGCCTCGGATCCTATCAAGGTATGCTTACCAACCACAGGAGCCGGCACAGCGCCGATGCTACCTCGTGGCCCTAATCGAAACCGATCAATGCACTCACCACTCGCAGACCCGCCGCGACCACCGCCCTGAAAGCAGACAGCGCCAACTCCATTCTCGAAAAGCAGCGTCTCAACCGCCCCGTCTCCCCCCACCTCTCCATCTACCGCCCTCAGATAACCTGGTATGGCTCCGCCCTCAATCGCGTCACCGGCTCTCTGCTCAGTGGGGGGTTCTACGTCTTCGGCGCCTCATACCTTATCTTGCCGCTATTTGGCTGGCATCTCGACAGTGTCAGTATGGCGGCTGCATTTGGTTCTTTGCCGGTGGCGGCGAAGGTGGCGATCAAGCTTGGGGTTGCGCTGCCGTTTACGTATCACAGCTTCAATGGGGTCAGGCATCTGATGTGGGATGCGGGGAGGGGGTTGGATAATAAAGGGGTGCAGAGGACGGGGTGGGCGGTGGTGGGGCTAAGCGTTGTGAGTGCGGCTGGGCTGGCTTTCGTGGGAACGGGTTGAGTAATGGGTGTTGATCTTGGGTTATGGAGAATATCTATGAATGAACATTGCTGTTGCCATCTAATGTTTGCAAAACGACCTCTAAATGTCTGCCCTTAGACCCCCCATTACCCTGCAAGATGCAGATATTGGTCAGACATGATGACGGCCTCTCCTCATCCAACAAGCACCTGCCATTGACGACAACATGGCGTCAGTCACTTCCGCAACCGCTCCAACAGATTCTGTAGATTGCAAAATCCACATAGCGTCGTTGTGGCACCGTGTAGTCATATTCGCTATCGTAGACCTTTGGCTTGAGAAGGAGACTCTCAGGGAAGGCTGTAGATAGTCTGGTCAAGGCATCGTGTGTTTGCTGTATACCGCTACTGCGGCGGTGCAGCTACCACTGCAAGTCAGTGCTCTGGATAGAATGAAGGCTAGTAGTCGAAGCTGCACTGACCATGTTGCATTGAAAATGGTGTTCGTCCATAGAAGGGGCCAGCGTCGATGATGACGCGGTGCTCATTTAGGACTTGGCGGTGGGACGAGGGGATAAGGGACTGGGGATGGGGTCTCCTTTCTCGACATCGTCTGAATCGTGTATAAAGATAGGCCGAGTAGCTTGATATTGGTCCTCTGACGGTGGTGCGGTATCTGTTTTTCGTTCCTTCGTTTCAGAACCAGGTCTAGGCATTCCAGTCTTCATGGCATGGAGGAGCTTATATAGGACTTCGAGAAGATCTTCTGGAGATAGGTCAATGGCTCGAGGACCCGCTAATATTGGCGGTCCAGTAGTATCGTGCTACGAAGTATATGAGGTCGCATTCGCTGCCTGAGGCGTTGTTTGTTGGCTTGCCATCGCGTTTAGGGAGTAGCTGTTGAGCAGATCCCGGTTCTAGTGGAGCCTCGACGCGAATCGCAGACCAAATGTGCTTGGAGAAGTTCCGAGGATCGAAGTGGCGATTCTTGAGCATCAGTTTACCATCTACGTGGCTCGGGCCATAGCTTCCCCAGGGTTGATGCCCAACACGGGTTCTAGCATACGGAAGGGACGCACCGCCCATGCCGGCTATTCTCGGCCCGAAACTTGTCCATATCTTGGGGAGAAAGCCATGCGATTGTGTCAACAAAGAGAAAGCATTTCATTACGGAGTCACGACTGGAAAGATAAAGCAAGTGTCTAACATTGATGGAACGCACCGAAATGAAATTCATTAGGCTCAGAACGATGTGAAAGCAAGAGTCCCCTTGTACAGGTGGCCTATCAGCTAGGATGTTGGTGGGAAAAAACGCGTTCAAGCATATCAGCATAGAGCACAACGTGCGAAACCCCTAGCGAGTGCAACGCCAAGGGCTTCGAGTAAGGAGACAGAAAACCTCTACTTCTATTAAAGACAATACGAGATACCGTTTTCGGATACTGCGATTGAAGAAATCCAGGAAAGAGTAGCAAGGTCCTACCACGCCATCGGCGTCGTCGACGCGATCAATGAACCCTATGAAAATGGACGTTTCAGTGTTGTAGCCGGCACCGTATTGGCAACATTCGTCGCATCAAGACCATCATGCCCGAAAGGGGCCGAGCGTTACAGCGAAAAGTATAATCCGTGCCCCGTAGCGATCTGTGCACAGTCAAAAGAACACTCTGACGGTATAGCTTTACCACTCTTGTGTGATTGGCCTTAGCGTCTATTGTAAGCGCGCGTCTATCGCTTCGACTAGCCTGCCTAAGTAATTGCTCCTGATACAGTGATACTCCGTTTCTCATCACATTTACTACTAACGACCTTCATGAGTGAATTGAGAACCTCTCGTCGCATTGAAAGGGACAACAAAGGGATGAGATGGTGAGACTGCTTTCTAAGGCTCGAAGCCGTATGTGGATGGATCGTATGAGGGACTTGGTTCTTCAACGTCGAACATCAATGCTTCGTGATCAAGAGACCTAATTCACGGTGCTCAATCCGGACTGGAATAACATCGTTTCCTCCGCAACAAACGGTTATCGCATCTCCAGAGGCTCAGCATTGATCTACGCCAACCATGTCTGTCTGGAACCCAGATAATATCAGGGACATAGCCGAGTCTGTTGGAATCGGCTCGCTCAACGATGAGATTCTGCAGGGGCTTTCGGCGGACATCGAGTACCGGGTGGCACAGGTCTTAGAAGAAGCTCTCAAGTCAATGCGCCATAGAAAGAGCGCGACCTTATCAACCCAAGACGTCTCGCAAGCTCTCCGTATATTGGACGTTGAGCCCCTGTATGGCTATGAATCGACAAGACCTTTGCGCTTCGGCGAAGCCTCAATAGGTCCTGGGCAACCTCTTTTCTACCTTGAGGATGAAGAAGTAGATTTTGAGAAATTGATCAACGCGCCTCTACCGAAAGTGCCACGGGAAATTGCTTTCACTGGTGAGCAAACGAGCATCGATTGTGTGCGTGATCGCTTATCATTGTTCAGCGCATTGGTTGGCAGTAGAAGGTGTTCAGCCCTCCATACCTCAAAACCCTACGACAGCAGAGTCCAGAAGCCAGGAGTTAGTGCCTAAAGGACCTGGGGCGAATCCAAGTGCTTCTGCCATGAATGGGGATAATGTGGCAGTCAAGCCCCTAGTGAAACATATCCTTTCAAAGGAGCTCTTGCTCTACTTCGAGAAAATCTGCGATGCTCTCGTGGACGAGGCTAGTGATGAGTATCGACTCGCAGCATTAGCCAGCATACGGACAGATCCGGGTCTCCACCAATTAGTGCCCTACTTCGTGCAATTTCTTGCCGAAAAGGTAACGCACAACCTACGAAATCTTTTCATTCTCACGCAGATGATGCACTTCACCATGGCGATGCTAGAGAACAGCAGCCTCTATGTAGACCCATACGTAAGTCACACCCATTTCAACCCCTTGGTTTCCACCCTTTTAACGAACAAAGATTGCATCCCTCATCCCTCCCATTATCACCTGCCTTATAGGTCGGCGGTTGGGTCCCCATTCGACAGCTTCCGCTCCAGCAGACTCAATCGCATCTTTTCCGCTACGCTCACTCGCTGCCTCTATCCTTCACTCTATCTGCAAGAAGTATTCCAAGTCGTCTCAAATTCTCAAACCGCGCCTTGCCCGGACATGTCTGAAGAAATTTCTTGATCACAACATGCCCTTAGGCACTCATTATGGCGCTATCCTAGGACTAAAAGCTATTGGCGGTGCAGAGGTCGTTCAGGCCTTGGTCGTACCGAATCTAGGGGACTATGATCGTTTGATACTCAGGGAGGCATTCGAGGATGATGTCAAGAGAAGAGAGGTGGAGATGGTGATTGGGGCAGTAGTGGAGGCACTAGAAACGCTGGAAGACAAGGGCCTCGCGATGGCTAATGGCTTCGCCAATGGGAATGGAGAGCTGGGTGATAGACTACAGGAAAAGATAGGGGAGCTAGTGGGTGGTAGAATCTTGGATCTGGGAAGGCCAAGACTCGTAAAGGCGATCATGGAGATCTAAGGGTTCTATATGTTCTAGTTTTGCGAAAGGTGCATCTGCATGGTTTGGGTGTGTGGCAGGCGCGGAAAGATACCCTTGGTTGGAAAATATAATGGAATTCCAGACACAGAGCTTGTCTCTTTACCATCTGAACTGTACAGCAGTTATTTAGCTACACTCAATGGTGCCCGATATTGTGCTAGACTTCTTGAACAACGCCTTGCTACCTTGGTCTGTCGTGCGCTAGCGCTGAGATAATTCCATAGCATTGCCCTTGCGTCAGGCCTCCGACCGATCTGCATCTGCGCGGTCCACATGGGCCCTTGAGAGTTGTCTTCAAAAGATCAAGCAGCAGATCATTCCCTTTGGACAATCTCGTATGTGAGAACAAAAGGACATGCATCCAGGCTGATCGCCCCGGTCATGCCGCCCCTGAATTTCCCTCCGTCAAGCTCCCTACTTCGACCAGCTCTCACACTTCCGCGACCCCAACGACCTCCTATATTATTCCTGCTTCGGGCAGCTTATGCGACTTCACGACCTCAGAGACCACCAGGCTATCGTAGTAGTCTCGAACGTGGCGCTTCCTCCCCTGCGAACCAGGGCCAAGCACCACGACCACCACCCAAAAACAATGAACCGCCCAAGAAGCGAGAGTCATCTGTCGACGCAGTCTCTAAATCGCTGCAAGCCACCAGCACAGAGGACAATAATCTATTGTCCCCCGTGAACGTCCCCAGAGATCCAGATGGCGTGCTCAACGAGAGTCATCCAGCGGCCGCCCTGCTGTCCCACTCCTCGCTGGTTGTCACGCGACAGGTCGAGATGATGAACATAATGCTGGGCTTCGAGCAGGCGAACAGATACGTTATCATGGATCCACAGGGTAATCATGTGGGCTACATGGCAGAGCGGGATCTTGGTATGGGTAACATGATGGCGAGGCAAACGTTCAGTACACATCGCAGCTTCACCACACATGTATTCGATAAGCAGCAAAAAGAGGTTCTACGGTTCCATCGACCCTTCTCGTGGATCTCGTCGCGCATAGGCATTTATGACCCGTTGGAGGTTGCCTCGGTTTCCCACTCAGCATCAATAGCGCTCCAGAACCCCCAGGCTGGAGCTCTGTCAACAGATGTGGCGAAAGACTCGGCGCAGGTATCGCCTCTGGAGGTAAAGGACATGCGCATTATTGGCGAAGCTCAGCAGCAATGGGCGCCACTCAGAAGAAAATACAATCTTTTCCTCTTCCGAAAGCCGCCAATTGAGCAGACTCAAATGGACACCAAACGGATAGTAGTAGGGGACCTTCCTCTATCAAATTCACAACAGCTACAAGTTTCGGAGGCGTCCCCCAACAGAAGGCCCGGCGAGGGTGACTACGGCCAATTTGCGTATGTCGATGAGCCTTGGCTGTCTTGGGACTACAGCTTGCTCTCCGCTAACGGGTGCCTCATTGGATCCGTCAACCGCAATTTCGCCGGCTTCGGGCGCGAGATTTTCACTGACACAGGCGTATACATGTTACGGATGGATGCCGCAGCCCTAGCGGAGGAGCCCAAGCACCTTATCTCAAAAACAGGCATAAGCAGTGAACAAGCAGTGGAGTCCCCCAGCGTCAGTGGCCTGACACTCGACCAGCGCGCAATCATGCTTGCAACAGCCGTTAGTGTCGATTTCGACTACTTTAGCCGACATAGTGGTGGAGGAGGAGGGGGAATGATGCCATTGTGGTTCCCGTGGTGGGGAGGCGGCGCTGAAGCCGGCGGCGCCGGAGCAGGAGCAGAAGCAGGCGCCGCTGGAGGAGCAGCTGAGGAAGCAGGCATTGGGGAAGCAGTTGACGGCGCTGTGGGAGGAATTGGCCGGGATGCAGGAGGGATGGCTGAGGGAGGAGTTGTAGGAGCGGGAGGTGTGGCTGGTTACGAAGCTGTGCGGAGGGCAGCCGAAGAGGGGGAAAGAGGACAGGATGAAGCTCTTGACTCCGACGGATCTTCTAGTACTGGACAAAATACCCCATCAGAGGGTAGTCAAGGGGATGACCTTTGGGGCAACGATAGCGATCCCTGGGGCGGAGATAATGACAACTCTGGAGGAGACGACTTCGGCGGAGGCGACGATGGGTTTGGTTTCTTCAGCACTATCTGGGAGTGGCTGAGCTCTTTCTTCGATAACTGATGGCTCCTAATGACACGATAGATCTCGGTAATTGTACGTAGCATAGAAAGATAGGCGCCACTCAATCACGAAAATGACACAGCATCATTAAATTCCCAGTCCTCCACTACCTCATATGTAATACATTTCATGACTGCAGTTGCCCACAAGGCTTCATAACTCACACAATCATCTCCAACCCATCTGAGTGACCTCCGCCAAGCCAAATCCCTAGCCCCACCATCTACTTCACCTCAAGCCCCACCCACTCACTCCATTCCATCCCCTCCCTCTCCTCCCCGCCCTGCCCCCCTCAACAATCCCCCACGCCCCCAAACCCCACAATGGCCACCTCCCTGGCCGCCAAACGCCTCTTCTCCGAATACAAGAACCTGACCTCCAACCCCCCCGACGGCATCACCGCAGGCCCCGTCTCGGAAGACGACATCTTCCTCTGGGAAGCGCTGATCCAGGGGCCCGACGGCACGCCATACGAGAACGGCATCTTTCCCGCTGAGCTGCGCTTCCCGCGGGATTATCCCCTCGCGCCGCCGACGATGAAGTTCTTGGGGGAGGTGTGGCATCCGAATGGTGAGTCTGCGCTATATGCTTCATTTCTCAGGGAGTTGGGGGGATAGAGGGCGTAAGAAGGGAAGGGGGTGGGTGGGGGAAGAGGCGCTTAATAAGCTGGGCGGGGAAGGGGCACGAGGCGTTGTTTCAGGGCCATCAACGCTGATATGTGTGATGGGGGGAAAACAGTCTACCCCACGGGCCTGGTGTGCATCTCGATCCTGCACGCGCCGGGCGACGACCCGAACCACTACGAGCAGGCGAGCGAGCGGTGGAGCCCGATCCAGAGCGTGGAGAAGATCCTGATCAGCGTGATGAGCATGCTGGCGGAGCCGAACGACGAGAGCCCCGCGAATGTCGAGGCGGCGAAGATGTGGAGGGAGCGGAGGGGGGAGTTTGAGAGGAGGGTGAGGGAGGGGGTTAGGAGGGACTTGGGGTTGAGGTAGGGAGGGAGGGAAGCCTTGGGGGGGGAGGGGATGGTGAGGGAAGGGGGGAGGGAGGGAGGTGGGTTTTGTGAGCGAGGAGTATGGGGGGTGCGATGGGATTGGAAGGTTGGTGGAGTCTTGCTGTGGTCGGATGTTTTCTATTTTTGAAAGCAAGCTATCCGAGCGTCCAGATGGTGTTGCTTTGGTAGCAGGATGCTCTTCTCCTAACGACTCGGCCTGTAGCTCGGACTACAGAGGACGAATCTCCTTTTTGTTGCTTCAGATATCCATGATATCGTCTGCGGTACCAATTTCCTCCAGGAGCCTCTTCTCAACCCATCCGCAGACTCCACCTGCTCTGTCCGCCAACACCTCCATTTCGGCCTTGACAGCTAACATGAGCATTACCTGCAGCTCCCTTCTCCATTCCTTCTCCTCCCCGTCTCCGTCCAGAAGCGGCCTCTCGAGCATTTTGATAGCTTTCTTCCTGTCCCTCATGGTCAGCTGCAGCAACCCATCGTTCATTCCTCCAGTCGTGCCGTCGAGAAGCTCGCGGCTTTGAAGACCGAGCCATCTCATGCTGGGGACGTTCAGATTAGCATTTTCATGCGAGAGAGTCCAGGACCCGTGTTTGTAGGTCGACATGATGGCGATACCGTCGGGATCGAAGTCCACGAGAGCGAAGATCGGTGGATGCAGGTCATCGGGAAGACATGAGCTCGAGAGCAGATGGAGAAAGGCTCGCGTGGAGATGTCGGGGTAGCCTTTAGCCTAGGTGATTCAGCCTTTCCGCGAGCATGCAAAACGCTCCACTCTCTCTTACAGTTAAGATTATGCCTTTGCCTGTCACTGAGTTGGTATGAATTTTGCTAGATGCTAAAGTTCGGAATGTAGACTAAGACAGTCTTTTAGCAAGGCAATGATGATCTGGCGAGAGTGTATACCTCTTTCTCGACTACAAGAATCCACGACGCTCCCTCACTGTCGACCTTGGCTACCCCAGAGGTGTCACCGATGAGCGCTACCTAAGACTCTCAGCAGCCGCCTGTTTAACCTTAAGCCGGGAGTGCCCACATCTGAATCGGCGTTGTGTGGGACTACTCTGCCATCCGAATGAGTTAGGCTAAAGCCTCCGATCACAAGACCTTTTGCTGCTGCCGTCTATAATTTTGGAAGTCAAGTTATGAAATTCTCGATGCATGAGGAGAAAGGCTACTGACGACATTGAGATCAGCCCTGCGAACACCGAGTGTAAACGCTAGTATATCGACGTAGCGATCCACAACATGCTGGGATTTGAATAGAGCCAGTTCTTTGTAGTATATGTTCCTAGCAGTCATAGAGTCAGCGGCGGAGTCAGTTCAAGAAAATCGACGCAGCGGAGACGGGGTGAACCAATGCAAGAGGGACATACGCGGTGACGTACCTTTTAGAGACGACTACATTGTCCACTAGTGCTTCATGTATGAGTTCGAGAATGCGGAAGATGACAGCTATAATCTACTATCAGCTCTTTGAATGCCTACAATGCATGAGAAATCGCTTACTAAATCTCCAAGCTTCCTGTTGCGAAGGACCAAGGAATTTGACCTGATTGAGCCCAATATCTTGTCCATCTGCAGCCTCAGACGAGGTGTCTGATCGCTTCTTCGTCTTCAATATCATGCAAGGGCCCTGGTTGGCCAAAAGACTCTTGACAATAGTCCCAATCATCGTTTCTATAGCAGCAATGACGGATGAAGCCCCGCTTCGAGGAACGAGAACCGGTACAGGCGCTCGAACTTCTTTTCCTGCTTGCACGCCTTCTGCTTCGTCACCAGCTACACTGAATCCGCTTGTACTGCCAGTGACTTCATTGATCACGTCGGCTGAACTCTTTAGCCTCGTCGTAAATGATGCAGGAGAGGCGCAGGGAGCAGACTCAAGCATGGCCGTATCAGAGTCAGCGCCACCAACGTGCGACGAGCACGCACTGACGGCTTCGGCATCGTCAGTGATGGGGGCTGAACCGAGCTCCGTAGATGCAGATCTTATGTAGGATGGTGGACTAAGAGGACGAACAAAACGGTGTGCTGGATTAGTTTCTGCGAAATTCAGTATCTTCCAAAGGTCCATTGTGAACCTTGGACCATCTGCTCTGTCGTGGTCAAGGCTTTCAATGTGACAGAAATTCCGATCTTTACTATGATAAATCGGAAGCAAATCCCTCGAAGAGGAATGTGTGTGGAAGGTGGTTCTCGGAGTCATTCCTATCCCGATGCACCCGAGCGGGGAATTTCAGAGCGGAAAAAATGATCGTTATAGAGTTGCACCGAATAGATGGAATCTAGAGATTGATGGGCTTAATGAGATCTAGACGCTCAGCAAGTAGTGGATGATACTGACGTTCTGGGTATCAAGATTGGGAAATGTAATTGTTGTTCCTCTCCGGATTTAGCGATTCCAGCATCAAGTCGGCGACGTCTCCAGGGGCACTGATTAAATATGCTTGTGGGCGAAAGCATCAAGGAAAATCGGATTTACGCATTGGTAGAGTGACGGCCTAAAGAGCGTCGACCTACCACAATCCCTTAAGTATTATTCGCAAGACACTATTGTTTTGCAGTGGGAGTAAAAGGTAAGGAGTGGGTATGGGAAAGGAGAAGCATGGGAGAAATTGCTAATGGATTATGCATTCCTACAGTGCAGCTAGAGCCTGCAACATAAGGTATCACGAAGCGTCCAGCTCAGGGTAGTGACCTAGCATGATCAGCCATGTTTCTCAGATACAAACCTGATCAGAGAGACTCACGATATACGCCCATACTGTACTTCAGCCTGCGGTCGCTCTCCAAATACTTCTTAAAATTCTCCCTACTCCTCACCCGCTCCACCAAATCGAACACCCCGTCGTACTTCCCGCTCTTCTTCATCCGGTCCATCGCTTTCGGAAAAGCAAAGCTCACCCCATCCATCGTCTGGAACAGTACCAGATCCGCATACGTCAACTTCCCTCCATAAAGCCATTCTCCTCCTTTACTAGCTTCACTCTTCAGCACCCGTTCGAAATAATCCACGAACTTCGGTAGACGATTTTTGAGATAATCTTGCGCCTTCTTCCTCGCTTCCTCTTTCTGTTCCTCATAGTACGCCCCAACAGCTATCGGATGATGCACATCATGCGGCTCGTTCGAGAGCCCGTCTAACGCGGTTAACGCGAGCTGATTGATGTAGTAAACGCCATTGGGATCTTCATCCTGATCAGGTGCTAAGCCAAGCCGTGGACCAAGATAGAGTAGGATATTGGGCAATTGACCGATGAGTAGTTCGCCGTGGCGAAGAATCGGCGGCGCTAAGGGAGGCAGGTTGCCGCCTTCGCCGATGTTTGAAGGATCGATGAGCGAGGTGACGGCTTTGATGCCGTCTTTGGTCTGGTTGGCGACATCGGTGTAGGGAGTGCCTGTCTCCTCGAAGCAGAGGCGGATTGGCTCGCCGCGGCCGGGAATGCCAGGCCAGTAGATGAGCTCGTAGGCGGTAGTAGAGGATGAGGAGGTCTTTTGGCGTTTGCTCTCGCTTTGGTGGGTCGACATCTTGAACAGGTGGATGCGCTCTGCTCGTATTCGTGGAGGAGAACGACGTGCGTGAATGAAAACCGGCTTTGTTAGACCTGCTACACAATCTGAATATGGTCGGAGGAGCTGCTTTCTGAGTGTGAGCATGCGGTGAATATTCAAGTTGATCGATCGAGTTGCATTTGTACTTCAGCTGGAGAGGGATGATGCAATACTGCATAGGCCGCCCTTGTATTATTAGCGCTTTCATGTGTGTCTGCAAAGCTTGGCATTAAGAAAAGACTTAATCTCTCATCACCAACACATATATATCACAAGTCACCTTCTCAATCATCGCCATTGCATCTATTAATCTAATTAGCAAACTAAAGCTTCTATATATCTCGTTTATCGCATTTCGAGTAATTAGCATTCTCTTCTTCTCTTATTGTCGTTAACATGTTCGTAGTTCTTCTTTCTATCTTACAATCTCGCATCGTTCGCTATCTTTTATTGCATTAATAATTACAATTTATTGTTGACAAAATTTACTATAAGATTCGAACAATTTATAAAATATAAAAAAATCTATCTATATATAAATTAGCGTTCAAGTCTTGTAAAAGAGTTATAAATAACTTACGCAAAATTTATTGTATTGTCGAAAAGTTATTAACTACATATTGTTACGCTGCTATCTGGCGGTCCAGAATATTAGAGAGAGTTATGCTTCGGAGAGGTCTGTAGGCGTCTTCAGGCAATGCAAGCAATCACTTGGTAACAAGGGATTGCAGCTTTAGTAATCGTAACAATAAGTCAAGACTTAAGATGAGTTGAACACGATTCATAAGAAAGTCGTGTTCGGAGATCTATATACTAATAAGATTTCTTCTTGCTCGTCATGCTCGTCATGCTCGTTGTCGAGCATGTCGAGCTCTGCTCGCTCTGCTCGCTCTGCTCGCTGTCGAGCTCGTCGAGCTCGCTCGCTAGCGTGTCGAGCACTGCTCGCCTGTCAAGTTGTCGAGCATGCAGATAATCGTGCTTCGTGCTACATATCTCTTCGTAGAATATATATCGACTGCAACGAGCTAGAATCGTAACACTATTCCTCTTCTTGATCTTTTTCGTCTCGAAAAGCGACTGCTTACATTATCATGTCTCATCAACAATAAAGTCGTATTCGTCTTGCTTTCGAAATCGATCGCTACGATATACTGATTAACTTTGTCTGTGAGCGTTGCTCTTGTTCTGGTAAACTCTGTATCGCAATGAAAGACTCGTCGTCTTGTCTAAAGTGCTCGAAATGTGTTCGCGCGAATAAAGCGTGTGTTAACATGTCGTGGGTTTCGCTGAATCGCATTAAAGAAGATCTATTCTCGAAGATTGCTAAGAATGAAGCTGTGTTGACAATCGTGATCACGCGACTGCTTCGAAATAAGAAGATGCTGAAGAAAGCTAATGCGAAAGCAAAGCGAAAGACACAATGTCTTTTGTTCGAAATGAAGAAGTCAAACGTCGCAGAGTCTTCTGACTGTTCTGCTGCGAATGCTCTGATTGAAGCATCTTCTGTCATCTGGTCTTCGCTTGTTATGCTGAATGATTTCTCGAACGTTGATGGAATCTCTAAATAAGAGCGTCACAATCGTCGAGATTGCTAATAGGTTCTTATGTGTTCTTCGTTGTAAAGTATTTCTTTCACTTGACAAGATATCGCTGACCTTTCTTTTCTAGAATTTTCTCAACCTTAAATCGATTCTCTTTCTGTGGGTGATAATGAAAAGTTTCCTGTATAAACGTACTGGGGTCGGCGAGTTCCAACAATGAAATATAAAATACTAAAAATACTTTGGCGTTCTTGGGTAGATCGAGTTCACAGTTAATCAGTCTCTTAACTGCTTTAATGAAAAATGATTCGATCTTAACATGATCGAGCTTCTTGCTTTTCTTTCTGATCTTTAGGTTTTTTGTTAAAAGATACATCTTATTTCTCTTCTTTAGCTAAGGTGTCATTTTTCGTTTCTTGTTTTAATACTTGATTAATTTGTTTTGCATCGTCGTGATGTTATCGTGTACCTTCTTGAGTGTCGTTATTCTTTCAATGACTGATTGAGCTGTTAGATGCTTTTTTTCTCGATTAAAGAGATTCGATTTCTTGTTGAAGTTGACGAAGAAAGGCGTTATCTTTGTGATATCTGAAATCTTCGCGTTTAGAGTTAGTTGTGTCATAGACAAAAGTAATATTCAGTTGTTTTAAATATTGTTGACGTAGTGTCTTAGATATTGCTCAAGACTCTAACTCGTTCGCTCTGTCTATTTATTCGTAATTGGGTGATAGGTAGTCGACATGCGAAGCCTTGTATCTAACATTGATATAAGTGTTTTCCAATAGTTAGACGTGAAGAGCTTGTCTTTATCACTAATTAATTCTTTGAGTATATTATGGTATCTGATCAATCGATTCAGTACGATGTATTTTAATTGTTCTGCTGTAAATTTCTCTTTGCATGCGATGATATGTGAGTACTTGATAAGCTTATTAATCATTACTAGTATCGAATCATATCTTTTTTCAGTTGTTAAGTTCGTCGATCTAGGCAACTTGATGATGAAGTTTATCGTAACTTCGTCTCATGACGATTCAGATAATTTCTAATACTAAATTTCGTTATACTGCGCATGTGTATCATGTTTGTTTTGCTAACAACTAAGACATCGTTTAACATATGTCTCGACAACTTGCCTCATGTTGAAAAACTGGCAATGCTGGCGCAAAAGCTAAAGTGTCTTGATTACCTCTAAATGTCTTTGCAGTGATTCGTCATGATGCTCTTTTATACATTCGTCGATTTTGTTGATTGATACTTGAAGCTTTTTTTTCTTGATTAAGAACTTCTCTGACTCATCTCTTAGAATTCGTAAGATTGCGTTTAGCTCATGCCTATTAATCGATAATGATTCGTCATTGTTGACCTTAAGTATACTATGATTGAACGATTTCTTCGTTTTTATATGATCGCTTCGCCTGCTAAGTGCGTCTGCTTTGTCATTTTCTTTTTCTAAAGTATACAGTATTTTGAACTTGTATTGTTCTAGTTTCTCGAATCATCGCACTTGTCTTCTGTTGAGTTTCTTTGTCGTGATAAAGTGCAACAAGTTCTTATGATCTGTTAGAATTGTGAGCCCTGATGTTTTCTTTGTATATACTTTTTATGCTTTAAGAACTGCTACTATTGCAAGTAGTTTCTTGTTATAAATGTCATAGTTTTGTTTCGTTAACAAGAGTTTTCTGAAATAGTATGTTACTAAGTGTCACATGTCTTCATATAATTAATTAAAGCATGCATCGATAACTAGATTTAATGCATTCGTTTTCATTCGTTCTAATTTCTTGAGATCGAACATCTTGAGTACTGATTTCTTTAAGCACTCTTCTTTCAATTCCTAAAATGCTGCTTTTTCGTTTGATTTTCATTTTTAAGATACGTTTTTTCTTGTTAGATTTGTCAGTGATATCGATCTTTTCGAGAAGTTCTTGATGAACTTTCTATTGTACTGAACAAATTCTATAAAGGCCTAAATGTTCTTAACATCAATTGGCGTTAATCATTTTTTAACTGTCTTGATTCTTCTTGAGTCCATTCGAATTTCATGTCGTTCTACAACGAATTCTAGAAAGTCAACTTTCTCTCGATGAAATTCGCATTTTTCTGATTTAAGACGTAGGTTTCTTCTGTTTAAACATTCCAATATCTGGGAAACATGCTACACATGTTTCTTCAGCGTGATTAAGTATATCATGATGTCGTCCAGATATGTTATGACAAATATGTTCAAATATTGTCGTAGCGCATCGTTGATCATTTTCTGACATGTTGTCGGGGCGTTGATGAGCCCAAACGACACTATCATGTATTCGTAAAGTTTATATCGTGTACGAAAAGCTATCTTTTACTTCTCTTCTGCCTTCATCTTAATCTAATTGTACGCTTCTCGTAAGTTTAGTTTGATAAAGTACTTGACTCCGAATAATCGATTCTAAAGCTCGCTGATATTGGGCAGTAAATATCGATTTTTGACCGTTATGTCGTTCAGCTTTCGATAATCAACACATAAGCGAAGTTCTTCGTTCTTCTTAAGTGTAAAGAGGATCAGGTATTCTGCTCGTGATTGGAATTTTTTAATAAATTCTTTCTTTTTATTTTCTGCCAGGTATTTGCGAAGTATTGACAATTCTTTCTTCGATAGAGCGTAAATAGGTTCAAACGTGAGTTTCTTGTTTGATTCAAGTTTGATTTCGTGGTCTTACGATTGATGTTTAAATAGAGCTTTTGTCGTTTTCTCTTCCTGAAACAGGTGCTCTCATCTGTTATATATTCGTGATATGTGTTTCAGCGATTCTCTCGCTTTACTAGATATTTCAAGGTTCTTAGAAGGTTCGCAGATTTCTTCACATACTTTAACGTTTTGACTCAGCTAATCTTTGCTAATGTTTGTCGAGTCGAACTCAATATGCTGATCGTTTTTTTTCAAGAATGCAAGTTCGCATCTTGCGATCGAGTTTCGACTTTGTCTCTTATCTATCATCGAACGCTGTCGATGCGTAGGTTGAATGTGAATTGCGTGATCACATCGCTCAAATCTAAGTACTCGTGTATTTCAGTCGACTTCTGAATTGTGCTGCTTTAATCAAGGCATTTCTAAAACGATATCGTGAGTGGTTATTCTCACTATATCAAAGGTCAGTTTCTCATGATGTTGCTAAATAGCTATCGATAGTGGCCTTGTTTCTTTATTCACTCTTTCATTCTTATCGAGTAACGAGTTTTCATCTATAATTATTAGATTGTAGGCGTCAGGCTTCTTTTGAGTAGAATAATCTTCCTTCTCAACAAGAGCTCTGACCATAAAATTACTCGTTGCATCAGAATCGATCATTGCGGTAAATCGACAATCATTGACCTTAACTAATGTGATAAAACATCGTGCGTGTGCTGTTAAGTTTAGTTGCTGCTGTTGAGCTAACATATTGCACTCCTCTAGTATGTTCTTTATTAAGAGGTTTTGACTTTTCTTTGTTCTGATGCTGCGACTTCTGCTTCAAGCTCTCTTCTTCGCTAAGCTTCTTTTCGTTGCTAAAATAATGACTTTGACTTCGATAATGCTCTAGGAAATCATCCTGATCTCTTCTTGTCTTTCATGTGGATTCAGCATGAGTCGTCGTAGCAAGCTGTCCAACTAAGAGTCTCATGTCTCTTTGCTTGCTCTATCTTCTGTCGAGATAGATTAACACTGCTTAGTTGTTGCTCAATTTCATCGAAAACGTTCTTTTCTGTACTGGCATCGCTTTCTAGCGTTTTCTCGCATTTATTTACGATTTGATTAATTCGTCTTTTCTTCGATGAGCTATCTAAAGCGTCGAGTCGTTTCGTGATTTCTTCTAGCATTTTCTGAAAGTCTTTTCATTCATACTTAACATCGAAGTCTGTAATTGGACTGTGCGAATATGACGTTCTTGAATGTTTGTTTTGTTATATTCTTCTAATAGCATTGTTAACTTTCTGCGTAGATGCGAGTGCCTTGTCTGATGATGTTTCATCTAGAACTTTCCTTAACTGATCTGGGTTTTCTATTAGACAGTAGTCGTCGTTCGATTCAGTCTCGAGAATGTTCGTCTCTGTGTCGATTTGCTCTCTAATGTCGTTCTAACTATTAGATATCTCTCTTAACATAGCATTGATTTGTCGTGGAATTATTAAATTCTTTGAACGACAATCTCTTGCGAAGTGGCTCGATTTGCCACATGAATAGCACGTTTTCTGGAATTTGTTATCTTGCTTTTCTCTATAATTTTTCTTTTTGCGATATTGAATCGAATTCAGTTTCATTGATGCAGGCTCACAATAGTCTAAGTTACTGTACTTCTAATTAAAACAAGATTCTTTCGAATAATATTCGATCGTTAATTCAAAAAAGGTTTCTGCTCTTTCTCGAGATTGATCGTATCTTTTTTTCATAGCTCTCTCATATAGTTTGTCGTTGAGATCGATGACTACTTCGATGAGATCAAACATATCGTTGATGCTTCTGTCATCGCGCATAATTTCGTTCTTGAGATTGTTCTTAAGATCTCGTCGAAACATTGTTATAAGTGCAACATCGTTTCACTTGATAAGATTAACATACTTCTGAAATCTTGCTGCGTACTTCGCTGCAAAGATTCGTTAAATTAAATGCTAAATTACTCTTTTTGCGATTTGTTTCTCGTTGAATGTTTCAAAAATTCTTCGAAGCTCTCTCTTAAAGTTATCGAAGTTCGTGAACATCGCACGGGAATTTTCGTCATAATTCTTCAAATACTTGCGTAAGTTTGACTTGAGTTAGTGTTAAGCTCTTTCTCTGAGAAATGTGAATGCGAAAATCGTCTTCTTGTTCGCTGAAACAGAATAGAAGGTGAAGTAAATATTCATCTGCATAAGTTAGTTCTTCAGGCCGATACGATCTTCATGATAGACGTCGAGCTTGTTGATCCTGATCTTGTCGTCTTCATCAACAGAGAATTGGCGTGATGCTGTAGAGCTACTGCTCGAGATAGAGACGCGTTGTTTTAATACAGACATTCTTTCGAATGTTTAAAGTGTTACGCTGCTATCTGGCGATTCAGAATATTAGAGAGAATTATGCTTCGAAGAGATTTGTAGACGTCTTCAGGCAATGCAAGCAATTACTTAATAACAAGAGATTGCAACTTTAGTAATCGTAACAATAAGTCAAGACTTAAAATAAGTTAAACACGATTCATAAGAAAGTCGTGTTCGAAGATTTATATATTAATAAGATTTTTTCTTGCTCGTTATGTTCGCTGTCGAGCATGTCGAGCTCTACTCGCTTTGCTCGTTCTCGAGCATGTCGAGCTCGCTCGCTAGCGTGTCGAGCATTGCTCGCCTATCAAGTCGTCGAGCATGCAGATAGTCGTGCTTCGTGCTACATATCTCTTCGTAGAATATATATCGGCTGCAACGAGCTAGGGTCGTAACACATATCTAGAGAAACAATCGTAAACAATACAAAAAAAGATAATCTAATTCTTATAAAAGAAATAAGACATATATGTGTTAATATTAATAATAAGTAGAATTGTAAAGAAGTTGCAATTAAGTAAAAAACAAATATAACAAGTTAAACATTATTAAAATAAAGAGCTTTGCAAGATTTAATTAATAGACTTTCTTTACATTATCGCGAAATAACTTGTCTTTATTAACAAAATTATATTTAATAAGATAACAAGATAAAAACACACAATATATGCTTTTATTGACAAAAACAATAAATTTAATGCAAATTTAATTAGAAATTGTTATTAAAGCGTGCTTTTAATTTATATTATAAACGAATATTTATCTTATATAACAATTTGCGAAAACTAATTTAATATAAAGATTATTTTGAAATAAATATTAAATAATCTATTGTTTTATTATAACATCTTTTTAGCTTTATAAAACGTTATTGTTATAAACAATATTAACGTGTACGTTAATTTATATATCGAAAAGATTATTAAGATTTATAATTGCAAAATTTAATATTTGTCTTCTTATTTGTTAGACTTTAATTTAATTGAATTAAGTTTTAAGATATTAAAAACGTAAGTTAAACAATATTAAAACATTATTTAACTTGCGTTTTTTAATAACTTCGATACATACTTGCAATACGCAATTAGAAAAAATCGATATAATTGTTTTGCGCATAAATACTTTAAGCATAACGTTAATAAACAATATATATTTGAGATAAATATACAAGAGTTAAATAGAAAAATTGCGAAGTACGAAATCGAGATAAATATAAAGAAGAAAGAGAAAAAAATTTAGATATAGAGATAAAAGTGCATGTGTCTTAAAGAAATAATTCGAAAAAAAATAAATTTAAGATATAAATAGATCGATTTTAGTTCAATTAATAAGTCGAAAATATTTATAAAAATTATATTAAATTGCATCAAATATAGAGTTAAACATATATATATTCTTATATATCTTTACATTAATTGTATATTTTGAAAAACAATTAGATAAAGTTTGCAAATTAAACGATTATTAAAGTTTACAAATTAATCTAATTAAGATCTTTTAAAATAGCATTATACGCATAAGAAATATCTTGTTTTCGATGCAAAATAAATCTATTTTCTTTGACATTAAATTATCTTATTCTTGTTCTTCTTCTTCTTCTTCTTCTTCTTAGACTAATCGCGAGAAACCGAAAATATCACGTAAGAACATTAAGATTTAATTTCTCGATTTTTTTTTAGAATCGAATTGCTTAAAATAGTAACTTTTCGACTAAGCTAAACTTATTATAGTAATAAGCTAACTTCTTTAAGCAATTTGATTTTATTCGATTTCTTAACAATTTAATTTAATTTGGAATTTGAAATCAAATATCGAATCAACAATTAATTAACTTCTTTTTCTTGTCTTTTATCTTATTATTATTATTTGCGTTATTGTTATTTTTATCAATAGATTTATTGTTTTAAGCAATTATTAACAATCTCTTTGCAACTCTATAATAAGAATTAAATAGAGCTAACTTTGTCTTAAATTTACGTATCGCTTTATTAAATATATTCTTTTCGATAGCAACACAACACAATATAGAGAAGAAGTTTGTTATTAACTTTAGATTATTTATTGTTTATTCTTGATTCTTGACAATACTATATATTTTTCTCAATTTAACGTAACAATTTGACAATATTTTTTTAAGAATTTATTTAAAGAACTTCTTAATAAGAATATTGTTGTTGACGTTTGCATCAATAACACTTAATTTGTAAGCAACAAATATAAAAAAAGAGAAAAAAAAGCAAAAGTAATTAATTTAATCTTTTGTTTAATCGTTATTAAATGCATAGAATTTGCAATAAATAATATTTATTATAATAGAAATTGCACTTGCGAAGACTAATATAATTGTTAAGACTATTAATATTAATTTTACATTTAATTTGCAAAGTTCGACAATATAAATATATAATTAAACAAATAATATATTGACAATTAAGATTAATATAAAGATTGCTATTAATATATAAACTATTACTAATATATAGATTGTTGTTATATTATTGAAACATTCTTCTTAGACGTTAAATTTATTATATTTTTGTTAATATTCTTTTAAATTTGCATTTTCGTTATTTGTTATTAAAATTATATATAAATCTTTAAATCACTACTAAAGTTGCTCTTTTTTTTACGATTATTATTATGCATTTGCTTTGCTTTGAAAATACAAGTTGTAAAAGTTATCTTGTCTCTCTAATTTATTTATAATAGATATAACTTTTACGATAGCTTATATATAGATACGTTTGCTTTCTTATTAATAATAACTTTAGACTATTGCGTTTGTTTCGAAGTCTTTATATTATAGTGCTTGTTAATATAATTAATAAAGCAATAATCGTTCTAATTAATGCAATGTTTATTGTAATATTGCTAGTAGATAATAAGTTAACAATTAATATTGTCTATATTCTTTGCAACGTTTGCTCTACTTCTTGTTTATTCTAATAATTAATTTATTCTAGTAAATCTAGTCTTTAATATAATATTATCGATTAAAGAATCTAAGAATAAATTAATGCGTAATCGCTTTTATAAGATAGAAATAAAAAAATCAATTAAATTTTTGTTAACAATAACAATAATCTCGATTTTAATTATTAAATTAGAATAGAATTTTGTTGTCTAAATTTTAATTATATTAATAACTTTGCTTTATTAAGATATTAAAAAGTTATTAATAAACTAATAAATTTGCACAACTCTTATATGTTTTGTTCTAACAATTACTATAATATTTTGCAAAATTTAATTCTTATTAATGTCGCATTTATTAAACTTGTCGTTAAATAATTGTTTAAAAGCTTAGATATTAAACTTGCTAATTGTTTATATAATTGCAATATAAATCTACTTTAAATGCTTACTAATACAAAGATTAATCATTATCTTTATCTTAGAATTATTGTGTTTTTTCTCTATTCTTAATCTTTTTAATTTAGAACTAGACAATTGATTTAACTTCTTTTAAATCTTACGCTTCTTGTAAAAATAATAAAGAATCTTAACTTTATTGTATTTCTTAACATTCTTTGCTTATTTACGTTGCTTTTTCTCTTGTTGCACTTCTACTTATGCGCAAGCATTTAATATGTAAAACAATAGATAATTTAAAGTTAATAACAAACTTCTTCTCTACATTATATTGTATTACTATCGAAAAGAACATATCTAATAAAGCGATACGTAAATTTAAGATAGAGTTAGCTCTATTTAATTCTTATTATAAAGCTACAAAGAGATTGTTAATAATTGTTCAAAGCAATAAAGTTATCAATAAAAATAACAATAACGCAAATAATAACAATAAGGTAGAAAACAAGAAGAAGAAGAAGAAAAAGAAGAACAAGAACAAGATAATCTAATGTTAGAGAAAATACTAGTAGATCTATTTTGCATCGAAAACGAGATATTTTCTATGCATATAATACTATTTTAAAAGATCTTAATTAGATTGATTTATAGACTTTAATAATTGTTTAATTTGCAAGCTTTATCTAATTGTTTTTCTAAACATACAGTTGATGCAAAGATATGTAAGAATATATATTTGTTTAATTCTACGATGCCAGATCGTAAGACAAGGAGAAGAACTTCGAGCATGTCAACGACGGTAAGGGGGGGGGGAGAGGTGCTAATTACTCGAAATGCGATAAACGAGGTATATAGAAGCTTCAGTTTGCTAATTAGATCAGTAGATGCAATGACAATGGTTGAGGAGGTAACTTGTGGTATATATGTGCCGATAATGGGGGATTAAGTCTTTCCCTAATGCCAAGCTTTGCAGACACACATGAAAGCGCTAATTATATCCGATAGCTCCGATTCATACCTCGCTGCAGCCATGATGAAGGGAGAAATTGTGGTCAGAGGCCCTCAAGCAGGAACGAGATGAACAACTTGATTCGGATTTCGGGAAATGATTTTGCAATGCAGACTAGAGTTCCTAGAGAAACGTAGACATGAATCATTGTCTAAATCGCTCTCGGGTTTAATAAAAAATCGAAAAGCCACAGGTAGCAAGAAGACACGAAGCAGTCCCACCATTGTCTTCCATTTATATCATGGCGATTAATCGTACAATCATTTGCCTGTCTTGCCTGTTGGGATACTGAACATAACGGCCGGTTTCCCGTGCTGGAACGGCCGATCGACCCTAAAGTATCCCAACCGCTCAAACTGAATGATATCGTTCTCTCTGAGCTCCGCAACATTGCAGTCCGCGAGTGCTTCGGTTCTGAACTCGGTTTGCTTCGCCAGGAAATCTTCGACATTGTCTTCTTCCTCAAGCTTATCCTTCGTGATCAAGTAATCGAAGTCAACGAGCTCCACAGGTATCAGCTCCTGCCCTGCCTTGGAAAGCCAGGTGATTTTCTGCTTGGTCTTCTTTACGTCACCCTGAAGGTGTAATTCGAGTTCCAGCGCCGTGACCGTGCTAAGGTGGAGCGGATTCATGGAATGGGTGATTTTTCGTACTATGGCGTTACCCCAGTTCATGAGCGTGATTTCCTCGTCCTGGGCAAATCCTTGCGCATCGGTCTGTGAGATCAGTATAGATTGACTAAATGCAACTTTCTTCATTCCGAGCTCGGGATTCTTCCCATGCTTTGGTTTTTCCTCGGTATAAGCTGCGACTCTAGCACCTTTGACTGTCGCGGTAACAGCGCTCTCGGTGTGTATTGCGGTATGCCGAGGGGCTATTGGGTCGATATGCTTCTTGTTCGTGGCCCAGAATATGGTCCAGTCGAGGTTAACAATATTTTTGCTAGGCCCTTGTTTGAGGATGAACTCTCGTAGGGCTTCGATAGTCATGCCTCGTCTTCGAACGCCTCGAATGGTCGGGAATCTTGGGTCATCCCAACCCCAAACCCAACCATTGTCCACAAACTTGGTAAGCTTGCGCTTTGATAGCAGTGTGCGTATAAAATTCATCCGCGCAAAATCCCAGATATGTACTTTGCGAAGATTCAGAGCATCGAGCATCCATTGATATTGTGGATTCCGGCCCCTGTACTCAACGGTCCTAAGCGCATGCGTGATGCCCTCGATAGAGTCAACGATTGGGCAGGCAAAGTCATAGGTTGGATAGATTTTCCACTTCTCGCCTGTCCGGTGATGTTTTGTGGGGTTGCAGCGATATATGACCGGGTCTCGCATGGCTTTGTTGGGATTATCCACAGACATCTTGGCCCTTATACACCACCTTACTCCGTCTTTGGAGCCTTGCTTCATTTTTTCGAAATGGGCGAGGTTCGTTTCGACAGTGGCATTGCGATTACTGGAGGCGATGCCTTTCCATCTCTCATCTCTCATTCTCTCTTGATCTGTATCGTCTGCGTACGCCTTGCCTCCGTTGAGCATGGTAACGCAATACTGATACAGCTCCTCGAAGTAGTCACTGGTGTAGGTGGTTTTGTCCGGGTGTATACCCATCAGTGCCAGATCCTGGACAATTGACTCTTGAAACTCTTCTTTCTCCTTGGACGGATTGGTGTCGTCGAATCGACAGATCAGAGTCCCATGATACATCTCATGTGCGAAGTAGTCGTTCAACAGAGCGGCTTTCGCATGACCAATATGAAGATAACCTCTGCAAAATATCAGCAGCTGCGGAGGTTGACCTTTGTACCGGTACCACATACGAGGGCTCTGGAGGAAAACGCGTGACAACCCCCTTTTCAGTATCTGGTAAAGCTATGTCATAGCTCCCACCTGCTTTGCTCATCGCACTCTTCTTTTCCTGCGCATGGGCGTTCAACGCGTGCACGGCATCTGTGATCCAAGCGTTGGTCTCCTCGATGTACATGAACCATCGGCTCACATTGAGCATTGCCCCTTTTTTAATGGCTGCATAAGCAACCTTATTGCCTCTTAGAGCACCCCAAACCGTAAGATCCGCAACTGTGAGTCTATAGCCCACAACGTGAGATCGAAGCGTAAGGTGCGAGTCAAGCTCGAGCATGGGTCCTTCAACCGCCTTGAATTCGGTGGGAAAGAATGATGGTAATCGTTCGAACCATTCTTTGATCTATGGACTGTAAGTCGGAGCCTTCCATAATGGCTTGAAAGCACATACGAGATCTGCATGTTTTCCTTGCAGGAACGAGAAGGTCGAGAGCAGCTCCTTGATCACATTGTCGCATCCATTGGTAGGGGCACTGTCTCCTTGCACAAGCTCGACAGAAGCCTTATCACCAGACTTCAGAATGTCAACATCTTCAAAATGCACGTTTATGGTAGCTTTCAAGTCGGACTCCTTTGCGTAATTAGCAACGAGCAATGCCGGTAGTGTCGTAGCCTGGTTGGCCTTGGACGCAATATTGAGCGTTGTCATTTCCAAGCAGATTCTTGTTGGCCGTTGAAGATTAAAAGTACGTTAAATTCATGTGGGGTTTCGATTATTATACACGGTCAATGAGTGCCGAGCTAGGGTCATCGGCCCGAGGCGTTCGAGATCATCTCCGCGAAGCTCTCTCTTCGAACCCATAAGTCAAAGATGGCTTCAGCAGCCTCAATGCCCCGCCTCTGGGGTCGAACCCCCATATCAGGCCCCCAGTGCCTCTTCCATCCCATCAGAGCCAGACCGTTCCTCCCCGGGCCCACCCACCGTAGTGCCTCCGGCCTCAGCAAAGGCGACAAGCGAGAGCGAGACAAGCCCAAGAAAAAGCGAAAGCAGCGCACCGAATTCATCCAGCACGATATCAAAGATGCCGAACAGTTCTCCTTATGCGACGCCATGCGGTACCTCTTCCTCTCCCGACGTACTCGGCCCCTATGATACTAATCCCAATCTTTTAACAGCTACATCCGCGCCTTCGAAGTCGGCCGCCCTCCCACCTCCTCCAAATACGACCTCGCCATCCGCCTACGCACCATAAAAAACGGTCCCGCCGTCCGCTCCCGCCTGCGCCTTCCCCACCCCGTCAACACCTCCCTCCGCATCGCCGTCATCTGCCCCCCTGACTCTCCTGCCGCGGCGGTAAGCTACATCTTTTGTTTTCCCAGCCTGCTGTCGCAAAAGCTTTGGGGCATGTCGAGCCTTCAATTGCTCGAAAACTACAGCTCAGGGGGTCAACCCGCTATCAGCGAGAAGAAACGCTGACGCCAAACCCCTCTAGCAAGCTCTCAAAGCAGGCGCCACGCTCGTCGGCGAAGACACCATCATCAACGCCGCCAAGGCGGAGCGCATAGAATTCGACCGCTGCATCTGCCACCCCGACAGCAGCGCGAAGCTGAACAAAGCCGGTCTAGGCAGAATCCTAGGGCCGAAGGGCCTGATGCCGAGTGTGAAGCTAGGCACGATCGTCAAGGACGTGGCAGGGAGTGTGAGAGGGATGGTGGGGGGCAGCGAGTACAGGGAGCGTCTGGGCGTGATCCGCATGGTGGTTGGGCAATTGGGGTTCACGCCGGAGGAGATGCAGCGGAATGTGAAGAGCTTTATGGAGGAGGTGAAGGGCGAGTTGGGGAAGCTGAGTGATCGGATTGATAAGCAGATCCATGAGGTGGTTAGTTTCCTCCTCTCCGCATAACCCTGAGAAGATTTCCCGGACTGGGAGCTGCGACCCAGAAATTCATGAAGTCGAAGGATTGCTAAGTGTGCATTACAGGTTCTCAGCTCGACGAACTCGCCGGGATTCAGTCTCAGTGGTGAGTTCCGCGGGCCAGATTCTCTTCCGACAAAGGATCTTGCTGTATTATAAGCATATCAAGCTATCTCTACAACATAGCTACCAGCCGAATGTATTCCAGTCACGACTAGAGCTCCCTCTCATTGAACTTCCGCCTCCCCGAGTAGTCGGGATTCCCGGCCTAGAGAGTGAAGATTCACCAGATCTAGGTTTTCTGCCCATGAGTGTCGTGTCTCCTTACCCTAAAGGCACGACAATATTCACGTCAAAGACCTTACTAACCCTATGGAGGTTCTCATTCACGGATGTACTTAGCTATCACAGGCCTCTAAGCGATTGGATGTTCACCCATCGAGCTTCTACGTCCACAAGCGTCAACTTTTCCATATCTCTTCACTGTCGACGGAGGCTCCTACGCAGAGATGCCTGCAGGTCAAGATATCTCGTCCTCAGACAACGACAATTCGCTGGTAGCTTCTCAGTCCTTATAAATGAGAGACAGTAATTGTCTCAGTCCTCCAGGAGTTTGAAGCTAATGTGCCTTTGATTCTATGAAAGAAGCATCATGCGAGTGAGTGGAATGCAAGATATGTCTTGTTCTGCAAATGCTATGTTCCTAGAATACAAGCTCGACCAGCATCCACATCGGCACGGAGTAAGAGAGGGATGCAAGCATACAGAGCACATATCGACTCGTCAAGCTTATAAGGCTACCCCTAAGCGTCCATAGTCATCGGTTCCCCCCTGCTATCGTCTAGGCGTAATCTCTTTCCACGGCAAATCTGCAACCCCATCGGTCGAAAGTTCAATGTCGCAGATTGTTCGGCCCCTAGTTGCCAGAACCGAACCTCTTCTCGAAAAACTTCATAGTCTGTAAGATGCTAGCAGCCTCCACCTCAAAGGCCGTCAAGCTCGTATCCGTCGGCACGGTCGTAAGCCCCGGCATCCACGACCCCGGGTCCTCGCTTGCACGCTCATACGCCGGGTGACGGCTCAAAGTCGTGTATGCGTCTGCGCAAGAGAGCAAAGGACCGGTGACCGCCGTGTTGTTGGACCTGTAGCTGATGGACGCAAAGAGGCTATCGTTCTTACTGTTGAGGGCACGAGTGGCAGAGTTGGGGATCGGCCATGGATCGGAGCGGGTTGCAGCGAGGGATTTGCAGAAGAGCGTGCTGTTTGCGTCGGAGCAACACTGGGCGCAGGTTCCTGGGCCGTTGATGCAGGGGTTCTGGGGGGCGCTCGATGCGGGGTTTGAGGATGGGAGGCTGGTGGGAGGCTCCATGCTTGTGTTTTCTGTAGGCTCCTCGGCGGCCAACACTGCGCAAACACATGGTGAGCCATCCTGGCAGAAGCCACATGGATCTGTAGCTGCTGTTGCTGTGAGTGATGTTGACATTGTGGACGTGAGAGCAGGAGGATGTGTAGTGGCAGCCTGGGTGGTGAAGTCGATCTCCATATCGTCGTCTTCTGGCTTGGAATCGTTCCGGGATCTTTTGTTGCCTGTGACTGGAGATGGCGAACGAGGTCGTTTGAGCGACGTATTAGGAGCTTCCTCTCCGGTGTCCATGATGTTGAGGGCGTTCTCCACGCACTCGCAGCGCGTGTCGATCCTGCAATTTCCGCAGCCGAACGCTGGCTCGCTTTGTTCCATTGCTGTAAGATGTATTTCTTTGCTTGGTGATACAGTAGCGATTTTTGGATCAGATCTTAGATGATGCCTCGGCGGTAGTGGTACGGTGTCGTTGCTCCCGAAGCTTGCCTGACGAAGTACTGCAACCTCCTTTTGGGTGTCCTTCCGTACCTGCCGTTCATTGGAAAGCTCCTTCTCCAGACCGTCACATCTCATACTCCAGGAAACCACCAGCCGATTACAACGCTCAATATCCGCTTCCAACTGCCATATTCTGGCATTGAGATGTCCCACTTCCTTCTCATTATCCTCGGCTATCTGCTCCCTTTGGTCCTCTAATTCACCCACTCGTGCAGCTCTTCTCTCTCTGAACGCTCTTTGCGCCTCCCTGTTCTGAGCTTTCCGCTTCGTTGGGGGTATATCAGCTGCAGGCTTTCTGCCTGGTTTTGGCCGAGGAGGAACCACCCATTCTTTGTTCTTGAAGATAGAGAGTGTCTGTAACGATCCTGTTGCGGGTGCTAGGGGTTTGTTCATGGTTGAAGAAGACACCGGTGCCAGTGCTTGGGAGGAGGTGGCTGAAGTAGATAAGAGCTTGCTGGGCGCCGACATTGTATGGCAGCGCTCAGAACCTCTGTTGATGCCACGGTGAATTAAAATTGTATCTATTCTGCGGCCATCATCTTGAAGACTGGTATCTGAGTGAGTTTGAATTGCACCGGCACTTTAACAAAGCGTGGGGCTGTAAGTTCTTATCAGATAATCTAGGCTCCAGTTTCATGTTCTCAAGGCTAAGGGCTTGGCAAAGGGTTAAGGGGGGCCTACCTGAAGTAAGTGACTACTCTCAGGGATCAATGGCCAACATTGAAGCACCTCTGCTAAGTCAGGACGATGATATTCCCGGCCTTGTGAAGGGACAGTATGCTCTTGGGATGTTGATGTGAGAGGGTACGGAAGGCTCCTACATAATCGATTGAGAAACAACAATGCATCCGTTCCTCTTCGACGGAAAGCGGTCATTTTATACAAAGCATAGCAATATGTATGGGCACAGTAACATGAATACCGGACCAATCCCAAAGTAAAGCTACAGGAAACCCGAACGATGACAACGACTATCTTGGAAGAGGGACCGCTATGTATTGCGCGTTCTCCAGAAATTGCTGGAGACATAGTCTTGTGGTCTCCTCGCGAACCCTCAACCAATGTCTCTAATTCGCCGTTACTACTCACTGGCATAGCATCCACTCTTGGATGCGCTCGCCCAGTATTCGTTGTCCGTTGGGTTCCATCCTCGCCGGATGGGCCGAAACCTCTCACCATTCGCCACATATCAGCTCTCAAGCGCGACAAGGATGCTGCTGAATTGACTACGAGAATCGCCCGCGCAAGTAGTTATGCATTCCAAGGGTCTAAAGTACCGGCTTGAAGCCAGTCCGGGGCGGGATGATGACATTCAAGAAGGCTGTGGATGTGCTAGTAGCGAGATGTTGGTTCTTTTCAGTTGGTCTGTTATTCTGAGGCGAGAGTAGGGTCGGTTACGGTAAGGGGCTTTCAAGTCAGTCCCCTGTAATATCGCCGTAGTAGTTTTAGTCCGTGACACGAATGCACTGACCCCGCGTGGTCATTGCCGTTCAAGAATGATGATGCGAGGGAGGCGCGGGCAGGGTACCTTGACTTGATTCATACCGCCAGGTGTTTAGGAAATCAATAGATAGCATGATAATTGCAATGATTATATGGACTGATTGAACTTGCAGCTGTAGACGATAGGGCTTAGGATCTCGATCGACGGTGAATCATCACTGCACGGGCCTTCTGGGGAGCTCAGCTATTGCGCGCGTGGAGGCTGGGCTGTTGTCCCGTGTTTTGGAGAAGCTGTGGCAGGAATTTCCTGTCGCTGTAGCTGTCGATGGGCCACTTCTGGTAAAGCAGGGAATAACAAACGAGACATCACAATGACCTGAGTCGAGGGACTGACAGAAACTCGTGCATCGAGGGATTTTTAAGAGAAGTATGGTACCTACCCTGCTTGATACGTCCAATGCATGCTATAGTGATGGCCAGTACATCTCAAGGCGTAAAAACAGCACATGCGTGACAAGGAATCTATCGCGGCAGGAGCCCGAGTCTAACAGATGTGTCCCTGGACAAAGTAGAAACACTGGAGAGGAGATGTGGGAAGAGTAGCAATATCGCGACCTACCTGTCGTGACTCGTGGGAGATATACCGAGAGAGGTGATCCAGCATCTACGAACCACCAAGGAATGCTTAACATTCGTCCAATAGCTCCAGCTTAGATCGAGATCGCCAGTCTCTCGTGATGCCTGAAGACCCTGAGTCTTGTCCCAGTTGGGCCTGCATGCATACTAGAGTGGCTGTGGAGTGTGGTCAGCCTCGATAGACGGAGAAACCTCCGTATATTCCACTGTTTGGGGTTTCGAAAGTCGTCTGTGGGATCCAGAGATGGAGTTGGCTCCGTTGAGAGGAGGTCAGAATGGCGGTCTAGAGTCATCATTGGCTAGAGTGGGAGATTAGTCGAACGCAGCAGGCTTCTCGGAGAATAGCCCGTCTAGTATCATGAGCTGTGAGGTGTGCTGACGGCATTTATGTCTGAGAAGTGGTTGCAAATGTATAGGAGGTCATTGCGACTATGCTTTGCGACTTGTAAACCAAAGGGATATTGGTGTGGGGATCCCAAGTCGTGCTGGCAAATACGCCTTTTCATATATTTCTGGTGGCGCTAGTCAATTCTATGATTGTGCACCCCCTAGTCATTCTATTGCAAAAGTCAGGGGTTCTGCACCTCCACCCGAAGGGTACTTCAGATGACTAACGCTTACATAAAGGAGTGGATTGAATTACCAGGTGAAAAGGGGTACACGGCTATGTTATCGATCGGTCTTTGAGCGAGAGGGTCAACATTTCGAGTATACGAGTAGATAGTCGATCATCACAATGATTGCCACGCTCCAGTAATTAAAGGCACCATCTGTGAAGAAGTTTGACAGTGGAAGTGCGTGAAACCAGGCTACAACCACTGGTCCATTGCTGTAGATTGTCCTCAACAGCCACATATGACACAGAACGACATTCTCTGGCATAGCCCCCCCCAGCGCCATGCAAATGCAACATCCGCTCAAGTACCATGTGCATTGTTTGCAGCTTGTGCGCCAAATGATCAATCATATAACCCTTTAATGCCGCCGCTCCCCGGATGCTAGACTCAAATGCGCTGACCTAAAGTGGTGGCATACGTCTAAGACTGGCTTGAAATGCGGTCCTGACTGTGAGCGCTGTCGACACTTGACTCTGCCGATAAGGACGCCGCGGCGCCGGCGCTATTTGGGGAACCGCGGCGATGGGACCGAGTAATGGACTCCATCTGACGTTGTGTGAATTGGCGCATTTCTCTGGAACATGTTAGACGCCAGTGCCAAATCTTCCGAGTGCGTGTACCTACTCAGCATAGAAGTTCATGGCTGCAACAGGATCGTCGAAGTCGAACCTTTTCTGGAACGAATTTTGGGCAGCGACACTGGCTCGCGCATTGCTGGATGCCTCCATTGTGGTGTGCGGTCGTTGGAGAGGAGGTGTGTATTGGAGGAAAAATGGTACTACGATGAGTTTGGACTGGAGTACTGAGTACTTAGTGATGGGAAGCAGTTTAATAGGGGGAATAATAGAGAGGATAGATGCTTTAATAGATTCCGATTATCAGCAACCAAGATGGATGCTCCACCGATGAGACCCAGGGAAGCGCCTGCCATCCGCTGATGTTTCTGCGTCATGATCTGCGCTCGCGACTTCCATGGGTTTGACTATCCAATCAGCGTGCTCGCTGTCCTTGGATGTCCATGCAGGATTGGAACGCCACCCAGGATTCTCACGAATGGGATATTGTCGCACCGTTGATCGTGCTGTCATCTGGCATGAGCTTGCGGGAGTCACTTCTCAGGGTCCAGTGGGCAAACAGCCGCATTTGCGGAAACAGTGTTGATTGGATGGTCGGTCCGCAATCGACGATTCAGGGTCTTTGGCGGTAAGATCTTCTGAGACATCGACCATCGACCGATAGGTTCTTGACCACAGGGACCGTTCAATTCAGTCATTGTGCGATATTTCCGCATCATCAAAAGCTGACTGCACTTACACGAATTTTGAGGAACCGGAAACACAGGAAGGTGGCAAACATTGTAGCGCCGATGATCAAAAGCCGAGGGAATCCGCGGGCATATTTTGTTGAGCAATTGCTGCAGTGGCGATATGCGCAAAGCTTCGCTCACATCATCGCATTCCTGATCAATGGACCGACCTGTTTGCGACTCATCCCTGTCTCTTTCTGTAGCCATATCCTCCTCCAGATGCCTTGTGATGGCTCGGTTTGTTGCATCTCTTGAATTATGCCTTCGACTTCAATGTTTTCTAGCCCAAGCTTATCAGTTGCGATGGACACGAATTCGTTTGCAGCATTGGTGGCGCGGGAATCGGCCTGCACAAGCAACTCTCTTTGGAAGTTGCCGTCTGTAGATGTCGAGGCTGTCATGATAGCAAAGACTGACAGATCACTTTCCGCCATGTGGACTTCCAAGCTGTCGTTGAATGCCCTTTCGTTGTTATTGTGAGGTTCTTCCTTTGCAGCCTTCGTGGCTAACCAGCCTAGAGGTTTGACGACAGTGCTCATACCAAGCTTTCTGCCACTTTCTGTCCACATCTTATAGTCCTTCCTCAATATTTCCTGGCAGGAAAGTGCGTCAATGTCTCTCTTAGCTGTAGTGATCTCCTCATAGAACTGGTCCCGGTTCCACGTCCGGGCATCTTTGGGTGACATTTGTATCTTGGCTTCTAGATACGCCACCATCTCTCTGTCCACACTTACGGTCTTGCTGCTAGATGTCAGGTTCACGGTGTCTTCCAAGATGCTCGCTAGAGCCAATTTGGCAATCTGTGCGTCCCATCCTCGAGTCACTGCGGCATCGTCTGTGGTGGAATCGCTACTCTGAGCGTGACCAGCACCCGAAGACAACGATGACTCTGAAACGGCATCCCAGGTCGGTTTAAAGTAATTGACAACTAAGCTCGTACAAGACCCAGATTTTTCTAGTATACGAGGTTCAGGTCCTAGATTTTGAGGAACAGCGTTCTCTTCCACATGGTGATCAATGACCCCATGTACGCGGGAGGCATATATAGAGCCTAGATCGCCCGGCAGCTTGTTGTGGTCCACCAATATCCATCTAGTGTCTTCCAGTGGCAAGTCTCGTGCGATCTGAGAAAGGGTCGGAAGCTCATCGCGCGTTATAATATGTGCTGCCGATATATTGGCGTACCTGAACAACGTGGTGAACTCGGGGCGCAGCCCAATGTCGGCCGCCGGAACATTGAGCAGAGGTATATAGAGTGAAGTGAAAGCATTCTGGGGTGGACTGATAGAACGGAAATACGCATAGAGAATGGAAGAGGTCAGGGAGTCAAGGTCTAGAAGGAATCTTAGTTACAGAAGTCCAAGTACCTCAGAAAGGTATAAGAGGACCAGCTGATTCGTTGCCTATTACTATTGTTACCTTCTGTGATTGCCGAATCGCTGCAGCGAGCGAGGATTTTGCATGAGCAAGGAAAGCTCGAAGCGAGTTCCGTGGAAATGCCATCGCGCTCGTTAAGATCTGGCTAGCAGAGCATAGCTGTTATTTAATACTTCAGTACGTTTTTTATGCAACGACAGCGGCCGAGGAAGTACTGCGAGCTTTTATCATGACAAACATGCAGCATTAGTGTCGTTCCGAGCTGGCGTTTGCATGTGACGTTTCTTGACTAAAGCGGAATGAGCCCCGCTCTCATCAATCTGAGCATCGACGGCTGCGAACATTTGTCGAGTGGTCCTGACTATTATTTGATCCCTTCGTGTAAGGAAATTTACGAGTACAGCATTTACGAAATGACATCACGTAATATCATAGTAAGTAATTTCAGGTTCACTATCTTCAGCTCTCCTGTGTCCTACCGACCATGGCCTCTATTGAAATATCTCCTTCGAGAACTCCAGCTTTCTTCAAAACATCGACTGTTTTCTCTACAGTTTCCATCCTCACACCCTTTACGTCCTTTGCAAATCTTACAGTACCGAGCCATTCGCGGGCATCGCCCTCGCTATAGTCCAGTTCCGTACTGATGTACTTCACCGCCTCGTCATGATGGGCTTCAAAGTATTCCACTCCCTGATTCAGCTTCTCGAAGAATTCTTGTAATCTCGTGTCTCTTGCATCGTCTCTGGCAACAATCTTCCAAGATGACCACGGCGTGTAGATCTCTCCGATTTTCTTAATGGATTTGTTATCATAGTATCTCTTCGACGTAAAGTGTTCCCACATGAAGAAATCTGCTGTTTGACCGTCATTGACCGCATCTCGTAGCTTGGCGAAAGTCTGTAGGGGAACGACTTCGAATGGCGCCTGACCAGGGTCTCGCAACCAAGATTGACTATCAGCGAATACGAAGCCCATCACATACGAGCCACTACCCATGTTCAGTCAGCCGTACTGCTCGCCGCCTATAATCGAGACCTGGGTTACCTCCCGATCCTGCTAACGCCAATCTTCTTACCCTCTAGTTCTTTTGCGTCTTGGAGCTCTCGTCCGATGCCGGTACTTATCGCCCAGCACAACGGCGTCTCGACATACGTTCCCACTAACTTGAAGCCTGCATCTTCCTTGTGTTTCCCGAGGGCGGCGATCCAGCCTTCAGTGAGCCCGATTCCAACATCGATTTCATTGTTTTGGAGAGACGTTATCATTTGTCCAGTGCCGGAGGGGAATGGCATGAGGGTTGCAGAGAGATTGAAGTACTTCTGGGCGAAGTGAAGCGGCGTGGAGAAATGCTCTGTGGTGGGTAGGTGACAGGGTCAGCCAGGAGATTGTGGATGCCCAGGACTATGGGGGAACTGAGCAGGAAAGTAGAGGAGAGATACCGGGCACATAGCCCACACGGAGTGTAGTGGCCATACGGACTCAATGGTTGAATGCGACGAATCGCTGTCGGTGTACGTTGTCGTTGAGATGACGAAGGCAAAGCGACTATCACCGATAAGCCCGGGAGGATGGAGAGTCCCTGCATAGGCGCAAGCGCGGGCTTGGCAGGATTCAATATCGACATTCGATCTCTTCTCTAGTTCTGTAGAGATATTTTTAATTGCCACTCTCCAAAGCCTCATCCTTTGCGGAACACTGATTCAAGATGTGAAACGAAGACGAAGAAATTGATTGATGAACACTAACGCACGGGACAATTTCATCATGCTTGAGTCTGCCTGGTCCAAGGAATCACGTTTTAATTGGAGCTTTCATTGTTGCATCAACACGGAGCAAGGCTTCTGGCTTCACGGGAACTGTCTGGTTATAAGTGCCGAGATTGGGTTGTCAAGTGTTCGTCTCTATACCCGCATGATATGATCTCTTGCTCGAATATTCGTTATTGTGTAAGGTGCAGTTGCTATTCTAGTAATCACTGAAGAAATGATTGGCTAGTGATAATTACCTGATTAGCCAGTGGATACTCGTAGGGAACAGACGAAGGGACCTGGAATGATTGTTGCTTTGCTGATATGCCCTGTCTAAGGCTCTCGATCGATGGAAGATGCCCAAAACCGAGAACAAAAGACGAAAAACAATTGTAGAAAAGAAAGACGTGATCTGATCTATCAAGCTCTGCACGATGATAGTCAGACTGACTATATGAGAAGCACATTGAGAGTGTGCCGAAATCTGACAGCGTGTCCAAGACTCCAAAATGGTATATGATGCCCGGAAGACCAAAATGACCGCTCAGGCGGCCCAGGTACGGAGATTGTCACCCTCTTTTGTAGGTAAGAAGCGAGCAAGAATTGTCAAGATCCTGTTCTATGACAGCACGCAGTTCAAACGGCACCTGCATTCTCGGATTGGCCAGACAAGATGTGAGGGGCCACACCCCATGCTTCCGAAACAGCTTTATATGTTACAATCAAGCATCACATTTCAACTAACTAACAGGTGGCCTAGGTTTCTAGCGTTCAACCCCAGCGGCTCGGTAGGTACGTATTCCGAGTTCAGGGCAAAGGACTTGGCGCTAGACTGGCCAGGTCGAGGGTTCGAATCCCCTCGACCACAAAACAACAATACACTACCACGAGTCGGACCTCCACCAAGAGATGTACGATTTCAACAAAGCCGCCATCGGGTGCCAGCGGAAAGGACGTAACCCTCCACCGAGGGCGAACCTTTTGCTTCCTGAAAGTAGGATTGTTCCTATCTATGATTGATAGGTCCGTTTCTCTCCTGCAAATAGTTTTGCTTCCTGGAGATCCGGTTTATTTTGCAACTGTCATGTGCTTTTGCCTTCCGTAAGCTTGCCCTCATACTCAAATTCCTGGTTCTACATCATGTTCCTGATTCTATTTCACGTGCAAAAGAAACCGGCTGGCAACATATCTCCGATAGTGGCAAATATTATCAGCGAAATATTGTGTCAAATCTTGCTTCTGTGTGACACTCGGGTGAGTAGATAACGAAAGTCTCGCATCGATTACATTGCAATTGGTTGTCCTTGCACCTTCGAGAGGTATCTTACATAGTTGTCTACAGCCAACAGCGTGGGCTATCACGATTATTCCTAATCAAGCTTGCTAGCTAGCCTTGAATACGTCCAGAGCTTGTAGTGACGATAAGCTTTCCAAGTAATTCTGAGAAACGTCTAGCTTGTGTCGTCATGCGCTTCTAATGTGGCCAGACGTGTGACAGAATCTCGCAGGAGTTCAATATCAATAAAAGCTCGGCGCAAATCATCCGCAATCGCGTAATGGAAACAGCATCTAGCCAAGATGCCATAAGCATTCCGGATTGCATCCGCAACTTCGACGTACTCAGAGAGGAGATAAGGGAAGATGCCGCAGGACAAGCGACGCCGCTTGCACCGAGAGCCACAAGCCCAGATCAATGGAATTTTCCAGCGTCAAACAAGGCGGATCGCTTTCACCTTGTGGAGGCCGTAAGTGAGATGCAAGCGAGAAAGCAAATTGGGGTCTAACAGGAGTGGTGTTCGGGAACGGCGCCACTGCGGCATGCTGCGATCGAAGCCTAGAAGGCATAGAGCGACAATTCGCAGTTGATATGTTGAGCTCAGTCAGATCCAACGCCGTTGATGCTCCTTGCCCATTATTGCGCCTAGCTATGTGTGGAGGACACAGCATGAAGAATCCAGACTATGCCTTCTTCGCCCCGCTAAAGTCGCTTGCTTGTAGATTCCTCGTCATGCTCGGTAACCTCACTCGCATCCCGTCTAATTCTTTCGACATTTTAACTTGGCAGCCCAGTCTCGAGGTTTCCGTCAAGCCAAAAGCTAGATCCAACATGTCGTTCTCGTCATCGTCTGGCTCTACCATCTTGTCGTATATATCGCTTTGTTCCACTATGACATGACAGGTTGAACAGGCGCAGGAGCCACCACATGCCCCTGTAACTTATCAGTACAAATTTTAGAGCGCAACGTGTGCCGAACCTTCCATCTCAAGGTCTTCGGACTGAGCAATATCCAGCAAATTATCCCCATCTGCGACCTCAAATGTGTGTTCCCGGCCCTCCTTATCGATGAATGTGACCTTCCGCCTGTCAGATGTCACGTAAGTATGCTTCTAGATTCGGTGTCCGTGCGTCGACAGCGCCACTTACTCTTCGCCAGGTTTTGGTGGTGTTAGGTGGCCGTGCATCGCTACCGATGAGGTTGAGAATCTTCGTCGTGGAATTGGGAAGACTCTGTGCGCTTTTGAGAGCTTCGCCAGATTGTCCACTGTGCTAGCCCGTGCATGTTGTCTGCAATCAATGCCGTAATACTGGGCTAATACAGCTATTGGTCGCTCGATATGGGATACCGTTCGTGGCGCAAAAGTTACGGTGAGCCGTGCGCATGGCCGGAACAGACATGACGAAGGGAGGATGCTCCACATGCTCAGCCCTCATAGGAAATGATTGATTATTAAAACCATTGCGTCGAGTCCGAGCACTTCAAAATCATTGATGATCTGCGCGATGATGTCGTTGGCGAGTGCCGCCGGCGGGCCGGATTCCGGCGTCTGCAAGAGCTTGCTTTCGGACTTTTGATATCGAGCATTCGAAGTCTCGGGAGCCTTTGCAAGAAGTATATCATGTCAGCTCAGCGTGAGGGACCAAACCCTTTACGACCCTACTACATTCCTCCTTCTGTGGGTTCCCCACCAGACATCGGCAGAAATGCCTCTACCGCGCCCGGTATTGCGAGCAGGTACGCTTCAGCGGCCACGGAGACCAGCAGCTTCGGCTCTTCAGCGCGGAATATTCTGGCGGATATGGATTACTCAGATTACCTGTCCAGCTCCTCGCCATCAGCCAAAGACGTAGTGAGACAGCTTGCCGAGCAAGCAGTGTGGAAGTACACCAGCGTTTTTCTAGCGCAGCCTTTCGAGGTTGCGAAGACGGTATTGCAGGTTCATGTCGCCGGTTCGGATCCAAGGTTCTCGACGCAAGCCCAGGTCGCGGAGAGGACGAGAAGGAGACCGGAGGCTTATCGGGATCGGGATCGGGATGGTCAATACGATGTCCGTCGGTTTGCATCATCTCAGTGTGCGGCTGCTAACGTCATTACATAGTTATCAGACGATTCTGACAACGATTCTCAGTCCTACTTCACATCCTCTGCACCACTTGCACATACTCCATCTCGGCCATCGCGGCCGCGGCGACGGCAGGGTTCACCAGAGTCTCCTTACCATTCTCAGGCACATACGCCTCGAACGCCACCAGCAGCCTCTCGATCCTCTCCTCATACCGTCGACCTCAAGTCTTCATCCTCCCTAATCGCTGTTCTCTCCGCCCTCTGGATGAAAGAAGGCGCCTGGGGGGTTTGGAAGGGCACCAACAGCACCTACGTCTACACACTCCTTCTCTCCACCATTACATCCTTTGCGCGCTCATTCGTTTCTGCTACTCTCGGCCTACCAGATCCTGGTCTCTCTTTCCAGATGTCGTCATCCTACACCTCGACTGGGAGACTCGACATACTCTCCTCTCCATCTCCACTTTCTTCTCTTGCAGTCGCCGTCTCCGCTGCTGGTATTGCAGGCGTAATACTTGCACCTCTAGATATCGCGCGGACGAAACTCATGCTCACTCCTTCGACTCATCCCCCTCGAGGTATCCTCTCCACACTTCAGTGGCTCCCCTGGAGTTTACCCTTCTCCATTGCTCCAGTGACGTTCCTTCACTCGACAATAGCCACCTTCATCTCGGCCTCTGTGCCGCTATTCATGCGTTCAAGATTCAGCATCGAACCTCTGCTGAACCCAACACTATATACCATGGGCACATTCATCGGACAAGCCATGGAGCTAGTCGTCAAACTACCTCTCGAGACCGTCCTCCGAAGAGGGCAGATGCAGATCGCGCAGCTCAGCAGCCAAGGCTGGGAAACGCACACTGTTGCTGGGGTCGGACCTTATAAAGGCTTGGTAGGAACCATGCTCCATATCGTGAATGAGGAGGGCGAACGTGGTGGACGAGAACAGCTGGTGAAAGGAACAAACGGTGCGCCTGCGCTAAAGGCTGATAAGATGGGCACTGGGGCTCAAAGGAAGAAGGGCCAAGGAGTAGAAGGGCTCTGGAGGGGTTGGAGAGTTGGTATGTGGGGTTTGGTCGGAGTTTGGGGTGCCGCGACTTTGGGTGGCGTGGGCAGCAAAGGCGGGGAGTTCTAAGCTGAGAAACGAAGTTCTGGACGATTGCATTGCTTGGAATTGGGACGGCATAGCACGCAGCGGATTGTTGGGGTATGGGCATATCCCCTTGCCGTGTACAAGATCCGTTCTTGGATCATACATACTCTTCTCACCTATGCAGCCCAATTCACTTCACCTTCTCTTTCCTCAATCATCCCACCTCCACCATACCTCTCCCCTCTCCACAAACCCTCACGTCTCCTTCACCACCCCATCTTTCTTTCCACCCCCACCAGCAACCAACTCCAAAAACCCTTCCCTCCCCATCTCCCTCACCCTCTCCTCCCTCGCGTCCCTCCCCCCCCTTCTCTCCCTCCCCGCCTCCTCCCCCTTCACCTGCGCTGCCCTCACCGCATTAAAAAGCTTCACCACCCCCCTCTGCGCCGTCTTCCTCAGCCTCCGCTCCTGCTCCTGCATCGCCCCCACACCCTCCCCTTCCCCTCCCTTCTCCCCTCCCATGCCCAACCCCTCACCAACCCCCCCACCAAGCAACACATCCCTGACCCTCCCCCTCTCCAACCCCCTCTTCCGCTCCTCCCGCAGCTTCCCCCGCGCTTTATGCTCCAACCGCGCATTGGCGAGCGAGGCGCTGGCATCGTGCGCGGAGGCGCTGCGCGCGAGGACGGGGTCGGTGCGTTTCGAGGAGGAGAGCTTGGCGTTCAGGATCTTAGAGATGGAGGCCGAGAAGGCGGCGGGGTCGTTGCGCTTTTGGAGTTTCTTTTTGTTTGGGTTGCTGGAGGAGGCGGCGGTGGAATCGGAGTCTGAGTCTGAGGCGGAGGCGGAGGCGGAGGAGGTGGAAGGGGAGTGAGTGGTGGAGGAGGCGTCGTGAGCGGGGCTGGGTTCGGGGGGAGGGGAATTGTTGGAGGTGGCGGATGGGGAGGAGGCGGATGGGGAGGAGGCGAGGGAGATGGGAGCGATATCTTGGGCTGTGGGTGGAGAGGGGGAGGGCGAGGCGGAGGGGCTACTGTAGTGGGTTTGTTTGCGGCGGGGCTTCTTGGTGGGGCGGGAGCGTGGGAGAGAGGGGGTGGAGTCGGTTTTGCGCTTTTTGGAGGGTGGGTCGGCCATTGTGTGAGATTTGATCATGTTTAAGGAGGTCTGTAGGAGTCCGTCGGAAAATTTTGCACTGTTATAAGGTCTCGAATACCAAAGTTTTTGCAGGTTCATGCTTAGGGTTGACGCCGAATATCGTGCCAAGCAGGTTTCTATGCCGCAGCCGGGAAGGTGTCAAGGTTTTGATGGGATCATCACACAAATCGTGATTTTTCGCGCAATTGAATTAAAATCTCTTTTATCTATTCAATTAACATGCAATTGTAAAGCTTTTAATATATCTATATAGTCGACATTTATTTTTATTTTTGTCTTGTTGTCAATAATTCTTCTAATCTCTTTTGTCATCATCGCTATAAGCAAGTCTATCAAGACGAAAAAACTTTTTAAGAAGATTGTCGTTATTATCTTTAATAATCTTTTGTTGTTTGCAAAATCTAAAGCTACTAAATTGAAGCTCAAAATTAAAAGATAATTAACAACAAGTTTCTTTATTCTTGCAAAGAAGTTCGCGAACAAGATTTCTTCTCTTAACGTCAATGTTTATTAAATATTCTTTAATTTTAACGTAAATTTTGATGTTGCAAGTAATAATAAATTCGATAGTAATAAAGATATAAACAATAAGATGTCTATTAATGCAATAATTGTAACAAAAGTCTCTTTAAATAAAAAAAATCAAATAATTGCTAGTAAAATTGTTAATTGTCGCAAATATCGTCTTTTAAATGAGAAATTTAAGACTATACAAAAAGCGAGACGAAAAAGAAAAAAAAAATAATAAGTTGCTTGCTCTAAAGAATTACACGTTAATCTACATTATTGTCTTCAACAATAATATTTTCTTTAAATAAGATAATAAACTAATTGTCGTTTGTAATATTAACAATTAATTTTATATAATAATTTAAATTTATGTGCAAGATAAAGCAAAGTTGCATATTAAAAACAATAAAATTTTGTGCTATAAATTAAAATTAGAAACAATAATTATTTAAAAAGATTAAAAATTTAATTAAAGATTAGTTTCAAAACTTAGAAACAATCTAAATTAATTGTTTAATATAATTTTGTACATTAAGAAGTACTTTTGTTTGCAATCTAAAAAACAAGAGATATTAATATGTGTTTTGTTTTTATATAATAAAGTCGAATTAAACATACTTTTATCGCATTTAAAAAAATTTTTTTTTTTTAAAAAATTGTTTTTTGCAACAATAATTAAGATAAAGATTATAAAGAACAAAATAATTCGCAAAGCAAAAATTGCAAATCTATTTAAAAACTACAAGATTACAATAACAAAAGAAATTGTAAATATATACAAATGCAAAAATCGTAAATATATAAACAAAAATAAAGAGAAATGTTATTTAAATAACAACTAGCGTGACCGTTGGGTCGGGTTGACTCGTCCAACCCTGACCCTAGGGTCAGGCAAATTTCCTAGCTCAACAGGGTGGGACGAGCGAAGAATGCGCGCCAAGTGTCCAACCCGACCCACCCGATCACGTGACGTCACGTGACGCGCTAACCATATGCGGTTAGCATGGACCCTGCGCTAGGTTAATTGGGTTAGCGAATAGATAAGATAAGATAAGATAAGCGGATGCTAACGCGACGAAGTTAGCTTGGGATCTTGGCATTGACTCGACGAAACCCGACCCTAGGGTCGGGTTCGCGCCTTAACCCTGGGCCAACCCTACGGGGCCCAAGAGGGTGGGTCGGGTTGAGAAAAAAGTGTTCGACCCGACCCAACGATCACACTAATAACAACAAACATTATAAATTTAATTAAGAAAACGTTAATAACTAAATTAAAGAGCTTACAATTAATTAATATATACTTAGTAAGTTTTTCGATTACGTTAAACGTTGTTGCAAGATAATTAAACTTAATAATAATTTACATAATAGAAGAGACGTATAAAGAGAAGAAAAGCATGTCTTTTTTAAAATTTCTATCTCTATGTTGACGTCTACTTTGACAATTAATTTTATTATTAATTTTGTTAAAACGATGCTCGATTTACGTCTTATAAATATAATAAAGAATTGCGAACGCAAGCAAAAGACTAGAACTTACAAACATAAATAAGAGCATTAAATAGAACTTGATTTTAAATAAGAATATATTAAGAATTGTTGTTGCAAATAACAAACAATTAATAATATAAATAAAAAATATTCTTGCGACAAATTTAGAGCTTATATATATTTATTGAACGCAAATAACAATCTTTTTGTTACTTTATTAAGCAATTTTGTTAAAATACTTTTCGATAAATACTTTTCGATAAATCTATTATAATAAACTTCGTCAATTAAGTTATTCGCAAAAAAGATTTTGTTTTTAATAATATTTTTTCGCAATGCAATACTAGAGACAAATAATGTTCTAAACAAGCAATTCTTTATATTGCGAATAATCTAAAGTTAGAAAACAAATACTAAATAATAATTATTAATTAATATGTTATTCGAAATCGATATTATTTTCGTTTGCAAAATTAATATTACAAGAATTATTTAAGAATTAAGCAATTTGATAAAAGAATAATTAATGCAAGCTTTAATAATGCGATACAAGATATAAATAACAAATTAAATTTTTTATTTTTTTGTCTATATTATTGTTTGTCTTTTTAAGATGCTTGCATCGACATTTGTTAACAAAAAATACATGTTTTTTTGTTAGCATCGCTTAGAGAAGAATTTTTAATAATAATAATGCAATTTAAAAATATTAATTATCGCTAGCGACATTGCGAATTAACAAAGTTTAATTATTTGAAACTTAGCGTTACAAATATTAAATCTTAAATTAACGTCAATACAATCTTTGACAAAATCGTATAAAATTTTTAGATCTTTTCTTTAAATATATATATATTGATTTACAATTATTGTTGTTGTAAAATCTTAATTCTTACGTATTTGTTTATCGATAAAGTTAAAAGAATTTATGAATAATTAGATTACGAATTTTGAAAATTATGTAAGCAATTAAAATAATATTAAATGCATTGCATCGCAATTGCTCTCGAAGAATTTTATAAATAAAACTTTAATAAATTCTTTTTTTATAACGCAAATATAGACACAAATATTAATTATTTTTTTACAACAAACTTCTTCTTTTACAATCGACGAAAACAAGACTTAAGATAATATATTGAAACATAAAAACACAAACAAGAATAAAAATTCGAATAATAACTTGCTTAATTACATAAAGAAGAAGAAATTAATGCAAAATATATAAGAACAAATAAAAATTAAAGAAATTACAAATTATAAAACTCTTGTTTAGATATTTAGTTACATATATTATCGCAATACAAATAATTTATTTTTAACATTTTAAAGAGTCTATTAAAATTGTGTCTTTATTCTTGTATTAAAATAATCTTTTGCAAGAATTTCTCGAATTTCTCGTAATTCTTTGCGCGTTGTTTGTAATATTTTATTTATCTTTTAAATATTGCAAAGAAGATTTCGATAAAATTAAAATCGCAAAAGTATAAAGAAAAAAACGTTAATATAACGTCGACACTATTATATATTTCTTGAAGCTTTGTTACGATAATCGTACTTTTCTTGCTTAATAGAATATTTCTTGACAATTAAGTCTATATTTAGATTTGAAGAACTTTTCTTCTTCTAGTTAGCAATTTAATCTTTTTTATTATTAGTGTTCTTCTTGTAGTGCGAGAATTGCATTATTTGATAACTTTAACAAGTTTAATAATCAATTTCTACATTAATTGCAATTAGAGAAGAATATCTTATTAAAAAAAATTATCTTATTAGAGAGAAATTATCTTATTATTATTTTCGCTTCTTAGAAGTTTGCTTTATTACATCGTAAATTTAGCTTTTTTATTACAAAAATTATCTATTAGAAAGAAAATATCTTATCAATATTTTATATTGATAGAAATCTACTTTATAGATAAACTTTACAATTTCTTTTATTAACAATTTTGATGTTGTTGTTAAAATTATCAAATAAAATTATTAAGTTTGCGTAAAAGTTAAACAATTTTCTAATAAATATTAGAAAATTATTGTCGAAATAATTCAAGAAGTTTTTGTTTATTTTGCAAAATATACTAAACAATATCTTTAAGTTAACAACTATCTATAAAGTAATTAAAAATAGTAAGCATTCAAGATTTGCTAAATTGTTCTATTATTTATTAAATTAAATTGTAAATCGATCAACTTTTACAAAAGTTATAAAGACTTTCGTAACAAACACAAAAACATATTAACAAACGTCAATTTACATTGATTTTTTCTTTCTTTTCGCAAATAAGAAAGTCAAAGAATTTAACTAAAAAAAAAAAAATTGTAAAATTCGAAATCTTTAATTTTACGCATCGTTATACAATTTTAAGAAGTTAACAATATTTCGATATTAAAAAGAAATCGACGTTTGTTCGATTTTTTTATATCGATTTTATTGATCTCTTTTATTTTATTTGTTTAAAAGACTTTTTTCGACTTTCGAAACAAATTTATATTTCTCGTTATTTAAACGTCTTTTGAATTAAGTTCTTTCGAAATTTGCATTATTAACGTCTCTAAGAAAAAAAGACAAAAAACGAATAAAATAATCAAAAATAATCAAAGAAAAAATATTTCGTTTATTCGAGTAAATATATTACGAACAATAATGTTAATTATAATAGAAATCAAAGATTTAGTAAATAATCTTACAATACAAAAGCTAATTAATTAGACAATAATTAAAGCATTAGCAAGTTACATTACTTAATTGAGCAAATTGTCTTCGCTTGTCGCTCTTTTAAATTTAGTAAATTTTATTAATTAATAAAACTCTTTAAAACAATAAAGTTCTTTGAAACTAATTAAATCAATTAATAATAATATCTTAAAAAACAACGTTATGTTTCGAATCTTTAATTTAAATTATTTTTATCTAGATTTGAAAAAATTCTATAACAAGAACAACATCGTTACTATTAAAAAGAAAATTATTTATTAAGAGATATATAATTTTTGTCGCAAAATTGACGACTATGTTACTATTGTTAAAAAAAAAGATTAAAAATTATATGTCTACATACTTTTGAAGAAACGCATTGTACTAATAATTAAATAATCTTACTTAAAATAAGAAAAATATAATAATTGTTTTATTTAATAAATTAAATTATATTTTTCGTTATTTAAAGAAGCTATTTAAAATCTTTATATTAATAATTCAAGATAAGCTAAATTGAGAAATTTTTTTCGTAAAGAATTTGCAAAACGAGAAAAGATTGTATATATATATGCAAAACATAAAATTATATATTACATAAACAAATTTAAGTAAAGATTTAATTAAAACAATTTAAATTTAAAATTATTTATTGTTAGAGTTTCAAATAATTATATCGTTATTTATAACAAATATTTTAATTTAAAAATTCGACAAACTAACAACAAATTGAAAGAAAATATAACAACATATTACTTTATTTTAAGAAAAGAATAAAAAACAAAAAAAAAAAGAAAGTCGATTTTTTAAAAGATTAAAAAATAAATCTAAAATTAATAAAAAAATTCGTTGTAATTGTTTGCAAACACAAGCAAATAAAAGAATTTTTATAAATTGTTCTTTCTTTAATTGTTATTTCGAACAAGAACAAGATAACTTTTGTTCAAATTATTAACGATCTTACTTTTCTTTGTATTAGCAAAATTTCTTAATTTATTAATCGAGTTTTTCTTCTTTGCAACAAGATTTTTCTTATTAAAAAAAAACTTAATTTTTTTTTACGTCAATAATAGAATAGAAGTTTATATAAATTAGCAAAACGCAAATATGTTTAAGTTAAATTCGATTTAAACTTATTCGAATTAATCAAATATTCTAAACATTTAAAATCAAAAAATTATTTTATTTTTGACAAAACAGTCGCTAATAATTATTGTCAATAATATTAATTTCTATCGAAATAGATTTTACAATCAAGATAAAGTTTTTATCGTAAAAAGAAAACGCGAAAGATTTTTATATTTTTACAAAACAAATAGTGCAAATTTCTCTTCTTAAATTTCAAATTTGCAAATAACACATTAATAAATTTAATTATATTTTAATAATTAAGACAAAGATTAAAATCAAAAAGATAAAGAAAATGCAAAAATATATTATAATTACGCATTAACAAATATTGAGACAACGCGTTTTTAAAATCGCAAAACTAATTTTTATAAAAAGATTTTCAATAGAAAAAAGAATAATAATAAAAAAAATAACAAAAATTTTAATAATTTTTTTGTCGACGTAATATATTATATCTTTTTATAAAAAAACATTGTTAAAAAATTTATTTGTTAACAATGTTAAAATACTTTTAAGTTTAGAAACAAGCTTTATGCTTACGTGCGATTGTGTAAAAAGAAAAATTAACAAAAGTTCTTAAAGTTTATCGTTAAAATTTTTTGACAATATTTGTTTTCGAAATTAACTTTTTCTAATATAATTAAACGAAAAATAATAACTTTTTTGACAATGTTTTTCAAAAAAAACGAAATAACATTTAAAGCATAACATTATATTATAGCATTAATCAAATATAATGTTAGCAATTTATTTAATCTCTTTTGTGTAAATTTTAATTGCGACATATTTATAATAAATTGCGCTTTTGTTAAGACAAAAATATTTAACATAAAGATTAAAAAATGTCTTTTAATTTTATTAAAAGACATCGACGTAACAAAATATTTTTTAAACAAGTAATTCTTTGTAAACGTCTATTTGAAAAACAAAAACAAAGTTGATAAAAAAGTAATTATTTACATCTGTTACAAAGTTTATTTAATAAATAATTTTAAAACGAATTTTTTTATAAGTATAAACATTCTAGAATCGAAACAAATAATTATAAATATATTAAGTCGAAAATTAAAATTCGAATTTTGTAAAAGAATTTTAATAATTTGCGAAATAAAGATTCAAAATGACGTTTAAATTTGTTAAATTATTTGTATAATAAAGAAAAAAAAAATTTTGCAAAATTAACAACAAAGATTGCTATAACTTTAAAGAAAAAAAAAAAACTTTAAATGTATTTTTTTTGGAGTTTACAATGTTAGAAGCGTATATTTATTTTATAAACGTTAACTTTTAATTTATTAATTTTCGCAATAATAAAAAAATTTCGTAAAAACTCAATAATCGTCGTCATATTAAACGTATCGTAAAATACAAAAATAAAAAATGTTATATAATAAAGAAGAAAAATTACTCTTTTATAACAACTTTTTTCTTCGAAGATTATCTAATTTTATCTAAGTTAAATTTTGTTAAAATACGTTTTTCTCAAGAGATTATCTTAAAAAAAATAAAAATTTAATTAAAAAACAACATTATTATCTACGAGCTACTTAACAAAATTTCAAAATATATCAAAATAATTAATCGTTATTTAAGAATTTAAAAGAATATCGACAATACAATAGATCTTTCTCTTAAAAAGCACATAATTTTTTTTATAATAATTGATTAACAAATTATTGTTAACGCAAAATTAGCACACAAAGTTTATTTATTAAGTTAAGAATTAAACATTTTAATTAATAAAAAGTTCGACAATATGTATGCACAAAACAAACTAAAATAATTTAAAAATTTTATGTTTTTTAAATTTTCTATCTTTGTAATGTAAAAAATCGTATATATTAATTTAGATAAAAAATTTACTTGAAAATATAAAGCGATAATGAATATTCGAAATTTAAATATTATTAGCGTTACAAATTTGTATTCTTTGTTATTATAAAAAGATGTAATAATTAAATTACAAAATTGCTCTTATATTGTTGTTATAAATAACAATAATCAATTTTATCAATCTTTAATTAAGAAGAAGTATTAAGATTGTTTTATAATTATTTTTTATAAAAGAAAAAAGTAATTAAATATAACTCTTATAAGTTTCAGAAAATTAATATTGTATATTTAAAATAAAATAAACAAATTTCTTAGATTTTATCGCGAGTTTTGCAAATGTTATATTAACAATATTGTAATTTTTTCGCGCAATATTATCGAATTTTTAACGCATTTTAAAATTATCTTCGTTTTATTTTCTCAAATTAGAATTTTTTTAAAGTTTAAGAAATTGTATATTAAATATTTATTAATAATTTAGATTTTTGAACTTTTAAGAAAAAGTTTGTTGCGTGAAAAGAATTTAATTTTTCTAAAATGTTAAAGAACTTAAAGATTTATTTAAAAATAACAAATTAATTTCGATTAAAAATTGTTTACTATGCGCAAATAATAAAAGTTTTTCAAAATTTTAAGATAAATTTATTAAAGAAGTTTTCAATTAAGAGTAAAAAAATTCACGCACAATATTGCAAAAATATTAGTATTACTTTTAGCAACGTAAAGTTGCAAAGCTTTAAAATACTTTAGCAACAATTAACAAAAAAAAAAATTCTTTATTATTATAATTTTTAAAGACAAATATGTATTAACATAAACGATTTCAAGAAATATAAGTTCGATATTTATGTTTATTACGTAAAAGACAATCTTAATACGAATTTTTTTTAGGTAGTTAATATTTAAATTATAATATATCTTTTCAAGTTGCTAAATAACATTAAAAAGAAATACTAATTAATAAAATTTAAAATAATAGCGTTTATCTAAATACTTTAAAAAATTCAACATATATTAAATTACATTTTAAAAAAATTTATTGTAATTTTTATTAATTATTTTGCGACAATCGATATTGCGAAGTAAATTAAATTATTATTTTCTTTTATTGATCAAATGTATCTACAATTTATTTGCATTTTATAATATATTTTATAATTTTTCTTTAACATTTAAATAAAAAGTCAAGAAACACAATATTATTCTCGACGTTCTTTTACAATTATTGCGAAAGAATTATTTATAAAAGAATTTTACAAATAACAAAATTCTAAATAAGATATTAACATATTACGTTATTTTAATTAAGATAACTTTATTTTTAGAAAAAAAATTGATAAAAATTTACAAATTGATAAAAAGTAATTTAAAATTTACGAAATGCTTCTTAATTAACGCGAAAAGAATTATAATAATTAACAAAAAAGTTAAAACTATTTAGTTAATTTAAAACAAATATTGAAAAAACGAAAATTTGCTATTATTATTTTGACAAAAGTTTTAATTTCGACAAAAACTTAAATTGTAATTTTAATATTTAATACAACAAATATAACATCGAAAAAGTTAACAAAGTTAAAAATAATAAAACAAAAATTTGCTATTATAATTTTGACAACTTTAATAAATTGATCGTTGATTCAATATTTGATCTCAACTTCAAAATCGAATTGAATCGTTAAGAATGTTAAGAATACTAAAAATAATATAAATTAAGTTTAAATTTAGATTTTTTATTAATTACTAAATAATGCTTAGTAGTAATGCATTTATAAAAAGAGTTTTCTAATATATTTATTAATTAATTTAAATAAATTAATTATTTTTATTAAATTATTAATTAATTGTTACTAAAAATAATAGTTTTGACGATTCGATTCGATTTTTCGATTCGATTTTCGATTTCAATTTTAGAAATTAAATTGTTAAGATTTTCGATTCGATTCGAATCGAATTGTCAAAATTTGATTCGATTTTTTAAATCGAATTTGATTTTTCGAATCGATGCGATTAATTTAAACTTTGACAATATTAAAAAAAATTTCAAAAATTACTATTTCGAAAAAGTTAACAACATTAAAGAAATTAATTAAATTAAAAAATTTAAAGTAAAAGATATTTAATTTATATTAAAGAAAGAACTTGTTTACTTTCAAAATAAAAAAAACAAACAATTAAGATTGTATATCTCTAAAGTTATAAAAGCGAAAATCTTTGAGCTATCGCATAATATATAGACGCACGAAGAATTTTTACGCATTTATAATAGAATTATAGCTAGTTATCATATAAGAAACTTGATTAAACAATTAAAAAAATATTTAAAACATTGCTTATTATATTATTTTAACAATAGAATTAAACATTGTTTGTACAAATAACTAAAGTTTATTATTACAAAATTAAAGATATTTTATATTATTATTATTAATTTTATTCTCGCGTTATTAAAGTTATTTAATAAGTACAATTTTTCTATATCAATAACAAACAAATTCTTTAAAAGAATTACAATAATAATCGAGAAAACAACTTTTTTAATCGAGAAATAAGTTGTTAAACTTATCGATGCTCTCGCGAATTAAGATCTCTCTTTATACATTATTTTTAATTAAGACAAAAAGTTTCTATTCGCATTATAGAAAGCAATTTTTTACTTATTAGAAGTTAATTTAATATATTTTATTGCTTATTATTTACAATTAAATAATTAATCAAAAAGATTAAATTAAATAATCGAAATAATATTGCGTTACTATTTTACAACAAATTCGAACACAAATTAAAAATGTTTTGTTATTAGACTACGTAATATTCTTAGACTAATCGCTAGGTCGAGTTTCGATACCAACATTTTGGCTCGACCTAGATACTTGATACCAATCTCTTGATTCAACTCGAAATCGATTCTAGATCAACGATTTTTTGACTTGACTCGATCGACTCGTCAAGCAATCGAAAATGACGTCAAAATGCTAAGATTTTCTATTCTTAAAAAAATTCGCATTATTTGAATTACTAAAAATAATTTAAAAATAATAACACACAAATAACGTATAAATGCATTACTTAAATGCATTACTATATAATATTATAAACAAATTAATTAAATTAATCAACTTGATTAAGTTGATTAATGCACTTTTTTAAAAATAATCTAAATTTTTCGAGTCTTGACGAGTCGAGCCAGGTTATACGCTAAGTATTTCATATCTACCCTTTGACTCGACTCAAATACTTGGGTCAAGATTTCTGACCCAAATCGAGTCTTGGCGAGCCAAGAACTTGGCTCGAACTCGATGACCTAGCTCGACGCGACTAGTTTAAATATTCTATACAACTTTAAAAATGCGTCGACAAGAAAATCTTTAAACAAACTAATTTACGAGAAAATCGTTCGCAACGTTCTATTATTAATTGATTTTTACAAAAAGAACATTAATTACGTCGCGAAAAAAGAAAGAAATTAAAAAGAAGTTGCGAAATTTATAACGTTTGTTAACGTAAAAATAAAATTTCGATATAACAATTGTTATTAGTCGCTTATTTTAAGAAAAAATAATAAGATTTTTTTTAAGTTTTATTTCGAATACAAGATTTCAAATTTGAAAATTTTTAAACTCTTAAATTAAAGAGTAAAATTCTTTACAATTTTAAAAGTCTATAAGCATCTAACATTTAAACTAGTGTAATCGTTGGGTCGAGTCGAACACTTTTTTCTCAACTCGACCCACCCTCTTGGGCCTCGTAGGGCTGGGCCAGGGTTAAGGCGCGAGCCCGACCCCAAGGTCGGGTTTCGTCGAATCAATGCCTAGATTGACCGTCGGGCCGGGTTATGATACCACCCCTCTGGCCCGACCCGGCGCCAAGACCGGGTCGCGACGATTTTTTGGAATCGAATCGCTCAATTTAGTTTAGCGCGCTTCGCGCTAAACTACTTATAGTAATCGACTAAACTACTTTGAGCGATTCGATTCCTCGAATTTTTTTTGACCCGGGTCTTGGCATTTGCACGTGACATTTCCGGGTCAGCGCGGCCAGTCTATCAATGCCAAGAACTCAAGCTAACTTCGTCGCGTTAACATTCGCTTATCTTATTTTATCTTATCTTATCTTATCTATTCGCTAACCCAATTGGCCTAGCGCAGGGTCCACGCTAACCGCATATGGTTAGCGCGTCACGTGACGTCACGTGATCGGGTGGGTCGGGTTGGACACTTGGCGCGCATTCTTCGCCCGTCCCACCCTGTTGGGCTAGGAAATTTGCCTGACCCCAGGGTCAGGGTTGGGCGGGTCAACCCGATCGGGTTGAAACCCGACCCGACGGTCACGCTAGATCGACTATTGCAGCCCTTTGATCGTCGATTAGAACAGACGTCATGACGAAAAGAGAATCACGAAACATGCAGATTACACGATTATACTAAAGGCTTCAGATACTGCCTAATCAGAATGCTAATTGAACAGGTGAAAGAGGTTTTAATTCAATTGCGCGAAAAACCACGATTTGTGTGGTGGCCCCACCAAAACCTTGGCACCTTCCCGGCTGCGGCATAGAAACCTGCTTGGCACGATATCATTTAGGGTTCTCTAACGAATTCGGTCGAGTCTCCCACTTACTTCTATACGCAGATTTACCAAAACTTCTAAGAACTCCCCTGCCTCACTTGTATGTGAAAACTGCGACAATCACCGCAAGCATACGAGCTTTCGGATCAATTAGAGGCGTATAAAGCGACACTGCTCCGAAAACGACTGCTAAAGAAGGAAATGTAGTCGAATGTGGCTGCCTGAATACCAGAACTCTTTCTGATCGCACAATTACTAATGCATCCTCCGCTTCCGCAGCCAGGGAGTGTGATTTCTTATTTGTCGGCTCAAAAAAGGCATGATAAGATCGAGGATACCTGCTTCCTTTCGAACTTTGTCCAGACCACAAATATTTCCTAGGAAAGGGTCAAGATTCACAAACCCGCATCCCAAGACTTTTACCCCCAAATTGCCTAGAACATGTCCAAGGTCCTCGCCGTCTTTGGCGCTACCGGTCAGCAGGGCGGTTCGGTCATCCACCACGTGCTGAACGACCCAGAGCTCTCCCAAAAGTACAAGATCCGCGCCATCACCCGTGACGCCAGCTCAGAGAAGGCCAAGCAACTCAAGAAGCAGGTCGAAGTCGTTCAGGGTGATGTGCTAGACCGGACCTCCCTCGAGCCAGCTTTGAACGGCGCGCACATCGTCTTCGCCATGACAACGCCTTCCTTCGGCCCCGACGGCTTGGAGGTCGAGTACAACAGTGGCAAGACGATTGCCGACGTCGCTGTCGAGAAAGGTGCAGAGTACATCATCTTCAGCACTCTGCCGGCAGTCAAGGAGATCTCAGGCGGCAAGTACACCAAGGTCACCCCCTTCGACGCCAAGGCAAAAATCGAGCAACACATCCGAGGCCTTCACATCAAGAGCGCCTTCTACTCGCCGGGTTTTTTCATGGAGAATTTCCAGTCTCAGCCCTTCTTGGCTCCGCAGCAGGCTCCTGATGGCACCTGGGTTCTGGCCCGCCACACCTCTCCCAAGACCCAATTGCCGTTTATCGACGCTGTTGGGGACACGGGCAAGTTCATTTGCGCCATCCTCGCCGAGCTTGACAAGTACGAAGGCAAGACGTTCTGCGCCGCCACGGCACTATACAGCTGGGAGGAAGTAGCTGCCATTATGTCAAAGGCCACAGGCAAAACCATCGTTTACAAACAGATCTCGGTTGAGGAGTTCAAGAAGAGCCTCCCGTTCGCGGCTGACGTTTACGTTGAAGGGTTCAGCTACCAAGAGGAGTTTGGTTCCTACGGCCCAGATTCTAAGAAGTTGGTTGCTTGGGCTGCTGAGAATGCCCGAGGTAGACTCTCCACTTTGGAAGAGTACTTCGAGAGACATCCTCTTGAGCTCGCATGGATGGACACTCTGGGACCACGCGAGGCAGGGAAACAAGGGGTATTATGGTCACTGGATTTGGTAGTCCCAGACGTCCTAGCGTGAGTAGCAAGCGAAGCTAGCAAGATTCACATACTGAAATCGAGAGAGATATTGTACCCACATCCAACCGACCATGTTCCCATGCTGCTTGCGATTGATTTACGAAAGATCGTATCAGACCTTGAATTGTTGGCAGTCATGACAACTAGCTCGCCTCACTCATTTCTTCGGCCAGAGTAACTTTGATGCAAGAACGTAGATCGATAAATTTTGTTCTTGGCCTTGGCTGCGTTAAACTCTAGCCATTTGTACTGCGAGATTCCCCACATAGCCGACTCTCTTTCAGATGCGGTCGACACAGTCCCACATCAGTATTGTTCTAGGAGAGGCATCAGATATAATACAACTATGTCAGAGGCGGTTCAAATTTCTGAAATTGTATGGGTCACATCGCTGACAGCTGGCTACATGTATGTAAAGTAGTCAGTTCCTTGGTTTCCTTATGGAAGTCTTCTGTCGATGATGTTGTTCAACGCCTCGGGCCGACAAGCCGAACAAAAACCTGCCCGATATCAACCCCGCACTGGAAACACTCCGAGTCTGCCCTGACTGTGCTCCTCGGTCTTTTTGCGCGTCTCGTCCATCGCCTAGGGTGAGCGATCCATCACCACACAAGTTGATAACCTGGCTGAACGTCCAGCTGCGGGTAACTTTCACGTGTTGCTCTCCTTTCCCCAAAGCTCCATTCGCGCCACTACCATCACGAGCTCTAGAAGCAGTAGCCTCACTAAGGTATTCTATGGTGTTCCCTGGAAAAGTCCGGCAATCTTGGTATCCTCTCTGTGGATGGATCTGGGATGGGTCAAACGTTGTCGCCAGCGAAGGCTCGATCAGAAAGATGTGGGTGCGCTTTGCAAACCAGTGGCTTGGCAGCCATCGTTATAAATCACTTGCCTCAGTTCTCACTTCTTAGACCTGTGGAAAAAATAAAATCAACCCCAATCCGAACTCTTGCGCTTCGCTTATGCTAGAGCTATGCTAGAGTTGACGCTAGACATTAGTATTTACAAAAATCGAATTAAAATTAAATTGATCGTTGAATCGAATTTTGAAGTAAGCTTTTAAGATCGATTCAAATTGTTAAGACTTCGAATTGCTTAAAGTAGTCAAATTTTTTGCATATTAAACTACTTCGAGCAACAAGCTAGCTTCTTTGAACAATTCGAGTTTTTGATAAATGTTAAGAACTTGAATCTTAATGTGTGTATAAATCTATCTCAAGTTCTTGCAATTAGTCTAATTGAAATATTATAATATTTCTAATATAAAAGAAACTTCTATCTACGAAAGTATTTCGTAGACGTTTCTTTCTTGTGTAACAATACTAGTAATATATATACTTATTTTCTATAACTTTAATGCAACTTAGCTTTCTATATACTTATAAGTTGTAGCTTTTATACAAAAACTAATTAATTTATAAAGTTGCAATAATTTCTTAAATCTTAATTAATTCTTGCTATTGTATTCGAAGTTTCTAACAAGTAAATTATTTCTTTAATACAATTGTTTTTTTACTATATTTAAAGAATTGACTAATAAATATTGTCGATGTCTATTACTAGAAAATTAATTCTATAATTTAAACTTTATATTTATATTAATATCTCAAGCCTTATAATCATAAGATAACAAGAAAATTAAATAATACAAAAATAATGCAACGTTCGAAATTGAAGACAAATTAATACTGATACAAACTTCTATTACTTTTTCATTGTTCAATCAAATAATAGAGATTATTAAAGAAATATTTATTCGAAGTCAAGACAAAAAAGAAAGTAATTAAAGATTCTTGTAATGCTAGTCTCCAATAATCAATAAACATGTTATTAGTGTCAATTTATCGTAGTAACGACTTGACATCGTGTAGAGTTTTTTTTAAGAATTTTCTCTTTGAATTTTTACGAATTAATGTCTCTCTAAATTGCAATTCTACATACTACGTAGTCTCGTCTTTAATGCGTCGATATAGCGACGTCTTGTTACATGTTCGTATATAGTTTTATAGTATTAATTTGTCTTAATCTTTTTTAGCAATTATTCGACAAAATAATTAATTCGACACGCAATACAAGGCGAAATTTGAAGACGAACGAAAAACAAGCGACGAAAATGCGAATAATCAACTTGTCTTTAACAATATCACGAAAATTTACATTATATTACAAGAAGAAGTCTTGTAAAGTAACGACGTTGCACAATTATTGCAATTCGACAAAGACATCAATTACGAAAAACTTCTAATTAAAGAGAAAGCAAAAAGACGTAGACTTTAAACAAAGCAAGAGTTTTGCATCGCTCAAGCAAGAAACAAACTACTTTTAAAGTTGCTTTATAAAAACGAAATTAAAGCGACAAGTTCGCGTCGTTTACGCAAAGATTACTTTAATAACGAAATTAGCAAATTAGTATTAAAGAAATAGCGCTTCGCTTGTTTTATAAGATCGACTTAGTTAAATCTCTATTACAAAAAGAATTTCAAAAATTTCAAAAATTAAATTCGAAATGTAAAAAAATTCTTCGAAATTAATAAAGATTAATTTTCGATAAAGAATTTAAAGATTCGTTGAACTCAACAATATCTTCGCAATACGTTGATAACGCAATAAAAAATTATAAAAACAAGTAAACAAACAAGATAAAAAAGTAAAATTAAGAATAGTTCGCACAATATTTGATTAATTTTATTAAGAACTTAAAAAATTGTTGTTTTGTCTTCTCTCGCAAGTATAAGAAAATTAAGCAAAGTTAATTTTAAAGCGTTAACAACTTCATAATTTACATTAAGATATTAAAGACAAATCTTGACAAATATATTAAACGTTAACAACGTAATTATCTCTTGCATCGTCTAAGAAGAAATTTTTGTAAAAAAATCAATAATGTAACTTAAATTCTTAAGATAAGAAACGCTCTTGTTGCGCTAATATAGCGTATAAAAAGCGCTTTACTCTTTTGATTCAATATTAAGAACAAAATTTTAAATCGAAAATTGTTTTTAAAATTACGCAATAACTTTAAAGAAAATTTATATATTTGTAGATTAAAAAAGACTATATTGACAATTAATTTTCGCGATGTCTTGACAACAAGAAGTTGTCAAAAAAGTATAACAAAGTTTTTCTTGCATAACTTTGACAAAGTTAGTTCAAATATGCGAGAAAAACGCATTTGTTACAATTGTAACAAAAAAAACATGTTTAAAAAGAAAGTTTTAGATTTGTTAAAAACAACTTGCAAGTTAATATAATTAACAACTCTTAAAAGAGTTTCAAAACAAATGTCTTAAAAGCATCGTTATTACGTTCTTTTATCGAAGAGATTTTTGACAATTTAAAAAATTAGATAAGTTCGCAAGAATTGTAGTCGCAATTGCGAATTAAAAATACAAGACAAAGACTCTTTTTGCAAGACTATCAATATTTGTCGACAAAAAGTAATATAGACGAAGAGATTTTCTCGATAAAAACGTTTATGTTAATTGCATCAACGAACGTTTAACAAAGACGTAATAGTTAAAGAAGATCGAACGACTTGCAATTGAAATAAAAGTTTTTACAATTTAAAAAACTTGATTTGTAAAATTTTACATCGCAAAAATCAAGATTTATAACAATAAGAAACGAAAATATATATCGAAACAAGTTTTCTATGCATTCGATAAAATTGTATACGACATTATTGTTAATTTTTTCTAGATAATAAAAGCAAACTCTTATGTCAATTGATATACGTTAATTTAGCGCTATTTAATTACGAACAACATTATTGTCGTTAAGTTCTTAAAGAATTTTCTAAAATTTAAAAAACTAATTTTGATGTTTGTTTTAATTTGTTGCGATTTCGACGTTAACAAAACGTCAATAATGCGCGTTATACTTAAGAACATTTAGAACTACAACAATGTTTTCGATTCAAAAAATGCATTTATTTTTTATAAGTACAAAGAGAAAAATTATAAGATCGATTTGCTTCTTAAAAAGAAATCGTCTTATAATTTGTTATATATTTTGTTCGAATAAAATTTAATTGTTTTACATAATTATCTTTTGAAGAACTTGACTCTAAATAGAATTTGCGAGTCGATTAATTAGATTAAGACATCGATACTATTTGTGTTAAAGAGCGATAAAAGTCTAAAATTATGCGTTAATTATTGCAATCTTAATGCGATTACAATTAAAAATTAATGTTTATTTTCTCTTATAAAGAAGACGCTAAATGGTTTGATAAACGTCGCATACTTTACAAAATTAAGTTTGAAAAAAGCTTATTATTGAATTCGAATTTGCTAAAACAATAAATAAAAGACGACGTTTCGAATACAATATAAATACTTCGAGTACGTAGTAATGTTGTTTGAGCTAATAAACGTATTAACTACTTTTTAGATTTTAATCAACAAAGTTTTAAAAAATTTAATAGATTATCTTTGTATAATTTATCTTAATAACATTTTGATCTACTTTAAGACACAAGAGAAACACTAGAATTGCGTACGTTAAATATTTAATAAACTGTGCTTTTACAAGCTTTACGCAAAGCTATTCAAATGCTCTTTTATAACAATTTCGATTGAATTTCTAAAAGTAAAATACATTATAAGCAATTATAACGTGTCAATAGATTTACGATAAATCGACTCTATTAAAATATAATTTTAATTTATTATTTTATGCGAGCTTTAAGTGTTCTTAAGTTTCGCAAATTTTTATCAACAATTTGTAAAATACTATGCAAAGATTACTTAAATTTTGACGAAGCTTTTAAAGAACGACAAACAAGACAAACAAAATAATCTTTTTATATTTAATAAGAATGCTATTTTGATTTTTCGAAAGTTTATTATAATTTTAACGCAAACGTCTATGCTAATTTACTTTAACTCAAAAAATCATATTTGCGTTAAGATAATCGTTTCGAAATTTGCAATTGCAATAATTTTATCGCAATTAATTTATTTTATAAGAAAAATAGATTAAACAACATAATATTTAATAACATTTTATTTAAAGAAAATAATTTTCGCGAAGACTTAATACAAGATTTACGATTAAGAGTTGCTTATTATTGTTATTAGCTTTAAGCAATATTAACACTATCTAGAAAGTAGTTACTATTCAATTATCGTATTGACGAATTATAATAATCTACGATATTTTATAAAGATAACAACGTTAAATTGTTGTCAATTTTAATAGATACTTTTGTTGACAAAATACGACTTCAAGATTAAATATCGCACAAGAAAAATAAACTTAATTGACGAACTCTTTCGACGTCTTAATTACGAGAACAAATCAAATAATAAAAGTTATTTATTTACGCTTTAAAATAAGCTAAAGAATATTACTATCGTTATTATTAAAATAACATTAATACTTACGAGAGACGCTTGCTAGACGCTAACATTACGCAATAAGAACGAATTCGAGACTCAAATATCAAAAATCGAAAAAAAATTTAACATTAAACTTTTTAATAAAAATGCTTTAGACAAAAAAATTCGATTAATAAATTTGAAGAAGAAAAAGTTGTAAACATAATTTAAAGCGCGATAACTTAATAGTTGCACTACAACAACGTTTATATCGCGTACAACAAAAAAAACAATCTAAAAGCTCTTTTATCTTTGTTGTTGTTCAAAATAAAAGAGTTGCAAGAAAATTTTTTTATAGCGCTTAAAATTAAAAAGCAATTAACGTCGCAAATCTTAAGTCAAATTTGCGCGAAAAAAGATTAGTTAATTTACAAAGAAATAATGTTCTTTTTTTATATTGTTTTGATTTTCGACAAGACATTATTAAAGAGCAAACTATTATGCTTGCATTATAATAACGCTTTAACGAGACATTTTAAAATTAAAAAAACACGTACTTTTATAAACAAAAAGTTCTATTAATTAAAAATAATCGCGAATATTAATATATATATCAAAGATTACGACGTTTATTAACGAAATAAGACTTTGCGCTATTATCTTTACAAGAAGTTGATATCGCTCTTTGTTCTTGTTCGATTATAAGTCAAGATTTTGATAAACTTTATAACGAAATTGTTTGCTAATTGTTGCAAGAATAATGTGTTTAACGCAATTCTAATTATAATCGATTAATACTTCAAAATGTCTCTATATATTCTCGTCAAATCCATATAATTGACGAAAGATTTAATTAACACTTTATTCGAGAAAATGTTGCTTATTTATTTCGATATTCGTAAAATTGTTTTCGATTGTAACTTGCTCTTTATTAATAACTATTAATTTGCGATATGTTATTGCATACGTATTAAAAAAAGTTAAATATTGCTTTTTATTCTTAAATTAATAGATAAATTGAAAGATAGAATTAGATGTTAAAATACTATTTGCGTTGCTATTGCAATTATAAATAAAACAATTAAGATTTATTATTAGTTTTAACATAATATACTTACAATAGCGTATTGCATACGTTAACTAAAATATTATTTTTTAAGTCGATATGTAAATTTGTTGCAAATTTTCGATTTAATTAAAACAATAAGAATTGTTCAAACATTTCTATTGTTCGAAAGCGAATTTAATCTTTGTAAAACAAACGCAATCGATTAATAAATCGTTTATAAATTACGCAACAAACGCAAATTCGAGATTACAATAAAAAGATTACTTTAAAAAGATATTAAGTTAATAACGAAGTTATGCTCTCTATTAAAAATCTCTTAAACATTTGTTCGAAGAAAAAGTTGTCTTACAAGTTTACAAGATTGTTTAAGATTAAAAATATCATTAACTTGCAAACGTATTGTTTGCGTCTTTTTGTTAAATAACGCATTTATTTTGTCTTTTATGTTTTATTACTAAAATTATATTATCGTAACTCAAATATCGTTGTTTCAAAAAACATAATATTAATTAACAAGAATAAAAAGTAAAAAGTAAAAGATATTTTTAATTATAAGTCAAAATATAGCAAGTCGTAATATTTTGTTCAATAAAAAGAGTTTTTATTATGCGAAAATAATTAAATATTAAGAAATTATCTCGCGAATGCGAGATAAAAACTTAAGAAATACGATGCGCGTAAGTCTCTCAAAAGATTAATTGCGAAAATAAGAAAATTGAAACTTCGTATTTGCAAGAAAAATTTCGACAATAAAAAGTAAGATTTAACGCTATTACACACACTTAAGATATAGCAATAACACAAATAATGCGTATAAGTAATATTATAATTTTCTTAATAAGTTAATTGAACATTAAAAGCTATAAAAATGCGACATAAAGTGCACTCAAATTTGATTGCTTTCGTTATTTAATCTTCGTCAATAAAGAGTTCTTACATATGTGTTATTTAATGCAAGATTTAACATTTTATTTACGATTAATTATGCGTATCTTTCTTAATTAATTCTTTAATTGTTGTTGCTTAATTATCTTCGATAATACACAAACGTTGCAAAAATAAATCGTTAATAACAAGAATAAGAAACGCAATCTTTTGAAACACAATTAATTTTATTGTTTCAAGTATAATAAAAGTATATTTTGAACGATAATCTTTTAAGTATAAATCTTACATAAGAGTCGCAAAAATATAATGTTCGCGAGAAAATATAGATAGAATTCGATCTTCTAATTGTTAGTTTTTATGTTATTGAACAAGAAAGTTGCTTACTTTGAATGTTCTTGTTTAATAACAAGCAATTTAATATAGTCGAATCAAGCATGTAAATTGTCGAAACAACAATAATATACAAAAGAGATTTTGTCTAGACATTTACGTCGCTCTTTCTTAGAGAAGCTTAACTAGCAAAAACGAAACGAATAATATTGTTCTTAGCGAAGTCATTAGATTACGCAAAATTTACAAACTCTTAAATTTGTTGTTTGCAACTAGATTGATCGCATCAATTCGAAAAATCGAATTCGATTTCTAAAATTAAAATTGACAATTCAATTCAATTTCAAAAGTTAAATCGAAAATCGAATCGAAAAATCGAATCGAATTGTCAAGACAATTATTTTTAATAAATTTAATTATTTTTAATAACAATTAATTAATAATTTGATAAAAATAGTTAATCTATTTAAATTAATTAATAAATATATTAGAAATTTCTTTTTATAAATGTATTACTACTAAGCATTACTTAGTAATTAATAAAAATTTTAATTTTAATTTTAATTTATACTATTTTTAGTATTTTTAACATTCTTGACGATTCGATTCGATTTCTAAAGTTAAATTATCAATTCAATTCGATTTCAAAGTTGAGATCAAATATTGAATTAAGAATTAATTTATTTGTAACAACATTGTTAAACACGAATTTATTGTTTTTGTCTAATTTTTTTAAAGAAAGAGCATTAAGATTTGTCTTATAACGCATTACGTCGACCATTTCTTGCTAGATATTGCATAGATAATCTAGCTTAACATTAATATTAACTAGAAGATTCTTGTAAATCGAACGCGAAATCGATTTGTTTTTTTATTGTTATGCGTACATAATAGTAAAACAACGTTGCATTTGTAAAGCGAACGCAATCTAATCAATTTTAACATCGTTTTTATCGAAGATATATATATTGAACTTTAATACAATATTAACTCGCTTAATAAACTAGATAACGATAAAGACACATTAACGAGTTAAATTAAATCTAAGAATATATAGACAACTTATAATCTTGCGCTTTGAAGCGCAATATTTACAACGAATATTTTTCTATTTAATACATTACATATTATTAAATCGCAAAGCAAACAAAAGTTAAAAATATATTTAATAATTAACACTTTTATTATTGCAAACAAGACATCGCAAATAATAAAAATAAAAGAAAGAAAAACGTTGCATTTGCGCGCGAACAAAAAGAGCAAAAAAAGTTATTTCGATTAATATTGTTGTTTTTATTAATTTTATTTACAACAAAATCTCGCTAAAGTATCGCTTACGTAATTGATTCGCTACTACAATAACAAAAAATTAGTAAAAACTTATAATTATCTCTATCGAAAAGAGATTACAACATGTTAAAATAACTAAAAAAATTTACACTAAATACAAGATTTATGCGCAATATTGTTGTTAGCATCAAAACGATCTAAAGAACGTCGCATTTATCTATTAACTATAAATCGAAAAGTAATATAAGAAGAAAGAAATTATAATAATGTTGTTAATAAATATTATTTACGAATTAATTGCGCTAATTTAATTAAGTTGAACAAACAAAATCGAGATAATTTACTCAAATAATAAGTTAAGCTAAACTTAGAATCTATAAGATTTAAATAAATTGCAATATATTATTGTTAAGTAGCGTAATCGACGAGTTAAGTTTTAATTCGAACGAGTTAATTCGCTTAATTTTAATTCTAAGATTAGACAAAAGTTCTAGTTTAATCGAATAAGTTGAACGCATAAGACGCGTCGAACGTCTAACTTAATTTATTCGACTACGTGACGTTACGTGACGTGCTAATTCGATTAAATTAGCGCAAGAGTTCACGCTAATCATATGTGATTAGCCTAAATTCTACGTTAGCTTAATCGAGTTAGCGCATAGATAAGATAAGATAAGATAAGCGAATGCTAACGCGAAGTTAGCTTAAGTTCTTGACATTAACTCGACAAAACTCGACTCTAAGATCGAATTCGCATCTTAATTCTAACTTAATTCTACAAGACTTAAGAGAATAAATCAAGTTAAGAAAAAAGTGTTTAATTCAACTTAACAATTACATTATTGTCGAGTATTTGTTGCGATAACGACGCAACAACATAGCGATTAAAAACGTATTCACGTTTTGAAACAAAAGAACAAAAATCTTTTTGTTCGTTAATCTAAAGTTATTATACGATAAGACGTTTAAAATGAGCAACATAGCGTCTCGCAATAGTATACGAGAGAAGTTATCGTCGCTTCTCGACTTCTTCTCGAATGTCTAAAAAAGATAGAGAAAGAGATCAAAAAATCTCTTTTATAGACGTCTCGCAATTCTAACAAGAGAATATATAAATTATAAAAAAGTTTTAAAGAAAACTCGATAAGAGATTAACAAAATTAGATTAATCGTCGATTCGATATTCGATTTCATCTTTGGAATCGAATTAAATTGACGATTTAACTTTAGAAATCGAATTAAAAATCAATTTAATTTTTACTATTTTGAAATCGAATTAAATTAAATCGAATCGATTTTCGATTTCAATATTATTAATCGAATTAAATTGTCAAGAATGTCAAGAATACTAAAAATAATATAAATAAAGTTTAAATTTAGATTTTTTATTAATTACTAAATAATGCTTAGTAGTAATGCATTTATAAAAAGAAATTTCTAATATATTTATTAATTAATTTGAATAGATTAACTATTTTTATCAAATTATTAATTAATTGTTATTAAAAATAATTAAATTTACTAAAATAATAGTTTTGGCAATTCGATTCGATTTTTCAATTCGATTTTTGATTCAACTTTTGAAATCGAATCGAATTGTTGATTTCAATTTTAGAAATTGAATTGCCAAGACTTTCGATTCGACGCGATCAGTCTAGACGAAATCGCACAAGTAGAGCGTTGTTATAACACACTAATCTTGAGAATTAAGATTCAAAAGAGAGAGGCAATTGTAATGCCAATCTCCAATAATCAACGAACACGTTATTAGTGTCAAGTTATCGTAGTGGCGACTTGGCATCGTGCAGAGTTTTCTCTCTAAGGATTCTCTCTCAAAATCCTCACGAATTAATGCCTCTCTAAACTGCAATCCTACATACTACGTAGTCCCGCCTTTGATGCGTCGGTGTAGCGACGTCTTGTCACACGTCCGTACACAGCCTTACAATTCTCTTGATTATTATAAAGAAGAATGCGAGTATAATGATCAAGACTAGGGTTGCGAAGCGGGCGCCCACACATAATCTTGCTATAGGGTCTGAGTACTGAGGCAAAATAATAGCAAGTCTTTTTCCTTTGACCTTCAGTTCCTACAAATCGATCGCGCTACCACCAATCGGGCTAGGGTAAATATCTTAAAGAATGGTTGAGGATTGAGGTCGCTTCCTTCCTCCAGTTTAGCAACTCACTTCTATCATTATCCTATAAGAACGATGATGGACTCCAAGAATTACTCTTCAGTTTCGAAAACTCATCATCCGCCCGCTTACAGTCCATACTTAACTTATCTAGAATCAATTATGGTTGAATCTTCAGACGCGTCAGCGCCCCCAGACATTGCAGCTTCTACTCCACGACAAGACATGCCTCAAGCGCCGCCGCCCATCCACAACTCAACTCAGACCCCATGCACAGCTCAGACAACCACTCTCACCACCTGGACATACCTTGCTTTATTCCTTCAGGGGTTCAGCCGCCTCTCATGGCCCCTGGTCGTGCTGGGAGTCCTGTTGTTGTGGACGCCAATAGCCTTCCTGACGATCTCAATAGTGCTTCAGAAGAGTATACAACTGGACCAGCTCATATATCTCCAAGCGTTTTTCACCTTCCCGATCGTGTTTCAGGCCTCAATGATAAGAAGTCCTAAGAGAATATGGCCTGTACTTGTGCTCGTATTCACAGGCTTCATCTTCTCATTTCTAATACCGTGGAAATATGAGTTCTGTACGATGTCTATCTCACTTGTTGCTTCAATCTAAGCTAATAGTCTTCTAGCTATAGCGAATCATCCGCAAGCCAACCTGACGACCACGGTGCAAATTCCCAGCGCCCCAATTCCCAGCGTCCATATTCAGCCTGGAGAAGATTGGCAAATTGGTGTACCTGCTGCGCAAAGGATAGATGTTAAGTGTACGTTGTGGAACCCAGCCATAGGTGATTCTCGCTCACCATCTCAAGGTTTTCGCAGTTACCACCGGTCAGAAAGAAGAGGAAGGCATTCGAGCCCGTTGAATGCTGAGGGAAATGAGAGATATCTGGCAGGGAATTCTTGATGTCCATAGTGATGGATCAAGAGAACGAAGGCATGTGTGTGCGACTATGGTGGATATGCTACGGGAAGCATTCCATGCACATTCAGTGAGGTGTGGAGCTTCGAGCGAATCAGGCAATCGCAGGCAAGAACCAGGCGATCGGCGTTTACGTGGGCGCATCATGTGCTTACTTACTGAACTACTTCCAACCCATAACCTCTCATTCCTCCCCAACTTTTGTTGACATTGACTGCAGCGATGTAATAGTATCGTAAGATTCCAGATCTTCGGCCTTCAAGGACTATGATGACTACGCCTGTGCAACCTCGACGAGCTCGTCGTACCGGATCAAGTCTGGAACAGTCTACGTGGGGAGCTTGTCGATGCTTACTTTCGAGACGATGTAGAACTCAAGGACATGCCAAATATCATAGCTGAGAATCGTAACCTTACCATAACGTGAGCTGGATGCGGATGGACGCTGATCGAATATAGTGAGGTCCAATCGAAGGATCGTTTCCGGAAATGGCAGATCAAGAAGGACATTCCCCAGTCGGCGTTAGCGGCAATGTTATCATTATAAAAAAAGCGTAATGCGGTCGGCAAAGATGCTAGATTCAAGTACAGTGGATTCGATGTGGAACCAGAACGATTAGAGCGAGCTTTGAAGAGACGGAAAGAAACATGCCTTCCCCTGAGTGTATGTTTCCACCTCGAGCACAGTAAGTCGCATATCACTAAGTCCCCATTATAGTCATTCCAGCAAGTGTCAGGCTCTATGTTACGCCCATTCAAAGTCGACGAACAACAAAGTCTACCTTTGCCAGCCCGATCACCACAAGCCGAAACACAGAAAACCCGGTTGCGGACTCGGGAATCTTCAATCCTATCTTCCTAAGCATTGGCAAGGACTTACTAGACCAAATTTGCGGTACACCTTTGCCACATCATGCTTCAGTCAATACTGCTCCGTATGGCGCTATCAGTGATAACAACACTACCACAGCGCTGCAGCCGCGCTCTCCCGATTTAGCCATCGATGGAAGTTTTCCAAACCGTATCAGCATTGAGGATTTACATTCTGTATGAGGCGAGATTAAGGACGACCTCGCCGTTGTACGACTCTTTGGTATAAGAAGATCCTCAACTGCACAGCAGGGACAGTAACGTAATACCAGCCGGTGTAGACTGGTTGAGAGTTGATGAGTGGTCATCCGCTTCGGAGTCTCGGGGCAGATCTTGAACAGACACTCGATGCACCTCGTGACGTTCATATTGGTAAGTCAGGAACGAATGGAGAACCAAGTGTCAGGGTTCAGATGGCTTCGTCAACTTCAATCCACGGGATTCCCGTCGGTACTCAACACGCAAGATTTTGCTCTTGAGGTCTGATAAAGTTGCTCGAACCCTGTGACGCTACGGATTATTACCCGGCCCGAGACAAGGAGCTAAGAGATCCGAGCGCCCCACCATTGGACAGTAATCCGCTGTAATGTTCGTTACGAGACCAGATGTCTCATTATGGACTTGTTCCGAGCAGCAGATCTCGACATCTCCTAACAAAAAACCTGTATTCAAAGTAGCCCATCATGGTCCTCCAAGACCTCGGCCGGCGTATCAACGCGGCCGTCTCCGACCTAACCCGCTCTCCCAACCTTGATGAAAAGGTCGTCGCCCAATTCCCCCCTGCCCCTCCCTCAGACACTCAGCTAATCAACCCTCCAGGCTTTCGATGGCATGCTCAAAGAGATCTGCTCCGCCCTCCTCGAATCCGACGTAAACGTCAAACTCGTCGGCCACCTGCGCAAATCTCTCAAAGCAAGCGTCAACTTCAAAGACCTCCCCCCTGCTGTCAACAAGAAGCGTCTGATCCAGAAAGCCGTTTTCGACGAACTTGTCAAGCTCGTGGATCCACATGCCGAACCCTTCAAGCCGAAAAAGGGCAAGCCGAACGTCATCATGTTTGTGGGGTTGCAGGGAAGCGGCAAGACGACGACATGTACCAAGCTGGCGAGGCATTACCAAAGTCGCGGATTCAAAAGCTGTTTGGTGTGCGCGGACACCTTTCGTGCAGGCGCGTTCGATCAGCTCAAGCAGAATGCGACGAAGGCGAAGATACCGTATTTCGGCTCCTTGACGTCTACAGACCCGGCATTGGTAGCGGCGGAGGGGGTGGCGAAATTCAAGAAGGAGCGCTTCGAGATCATCATCGTTGATACCTCAGGGCGACATCGGCAAGAGAAAGACCTCTTCGACGAAATGACCCAGATCCAGAATGCGATCAAGCCGGACCAAACCATCATGGTGCTGGACGCCACGATCGGACAGCAGGCGGAAGCGCAGTCGAAGGCGTTCAAAGAGACAGCCGATTTCGGGTCCATCATCATCACGAAGACGGATGGGCATGCTGCTGGCGGGGGCGCAATCTCCGCCGTCGCGGCGACACATACACCCATTGTGTTCATCGGCACAGGCGAGCACATGCTGGACCTGGAGAAATTCGCACCGCAGCCGTTTGTCAGCAAGCTGCTAGGGATGGGCGACATGGCCGGCCTAGTGGAGCACGTGCAGGCGCTGAAGCTCGATCAGAAAGACACGATGAAGCACATTGCCGAGGGGGTATTCACGGTGCGGGACCTGCGGGATCAGCTGCAGAACATTATGAAGATGGGCCCGCTGTCGAAGATGGCGGGGATGATCCCGGGCTTGGGGCAGATGATGGGCGGGATGGACGACGAGGAGGGGAGCTTGAAGATGAAGCGCATGATCTACATCTGCGACTCGATGACCATGAAGGAACTCGACTCGGATGGGAAGATGTTTGTGGAGCAGCCGTCGCGGATGACGCGCGTGGCGAAGGGCTCAGGGACGAGTGTTAGGGAGGTTGAGGAGCTGCTGAGCCAGCAGAAGGTCATGGGCGGCATGGCGAGCAAGATGAGTAAGGCGCAGAAGAATATGGGCGCCATGGGTGGCCAGAATAGGCAGCAGATGGCGGCGATGCAGAAGCGCATGCAGAGTCTAGGACAGGGGGGAGGTATGCCTGGTGCTGGGGGGATGCCGGATATGGGTGCTATGATGAAGATGTTAGGGCGGGGGGGTGGAGGCGGTGGTGGGATGCCGGATATGAGCGCGATGATGAAGATGCTGGGAGGTGGAGGCGGTGGAGGAGGGTTTCCAGGGATGGGCGGGATGCCGGGTATGGGAGGCATGGGTGGTGGAGCACCTGGGAGGGGGAGAGGTAGGAGGTGATGTTGGAGGGGATAATGTTACTCTGGCATTTCAGAAGGGACTTTGGAGGCATAGCGGCGGCGTTGGCTGGGATTCGGGTACGAGGGTCTGACGGAGTTTGTCCTGCCATATACCACGAATCGGAGGCGCTAATTGGGACTGCGCTTAACCATATGATAGATATTCTCGAAAGACAATGTGCAATGATCACATCGACCTTGTCAATGGCATGATCAAACCGTCAATCCAGTCCGCAGTAAAGCTTCCGCTTCTTCTGTTTGTCCTGGAGTCCAAATTTATGACGCGTACATATACCTCTAAGGCTCCATTATCCTAAAGCGACTTCATCCATGCAGTATGGTTGATGAGCTTGGGAGATCGATAACAACTCCTCTCCACCACTCACCTAAACAACCTCCGCCCTCCCAACCTCGCCGTCCCGCTTCCAGGAACCCCAAGCCCCAAGCTCATCGCCGCTGCTCCCGTACCGCCACCCTCGCCATCACGTTTATTCCTCCTCAGCGCCTCCCGAACATGATCCGGCTGCAACGGCCCCAATTTCTCCCTCCACCGCGGTGGTGCCCTGCCCTGCGTACCTCTTAGCGTCGACTGACTACTCTCCACTTGCGTCGTGCTCGGTGAGGCAAAAATATCATCAACCGTCTCCATCGATGAAGAGAGCTGTAATTTCTGATCCGTGCTCGAGCTGGTACCTGGACGAGAATCGGCGTTTGCGTCGGGGGGCGGAGTGGGTAGTTGACCAGCGGCTTGCTGCTGGACTTTGCGGGCGCGTTCGATGAGGTTGCCGATGAAGACTTTGGTGTAGCCGTTGATGGTGGTGATGACGGCCGGGGGGACGGACTGAGAGAGGGTTTGGTTTGCGATCTAGATTCAGTGTTAGATATTGCAATTTTTGAGAGGCAATTAGACGAAAGGGGGCCGGACCTTTCGAACAGTTTCCTTTCTCAGCTTGACACGCCGAAACATGTCGTAACGATCAGCCTGCTCGCCATTGAAGGCACCGACAAGGACCCTATTCCAATTAGCCACTTGGCACAGTCCCAGAGGATCGGCTTTACATACGCCAACTTTTCCCGCTCTTTCGCTTTGTCGATCCTCTCGCCCTCATCGATCATCCCTCCCGTCGCTCCTTCATCCTCGTCCTCTTCATCTTCCTCCTCTCCCTCTTTCACGCTCGCACCCTCCCTACCTTTGCTCTTAGCAGTACTTATAACGCTCCCCTCCGCCTTCTTCCTCCTGCCCCTCTTTCCCTTCGCGCCAGTACCGCCAGTGACTGTGCTTCGTCCGCCTGTTAGACCAGTGATGTCGCTTTCGATACTGGGGCTGCGGGCTCCACCCGTGTCGAGGGCGGATTCTTCGGGCGGGAAGGAGGTCTGTCGTAGGGGGTGTGAGCCGCTAGGGGTGGAGACTGCGGAGGGGAAGGTGGATTTCCGACGCTTTGAGGAAGGCTGGTTGGAGGTGAGGGATAAGGAGGGGCGCTTTTTGGGGTTGGGGAGGGATGCTGGGTGCGGATAGGGGGGCGAGCCGGCGGGTGAGCGATAGGGTGGGGAAGCCATGCTGAGTCTGCGCGGTTGAGATGGGTTGGAAGTGGCCTTCTCCTGTTCGCTGTGGTGTGAATATTATATGTGAGTCTGGAGTGCGAGGTTAATACTGTGACGAAGTGTTTTCGACGAACACATGCGCTCAACCTCGAAGTGATTAGTGCCCGTGTGGCTTGCATATCCGTAAGGCTAATCACCGCCAAGGCTCGCTTCGATCCGCTCCCGCAGCAAGCTCCTTTTAGATTTCCGTCGACGAACGCTTTTGGAACAGCACCAACTTCATTCATCATTGACTCGAAGTAATCACCGTCGGGTTTCAAGAAGTATAAGTATACCAAACGCGATTCTGGCTGACTGGCCAGTAAAGATCCAGCGGTGATAGTCATGCGCGGACAATGATCCCGGATGAGATCCTCGGACTACGGTACATTTCTCAGCCTAACTACTTTAAAGAGAAATTCTGCCAAGACCGTTGAACAGTCTGATCCTCTGAGTATCTGCGAGTCGACATGAATAGGTTCTACGTGAGCTATGCTAACTAATCAAGGATTCTGACATCCAGCTAATGCATCCCACAGTTCGGCGGCTCGGATTCTTCGGACTCGGGCGACGACAATCTCCCCTACCCCAAGCCTCTCGCCCGCGCTGCCTTCCTTACCCCGGATTTCGACCCCGCAACCTTTCTCTCAAGCCTCCACAACCGCCATCAAACTCTCGAAGATCTTCGGGCGGAGCTGCGGTCGAGGAGTCAAGAGCTCAATAAGGAATTGCTAGATCTAGTCAACGAGAATTACCAGGATTTCTTATCCCTCGGTGGCAGTCTACAGGGTGGGGAAGAAAAGATAGAGGAGGTTCGACTGGGGTTACTCGGCTTCAGGAGGGATGTTGGAGCGCTGAAAGATAAGGTGGGTGCGAAGCAGAAGGAGGTCGAGGGGCTGGTGACCGAGAGGAAGGCTATTCGTGAAGATATCCAGCTCGGCCGGGCGCTGCTTGACATCGATCAACGCTTGCAGGAGCTCGAGGAAAGGTTGACGATCTCCATGATTAGACCTGCGGAATCACCAGAAGACGACGAAGGCTTTAGCGTGTCTAGTGATAGCGAGAACGGTACCGAGGATGAGCAGTCTGGAGGGGTCCCGACATCACGGCTGCAAAGACATGCTCAACAATACATGTATGTCACGAAGCTGAGGGACAAGATCGGAAGGGACCATCCCTTCTTGGTGAAGCAGCAAGGTCGCGTGACCAGGTTGAGGAATACGATTTTGCTCGATCTCAGCAATGCTTTGAAGCAGTCAGTAAAGTCTATGGACCAAGAACGGACCATGAAAGTCCTGGGGATCTACCGGGATATGGACGAAGCCGAAGAGGCGACAAAAACACTGAAGGATAAAAGGCGGTAGGTACCGAGAGTTGTCATAGTTAACGTTCCATGTCCAACCTGTCGAGACTCCGCATGCAGTCTTTGGAAGCGGGAGTTGAGACCCGAGTCAGGTAGACGAACGCCCTGATCCCCTATTAGGAGAAAAAAAACCAGATTTCGGCTGGCAAGCAGAAGGCAAGAGATCCGGGATAGAGTGTCGTCCTATCGTTTATCTCATCGGGTTACCCACAATCCGAATGTGCGGGTAGCCCTTCTCTATCTAGCAGCTCCACGACGTCTTGTCGGTATATCATCACATTTTCCCCCATCCCGTGTCCGTAGATCCTCTTATTACAGATTCACCACACTAGTAACATTCTATACTGCTAATTGGATCAAGGGCCGCATACTCTTGTCCAGGATCAATGCTACCGCTTTGGCAGAACTGCTTGCTACGAATCAAGCCGACTAAACAATGCGGTTTGCTTCTGTCGGCTAGTCACTTGCGATTCTCGCTTCGGGTCCGCCTCTTGAGATTGCTTTACTGCTTTCTAAGATATCCATTCCGCTAAGGCCGCTCTCGTTAGTGCACAATCTCGAAAGTCAGCAATCAATAATTGCGCGATTGCAGTAACGCTGGATTTCGTTGCAAGCTTCAGCGAATTTGGCTGGGGATGGTCTGGCGAACAGGAGGTCAATCTTCCCTGAACATCCTAACAGAGTGGTGGCAAGAGTAAAGACAATCCGGGTTTTTGAGAGTTTGCTTTCCCCCGATTATGAGCTTTAGCTACCCATGTTGAAGGCTTGCTCGGTATGCGAACGGAGATATATGTAAATGACCTCAGCTCGAAATAAGCCTGAACAAAGCCGGTGCGCCAGGACAAGCTGCACACTACCCCCCTGCAACAGTTTTACTACAGTTGAAGCTGCAAACCTATATTAGATAGACTTGCCATTATTTGATCTCCCTTGAATTGAGTTTATAGAGTAATCAGTGATCTGATAAAGGCAACAAAAATTGTATCTGATAGAACTAAATGCCGGTATTTGGAGATTATAAGAAGGTATCGAAGGATATAGCTGTGCCGGCAATCACCGCGGCAAGCGCGTCAATTGCCGCGTTTTGATATGTCAGTTTCCTTCACACTGATAAACACTTGCTAGAGACAAAGCGAATGGTGTCACAGCTCTTGACTCGTCCACTCATGATTCTATTGACGTCCGACAATGATCCCATCAGCTTGTGAGCATGGAAGTTGCAAGGAATGTCATTGCGAGCTTGGGGATTTCTACCAGAGATGTCGGATCACAACGGCAGTCCACGGTTACCGATGATGAAATTAGAATACTGGGCGCTCATGGGTATAACATCCTATTTCCACAGTGATCTCATTATGTGCTGACATGGGTTGATTAGGAGGCAGCGTGACCCTGGCGCGATCGGAATCCCAATTCCTGGGAACAACCGGACAGCAAACGCATTAGGAAAATCGGTATGGAAGGATACACACTCAAATCACTTGAAGCTGCTCATCAATACTAGGGCATCCCGAGAGGCCCTCAGCCCAAAAATACCCTTTCGCAAACAAACCGCCATCCCCAACGAGACCAAATACACCGCCCTTTAGCGAATATAACGCCGTCAAACAGTAGAGGCATTCAGGTCGAGGTGATCGTTGGCGACAATATTGCCAAACATACAAAAGGGCTCAAGGAGTCTGTGACGCTGGAAGAGCGGCCTACGAAGCGACTAAAGACGGGTTCTACTCCCTTAGACCAGATTTCTCAGGTTGCCAGTAGTGATGGTTTGGATGAGCTTGGGTGGTCACAAGATGTCACCCGATCGCTTGTCCGAGACAATCGGAGGACAAGCCAGACGACCTCCATACCAAGCCAGGGGAAAGAGCGCCCAAAGACCTATTTTGGTACTCAAGAGTTCCGCAACGTCGAGGATACGATGAATAGCAGTCTAAACAAGAAGCACAGGGGTAAACGGCGCGGCCGCAGATCACCAACTGAAGACACTAATGGCAATGACACGAGCATTTCATCAGGACCTAATGCTACCTCTGCGGCCAATCCGATCGATCTATCAGATGATGAAGAAACGAAAAAGCCGCCAAGCGCAGCTACGCACCAGCCAAAATACCAGGGTACGGCTAATGAAGCACACAAGAAGTTCCTGGCTCACAAGAATCCACTGCGAAGCCTGCCGGTTCAGAATACGGGGAGGACGTCTCGTCACTTTTGTCAGATCGCCAAAGCAAGCGGCAACCACGTATCGCCGGTGATTGACCTTCCCGACAACCAGCCTCAGCAGGAAGTTGAGATGGAAGACGACAGACTCGACAATAAGTTCAGAGCGACCAATGGTAAAGCGCGGAGCCAGGAGTTCGCTTCAAGCCCGGACGTACTCAGCGGTGACACTACTGTGGGCACAATATCACGACAAGTCAGTCCATCCAAAGGCTCATCATCGACACGAAAGGGTTCGCCGACAAAGGAAAGCCAATCAGGGTTCCCACCGAGCGTTTATTCCAGCACCGCATTCGATGGCATAACCAAAAAGAGCAAAAGCACAGATCTCTCTAAGCAACAGCGATCAGCTAAGGAGGCCAGCGCCCCTTGGGGTATTAGGCTTGCTGCGGTCAGTGTGGAAGACCGCATGCATAGATCAACCAGTCTTGGCCTACAACATAGCCCCAATGATGATGCTTACGACGTTATTGATGGCGGGAATAACTGGGCCAGCCAGAGCTTAAGCTTTCGCGTGCAGCCCGCCAAGTTGCGGAAAGTTTGGTGGTCCTTGTCTGGTGCGATGGTTCGTTTTGAGTCCGCAAGGAGTGAAGGCACGGACAACACTCTCGATATCGAGCTTTGCAGTGAAAAAGACATGACCGCTTTGACCAGAAAACTCCAGGAGAAGCACTCTTTTAGAATTACGGGTGAGGAGGAGTAAGTCACAAATCTCCCGGGCATCGAGTAGTAGGATCAAGCACAATATATACTAATAGAATCCTAGGGGTCAGATGAGGAAGAAATTCGAGAACAGACTCGCCCAACAGAGATCTCAGAAAATGAGTAAAAGTTCGAGGACCAACGCTGCCGTCGACGAAGGCGAAGAAATAAAACTCTTGAATCAACGCAAAGCGAAGCGAGATGCGCCTCAAGGTATGCATCCACTCGACAAGACAAACCAGAAACGAAGGTGTGTAGAGTCACGTGTGGTTGATCAGCTGAAAGGTGATGCCCATGCAACCAGGGCCAAACGAGTCCCATGGGAAACCCCGCGAGCTCGTGGCGGTCCCCCAGATGAGCCACTTCACCACGACTTGAGTCAAGCCATGAAAGGTAACGCCAGTTCTGGACTTGAGTCTTCCAAACTGCGCTCTCAAAGCCCTTCCAGAATAACAGATATCTTGAATGATCTCAACGCCAAACCCCAGACTACCTATTCTACGCGATCCAAGACTGAAAAGGCCCTCACTACACCTAGAGCACTGCCTTCAGTCCTTGATGATCCGCGCCCGCAAAGGTATTCCAAGACCCATGATATGGGAAAGGAGTGGACCAAGCCATTGGCATTCCCTAAAATCGGTAAGAAGAAGGCCATTGTCGAGTGGACAGATCTCGGGCGCCTTGATGAAGGCGAGTTCTTCAACGATACGCTTATTGAGTTTTACCTACGGTATCTTCAGCACCAAATCGAAACCGAGAGGCCAGAGCTGGCCAAGAAGATCCACTTCTTCAATACGTTCTTTTTCAAGAATTTGACGCACAAAGGCAAAGGTCAAAGACGGAGTAATTACGAGCTAGTCGAGAGGTGGACGCATGGCGACGAAATCTTCACTAAGGACTATGTTGTAGTGCCCATCAACGAGGACTGTCATTGGTACGTCGTTATCATATGCAACCTGCCCAACCTCAACCGCCAGCTGCCTTCATTAGACGATTCTACTTCGCCACTGTCTGACAAGATCGATCCTGCCTTGCGGGGTGACGGGGAAGGAAGGCCAAACCCTTCTCCCACTCGTTCGCCGAGTCCCGAGGAAGCCGAGACATTTACGGATAAGGAAACCCGAGCATCTTTTGCTGAACTTAGCCTTGAGCAATCTAAGGTAGGGACCCAGGGAGATCAGGGAAAGGGCGATGCTAGCAGTGGCAAAGAAACCACGGACGATCAAGAAATGTTAGATACACAGCTAAATGAAGACATGACTGAGGCTACACTTCAGACGGCCACGACAGCTAGCAAAGCCAAAGCCCCTAACGATAACCCGTCGCTGCCAACTTCTGCCAAGAAGAAAGGCAAGCGGAAATCGCTACCGCCAGGGAGGAAGCTCGATCCCGGACAGCCTGCTATTGTCACCTTTGACTCCTTGACTGGGACCCATCCTGCTACCGTTCGAGTGATCAAGGACTATCTCCTTGCAGAAGCCGATGCCAAGCGCGGTGGTATGAAATTTGACGAGAAGCAGATCAAAGGCATGAATGCAACTGGTATACCCAAGCAGGACAACTATTGCGATTGTGGACCATTTCTGCTGGGTTATATGGCGAAATTCCTCGAAGACCCTCAAGGCTTCATGTCGAAGGCTATGCAGAAGCAATTCGACGTTGACAAAGACTGGCCGACTCTAGTGCCCAGTAAGCTGCGAACCAATATCAGGGAGCTACTATTCCAGCTATACCGTGAACAGGAGGACGGGAAGAGGGAAAGCGCAAAGAAGAGTGGGAAATATGTCCCCGCAGTCTCAAGGAGGACTGAATCGAGTCCCATCAGAGCTGCTCCTCGGCCCGAACCGGTGAAAGACCCACCGAAAGAGACAATTCGCGAACCAGCAAAACAAGTCTCAAGATCTACCTCACCCTCTCCATCGACTCGAAGAGCAGCACTTGACATCGCCTTACCAATCGACGTAGCAGAAGTTTCGAAATTGCCCGCACCAGGCAGCACGTCGCCCAGTAGCTCAAAGGAAGATTCTACCCTCCAGAAGCAGCACCCGGTTGTAGTAGTTGACAGCCAAAGCCAGCCTCACTCGAGAGCACCTGACAATTTATCACCTGTAACAGCAGCAGCAGCACCTGAGCTTCCCTCCACTATTCAAGACTCGCAGCCTGTTGGTTCATTCCAAGGGGTGGAAGTCGACATTCCCACGACACCACCGCGTGGGCATTACGAAAGACCTCCTGAGCCTGCCTCGAGCCCAATAGCCCCAAATGGCGTGAGCTCGCCAAGTTGGAGTCCAGATGTTACCAGGGCACTGCGCAGTAGCCCGAGATCGACGAAGAAGAGCGCAAAGAAAAGGGAGAAATCGACAACGGAGGTTGTGGAGCTCGACTAATCCAACTTCGACCGGTAATCGTTTCGTCAAAAGGTGAGGGGTAGGGTCAAAGAAGGCAAAGTGAGCTAGACCGAGGAGTTCCACTGATCATTCATCCAACAACTCAGGTGTTCAAGGCGTTATGGAAAGAAAGCGCAACAAGCATGCGTGCTGGCATGGCGACCGGCGTCCATCTAGAAGCATCTGCACAGGCGTTTTCCCATTTCCATTGACATGCATCCCCCTTCACCTGCAATTTAGCTCGTGCGTACGTAGCTTTTTGCACACGGCTCATAGATAGCTAACGAACGATAATGCAACTCCTTGACCGAGTATCATCTTCACTGCTTCCACAAGCCTTTTATATGCCGTCACCTTTATCGCTCATTTTGACTGCACACTATGCTGACTTCTTTCTCTGCTGCTTCATCATCACCCACTAGCGACCCGTAGTCACGAATAACAACCGTCCATGAATCCTCCCAGACTCCGACCCCCCCCCCCCCCCCCTTTTCTTCCCATCCCCCTCCTATTCCCACCCTCCTCCCCAATCCCTCCCTCCTCCCGGCCAGCAAAGCCTAGAGTACGCATATCAATTCCTTCCATTCATGCAAAGAGCTCACATCCTTTATCTCTAAGAGATATATTCATACCTAGTCTTCCCATCTCAATTTCACGCTCCTTACAGTAGGAAGGCCAATGGGTAACTTAGTGGCTGGGTGTGGGGTTTTTGGGTTGTTGAGAGGAGGAAGGGAAGGGATTGGATGCGGCTGGTAGCGTGGGTGGCGTGAATGTATGGAGATGAGATGGGAGTGATCATCATGATTCGTTTGGTAGAAAGTTGGGGCAAAAAAGATGCGACAGGGGATAGGATGCGAAGCCAATAGAAAGCGGAAGATAGTATGGCATTACGGAACGGATAGGAGGGAAGGGGGGAGGTATGACAAGCTAAGCCGTTACAATCATCCGAAGGAAAGCCAGCAAGAGAGAGTTCATCAAGCAACAAAAAGCCACGTCCACTCTACATATCAGACCGCTGATCTAAGACGTATACTCTACATACATAATCGTGCATCTCAGGCGCCAGTCATGCCCCCGAGGGAAGGATAATCGATCTCTCGCCGTGATCTCGATCCTCGATCGACTGTCGGCCTCTGCGGGAAAAGCGTCATGTGCAATACGTATTACATGTAAGTCGGTAAGCTCGCCGGAATGCGAACAATGATGATGGTCGCTTGTGGGGAAGGTCGGATGGGAGGTTCTTTGTACAGAAGGTTGGTGAAGTCAAGGTTTGGGGTCTGTCGAAATCGTGGTTGCCACGGCGACATGGAAGCTGTGAAGGGTGTAGCGTAGTGTGTTCTGCCCATATCATTGAGAGGTCATAAATTCATCCAGGAATCTCCCTCCCTCCTCCCTCTCTTCCCCGTCCTCATCGCGCCTCCTGTCGTCCAGCTGCTCCGCGGCCTCGTTCCGCTCTTCGGCCGGATCAGCAACGAAAGCATCAAAGACCTGGTCCATTGATTGCTGGGGAATGTGGGAAGGACTGAAGCTTTGCCCACTAAATTGGCTCTTCGCCGGGCTGTAGAGGACCGGGTCGATAGAAGGGCCGGAGGCACGGCTGAGAGGAGAACGAGGCGTGAAGTCGGGTGACCCGAGGAGAGTGGGATGGTGGTTTCGAGAGGATGAGTTGTAGTAGGGTCCTGCAGCGAAGCTTGGAGACTCAGGATGGCGGGAATGTTTCGAAAGGCCTGGGTTTGCGTAGGCGGGGTACGTTGGGTCTACGTGCGAGGTGGTAACGGTATTAGAGAAACGATGGGTATGGGTGTTCTCACCGCCAGTAGAGGAAGAATGAGGGGTGTCAGAGCGGTGACGATGCGAAGGCGCAGGCTGTAGCGGGTGGTGGCTCTTGTTAGAATTTGCATCGCTGGACTTGCGAGGTTTAGGAAAGGTGTGCTGCTTGGTACGGAATTGTGCGGGAAGGTCGGACGGATCAGAGACACCAAGCTCGGCCATTAGCTTTTGTTGCTTCGTAGGACGAGGCTTCCGAGTTGACAAAGATTGGTCAAGCACGGGCGGCGCTGTTGGAGCTACAGGCGCCCATTTGTGCAGTTCCTGGCGGAGAAAGTTGGTCTCGTAAGATAGCAGCACTTCGGCACCTTCGATCTTGCGCAGATAGAAACGTTGCGTGGTGACCTCATCCGGCGTTGTCATGACGGGGTTTGTGTATGGACGCATGAAGTCGCGGAAAGTATGCGCAGTGCTGATGATTTCTTCCAGAACATCCTCTTCATCCGGCTGAAAAGGAAGTTGTGGAACTTCTGATTGCCATTCAACCAAATCTTCGAGTTTGGGGCGAGCAGCATCCCGTGGTATCTTGACACGCCAATCGCAGATAGGACAGGTGAATCTGTCGTCCTCCTTGATCTTGCCTCTCGCGATCTTGAGGCATCGGCTATGGTACCACTCGTGGCACAGCTCGCACTCGATCATCTGCCCAGCTTCTGAACGACGGCACATACAGAAGGTCTCCCGTGCAGGCCTCGCGTCTACCGTTTCGTCTGGCGTGTTGCTTCGCGACGCAGGTTCAACCGGCATCCTTGGCTTGTCCGAAAGGTCGAAGCAGTAATTGTTCTGCTCCATCACATAGGTCATGTGAGCTAACAGTATGTGAAGAGGCGCGTTCGCCTTTCCAAATAGCTTCTTCCCCTTCCTCATCCAATCCTCGTGGCGTTTCAATTCCTTCTCTAGATCAATGGTGCCAGCCGGCTTACTGTTGAGCTCCGAAAGCGACTCGAGAACCTCACGGACATCTTTGTACCTTGGTCTCTTCCGCAGATCCGGGTCTTTGCAACTCTCATACATCGATACAATGCGTTTGTGTGCCTCACGCTGCTTTGTAAGGATGGCATCGACTGCACTCAAGGTCTCGCGTGTTACAGGTAAGGTATTAGCTCGCGACGACAGAGCTTCTAGCTGCTGGTAATGAACTGTTTCCGCCGCCATAAGCTCCTTGGCTTTCGACTCCCAGAGCTCCCCTTGGGTCCTTTGATCTTGCAGGTACTGTATAAGTTCTCCGTGTTCCGGGATGCCGATGGCCGTACCTCGTTGGATTATGTCAATCACTTCTTCTAAGGTGTGAAATTGCTTCCGCCAATCACGCGCTTCATCGTTCCACCTCATTTGCTGAACCGCTTTATCAAGTTTGTCGACCTCAGGTATGTCTACATTAAACCCTTTGCCTAACTCAACAAGGTCTTCTGTCTCCGATGTTGAGCGAAGGCCCGGATTCGCCAAAGCGGTTCTTGCATCTCGTTGGAATTCTGCGATAGCCTCAGAGCGTTCCGAAAGAGTGGTGATTTCTGGACAATCAAAGGATATGTCCTCAGCAGCTTTCAGGAGCCTATGGATGTTTTCGACCTTTCTTAGCTCTCTCTCTCTCTCTTCTTGCTCGGCGGCCTTAGCAGAGTTGCCTTTTCGCCACACTCGCTCGTTCTTGCGTCTGTTCTGCTGTTTACGGGTGATGTAATTTGTCGCTTCGTCGACCCACTCGTTGCATTTAACCACAAAGCTTTTGAGATCAGCAAGCCCTGGCAAATCCCACGGTATGCGCTCCCCCTCATTTACCAAGGATCGTAAGGCCTTGAGTGAAGGTCGCGGTTCGTCTTTTAGGACCTTGCGAAGCTTCTCTTCCCATGCTTCGGGCGCATTGGCACGATCGACAACCTTCTGAACTGCTGCCTTTAGCCCTTCATCCGACAGTCGGTATCTTAGTGTGTGATCCGAATCGTTATGGCGCTGCTCCTCGCTGCCCTCGCTGCCCTCGCAGCATTCATAGCTACCAGCGTGTAACAAGCACATCGCCCTGCCGCTTTTGTGACAGCGAAATCGTGAAAGGTAGCTAGAGACTTTACAATAAGCGCATTGAAACTCCGCTTCAGGGACGTCGCTGTCGTCGATCTCAAAACCCAGCTTGCACGATGCTTCGGACTCACTGTCTGAGTTGTCAAGTTTGCAATGGTGCTCGTTCCAGCTTCGGTGTCGCTTTATGAAAGCTGACCGTTGCTCTAGCTCTCGCTTGCGTACTCGTTCAAGCGCAGGTCCAAGCCACTTGGCAACTTTGATGGTAGTATCGCGACCAGCCGCCGTCATGAGCAGTTCGTCATGAGAGAAACATGGTTGCTTTCTGAAGTCTTGAAGCCGTTCCACACCCGCTGCTCCAAATGGCTCCCAATCTGCAGGCGCAAAATTGACAGCTTCGTTAAAATTAAAACCATGATTGAACCCAGCATGGTAAGCCTGAGGGAAAGTGATCACAAATTGGCCCGCCCGCTGGTCAAGTGCGTACACGTTCACACCTGCCTTCTTTAATTGGTCAGGTGGTAGCAAGGTGACAAGCTGAAAGAGCAAATCCGGCTGTGATTCGAATAGTTCGGGTACAGCTGCCTTCATTGCCTCTTCGAATCGTTCGGCATCAGCTCCAGGAATGCAATACCAGGTCTTTGTATCCCCAAAGTGCTGGTAGTTCGCGGAATAGCTGTAGTGATCCTCGTTGTGCCAACAGAATGTCGAGAAGCACATTCCAACGTAAAGCCACGGTACAGTCATCCCAGATATGTCCGATTTGATGTATCGAAACAGGGAGTCTGGATGGAGAGGAAGGATGTTGAGATTCCACAGGTCGTGAGAATATGGATCCAGCGGATGTTTTTCCATTGATGGAAACCCGCTGCCGTGCGTGGTCGAATGTATGTCAGCTCCATACTCAACCTCTACAACCTCGGTGATGCTCTCGACCAAGCGCCAGAACTCCCTCTCGACATCGTCTTCGCTGACTGCACGCTTGGCATTTGCGACTGGATCGAATTGCATTTTGGGCGCAAAGTAACTATCCTTGAAAAGCTTGGCCTTCTCTTGAAATTGCTTCAAAGAGTAGATTCCACCTTCCTCGAAGCCAAATTCACCTGTGCCAACAAGACATCGGGGACAATGCCAGTCATGGATGAGAGGCAACTTGACCGGGGGGTCCAAGCAGTTCCGATGGTAACCGTAATCGCAGCTGTCACAGATGAGGATTGAGGGACGATCATCACTTTTGCCGCATGCTTCACACATTTCGCCCGGCTTCAAATTCCCACGCTCTGCGGTTGCCCTAAGCGTGAACGGACGGAGAGTGCTCATATGTGAGCCCACGACGGTCGGTGGAGCTTTCTTCAATCGCTTGCTCCTCCGACCCTCCCCGTCATCGACGTCCGCACCAACACCGGACTCGGTTTCGGATGTGCCATTGGGACTATCTCGTCCAATAGTACGTTTCAGCGGATTTGGTGCGTGTCCATTTGGGACATTTGTTGGTGTGAAAGTGGGGCCTTGGTTTTCGATTGACTCTTTTGCCATAGATGCAGATAGGCCAGGAGTCTGTGCGACATGGTTGGGTACAACATTCTCAGACTCGCGCCTCGGTTGATGATTTGGCGCGTTAACAGCTTGGAATGTCGCAGGAGTCATGTTGACGGCTGTAAACCCTCCAGAGTTGACTGCTGTGAAACCAGATGAGACAACTGGTGGGGAAAGATCGGCAGGGATCGGGGTGCTGCTGGCAGGTACGTTACCATTTGGGTTGTCGACGGTGCTCTGGATGGACGCATTGAGTGCCACGGAAGCACGTACTGCTGGAGAATCGTCCCGATTACTCGAAGGCGTGTCTTGGTAAGGTCGTTTCATAGGCGAGTTGGCAGATGACGGAGTGAAAGGGCCACCGGCCTCATATTCCAGCTGCTGCTGGACAGCCGGCTTCGCGACCCGGAGGTATTCTTCGTACGGAAACAACCATTTCTGGAACGAGTTCTTGAGTGACGTTGAAAGCGAAGACATGATCTTCCCACTGTATCCAAGATCACGGCCAATCTCCGCCCACTTTTTCAGTTTGCACACCTTTTCGAAACCACCCCTTGTCTCCACTGCTTTCTTCAATTTGTACAGATCCAGCGGTCGCTTGTCTACGCTCGGAAAGCGGTTGAGGTTGATACCGTGCTGTTTGTGGAACTTTTGGAGCTGGTCCATGTAGTTCAGATTTGTCCGAGTACCTGAAACAGGTTAGACACCGTTATCTTTCCCCCTTCCTTCCCACAGGACATGAAAAAGATGCTTTGCGCTCTCACCTCCTTCAACCGAATTGAGCTCTTGACGTCGAGTGCGGAAGTGGAACTTCTGTACGATCGTTAGCCAAAGCTTCGGCGATTGTCGCGTGGTCGGCGGTATGTCCGATCCATGATATATACATAAGAGTCACGCGCATACCTCCGTATCGACAGAGAACGGGGGTTTCCACCCATCGGGAGGAATGATTTTCACTGCCCCGTATTTCCGGCCTTCTGTTCCAATCTTCTTGATATATTGGAAGGGATCTGCGAACTCTTCCTCTGTCGGTCGAAATGTCGGTGCCTCCTGCAGTCCGTGCGGTCTCGTCCTCTTCTTGTGCTCTCTGGCCGCTAAGGGGTGTCCCCTCCGCTCTACAGTCGACATATCTAGAGGCGGAGCTCGCCGGGCGCTGAAGGGGATGTGCGGTGCATAGACTGGGTATCGGCCATTGCTCGTGGTAGTGGGAAGGTTGACCTGGAAGCTGCCCGTTGACGGCATTGTTTGTGTCGAGGCGGTCGGAGAATGGGCTCCGCCTGATGGAGGAACGACCATCGCTGAGGAAGACGGTGGAACAAAGCGCGAGCCACAACGACAATGGATTGAAGTTGATTCTCAGGCGATCGCAAACCAGTGGTGACTATGCTCTCGGAGAGCGTATGTTGGGTGGGAGAAGTGAGTGTGGGAAGGGAGGAGACAGAGATGTTGAGGCGGTATGGAATGAATGGGCCGCTACTTGCATGCAAGTGGGATGCTCGGCAGCATAGTTGACAGTGAATGAAGAAGTGAACGAGGCTGCACCTCTCATACGTCAACAATCAGACCGACCACCTCACCACATCAGATATCAGCAGAGAGCGGGATGAGAGAGAGAGAGGAGAGAGGGAGGGGAGGAGCGGCGAGAAAGGTACGGCTTAGTCGAGCGGCCCAAGTCCCCCCAAGTAAGGCGCAGAAGTAGCGATGGATCCTAGCGAGCCAAGCCTATTAGAGTACGGCAGCATGCCCAGAGCCCACCTCATCTAGATCCGCTTGCATGGACGCTTGTGAAAGGGCTTGGCATGCTTCCATGTTATCATAACTTCACTCTCCACTGCCTTGACTCATTTCTCCGGCCGCCTCACCCCCATCAAGAACCTGGGGAATCAAAAGAGCGCCCAGCTACGTTGCTAGCACCATGATGCAACCAAATCATACATATTCGTGGACATGGGGTGTTAGGTGTTGTGCTGTGGAAGCTAGCACGTGATGACGCGAGTCCCGACTTCCTGCAACGTGAAAGTAAATCCAGAATCTGGTCCTTGATACGTTTGTGGGTTTCTTGTATACGATAAAGATGGACCCAAAGCCTATTCCCGCATTTTATTGTTGTTACCTGCTCAGGTCTATTCGGCACCATGCGTCTCATTACATCGGCTCTACACCCAATCCCCCAAGGCGGTGGGCTCAACACAATGGCCAGAAAAAGGGGGGAGCAGTGAGGACATCGGGAAAACGCCTACGACCTTGGGAAATGACATGTATCGTGAGCGGCTTTCCTTCCAACATTGCGGCTTTGCAGTTTGAGTAAGCCTTGACCTCGCTCTGTGACAGTCTGCATGTTAAGCGCTTCTCTGAGCTACCTTTTCACGTGACTAGCTTTTGTTCAGATCGCAGATGCTTTTGACTCTAACAGCCGCTTGCAGGTGGGCTTGGCATAATCCGCACCTGACCCGGAAAATTGCTAAAGAGCAACGTATTACCCCGGTCAGAAAGCCAACCAAGTCTGGCCGGAAGAGACCCTCTCGCCCTCGAACAACTTTGGGGCTCAAGCTAGCAAATTTGAACCTCCTACTCCGCGCGCCAGGGTTTGCAAGGTGGCCGTTACAGGTCCACTTTTTCTGCAAGGACGTATATCAGGAGTGGCAGGCCTCGTGTAAGACAGCCACAGAGCAAATCAGTAACGGTATCGAGGTCGTAATGAATGATATACCGCCATCGGAATTATCGGCAGAAGAAAAGAACCCACAAGACTCCAAAGAAGAAAAGGCGCGGAAGAAAGAAGATAGAATACCAAAGCAAGCAGCGCTGAACCTGGCCAGGATCTCATCCCTTGATATCAGCTACAGCGCATTAAGATATCAAATCACCAAAAGCCTCGAGCTAGGTCTGGAGGGATCCACTTCTTGTGGCGTTTGTACCCAGGTTCTCGAGTCTGAAGGTTCCACACTGCTGGTTTGCCCGCAAACAGACTGCGGCGCCGCCTTTCACATAGCATGTTTGGCACGCACATTCTTAAACAAGGAGCAGGAAGTGTCCGTCCTACCCACTTCCGGGGCTTGTCCAGAGTGCAGTGCAAAGCTTCAATGGATTGGTCTGGTGAAAGAGCTTAGCCTGCGAACCAGAGGCGCAAAAGAGCTGGACCGACTTCTCAAGAAACCTAGATCACGTGGGACAAGGACTAAGAACTTTGAGAATGGACTGTCGTCACAGATCGTCGTGGAAGAGACTGATGACGATTACGACGACGAAGTCAGGAGCAATAAATCTGACGAAGGTACATTTCCAGGACCGAGTGGGTATGAGGAATCTTTGCCAGACGACTGGCACCAACCCGAGGATGACGACGATGCAATCTCTGTGACCAGTATCCACTCAATGATCTCGAGTACTGTTGAGCATTCAAGTCCATTCCAGTCACGACCAGGTTCGTCGCGTCTGAAAGCTGTGATTGAGGAGAGTGACTGGGATGGAGCCGAGGTTTTGGACTGACCGCAGGTTGCCGAAACACGTTCGTCCGAGCTCTTGGGGGCGATCAAGGCCATCTCGATATGGTTCTGAGAGGCTCATGCATCCCTTTTCCCTGGAGAGCTTTTTCTGTTAAACCCCGCATGTCTCTTTGAACATCATCTAACGAACGCCCAGCGTCGATGAGCACCATGTCTTCTCCATCTGGTCGCTTGAGCAACTCATGAAAGAGCTCTCTGACCTTATTTTGCATTTCGCTAGTCTCGTACTTCTCCGACCCGAAGCCTCCTCTTGTCATAGCCACTTCGGGCGCAAGGTCAAGAAATATGCATATATCCGGTCTTGGAAGCCCGACTTCTGGCTCTCGAGCCCACTGGAGATTCAGATCCGGTCTGTCCTTTGCTGCCGTATACACGATACCAGAATAGTAGTAGCGGTCCACGACTATGGTGAGTCCGGCATTGATATCTGCCTTAATCTGCACGGCTGCCTCCCATCGGTTCGCGGAAAATAAAAGATGGATCACATGGTCATCTTGAATGGTCTCGCCTTTTAGATAGGCATCGATCGACTTCCCAATTGAGGTCGACCTGTCTGGCCGTCACGTCATGGTTCAGCCTTAGCCACGAATATGGGAGCAACAGCCAGCTTGGACTTCTCACCTGGGAATCTCATGCGCTTCACTTGATGCCCGGCAGCCCTGAGATGATCGCACAACAAGTCACACTGGGTTGACTTGCCGGCCCGATCCAGCCCCTCGACGACGATGAGAGCCCCGCGACTGGACGACGGCATAATGTGCGTATTGACACCGTTGGGTGCAGGTGTTCGAAGCCTGAATTTGGTTCCGATAATCTACAATTAGCGCCCGAGCTTCCGTTTCGCGCCAAGACAAGAATGATTGAAACAGGTCCCTATTTCACTCCGGTCTCATCAATGACCACAACCAGTATCGCTGGCTCCTGACCATATTTTGTGAATTAACGGTACGGCCTGCATTCATAAGTACAATGTGCAGCCACCGAAACTCTGCATGAGCCGGCGGCGAGACATCGATTCACGATTACGCGAAAACGATGATTCTATTGCGACCAAGAAAGGCCGTACAATTAGGCAGAAGTCGTGAACAAGCTTGTTTCATGGACTATCTTGGACTCATCTATTGCTCTATGCGCTCTTCATTGCAATATTACAGGTTCCGCAGCTTTCGTAGCGAACCTTCACCTCAAGTGATCATCTGTGATTGCATCAGCTGTGGGCTCATAGCTCAGCTCCCATGCAACGGTGCGATCTATGGCTTCTCGTAGATCCAGTCGAACTGAGCGTTCTTGTATGACAGAACCTCGCCTTTGCCGAACCAAAGATCAATCTCTTTCTTGGCGTTTTCGACGCTGTCAGAGCCGTGGCAGACGTTGCGGCCAACATCCTAAAATCCAGTCAGCAAAAAGCGGCTTGAAAGAATGAGGTGCCATGTACGATGGCATAGTCACCACGAATGGTGCCTATAGCAGACGCGAGTGGGTTGGTTGCACCCAATATATCTATCATCATGGATCAGTTCACCAGGCTCCACATGCCAGTACAAGCCGCTTCTTTCGTACCTCGGCCGGTCTTGACAGCAGAGCGCCCTTCCCAAACCATGGCGCAGATGGGCCCGCTCAGCATATCTGGGAATGGTTATTACTCCCAAATGCGTAATTATAGCAAAGTCTTGAATCCAAAACTTACAAGTGACGAGACCCTTGTAGAAAGGCTTGTCAGACAGATCCTCGTAGTGCTTCTCGAGATGTTCCTTAGAGGGCGTGACCAGCTTCATCGCTGCGAGCTTGTACCTGTTATTGCGTTCAACATGCGTTCGTGATGGCCCTTTCGGGACCTGTAGTTCACCCTCGCTTCTCGAATCGTGAAATAATATCGCCAACGAGCCCTCTCTGCCCAATTTGTTAGACAATGTCCCATTCAGTACGTATTCGCCCGTGGGATCTCTCGTGACTGATGAAGGCAGCATACCTGGACGCCATCAGGCTTGATTGCAATGAAGCTGCAAGCAGAGGTCAGCCCTAGCACAGCGTCGTCGGATACCACTGCTGGGACACTCACGTCTGCTCCCCGGCGCTCATGTTGGCAGAATGATCTTTTGCTTCTTGCGCTTTGATTGTCTGGCTCAGGAGACCTCGTGTCTTTGGATTAAGTTTACTGAAGATTGGAGGATCGTGAGGAGAAGTGGAAGAAGAGGACGTTGTGGGTTGAGCAGTGACTTTTCCCTCCATTTAGGCTTTTCGACCTGTCTCAAAGTGGGGCAAGCAGCTCGTGGTGGCTGGAATCCGGCTGTCTCAAGGGGCTAGAGCAGCCGGGATCTAATCTAGAGGCCGGGCCAGGGGTAAGCTCGAGGATGAAATACGGCGGGCGACTTTGGAGCTTCAGCCATGTTTCAGACATGCCCAGCAACTGGGGAGAACTAACTTTCCGTCTCTGCAACGCTCCATTGGGACATTATTGAGGTTCAGCATGTCCTCCCTACGGAGTTGGTCGAGCTTGCTCCCTCTTCTGCTGTGTTTGCTATATATCCTGAGACCAGCTTGTAAGCCGCGCAATTGACAATGCTCGGGTTTACATGGAAGCTAACGAATGGCTTTTACAGTCTCGGTGAAGTATGAGAACTTCAAACGATGCGATCAATCAGGCTTTTGCAAGCGAAACCGAGCCCTTGCCGACGAAGCTACCTCCAAAGGCGATGTATGGAAAAGCCCCTATACTTTAGATCCGGCGACCATCAATGTCAAGAATGGCATTCTTAAGGGCATGGTGTCAAAGTCCCTCGGCGAAGGGATGGGTCCGGTTTCGTTACCGCTCACAATCGCATTCTTAGAGACTGGGGTCGCACGGGTCACATTAGATGAGGAGAAACGGCAGAAGGGGGACATCGAATTGCGGCATGGGAGTGTAGCTCGGAAGGAGAGGTACAACGAGGCTTCGAAATGGGCTATCGTCGGCAGCCTGAATACAGACAAGAAAGCAGCTCCATCCTTGACTGCAGAAGCGATGACCGTCACATATGGACCGGACAACGGCTACAAAGCCGTGATCAAGCATGCGCCCTTTGCCATTGATTTCTGGCGGGATGAGGAGATCCAAGTTAAATTTAACGGGAAGGGATTTCTGAATATGGAGCATTGGAGGCCAAAGATTGACAAGCCTGCGGTACCTGAAAAGGAGATCAAGGAAGGAGAAGACACTGCCCCGGAAGCTGAGGCAGCACCTACCGATGCTAGAGATGATGAGAGCACTTGGTGGGAAGAATCATTTGGAGGAAACACAGACTCGAAGCCAAAAGGCCCCGAAAGCGTTGGGCTTGATATTACGTTCCCCGGCTATGAGCATGTTTACGGTATTCCTCAACATACCGGGCCCCTATCGTTGAAGGAGACCAGGTATGGACAAAGGACGTCAGCTTAAGGCTAGACTAACGTGGTACAGGGGAGGCTCTGGCAACTTCGATGAGCCATATAGACTATATAACAGCGATGTCTTCGAGTACGAGCTGGACAGCCCAATGACTCTGTATGGTGCAATAACCTTTATGCAAGCCCACCGAAAAGGCTCCTCTGTTGGAGTTTTCTGGCTCAATGCAGCCGAGACTTGGATAGACATTGTCAAGTCCAAGGTCTCCAGAAATCCTCTAAGTCTCGGTATCAAAGGCAAGACAGACACTCAGACCCATTGGTTCTCGGAGGCTGGCCTCCTAGACATCTTCGTCTTCCTCGGTCCTACTCCTAAGGATGTTGTCCATGCCCACAGTGACTTGACTGGCTATACCACCCTTCCTGCTGAGTTTTCTATTGCCTATCATCAATGCCGCTGGAACTACGTCTCCGACGAAGATGTTCGAGACGTTGATCGTAAATTCGACAAGTACAGCATCCCATACGACGTCATCTGGCTGGACCTCGAGTACACCGACGAGAAGAAATACTTTACCTTTGATCCACATACGTTTCCCGATCCACTAGGCATGGAATCACAACTTGACTCTCACGGCCGCAAGCTCGTTGTACTCATCGATCCGCACATCAAGAATACTAATGACTACCCCATCGTAGACGATCTGAAATCCAAAGGACTTGCTGTACGCAACAAAGACGCCAAAATTTACGAAGGCTGGTGTTGGCCGGGATCTACCCACTGGATAGACTGCTTTTCTCCCGAAGCCCATAAATGGTGGGCAGGCCTTTTCCAGTTCTCGTCTTTCAAGGGCACAGCTCCGAACGTGCACATCTGGAATGATATGAACGAGCCCTCTGTTTTCAATGGTCCGGAGACGACGATGCCGAAAGATAACCTGCATTACGGAAACTGGGAACACCGTGATCTGCACAACATCAACGGCCTCACATTCGTGAATGCCACATACAATGCCCTGCTAGCGCGGGAGCCAAAACATCCCAAGCGGCCTTTCGTGCTGACAAGGAGCTTCTTTGCTGGATCCCAACGCATGGGCGCCATGTGGACCGGAGACAATCAGGCTTCTTGGTCACACCTTGCGGCTTCGATTCCCATGATCCTTGCCAACAATATCGCAGGCTTCCCCTTTTCTGGCGCCGACGTCGGCGGCTTCTTTGGCAACCCTTCGAAAGAGCTCTTGACGCGTTGGTATCAGGCCGGGATCTTCTACCCTTTTTTCCGTGCGCACGCACATATCGACACGAGGCGCAGAGAACCATATCTGGCAGGCGAGCCATACACCAGTATCATCACGCAAGCCATCAGGCTGAGGTACCAACTTCTCCCCACGTGGTATACAGCTTTCCATACTGCCTCCATAAGCGGCGAACCGATCATCAAACCGCACTACTACGTTCATTCCTCCGACGCCTCCGCTTTCTCTCTGGACTCCCAATTCTACATTGGATCCTCTGGCCTGCTTGCTAGACCAGTCGTTGATGAGGATGCCACTACTGTGTCCATTCACCTCCCGCCCAACGTAGTCTACTACTCGTATTGGGATTACACAGCCTACACCGGCGCAGGGAAGGAGATCACAGTCGCGGCGCCGCTGGAAGAGATCCCGCTGTTCATGCGTGCAGGCAGCATCTTCCCACGGAAAGACCGCCCAAGGAAATCGAGTGGATTGATGAAGTGGGATCCGTACACGCTTGTCGTAGTCCTTGACTCTGAAGCGCGCGCTACGGGGGAATTGTATGTGGATGATGGCGAGACGTTCGACTACCAATCAGGAGCGTACATCTGGCGGAATGTGACTTTCGCCGGCGGCAAGCTGTCATCAGCGGCAGTAGAGGAAGGGAAGGGAAAGAAGGCGAAGGAGTATCTGAAGAGTATGGAGGGCGTACGGGTCGAGAAGATAGTGATTGTCAACGCGCCGACGAGTTGGGAAGGGAGGGAGAGCGTCACAGTCAAAGAAGATGGGAGAGCAGACAGGAAGGTGCAGCTGAAGGTTTGGGGAGCCAAGGATGGGAAGGCAAGGTGGGCGGTTATAAGAGATCCGGGTGTGGGCATCGGTAGGGACTGGAGTTTGGCTTTGTGAGAAGAGCAATAGAAATCAGAGCCAAGATGTTAAAAATGTATCCTGGAATCAGCCCCCTTTGGATCCCTTTGGCCTCGGAGTGAGCGCTGCCTGGTATGCCTGCTAATACTTCGCCACTTTTTTGATTACTTATATGAATATATGAGTCTTTTTGAAAAAGCTGTGATGACCGAGTGGTTAAGGTGCCGGTCTTAAGTTAAATAATTAAACCGGTGGATTTATCCGCGCAAGTTCGAACCTTGCTCACAGCATTCAACTGAATATAACCTCTTGTGAAGTGAGGATTAAAATTTTTCAAATCTCCCAGCTTGGGTGCTGCTGAGTCTAGTATACTACTTTAATCTTTTCACTGTGGTGCTCTAGCGTATATTAAGCCTGATTCGTGCAGATTTGCGCCAAGACCATAGTGGTTCCCGACAGACTGGCTCTTCCTCAATAATCTTCTACAGATCATCGGTCCTACAATAACGTCAAATCTGTGGAATCAGGCGTCACAAGCCTTTCCGGCGCCGTCAGCTCCTCACCCACAACCATGGCGTCTCTCATTCCCTCCCACTCCAATCTATGCCGTCCCTGCCTCCGCCGTCTCGCAGCTCAAACCTCCCCAAGCCGAACCCTCGCCACAACGCCAACCCGACGTAAACACGGTATACTAATCCCCCCCACCCGCATCTCCTCTCTGACCCCAAACGTCTCTCTATCCGCGCTCTAACAAGTCACCCCGCGCAGGCGCCCTCCCCACCTTCCTCCCCACCTCCTCCCCCGAACTCGACACCCTCCTCTCCACCTTCCGCACCAACATCTTCCTCCCCTCGCACCTCATCCACGCCCAACGCTCCCTCCTCTACCGCCCCAAAAACGCCCCCCTCCTCACCAACCCCGACGAGCCCGCCACCGTGCGCCTCGGCCCCGAAGTCCACCAGCTGCATCCCCTGAACCATCTCCGCGATGAACCCGCGACGCGGCCTTCCGTGGCTAGGATCCTGGCGCTGATGCAGGAGCCAAATGATTGGCGGAATCTGCCGGGGTTTTTGGAGGGGTTGAAGACGAGTGGGAGGCGGTTGGGGAGGGGGCAGGTGGAGAAGATGGTGAGGAAGGCGAATTATGGGGAGAGGCAGGGGGTGGTGATGGATGTGCTGAGGAGGGTGGAGGGGACGGGGGTGAGGTTG